>Ga0255353_1000530_pt1 | contig 24323 bp, 28 predicted proteins | sample HBST25metaG_FD_189941 | JGI IMG/M metagenome (GOLD analysis project Ga0255353, IMG submission 189941) | Peat soil microbial communities from Stordalen Mire, Sweden - H.B.S.T25 | ecosystem: Environmental > Terrestrial > Soil > Wetlands > Peat | place: Sweden: Norrbotten County, Stordalen Mire...
CCGTGTTTCAACCTATCTTGACAGTTATCACGGACTGGCTTCAGAAGGCGGCTCGGTGGTTGTGGCTAACTGCGCCAGTTGCCACGGAGTGCATAACATCCTGCCATCCAGCGATCTCCGCTCCACCATCAATCGCGCCAACTTGGATGTAACATGCGGAAAATGCCACAAAGGAGTTACCCAGAAGTTCACTCTCAACAAGGTGCACATGGACGGCGGCCGGTCTCCCGATATAGGGTCGGTGGCCGTGCGGTGGGTGAGATGGATTTATCTGGTATTGATTTTTGCGGTGATTGGCGCCATGTTTCTGCATAACGCCATCATCTGGCGCAGCAAGGCCATTGCGCGCCGCAAGATACAAAATCCCAGTATGGTCCGCATGACCGCCAACCAGCGCTGGCAGCACCTGGTGTTGCTCACAAGCTTCATTATCCTGGTCATCACTGGCTTTGCGCTCAAATTTCCTAACTCCTGGTTTGCCGAGGTGCTCGGCATGAGCGAGAAGCTTCGCAGCATGACGCATCGCGTCGCGGGAGTTATCCTGATCGGCGCAGGCATCTATCACCTGACCTACATCGTGATCTCCAGGCAAGGGCGGCGATTGATTCGCGATGTCTCGCCAGAACCGAAGGATGCCTTCGATGCTTGGGGAAGCATGAAGTATTACCTAAGCCTCAGCCGCGAAAAGCCGAAGTTTGGCCGATTCAATTACGCCGAAAAGGCGGAGTACTGGGCATTGGTGTGGGGAACGGCGCTGATGGCCATCACTGGCATCATGCTATGGGCCAAGGTCTTCGTTGGCAACCTACTGGCACGCTGGTGGCTCGACATTGCAACCGCCATCCACTTCTACGAAGCAATCCTGGCGACGCTGGCGATCATCGTCTGGCACTTCTATCAGGTATTCCTCGATCCCGATATCTATCCCATGAACTGGGCATGGTGGAACGGCAAGATGCCCGTCGAGCACTATCACGAGGAACACGCGTTGGACACGGAAACATTGGTGGAGGCTGCCCCGAAAGCCTCCACAGCCGCGCCTGACAATCCCGATGGGGATGCCGCGGCAAAGCCTGAAGCTGGAACTGCTGCCCAAGTAAGTCGAGATATTGCACGAATCGCGGATTCAAAGACCAAAGGAGAGGTAAACTCATGAAAAGTCGTTTTGCATCAATAGTTCTGTTGGCAGCAATGTCTACGCTGGCGTGGGCGCAAAATGGAAGCGCTCTGTACAAAACGAAGTGCGCAAACTGCCACGGCGATCAAGGGCAGGGCAAGCCAAAGCTGGGCGTCAAGCTGGCAGACACATCCAAAAGCGAAGCCGATATTATTGCTGTCCTCACCAAAGGTGGCGGAGCTAAAGCGCCGCATGTTAAGCCGATGAGCAGTCTAACCCCAGAGCAGGCGAAGTTGGTGGCAGCTTTCGTAAAGGCTTTGAAATGACGTGCGCTTCATTCTCCAGGAAATGCGTTTGCCGACAGGCGCCAATGCACTGAACGCACTTCTCGGATGATGGTACGTATCTCCCTTGTTCCCATGTAATCCCTTGGCAGCATACTAGTACAATGACATATTAATAACGAACCATATATACTGTCTACATGAAGCAGACGGAGTTGCATTTGTCAACTGCGGATCGGATTGTCCTGGATGGATTTCGCGGTAAAGGAGTGCATCCGGCAAGAGAAGTCAACCGCGCGCATTTGTTGATGGCGCTGGACGACGGAGTCGCGGAGGCAACGATTTGCCAGGTGTTGGGACTGGGGCGCACTGCGCTGTGGCGGACTCGCGCCGCCTACCGGCAGGGCGGCCTGGAATTTGCGCTGCACGATGAAGCCCGACCGGGGCAACCACGAAAGTACCAGACCAACGAGGAGGCGGAGGTGGTAGCACTGGTTTGTAGTGCTCCTCCGAGCGGACACAAACGGTGGACGATCCGCCTGTTGACGGCCGCGGCCTGCGAACGTCCCGGGCTGGCTAACATCAGTCGGGAGACAGTGCGTCTGATGTTAAAAAAAACGACTGCAAGCCTTGGCGCAAGCTGATGTGGTGCATCGGCCGGATCACGGCCGAGTATCGCGATAGGATGTATGGGTTGCTGGGGCTCTATGCTCGTCCATACGATGCGCGGGAGCCCGTGGTTTGCGTCGATGAGAAGAGCAAGCAACTGCTCCGCCAGACCCGTATGCCGATCGCCGCCGAGCCGGGCCGGTATGCCCGTGAGGACTACGAATACCGGCGCAACGGGACGCGCAATCTCTTTGTAGCCATAGAACCCAAGGGCAAACGACGGTGCGTCGCGATCACCGCCCGCCGCACTAAAGTGGACTTTGTGGCCTTCGTCAAGCACCGTGTAGAGACGGTGTATGCGGCGGCGTTCATCATCCATCTCGTTCTGGACAACCTCAATACGCATTTCAGGCAGACTTTCGTGGATGTATTGGGCGCACCGGCCGCACTGGCGCTGCTGGAGCACGTCGAGTTTCACTACACACCCAAGCACGCCAGTTGGTTGAACATGGCCGAGATTGAAATTGGGATTATGGATCGGCAATGCACCGGACAACGCATCGCCACGGCGGAGCTGCTTGAGGCAGAAGTAGGACAGTGGCAACAACAGCGCAACGCTGCGGAACGAGGGATCGAATGGAAATTCACGCGCCAGGACGCAGATCGCAAGCTGTGTCAACATTATGTTTCGTAATTAACAGGCCTTCATACTAGCGGTACGAACCCCGGAAGCAACTCCGAACACTCACCATGACGCGTCCTGAGTTTCTGCCTTCCCCCTTGGAGGATATGGTCGGCTACTTCAATCCGACCGATTCCGGGGCTATCTTGCCGTTCACTGGCGTTCCGGCCTACAACCTCCCGGTCTACGCTTCGCAATGACCGTTGCCGGGCATCACGCAAGACTTGGTTCTCGGCTACGAGCTAGGCTTTACCGCGGCCTCCATTTCAGGAGACTGGACTACAAGAGCTTTTAAGGCACAACCTCCCACACCACCGTGCAAGCGGGTCCGTATCCGGCGGTTCGATGAGTTGATCCCCTGCTGTACCGCACAGAGGCCAGAGGTTCAGAGAACGCACCGCCGATGGTGGTTTCGCCGTTCGTCGAATTTCCTTGCAGGCTTCACCTCTCCCCACTCGCTCAAGCTCAGCCCGAAGGCTGATTGACTGGCGCATAGCCACGCATGAGACGCGCTTTCCTACGGCGTACAACTAAACCGGGGCCGCGTCAGTCAGCGACCCAGCTCAAGCAGCCTTGAGCGGCTCACACCGTAAAGCCCCTGGCTGCCGGAGGATAGTTACTGAGCATCTTCAACAAGGTTGATGCCATTCTGAAGACCCAGAAGCCCTCTTTCAAAAAGGTGGTGTCGATGTGGGTCTACTTGGTTGGAATCCCTGCGTAGGGAGGTTCCATGGATTTGCTGGTTCCCAGTCCGGCTATGCTAGAGCGAAACCAGAGTAGGTGTAGCCTTATAAGTTTCACGAAGGTCGCCGCTTCCTGTTGGTCGCGTCGACTTGAGATCTTCGGTTTCAGGGATACAGCAACTCTGGTTTTTCTCTGATCTTTGAGTAATACGTCCCAGTGTCTGGCGTCAACAGTCTTTCCGATTGGGAATCCTAATTATCGCCCGTCAGTCCCGGCCCCTAAAACCTGCTCGAGCAGACTCCGCCACTCTTTTGGACTATTGCTTGCCGTTGCGGTTTGCCCTACATGGCAAGGCGCTGGATTTGACCGGTCTACCTGGAGTCTTTCCCGCCACATGTTGAGCTGTCGCACTCGCAACGACACGATCAAATACGAATATCACGAATGATTCATCGATCTGTTTATGGCGGATCAGCAACTGCGTGAGCAGCGGCCCAATGATGGAGTCCCAAAAGACGCTCACTTGAGTATCGGGAGGGAATTGCCGCTTCTGGATCGCCTCTTGCACGATGGCCCGAAACTCCCTGTCGCTCGGTGAGTAGACACGTTCCAGAAATTTCTTGCGCAGGATCGGATTGTCCTGAATGACCATCAGCAGGCGGGTCACGATGATGCCGTTTGCGCCGGTGAAGAAGCGTCCTGCCTGGAGTACGCACTCCTTGAGGCGCTCCAAGGGAGGTCCTTCTGTTTTGAGGAAAAGCTCCTGGTTTGTCTTGTGAAGAAAGGCATCGAACAACAATACCTCTTTCGTTGACCACCATCTATATACCGTAGCAGTGCTTACGCCTGCTTCCCGGGCGATTTTAACCGTCGATATCGATGAGACTGGTCCTCGTTTGAGAAAGCTGAATGCTGCATCCAGTATGGAGACGCGCGATACTTCGCTCCGAGGCCTCCCAACGGAGCGCTTCAAATCAGCGCCAGTTCTGGCACGCTCTTGGCGCATTTCAGTCCTCGGCTTTAGTCTGGTCTCGCCCTACATACGAAACACCCATGTCGTTGTGTAACCCCGGATCGAGGGACAACCTACCGCTGGCAATCTCATCCCATAGCATGGTTTCGCACACCTCGCAGGTATTCATCTCGGCTTCCTCATCGTTCAACAGCTCTGGGCGATTGAAAGGTTGCTCTAATGAATACCATTTACCTGATTCTGGACAACTATTCGATCGACAAGCGAGACCAAGACTGGCTGGCTAAATACGAGGACCACGCCTAGTCCTATTTCATTCCAACCTCAGTCAGCTGTCTCAATCAGATGGAAATCCGCCTCGGACTACCCACCTGCAAACGCTATGAGGCGCCAGATTCGTAAGCAAAGATCATCTCCACCCCGCAATCGAGGTATCCGTATCTAGGACCAACGGGTCCTGAAGCCCTTCCATTGGCGAAAACAAGAAGTCAATGGATGCAGTATCGCAATACCATTCTGAACCTATGTAGTCAATCACTAGAATTGACCTCCAGTTTCTCGCCAGTTTTCAATGCATATGCATAGGAGAGGCCCCCAATGATAATTAAACCCGGAGCAATGATCAGTCCCGTGTAGTAGGACTTCGTAATGTCGTATACCATTCCCCATATCGGTGGTCCGACGGCGGTTCCTAGGGAACCTGACATTCCTACAACTCCCCAGATTTTGGCGTAGTCTTTTTGTCCAAAGATCTTTCCTGTAAATAATGGCGGTAGGACGGTCTGAAATCCAAATGTGAAAGACATGAATACCATACTCAATGCAAGAATCGCATAGGACTTGAAAGGCATTAATAGAAAAGCCGATACAGAAAGAATTATTACCCCAAGCAGCGGCAGTTGGAGTCCTATCTTGTCGGAAGTCATTCCAAGTAGGACTTTCGCACCTATCATTGAAATACTCAGAATGGACATCAGCGTGCCTACCTGGAGCATGGTCATTCCATTCCCAACATAGAATGCCGGCAGATGCTGCAGTAGGCCGCCTACCGAAGCCATAAGCACGCCGCTGAACACCAACAGATAAAGCTGAGATGTTTTGAGCCCCTCGCTGTATGGTACTCCGCCTACTTCTGATGATTTGGCTTTCCGAGCAGCTTCCTCAGAATAACCGTAAGCTACGAGACCTAAATCCTGCGGTTTGTTCCTGAGAAGGAACATTGATACTGGAACAGTAAATACAAACCACGATGCACTAAGCAGCAAATACCCTTTCCTCCATCCATTCGAGGCGATAAAGCTTGGTAGGATCATGCTAAACACGGCAGCGCCAAGTCCAGAAGCTGACATAACAATCCCCATGACAGTTCCCCGCTTTGCTACAAACCATGTATTGACCGCGATAGCGGCATTAATGGTTGTACTTCCTATCAGGAAAACACCCATCAGAGCTCCTACGATATAGAAGGAAACTAAGGAAGAACAAACAGATAGAGCAATGAATCCTAAAGTACACCAAATGCCGCCGACCGTTGCTATCGTCTGGATACCGTACTTTTGAATGCTCCTGCCTATCAAGGGGATGGTGAACATTGCGACAATATTGATTAAACTATAGTAAATCGTAAAACTACTTCGCGAGTATTGGAACTCCTTTGTAATTGGTGCTACAAAGAAACTCAAGCAGGTTGTACCTAATGACGTTGCTACAAGTAAAAAGGCAGCGCCGACAGCAACCATCCAGTGTCTACTGTATTTCATTTTGACCGCTCCGTTTCGTTAATTCGAGAACCTAGATTTCCAGTTACCAACTTTGCACATGGTCCGCATAATGGGAATCTGCCCCCTCCCTTCGGCGGACCTGCCTCACGAGTAGCCAACATGTAGTTGCATCCCAATTGTTCCCTGTTCATTTGCGGTTGGCGATTTCTTTGGCGCAGCTACTCGCTCTTTGGCCTTCTCGGTTGGGAAAGTTTTCATCGCGTGACACATATGTCAGCCAACCGTTATAGACGCCAAATGCTCTCCTTTTATGAGGTGCGTTTGCCCTGTTCAACTCAGCGACACTCCCCTTGCAATTCCGGTCCTCGAGTGAGCGGCTCTAAAGGAACCGCTTGTGCTTCGCCGCTCACTAATAGGAACTTTATTAAACCAGAAACATTCTTCACTTCACACAGTCGAGCACACTCCTTTAACGGAAACAGGGAACGAAGTGGATGACGAGCATGATATACAACAATGCACAGAATACTCGTGGGAGTCAGACTCTTTTGCCGCGGTACAGTTGCAATCATTCCTGCTTGTCGAACTCAAGCGATCTCCACGTTTGCGGTTACATGCGTCGACGATGTAAGCCAAGTAGCGAACCACATCCGGTGAGGCTCCATCCTGAGATACACCAAGATAAGCCTCACTAGATTGGCCTTCGCCATTGACTCAACGGACGACGGCATGCGCAGAGGCTACTGACGACTCCGCAGCCAATAACGGATATGGCAATTTCCATCTCAACTTGGAGTCTGCCGCGATGATACTATTCATTGCGCAGACCAAGAGAATGCTAAATGCGAACGAGGTAGCCGTCAGCAACCACTTGCCCCAGACAGGCATCCCAGCGATGTTCAGCGCACAGACGATTGGAACATCGAGGAAGCCCCACCCCCAAGACATCGAAATCGCAGGAAGGAAGGAAATAAGCGGCCGCTTCCAGCCCTTCAACACCGGTTCAAAGAAGTACATCAGGACGCCACCGAGCAGCCATGAAGTCCCGTTCACCCAAATGTTATACAACGGAAAATTGAGGAGAGTAAACACTTGGGGAGGTTGATAGACATATAGCCCTTGTTGTGTGGCAGGAAGTTCCATCAACAGGTCGCTTAGGCAGATCCCAATCCATAGAAAGAAAAAACCTCTGGTGCTTATCCCCTTGATTAGGTAGCGGTAAGCAATGTACGACACGAACGGGAATACTGCGAGGTAGCCGGTAAGTTCAAACGCAGGGATAGGCATGCCGTACGCATAGTACACAGGAAACATTCCGTTGGCTGACTGTGTGACGTGGACAAGGACTTCAAGGTTTCCCTCGTTGAAGAAAGCGAAGAAACCGGCGCCCAGTGCGGCCAAAATCACCGTATCCCTGCGGCCTAACGCTCTGTATAGGGAATAGCCTATAAGAACCGCGAGCATTCCAAGAGTCCAGAAGAGCTGCCAACGTTGTATTTGTGGAGGTGCGAGTTGATGCACTTGCAAAGGAAACAGGTTCCCGAAATTACCGCAACCACTCGGATTCATTTCTTTTCTCCCTTCTGAGAAGAGTTGTTGTTGTACATGCGTGTACCGGTCCCCGCTCCGCAACCGGCGGATTTGACGTAGACGTCATCTCTAAAAACTGACCGACAAAACTCACAAGCGTGGCAGTACAGCCGGACTCCACGCTTGAAGCATTGGCCCAGAGGAAAGCCGAGCGCCCATAGCGGATGGTCGACAATATCAAGGAGTTTGTCTCTCGAATTGTGAAGTTTGTCCTTCGAACTTCGGAAATGAGCCTATGGCGGTGTTCACACGTCTGTCAATCAAAAGATCGCATAATACCAATCAGAAAATGGAATGATGTCTGCGATCTACTCTCTCTTCTCTCTCTCGCAATTACCTCTTCTACACTGCTTCCTCCACCGGGAGAATGTTGATCTAAAGTCCAAGTGCTCCGAGGTATTTCGCGAAGTAATGCTGGTGGCGCTGGGCTTGGATTGGTCAAAGTAATTGTCATTTAGTATGCAGACAAAGTAGTACGAAACTAGTGGTGGCGCAATTTGCGATCCGCTACTTGGCGCGTGAACTTCCATTCGATGCCTCGCCTTTGATCACGTCAGCTGTGAATGAGAGAGGCGAATGCGAATGAACCTCTGAGGAAGCATCGAAACACCGTGAGACGACATCGAAACCAGGATCTTTTTCCGACCCTGGGATAGGCATTGAAGGAAACTTACCTACTGGCCATGCGGTGTCCGGTGTATAAGGGGCGCGAATCTCATTCAGGCGTTCATATGGAACTTGAGAACTTGGTCGGAGGTGTCAAGGGAAAATGCACAAGCGGAAGAGCAGCGAGGCGGAAATACCGAGGCTCTGATCAGAGACGGACGGCTTCGGAGTGTGCGCTGAGCCATTGTTCAGGAGGGTTGAAGTCCCTCAGGCACCCAGATGAGGACGCTATATCCAAAGGCGGGGGTAACGCCTCGCTGCCGGAGAGGAGAGAAGGTATGGAGAAACCTAAACGAGCACGAAGGCGAAAGCTTGATACAGCCAAGGTCAACCTGAAGCTACTTTCAGCGTTACTCCAGAGGACAGGGTGTCCACCGTTAGGTGGAATCTGAAGGGTACCCACAACAGCTCTGGCGTATAGGGAGACGCCACTTTCAGGCGCTGCGGTCGGCCAGATCGCGCATTTCGGATGAAGTTCCCTCTTGCAGTCAGAGAGCTTCTGCCAGATCGATAAGCGTAGCGGAAGGCTTGACACGGACCGTGAGTTATTCTATTTATAGAATAATTGAACTCAAGGCATACGTCTTCAGGGCGGGGTGCAACTCCCCACCGGCGGTTAAAGCCCGCGAGCGCCTGCGAATGCAGGGTCAGCAGATCTGGTGAAATTTCAGAGCCGACGGTTACAGTCCGGATAAAAGAAGATGTGCCACTGCAACGCCGAATACCAGTTTTCCATTCCTACTGGAGCTGATGGCGCGAAGCTTCGCCCTGAAACGTTTTTCGTGAGCCGTATTTTGCGAGGAGCGTTTCAATGTCAGCAATCTTAAGCAGTAGCATCATTCCTCAGTTAGCAGCACTCCCTTTCGAAGAACGATTTCCGCATGCGCTGAACGATATGCGGCGCGGCTATCCGGTCATTCTCATGGACGACTTTGACCGTGAGAACGAGGCAGATCTCATTGTGGCCGCAGAAATGATCTCGACCCAGACGATGGCTTTGATGATCAGGGAGTGCAGCGGCATCGTCTGCTTATGTCTTAACGACGATGTTTTGAACAGCCTCGATCTGGCCCAGATGGTGTCCAACAATGAGAGCCGCTTCCAGACTGCCTTCACGGTCTCGATCGACGCCCGCCATGGTATCTCCACAGGGGTTTCGGCACAGGACCGCGTCACGACTATTCGTGCAGCGGTTGCCGACGATGCGCAGCCTTCAGACCTTGTGCGTCCCGGCCATGTCTTCCCATTAAGGGCTGTAGTAGGCGGCGTTCTCAGCCGCCAGGGCCACACGGAGGGCTCAGTCGACCTCGCGCTCCTGTCCGGTCTGAAGCCTGCCGCCGTGCTTAGCGAGATTACTAATTCCGACGGCACGATGACAAAAGGAGAACAAATCCAATATTTTGCAGAACACCATGGTATGACCGTTCTAACAATCGAGGAACTTGTCCGATATCGCTACTGGGTAGCTATCGAGAGATAGGTGAGCTAAGCGATCTCATTTTCGGCAGGCCTGTCGTAGCTGCCTGCATTGCATGAATTATCGTAAGCAGAAAGTTAGTCAGAACTATTATGAATAGTGTCGAAGTGTGCGACTCCAAAATCCAGCAAATCACATCTGCTACATTGCCCACCAAGTGTGGATTATTTCGTATTCTTGGATTTGAGCGGGAAGTCGATTCAGAGTGTGGCACGCGGATCGAAACAGCGGTGGCGCTCATCATGGGCGAGCTGACGGATGGACCATTATTGCTGAGGATTCATTCGCAATGTCTGACCGGAGACGCTCTCGGGTCGGTACGCTGTGACTGCCGGGGGCAGTTGGAATTGGCCATGAGAACTATCTCCTTGGAAGGCAACGGCATCCTGATTTATGAATTCCAGGAGGGTCGTGGAATCGGTCTGATGGCGAAACTACGAGCATACGCGCTGCAAGATATGGGGCTTGATACGGTGGAGGCGAACGAACACCTCGGGTTGCCCGTAGACAAGCGCGATTATGTGCTGCCTGTTGAAATTCTAAAATATCTCGGTGTTGGGAAAGTACGGCTCTTGTCGAACAATCCCGAGAAGTACTCCGCGCTGCTCCACGGAGACATCCAAGTTGTGGAGCACATTCCATGCGAGATTCTTACTAACTCGCATGCCAGGAGATACCTGTTGACCAAAAAACTCCGGCTGGGCCATGCGCTCTCGCTCGTTTGAGCACTCGGCCTGTGAATCACAATGTAATAGGCGGAACGGTTTATGTTTACGGGCATTATCGAAGAAATGGGGCGCGTTAAAAGTATTCATACCAATGCCTGCAAGCGCTGGCTGGAGATTTTGGCGCCAACGATCCACAAGAATCTCGGCATCGGAGACAGCGTTGCCGTAAGTGGAGTATGCCTAACGGCGGTTGATATCACTAAGGACGGCTTTGCGGACGATCTGGCATATTTGCATTGACAACAAAAGACTTGCTCCTTCGTCCAGGCCTCCAACTGCAGGCGCAGGGTCAGCATCCTCTCTTAGGAAGTTGTTTCATCTTGCATGCCGGCCTGCAACAAGGTTACCAACTCTTCCAGTTGTTTTTTCAGTTCAAGGGCTTTCTCACCTGGATAGCCTACCAATTCGAACAGATGTTGCGGCACACAGGCGCATCGCCCCTTTAGCGCAGTTCCGGCCTCCGTCAGGCTGATCTTCATGACCCTCTCGTCCTTGCCGCTGCGTGTTCGCCGCACGTAGCCGAGGCGTTGGAGCCGCTTAAGCAGTGGCGTGAGCGTGTTCGAGTTCAGCAGCGCGCGCACGCCAACGTGAGAAACCGAGCATGGGGCATCTTCCCACAAAATCATCAGCACTACATATTGCGGATACGTTAAACCAAGCGGATTGAGCAGCGGTTGATACAAACGCGTTATCAGCCGTGAGGCTGCGTACAGCGGAAAGCAAAGCTGGCGGTCAAGGCGCAGGCTATCTTCTTTTGCTGCGGCCTGCGGTGGCGTTTTCTTCGTTTCACTTCTCAAGGGCTTTCCGGATCTCATTTTCCATTTTCTCCGGCCGTGTCAGCGGCGCGAACCGGCGCAAGGGCGTTCCGTCCGGCCCGATGAGGAATTTGGTGAAGTTCCACTTCACCGCGCGACCGAAGATGTCGGGGAGTCTCGCGGTGAGCCAGACAAACAGTGGGTGGGCGTGCGGCCCCTTCACTTCGATTTTCTCAAACATCGGAAAGGTCACACCGTAGTTGAGCAAACAAACGTCCTTGATCGAGGAGGCGCTGCCCGGTTCCTGGTTGCCAAACTGATTGCACGGGAAACCAAGAATGACAAGGCCTTGCCCTGAATACTTTCGGTACAAGCTTTCGAGGCCGGCATACTGCGGCGTAAAGCCGCATTTGCTGGCAGTATTCACTGCCAGGACCAATTTGCCGGCGAACTTCTCCAGCGACACTTCCTCGCCGCCTAGCGTGCGCGCGCGAAATTGACGAAATTCAGACATGTGTGCAACCTCTCTTGACGCTCAGACCAAGGCAAGCTTCACGTCCACATTTCCACGGATCGCGTTTGAATACGGGCAGGCCGCATGGGCTGCTTCCAGTAACGTCTGCGCCTGCTCGCGCGGTACACCGGGGATGGTTACATCGAGCCGCACCGCAAGTCCAAAACCGCCGCCTTCTCGTGGACCGATGCCTACAGTGGCATCAACGCGTGTACCACTCAATTCCACTTTCTGCCGCGTGGCTACAAATGTCAGCGCGCTATCAAAGCAGGCCGCATACCCGGCTGCGAAAAGCTGTTCTGGATTTGGCAGAGTTTCGCCCGTGCCCCCGAGTTCTTTCGGTATCGCAAGTTGCAGGTCCAGTGTCCCATTGCTGGTGGTGACGTGTCCGCTCCGTCCGCCGCTGGCCGAAGCCAGGGCCTCATACAGAATTTTCATTTCTTCTCCTATTTATATCGCACACGATATAATCATGTACGATCAGTATCGCGAGAAGATTCGATTTCGTCAAGGGCCGGTGTGCTGATTTCGGCAAGTTCAGCAATCGGCAGGAGATGGAATTGAGCTAATTTTCACGTTCTCTGCAATAAAGAGGAATCGCTCACGTCAATCGAGTGAGAGAAATCGGTGGATACGACGAATGGCGGACGGATCAAGGCGACTGGCGGAGACATTCGCAAAGGAGAAGTCTCGCTTTCTGCGCTTTGTGGAGCAGCAGCTTTTCGATCGCGATGGGATGGAGGCTGAGGACATTGTCTCTGAGGTTGCTTTCAATCTCCTCCGGCGAGGAGATGTAATCGGCGAAATCGAGAATCTGACCGCGTACTTCTATCGCTCACTATCGAACCGCATCGTCGACCATCGCCGGGGACAGATTGTGACGGTCCAGATCGGGGGGCAGGAGGAAGGGTCCGCTCCGCTCGAGATTCCCGACGAGGGGTTTGGACCGGGCGAAACACTGGAGCAGCACGAATTGCGGGACCGCCTTTTCAAGGCAATCGGTCGGCTTGCCCCGAAGGAGAGAGCCGTGTGGCTCGCCACGGAGGTGGATGGGCGCAGTTTCCGCGACCTCGCCCAAGAGTGGAACGAACCCGTCGGAACATTGCTGTCGCGCAAGAGCCGAGCGTCCGCGACATTACGCCGTTTTCTTTCCGACTACCGGAATCGATGAGTTGAGGTGTTGAGATGAATTGGAATCATGAACATATGGCTGATTCAAAGCATGGACGGGTTTACCTGATCGTTGTGCACATCGCGTTTGCTGTGGGCATGGCCGGCCTGCTCGCCCTTTTCTTCGGGTACTTCGTGATGCTGCTCTGGAATGCTGTTCTGCCTGGGCTGACGGCCGTTCACCCGATCAGCTACTGGCAAAGCGTCGAACTGCTATTGCTCACCCGCATTCTTGTCGGCGGCATTGGCGGTCACGGCAGCGGGCATGGACATGGGCAACGACGCGAGGCATGGCGAGAGTACGACGAATGGTGGCAGAAGGCAGGAAAGGAATCCTTTGAGAATTTTGCCGACGGCCAGCATAAGAACGAATAGCGGTTCAGATACCGATGTCCTTTAAGCGCCAGCCTGAACCGAATGCCACGGGCGAGTTTTCTTTTTTCCAGTGCAATAAATTCCGCAGAATTCCGTCCTTGCAGTAACAGGAAGCAAAAGAAAGCTCGCGGAGGAAATATGTTACTCAGTCTACGCGCAGATACCACTTTCGGAGCAGTTGCTCGCGGGATGATCTTGGCAGTGCTGCTCGGATTTGTTCTCTTCTATATTCTGCCTCCGATTCTGGCTCGCCTGTTCGTAAGGCTGGGTTGGCTGTGACGGATGAAATTCATGCAATAAAGTGGCGGATGCTACGTCTCAGAGTCAGGTTAACTAACCTTATAGGAGCTTCAGTTATGTTGGACCAATCGATCCTCGATGCATTTCAAACCATGTGGGGTCCGTTTCCAGAACCAGTCATGCTGGTTCACAAAGACCGCACGATTCTGGCGGTGAACGATCTTTGCCGTAGTGTTGGAACTCCAACCGGCGTCAAATGCTTTTCGCTCAATCCCGAGGCGGTTACAACGACCTGCAAGCAGTGCAAAGCGAATCTCGCGCTTCGAGAGCATCGGACGGTATGTACCGAGAGCACGCAGAACGGCCATCGCATCATCGGCTACTGGATGCCGCTCAAGGAGGAGAAGGAGGTGTACGTCCATTTCGGCGTAGGTTGTGCCGAGGCTATGGGCTTGCAGGTGAGCCAACCATCGTCTACTCCGGAACTCGTACAGTTGTGACACCAGTTCTCCGAGGCCGGAGGCAAGAACCCAACGGGCTCCCTTCCATAGAGGGCGGAATTGCATCGACAGAGGAGGAGACCTCGGTCGGTAGAACTTCCCTCTGACCGTTTCACTTTTAGGAGAATTCTCAATGCTCGTGGCTTCCGTGGTCGTATTTGCGATTGCCGCTTTGCTGGGCCTCTCGATGGCTGCCGACCTCTTTAAAGGGAAAAGTTCTTCCACGCCCTCTCGGTTGGCGCACCTCAGTCTGGCGCTACTAGGTTCGGTTTTGGTCATCATCGCAACATTTTTCGGCGATCATCGGCTCCTGATCAATATCGCTCTGGCCCTGATTATCCTTCCGCTCGGCTTGGCGCTGTGCTACAAGCGTTCCAAGGGTGTACAGCCCAAAGGATTGGTGATCGCCCACGGCGGTCTCGCCGTGGTCTGCTTCGTGATCCTGGCCTACTTTGCTTTTGGCCCGAAATAATCAGTTGAAGTTGCCATTCGTATCCGCGCTTTAGCATCAGGGAACAGCGGAGTCGCTCGAAGGCACCGGGTGCGCCTAGTTCAGGCTCCGCAATTGAAAGGTGAAATGATGGAAATTCCGAAAGAAGTACAAGATTTTCTTCCCGGCAAGTTGGCGTGGGTTGCGACCGCGTCCTGCCAGGGAAATCCCAACACGACGCCGAAAGGTACTCTCAAACTTCTGGATTCGCAGCACGTCTGTTTCGCTGATTTGTTTTCAGGCAAGACCAGGCACAACCTGCTCGAAAATAAACAAATCGCCGTGACGATTGCTGACCCATCCACAGGCAAGGGGTACCAGTTGAAGGGAACGGCCGAATTGGTCGATTCCGGTCCGCTCTTCGAGGCTGCTTGCAAGCAGGTAGCGGAAATTCAGAAGGGCCTGCCCACGCCCCACGCTGTTGTCAAGATCACTGTCGACGCGGTGTTCGACCAATCAGCTGGGGCGGAGCCTGGCAAGCAGATCGCTTGATTCATCGTTATGTCACGTTTCTTCCGGGCGGGATGTCGGTCATCGGCTCCCTTGCTTGCCTGATTGCGGTCATGACTTAGCGTGTACGCGAGACTCGCAGTGCGGTTTTCAATCGAGAAGCCCGTCATTCCAGCCTAGGCATGACGACGGGCTTCTCGATGTTCATGGTCCCTGCGTTTCACATTCCATGGCCATGGGGCAGTCGTTGCATTCCTAATCGGAGCCATCCTACTTACCTAAGCGGCCGGTTTGTTCCAGGCTTTCCGGACACTCTGTTCCAACTGCTCCTGTCTCGCCTTGACCCACGGCAGGTAGTGCTTTTCCGTGATCTTTACGCTCTTGTGTCCCAGGAGGATCGATACTTGTTCCAGCGGAACGCCGGCAAGAAGCATTTCGACCGCGAATGTGTCGCGGAACATGTGCGGATAGCAGCGCTTCAGGCTGCCATCCGCCTTCTTGAGCTTGGCCAGGGCAAAGAGCGCCTGGTAGCGCTTCTGCCAGTTGCTGACCAGCGACTTCACGCTGCCCTGGCCGCTCCAGAAGAAGTAGCGCGGGCTCGAATTGTAACTTGCCGGAACATTGCGCAGCGCCTCGGCTACCTCGGGCGGAAGCGGGACATAGACCGCCGTTCCCGTCTTCTGCTGGTAGAGCAGAACGCTGTCGCCCACCAGACGGGTCCGCTCCAGGGTCACGGCGTCGCCGATGCGAAGGCCGCTCCAGCGCATTAGCAGCGTCAAAACTCGCAACCGTTCCGCCTGATGCTTCGAGTCGATCCATGCCTTCGGCTTGTACTTGTCCAGAGCCGCGAGAATAGTCTCGAACTCCACCTCCGGAAAGTAATCGGTCGGCGTTTCGCGAACCAGGATGCGGCTGAGCTTCTTGACCGGGTTTTCGGTCAGCCACCCGCTACGGATGGCGAAGATGAAGAAGCTGCTCAGCCGCTGCTGCTTGATCTTGCGGGAGAGCCCTGCATCCTGCCAGGACGAGCGAAAGACGCCCAGCTCAGCCACGGTCAGTTCCTTCAGGTAGCGCAGACCCCGGCCTTTCGCCCAACCCTCCAACTGCCGGCGCAGGGTTTTGAGCTTGGAAAGGGTTCCCGGAGCCAGGTTGCGCATTTCGGCGTCGGCGATAAAATCCGCAAGCGCCTGGTCGATGGTCAAAGGAGCGGCGGGAACGGGCGCACCGCCGTCATCAATGGACTTGCGTAGCTGCTCGGCTTTCTCCCAACTGCGCGTACGTGCGGTCCTGCGGATGGCTTTGCCGTCCGCGACGCCGCGAATCCACTTGGGACAGCGGCAGCGTTTCCAGAAGCGGTCGTCGCGTTTGGAGCAGTCTGCGGTGTGGCGGGTATAGACGAAGAGGGCCAAGGGAGACACTCCTGATCTCGAATTGCTGAGATTGTACCGTGAAACGGCGGTACAAAAGGAGTACAAATCATCCGATGGCTGTTTAAATATATGAAACTAAATGAGAAATTCTGGTTGCGGGGGCTGGATTTGAACCAGCGACCTTTGGGTTATGAGCCCAACGAGCTACCGGGCTGCTCCACCCCGCATAACCAGTCTAGCAATAGCAGCCTGGCGGGTCAACCGACGAGATCAACTCGGCGGCAGTTCCATCCGCTAAACTGGCAGCAACCCCTTATTAACGCCACTGAGGAACCCTGCGGATGTCTCATCTTTATAGCGTTGTCCTGATTATTATTGTCGTTGCGCTGCTGGCGGTGGCTCTTTACCGCACTTCCCTGGTAAAAACCAAGGCCGACTACCTGGTCGCGGGCAGGTCATTATCGGCTGTGGTGCTGGTGTTTACCCTGCTGACCTCGTGGATTGGCGCAGGATCGCTGTTTGCCGGGGCTGAAAACGCCTACAGAAATGGTTTTGCCGCGCTCTGGCAGCCGGCTGGCGGCTGGCTGGCGCTGCTGCTCATCTACTTCATCGCGCCCCGCGCCCGCAAATTCGCGCAATTCACCCTGCCCGACCTGCTGGAAGCCCGTTACAACCAGACGGCGCGTGTCCTGGGCACCTTCGCCATCCTGTTTTCCTACGTCGGCATCACCAGCTACCAGTTCAAGGGCGGCGGCAACGTGCTGCACCTCATCTTTCCCGACGCCATCACCCCGGAGTTGGGCACCTACATCATCGCTGCCTTTGTAATCCTGACCACAGCCCTGGCTGGCATGTCCTCTGTGGCCTATATGGATGTGGCTATCGGCCTGCTGGTCACCGTCATCTGCATCATTGCTGCGCCCATGCTCTTCCTGCATGCGGGCGGATGGGCGGGTCTGCACGCTGCGTTGCCTGCTTCGCACTTTCAGGTGCTCGGCAACCTGACCCTGGTCCGCGCAATGGAATTCCTCGTGCCCACCATGCTGCTCATGCTGGGCAATCAGGTGATGTATCAGAAATTCTTCTCCGCAAAAAGCGAAAAGGACGCGCGCATCTCGGTCATCGGCTGGATTGTGGGCACCGTGGTGCTGGAAACCCTGATTGTCGCCATCGCCGTCATCGGCTCCGCGCTCTACTCCACCGGCGAAGTCGCCGCGCAGCCTTACGAGATCATCCCCTACACCGCACGCCACGGCCTGCCCGCCTTCATGGGCGCTCTGCTGCTCGGAGCGGTCTTCGCCAAAGTCATCTCCACGGCCTCGAACTACCTGTTTTCTCCGGCCACCAATTTGGTCGAGGACGTTTTCGTGCGCTACATCGCGCCTGGAGCGTCGAACAAGCGGGTACTGATCATCTCGCGGCTGTCTGTGGTGCTGCTTGGATGCTGGGCGCTCTATCAGGCCATCTACGCGCCCAGCATTCTGGAAAAGATGTTGTGGGCTTACACCATTTACGGCGCAGCGCTCACGCCTGTGGTTCTGGCGGCTTTCTACTCAAAGCGTGTCACAGCCTGGGGCGCGGTGGCGGCCATCGGCGCCGGAACGGTGGTCACGCTGACCTGGAGCATCAAGGCCGTAAGAGAGATCTTCCCGCCCATCCTGGCTCAGCGCGACGCCATCTTCCCCGCGCTCTTCGCTGCCGTGGGCGCCATGGTTGTGGTGAGCCTGTTCACGCGCGCCCCGGAGCCGGAGCAACTGGCGCAGTTCTCCGATTAAAAACCGCGCCGGTCGTCCCCTATTTGTTCGCTCGCCCCGACACCAGCATGGAATTCAGAATCTGGTCTGAAACTTCCTTGACCGCTCCGGGCGAGTGGGCCAGGAACAGCGTGCTGGTCTTGTCGTTCTCGCCAATCGACTTCAGCGTGTCGAAATACTGCGTCACCAGCACCAGTTGCATCACCTCCGCGGCGGACGCGCCTTCCACGGCCTTCTGGAACTGTTCCACCGAGGTTTGCAGCCCTTCGATAATCGCCTTCCGCTGATTCGCGATGCCCTGACCTTGCAGCGCTTTGCTTTCCGACTCGGCCTCGGCCTTTTTCACCACCAGGATCTTTTCCGCCTCGCCCCGTGCATTGGCGGCCACCTGTTCGCGCTGTGCGGCGTTGATGTCGTTCATCGCCGACTTCACCTTGCTGTCGGGAATGATGTCGGTCACCAGCACGTTCACGATCTCGTAGCCGAAAGTGGCCATGTCCGCGTCCAGTTCCAGCTTCACCGCCGCTGCAATCGAGGACTGCGAGGCAAACACCTCGTCCAGCGTCATTCCCGGCACGTGCCCCAGAATCACCTGTTCCACATACGACTTGATCTGCGCCACCGGGTCAGACAGCTTGTAGTAGGCGTCATACACCTTCTCCGGTCGCACCCGGTTCTGCACTGAAATCGGAATCGTGACAAAAACGTTGTCCTTGGTTTTGGTCTCCATGGTCAGGGTGATCTGATTCACGCGCAGACTCACCATTCCCGCCACGGAATCGAAGTACGGAATCTTCCAATTCAGTCCCGGCTCGGCCACGCGAAGAAACTTGCCGAAGCGCGTAATCACTGCCACCTGGGCCGTGTTGACCGTAAAAAAGCTGCCCATAACCAGGGAAAGCAGAATGATGGCGACAACCGCCAGCAGAACCATGAGAACTGCGTCCATATGACGTCTCCGCGGCTTCGTTTGGAAGCACGGCCCGATTATATAAGCCCGCCGGAAGAGGATAGTTCCCAAGCTGTCGCCGCCGCGCCTGAAAAAAGTTATGCGCGGCCTGTGCCAACGGGCATACACTGGCGGTGTCAAATTGTGGAGCGCCATGCCCGTCGCCCAGTTGACCTTGGAAATCCGCATCGAGCACGCCCAGTCGCTCAAGGACCGGCGTCAGGTGGTGCGCTCGCTCAAGGATCAGTTAAAGCAGGGCTTCAATGTTTCGGTCGCGGAGATGGACGAGGCTGTGGTGTGGCAGTCCGTCACCATCGGCGTCGTCGCCATCTCCCGTTCCCGCGACTACCTGCACGGCCTTATGGAAGAAGTGGAGCGCGGCGCACAACGCATGTTGAACGAACTGGGTGCCGAGTTGGCCGACTCTTTCTGTGAGTTTCTCGAAAGCTGAAGCGGCTGCTTGCCCGGCAGCCCCTCGGCAAATCCGCCGGAAAAAGCCTTATCTCTTCGTCGCCGGTATCCGCGCCGTCGCGCCTGCCACAATGCGATCAAATACGGACAGCACATAGTGCTCGTCAATTCGTTCATGGCGAATCAACAAGCGTGTAAGCAGGGGGCCGACAATGGTTTCCAGAAAGACGCTCACATCGGTGTCGGCGGGAAGTTGCCGCTTCTTGATGGCCTCTTTCACAGTGGCCCTGAATTCCTTGTCGCGCGGCGAGTAAACCATCTCCATGAATTCCTTGCGCAGAACCGCATTGTCCTGGATGGCCGTCAGCACCCGTGCGACAACAATCCCGTTTTCTCCGGTGAAAAACCGCCCAACCTTGAGCACATACGCCTTGAGCCGCTCCAGGGGAGATCCGACCTGGCTGAGCACAACCTCATGGTTTACCGTGTGCAGAAAGGCGTCCAGCAGCAAGGCCTCTTTCGTCGACCACCACCTGTACACCGTGGCCGTGCTTACCCCTGCCTTGCGCGCAATTTGAAGAGTCGATATCGCGGCAATCGGCTTGCTCTTCAAAAAGCTGTAAGTCGTATCCAGTATGGCGATGCGCGACACTTCACTGCGCGGCCTGCCGGCGGAGCGCTTCACCCCGGTCCCCGTTTTGTCACGTTTAAGGCGCATGGCTTTCCTACATCATATTGATTCAGCCCAGAACGATTGCATCACTACGATGCTGTCATTCTAAGCGAAGTCGAAGAACCTGCATTTGCTTTTGCCCAGTTCAGTACCAACCAACAGGGCCGGACCAATAGTACGATCAACATCATATACGAAACGGAACGTTTCGTTTTATAATAAATAAAATCACAGGGAGACCTTCTTGGCCGACAGCCAACCAAATCAGGATTGGAAACCCAGGTTCAACCCATGGCTGGTCGCCGTGGTGGTGGCCATCGCTTCGTTCATGGAGGTGCTGGACACCAGCATCGCCAATGTGGCCTTGCCCCACATCTCCGGCAGCTTGGGGGCAAGCCAGGATGAGAGCACCTGGGTGCTGACCACCTATCTGGTGGCCAACGTCATCGTTCTACCCGTCACCGGATGGATTTCGAGCGCTCTCGGGCGCAAGCGCTTTTTCATGATCTGCATCGTGCTCTTTACGGCCAGCTCTCTGCTTTGCGGTTTGTCTCCCAGCATGCCGGTTCTACTGTTTGCCCGGGCGCTTCAAGGTGCTGGCGGCGGTGGCTTGCAGCCCATGTCGCAGGCCATCATGACGGATTCTTTTCCGCCCCAGAAGCGCTCGTATGCCTTTGCGCTTTTTGCTGTGACGGCGCTGGTCGCTCCCGCTCTGGGCCCCATCCTGGGCGGGTGGATCACCGACAACTTTTCCTGGCACTGGATCTTCCTGATTAACTTGCCTGTTGGCCTTCTGGTCCTCGGCCTGGTCTTCAAATTCGTGGACGATCCGCCCTTCTTGCGGCGCTTCAAGCCCGGCGAAATGCGCTTCGACTACGTCGGCTTCTCGCTGCTTGCCCTGGGCGTTTCCGCGCTGCAGATATTTCTGGATAAAGGCCAGGAAGACGACTGGTTCGGCTCGCGTTTCATCACCTCCCTGGTGATTACGTCCGTGGTTTGCCTGGGCTCCATGGTGATTTGGGAGTGGTATCAAAAGCAGCCGATCGTGGATGTAAAGCTCTTCAAGATCGTCAACTTTTCCAGTGCCTGCGTGATGATGTTCACCGCTGGGGCGGTGGTCTTCTCCGCGACCGTTTTGATGCCCCAGTTTCTCCAGATCCTGATGGGCTACACCGCGCAGCAGTCAGGCATAGTGGTTTCCGCGGGCGCGGGCGTCATGATGGTCACCATGCCACTCGTTGGCGGCCTCACCTCCAAGTTGCCGGCCAAGTATCTGATTGCCGTGGGCTGGATTGCTTCTGCCGCCGGATTGTTCTTCTCCACCCGGCTTCTTTCGCTGGATATCAGCTTTGGAACCGCCGCACTGATCATGATGTTGCAATTTGCTCCGCTGGGTCTCATCTTTGTTCCGGCAGTTACGGTTTCCTATTTCGGGGTTCCGAAGGATAAGACCGATGCGGTCTCGGGTTTGAGTAATTTTGTGCGCAACATCGGAAGTAGCGTGGGTGTTTCGCTGGTGCAGACCATCCTGTCTCGCCGCCAGCAGTTTCACATCGCCCGGCTGACCGAGCGGCTGAGTCCGGGAAGCCCGGCTTTGACGGCGACCTTCCAGGCCATGGCAACGCGGGCGCACGGCGCCAGCGGTTCCATGGCTGCCGGGCTTGCTTTGGTCTACCAGAGCTTGCTGGGTCAGGCCGCCGCTTTGTCATACGTGGATACCTACGTGGTTCTGGCCGCCGCTGCAGCAGCCATGTTCTTCCTTTCGTTCCTGCTCAAATCGAACAATCCCAGCGCCCCGGAGCAGGGTTCCGTGCACTGAGTATGGATGCCCGCAGTTGTTGAAGCTTGCAGAAAACAGCTTAATAATGCAGTAAACTGATTCCAAATGGCTGGTGCCTCAAAGATTTGAATTCGCTCAATGAAACGAAAGCAATTCTGGCTGGATTAATGCATATGGCTTGATTGCCGATAGCTTTGCCGTGGGGCGGAATTTAAAACTTTTGTTGCCAACTTGCATCTAATGTGATATGCATGGTCCACCTAGGGTGGTGGTACCATTTGAGGACGATGAACAATGACGTACTTCAATTCGTACCTTTCGCACAAGAATAAGTCTATCATTTACAACGTCTTGAAGACTGATGATGGATGGAATGTAGAGATCCTGCTACCCTCCAATATCCCTCCATCAGACAGGATCAAGATCCTTGATTGGATCAGAAGCTACAGGGTACAAGTAAGGGCGGAGCATCCACTTTGGTCGACCGTGTTGCATCCTTCTTTGGATTGTTACGTGTTGGAAATTCGCAGGACGAATAACGACAAGGAGTTGATTGCCACGGGGGAACAGCTAAAGTCTATTTGCGGAGAAATCCTAGAGTATGCCTGAAATCGAAAAGGGAGACAATCCGCAAGAGGGAGCAGAAATCGCCCCAGCCACCAAGTCTGAGGAGCTTCCTAAGATCAATTTGCCTCAAACCAAGACCCCGGTCAGTTTTAATCAACAGGTCAATAACTTTCAGCAAATCCCGCCGTCAGCATGGGATGGCTTAACCCCTGGACAGCGATTAGAGTTGACGCGCTCAATACTCGCGCAAATGGACTCGATGGACAAGCGGCACTATGACTTCGCGGTTACGCATGTGAGGGCAGAGGCGACACGTTCAAATGTCGGGTCTATTTGCGGGGCGCTAATTGCCGTCCTCGGGTTCTCTCTTTCCGGCTATCTTTCCTTGCATGGAGAAACTATCGTAGCGCTCAGCATATCGATGCCCCTTGCCACTATATTGGCGATTGTGGTCGGTAACCGCTTTGTTTCTCATACATAATGCCTTATAGATAATTCTTCAAATATCGCCGATGCCAAACAATTGCCCACTATACTCCCGCCTATCGAACGATCCAGGCACCCGGAGCAGAATACCTCGCACTGATTCATGCCCATAGCAGACACAGAAGCTCTCTTCCAGCCAAAATTGCCCCCGGCCTTTCGCAATGTCCCTGCTATCCTTAATGATTAGAGCGAAACCAGAGTAACTATATCCTGTTAAGTTTTGTGCAAGGTCGCCGCTGCCTCCACCCCACGAACAAGGACCCGTTCGTGGGGACCCTGAACCTGGGGGGGTGCGTCGACTTGAGCGCTGCGGCTCCGGGATACATCAACTCTGATTCCGCTGTAGCCTGACGAAGAGGGAACCATGCCGGAGCAAAGAGGGCGGAAGCATCACCAGGACCGGGTTGCGGAGACAATGAAGGAAGAGATCAGCGCCATGATTGAAGGCGAGCTCTCCGATCCGCGCATCGATCTCTGTTACGTGAGCGAGGTTGCGTTGAATCCCGGCGCCAAGTCGGCGCGGGTCTACGTGGCCGTGGACAGCTCCGTAAAGGACATTGCCAAGGCCGAAGAGAATACCGTCGCTGGCCTTGAGGCCGCCAAGGGATACATTCGCTATGAGTTGAAGGCGCGCATGGGCGTGCGCAACGTGCCGGAACTCACTTTCCTCGCCGATCGCTCGGGCCGCTTCCAGGCGCGCATTGAAGAGCTTATGGACCGGTCGCGCAAGCGGCAAAAGGCCCCTGTGGAACAGACGGCTGCACCGGAAAAGGAGCCTCCGCTGCAATAAACGCGCATGAATCCTCCTCTCCCGAATTCGTCTCTTGATCGATCACCCTTAAAGCCTGAGCAGACCCCTCGCCCTGTCTCTGCGCATCCGTCTACGGATTCCTCCTTCCACTCCGATACTTCCGATGCCGTTGCGGCAATTCTTCCGGTCCTGCGCCAGGGCCAGAGTTTTCTCGTCTGCTCCCACGCGCGTCCCGACGGCGATGCCGTGGGCAGCATCCTCGCCACGGGAATGTTGCTCCGGCAGATGGGCAAGCGCGTTGAAATGGTGACGGCCGACGGGATTCCCATCCTCTATCGCGGATTGCCCGGAGCCGGAGCCATCCGCCACGCGTTGCGCGTCCACGGCTCCTATGACGCGGTGATTCTGCTGGAGTGCGACAGTCCGGTCCGCACCGGGCTGCGCGGCTTGGAAAAGTTCTTCCTCATCAACATCGATCACCACATCAGCGGACAGGCCTATGCGCAGTTGAACTGGATCGACCACGAGGCGGTCAGCGTGGGTGAGCTGGTTTACAG
>Ga0255353_1000537_pt1 | contig 24223 bp, 32 predicted proteins | sample HBST25metaG_FD_189941 | JGI IMG/M metagenome (GOLD analysis project Ga0255353, IMG submission 189941) | Peat soil microbial communities from Stordalen Mire, Sweden - H.B.S.T25 | ecosystem: Environmental > Terrestrial > Soil > Wetlands > Peat | place: Sweden: Norrbotten County, Stordalen Mire...
GAATGGAAGTGGAAAGAGGCAGCGGCAGAGAAACGCATTAAGACGCGCAAGCTGCCGAGTAGGGGCGTGGTCAAGGTCTGGATTGAACCGAAGCACGCCCACGGCGCGGAAACCCTTCGTCCGTAACAGACTAGAGAACTTACTGAAAGCTGTATTAGGAAGGTGAATTGTGAGATGTGAAAGCTGTCAGGGTACCGGGTGGAGACGGCGCACTGTTCCCCACCCCTACTCCACAAAACACGAATCCGTTACCCTTACCCGTCCATGCGCAGTATGCAACGGTAAAGGACACGTCCAAGTGATTCCTAGCGCGTGCGGGAAAGATCACGCTGCAAACGATTCTAAGGAGAATTGAAATGCAGATCGTTTCTGTACACAGTTTCGTTTTTCCTAGTCGCGGCGGAAATCTCAACATGCGGCAGTTGCTCAACCCTATCTTTTACTCGCGAGACGTTCGCCATCCAGATTCAAAGCGGCAAAGATGCAAAAAGTTATGGTCAAAGAGTTTAAGGGATGCGCGAAATCTGAAAATGTCATTGATGGGCATTATGGACTGACACACTTTCTGCGCATCTATGAATCTGGAAGCGCAATAAATGATTCCAGAAAGACGAATCACGGTAAAACATTCGTACACGTTTCCTGATTCTCTTTAGTTTTTCTCTTGACAATTGTAAACCGTTAGCGCACTATATAGAAGTAACAACACACCGCCGATTGGGAGATTGGCGAGAACATCGAAGGGAGAGAAACAAAATGGGAACTCTAGCAGTATCCGCAAACGTGGCTGAGTCAATGCCCGTATCGATGGCCGAAATGGTTGAGGATAAGCCGTCATTCACTCCTACCGAACCAGCGAAGAAGATTCCTACCACCTTGAAACAGGTAGGCCAGCGGCGCGATTATCAGATGATTGACCCGCGCCTCATTGACATTGAACCAGGATTCAACGCACGCGACTATACGCTGCCTGAAAACCGGGCGCATCTTGATCGCCTAAAGCTGCTTATCGTTGCGGCTGGACGCGTCAATGAACCAATCACTGTACGGCTGAATCGTGAGACTGGACGCGCAACCGTAGTCGATGGAGAATGCAGGCTCCGTTCCACTTTGGAATTGATTGCTGAGGGCGTGTATCCATTTACTGAGGCTGATATGCCGTGCTATCCTGCCCCTCCAGGAAGTGACGATGAGGCCACACGGCGCTTTGCTTCACTCTACGCAAATGAAGGCAAGTCCTTTTCCAAGTGGGAACTCGGACATGAGTATCAGGCTCTTTTTGACCTGAATATCTCTATTGAGACCATTGCAAAGAAAACTGCCAATTCCGTTACTTTCATCAAAGAAGCTATGGAACTAGCAAGCGCTCCCGATGATGTAAAACAGCTTCTTTCCGATGCAGCCGTTTCCCCCGCTGAAGCGAAGCGGATTCTGCGCAGTGACGATGTTCCTGCCGCCGTCTCTGATCTGCAAGCCAAAGTAGCCGCGAAGAAAGCCAGAGGAGAAAAAGGCCCAGTCAGGCGCGTTAAGGCTCCTAGCGTCTCGCACCTTCAAACCAAACCCGCTTCTACGCCGTCCAGTGTACTGCCCGTCAACGTATCCAAAGCTATTCTGTCGTTGGTTGAGGATGTTCCTGCTGACGATCTGAACTTGGAAGAGAACGAATGGGTTAGCGTCAACAGAGTTAAACTGCTAAAGCTCTTGTCTTTCGCCATTACCGAGGACGATCTGAAGGCAGCAGGCGTCGAAACCGCGAACTTCTAGGGGGAAGTCATGGAATACTTGAACTCAATTCGGGCCGCACTGAAGGCTACGGCCCCCGTTGTTGCCATTCCCTTAGAGGGACATGCGCCTATCTGCATCCGCCGTAAGCTCCTGGCGGGCGTCCTGAAGGGCGTGACGATTGACTCTGTGCAAGCATCCTACACAGGCACCTCCTATGCTTGCGTTACCATCACGGGCCATGCAGGACGTGTTCACACATCATGCAAATTGATAGGCATGAATCGGGTAATAGCTCTGAAAGAGATCAGAGAGTGGTCGATCAAAGAACGTGAGAAGAAAATCATGCGCATCAATCAGGGTGTCCTATCCGCTCAGGCGCAAAGGGAACTGAAGAAAAAGCAGATTGAGAATGAGCCTAGCTCCGAACTGAAAAAGGCCATGAAAGAAGTCGATGGCATTTATCACCAAGCAAAGGAACACGTTGTACCAGCCATGGACTATGTATCCGAAGATCAACGGCAGGACGTAATGCAAGAGTATGCTTCCTTTCGCCGTTCTCGTCACCTTCGCAAACATGGTGCTGTCATTCGCTGGAAGATCGCGCAACTCAGGGCCGAACTCGACAAGATCACAGTCAAGAAAGGTGGGCGCAGAGAATCGAAGAAAACCTATGCGCGTAAGGCCAAAGACGCTCCGAAGATGCTTTTAATGATGCGCCAGATTGCAGCATTGGAAGAGCAATTCAAGGGTGTTTATCCTTTGAGGTGGTCGGCAATCGAGAATATAAACGAGGATGGAGGTTTCTGGGTAGACAGTTGGACTACGCACCACCCTATCTGGCAGACCTGTCAACTTAAAGAAAGCTGGCGCTCTGAGGATAGGTACGACCGCAAATCTTTAGCGCGGCAACTGAAAGAGTACAGAGCCGACATACAGGCTTTGACTCCGCCTAAAGATGAAGAGATGGAGCAAGAACAATTAGCAGCATAACCGGAACTGAGGAATCTACCATGCTTGATCCTATGCGCGTTATGAATGAGATTTTCGATGCCTCTGCTATGCCGAACGATCCTCTGGCGCTGGCAATTCAGAATCAATTCGACTTCGCCTGTGCTGTGCATGATGAATGGCGAGAGTTTGAGTACGCGCATAGGCTGAAAATGGTAAAGCACTTCTCACGGGAACACACAAACTGATTGGAGACTTTACATGAAACTCACAGACTGGTTTTGTATCTTCATAGGAATCATCATGTTTGGCATTGTTGGATGTGTTGCCACCGTGGTGATACACTTCATCGCTAAATTTTGGTAATTAACCAGCAGGCGTGTCTTGCCATAGCCGCTCAGGTCAAAAACGAAGTCAGCATCAGGCTGATACTGGTACGCGCCGATGGGATACCATCTACCAGTGGGCCGGGAGAGCGGCTATGGGAAGGCACGCAGCACAAAGGAGAATTCACATGAACTGTCCAATCTGCGGTAACGAAACAGGAATCAGATTAAACGGCGTTCCGTTTTGTATTTACTGTGAGAGTCAGCAGCAGAAAGAGTACAGACCAGGACAGTACCACACGGAACGCCCTGGCATGTACCAGAGCTACGGACAGCTTTTCCAAAGGTGGGCTGGATGGATACTGTTCGCGGCACTTGTCATTGCGGCTATCTGTGAAGTTATATTCTGGTAGCATAACAGTGTTCAAGAAAAGGAAAACCATGTTCACCGACAATCAAGATTTCTATCCTACCCCACGCAAGATCGCACGTAAGATGCTGGCTAAGATCACCAACAAGGATGCAAGGTATTTTCTTGAGCCTAGCGCGGGCAAGGGAGATATAGCGGACGTTATCAGGAATCCTACAACGTATGAAGAATTTGTCGCTGATAATCCAGAGTACGAAGAGCAACGGAAGAGCGATAGAGGGAGCGGGTATTGGGGAGAGTCTAGGAACGATAGCCGCATACACGTTGATGTAATAGAGAACTATCCTGATCTTATTAGCGTACTTCACGGGAAGGAGTATGATGTAGTTGGATACGATTGGTTAACTTATGATGGTGTTAGTTATTACGACGCAATTGTAATGAATCCTCCATACTCCGAAGGAGCCAAACATTGTCTCAAGGCTTTTGATTTTATGCACAATGGGGAGATCGTCTGCCTGCTTAACGAGGAGACAATCAAGAACCCGTACACTGAGGAGCGCAAACGGCTAGTCAAGATCATCGAACAGTTTGGGGATGTTGAGTATTTGGGAGACTGCTTCTCTACCGCCGAACGTAAAACCAGCGTCAATGTCGCAATGGTCTATCTCAAGAAGGTAGCCGTAGACGATGCTCCTGACCTGTGGGCTAAGGAAACTACTCAGGAAAAACATTTTGGGGTTGAATTCGACGGCGACTCTACTATGTTGGCTATCCGCGACAATCTTGGAAACATGGAACACTGGTTCAATATGGCAAATGAGCACTGGATGAAGGGAATAGAGCATATCCGCAAGGCCAAGATGTTCATGGATCAAAACAAGATCAGTGAGTATTCCAGCAGAACAAACGGAGACGATACCGAAACCATTCTCAAGTTGGCTCTATCGAACGTCCAAACGTGCCGCGCTGAATTCCTTCGCAGTCATCGTCGCCGTGCATGGACTAGCGTTTTTGAGCAAATGGAGTTTGGGCGCTGGCTTGACAGCGCACAGCAAGATACGTTTATGCGAGATGTGCAACGTGATAGCACTATTCCTTTCACGGCTAAGAACATCCGAGAGACGCTTGATAACGTATTTATGTCGCGTAAAAAGCTGTTTGAGGAAAGTGTTGGCCGTGTGTTCGATGAACTTTGCAGCCACTCCGTAGAAAATGGGTGCGGTCCTGTAGCTCCAGATACACTCAGAAAGAACTGGCGCGGGAGTGAAGGATGGAAGACAAACGACAACTATAAGGTAAACAAAAAACTCATTTTTCCGTATGGTATTAGTTGGAGCTATGGACATTTTTCGTCCTATAGCAGTGGGGATGCACGCACTATCTACTCCGACCTTGACCGTATCCTATGCGTTCTCGATGGCAAGGCACTCAAGGACTGCTACACGGTCGGAGAAGCGCTAGAGAGCGTATGCCGCAGGGCTACGTGCGGCGAAGCGTTCGAGTCTGAATACTTCGAGGGACGTTTCTACAAGAAAGGAACCGTACATCTGAAATGGAAGCGAGAGGACTTGTGGGAGAAATTTAACCTTACAGCCGCAGCCTGTAAGAAATGGCTGGGAGAGGACACACAGCAATACCGTCCGAAGAAGCGCAAGGATGAGCCTGAATGGTACTGCAAGGAGAACGGACACAAGTTTGTATATGGTGTCTGTGAGCATTGCGGAGACCCTGAGATTGACGAAGTGGCAGAAGTAGAGTGCGAATGGTGCCGAGCAATCTTTGAGCACACAGGACGCAAGCATTGCCCCATTCATCAAGACACAGATGATATGCCGACGATGCTTGCTAACAAATCAGAAACCAACACTAACAACGCACTTGTCACAATGAAAGCATAACCGCAGCCCTAAGCGTAGAAGGGTATCCTGGAGGGATAGGACAATGGCAGACCCAAAGATTTACGAGCATACCTACTGGAGTCACAAGGGCAAGCATCCGCTCACACAGGATGCGCTGGAGTCTCTTGTACCGGCTGAGGGTGAGATTCCTAACGCCGAATCGAATCCTGCCCTTGAACAGTTTCGCATCGCAGCCAATTGCTACTACGACCTGTATAACAATGGCCTGTGCAATCTCTGGGAAGAGTTTGAAGAAGTCTTTGGTTTTCATGGTCCTTACTACGAATACGAGGCCGACGAAGACGATGATGACCAGCGTCCTTATCGTGACATCGAAAAGGCATGGTGGACGGTCCAGAATGTCAACCGCGTGGAAGATCGCGTGAACGAGATCATCATACAGGCCGCGATAGAACAGGGAATAACAGTTGAGGGGTACGAAGCGAAAGATGCTCCTAACGGCGCACAGGCAATACAGGCAGAAGTTGACCGTCTATCCGTCGAACTCGCAAGCAATCACGTAAAGATGACAAAGGTTTTGAAGAAAGAGAGCAAGCCTTTCGTACAACTAACAGGAGAAGACGGGAACGTGTTCTCCGTCATTGGCCGCGTCTCCAAAGCACTAAAGCAAAATGGACAGGGAGACAAAGCTAAGGAATTCTCAACTAAGGCAATGCACGCTGACAGCTACGAATCTGTTCTTCGGTTGGCTATGGAGTATTGCGAGGTAGGATAGTGACTCTAATCGACGCAATCCGCACACTCCGTAAGGAACGTGGCCTACCATTTGAGCAAGCAAAGGCTGAGGCTATTGCGTTCTTTATCAAAAAAGGCTTGCCGCTACCTTTGTGGGCTAAGAACAAGTAACCGGCTCTTGGAGGAGCCATAAGACAATGGAAAACAACGAAAAGACAAAGATTCTTGACCGCAGCAACATCGCTGAAATGCCCAACCCCAAACACCTCACCGTAGAAAAAGTCTCTGTACGTATCACTCAAGGTGAAGGAAACACAGAAAACCACTCACAAGTAGAAACAGGATACATCAGGAACGCGAATCTTCATCCTAGCGCGATTCTGGGAAGGAGGTAGAATAATGAAACTAACCTACCAGATGAGAGTGGCGGCTAAAAAAGCGTGGCACGATGCCGCTATGAAGAAGGCTGACTTTGTAAAGGTTCTTGATCCTGACGAGATCATTGAAACCATTGCTCCATTCCTTCAAGTCGAACAAAACGCAACCAAAACGGTTGAGGCACGAGATATGTACTCCGTAGCGAAAGCACTGGCGCACGGATACAGCCACACGACGGATTCGACTGTAACGGATGAGGATATTGCGGTGGCCTATTCCGCAGTCTGCTCTCTACCGTTCCTATTCTGCCCGATGTACCTGATTCGGGATACACAAGCACTCAGAGACAAGGAGAAAGCGTGAGCGTCGAGAAAGTAACCAAAACAGTCTACAGATGCGTATGCCAACTCCCAGACTGCCCCGGTAAAGGAAAGCCGTGGCTCTCTAAAACCGAGCGTGTTCCTGATCGCTGTGCCTACTGTCTGCGTAGAACGTGGAACGGAACAGACCTACGAAAGAATACGTGGATCACCGCTCACAACAAGACACAACGACTTTCCGAGTGGGCTAAGGAAACAGGAATCAGTTCTCAGTTGATTCGTCATCGTCTAAAAATAGGATGGAGTGAATTTGCTGCCGTTTCCATACCACCTGAAACTGGAAAAAAGGATAACCCTCATGCCAATGATTGAACAAATTCAGTGTGATTGCGGGTGCAATGCTATCCGTCAGCCATCGAACCATTGGCGAATGGTAAGAAAAACCAAGAGCGGAGAGTGGATCATTTCCCCGTGGCGCGAAGGACTGAAGAACCGTAAGGACGTGAAGTACGCAGCAGGACAAGCATGCGCTCACACTCTACTGGATCAATTCCTATCCGCTACTCCGAAGCCTACGCCACCCCTACCATCGGAGGCATCATGACTTATAAACGCGCGTTATCATTAAGCATTGCTTTCGCTTTAACATATGCGCTGTATTCAATTGTCACTGGATACTTGTTTCCAGATCTGTGGACGCCGACAACAACTCGTTTTGAATCTTGGTTTGATCGGGTGTATTTCACTACCGTTGGGATTTTCGTTGCAGTATGGAGCGCAAAACATGATCCTTCGTGATGTATTAGTACCGGGCAAAGAGCTTCAATGCGATGATTGCAAGTTTACCTGGGTATCAATTTCCAGAAAACTTCCTACCAATTGTCCTAACCGAGAATGTAGAACACGCGAATGGAACGGAAAGAAGCGCAAGGCACGCATCCAACTACCTAAACCGAAAAGAATGCACTCAACTGATTCAGATGGGGAGATGGAATTTTGAAATATCAGGACACAGAGGAAACACTTAACGAACGGTTTACGTGGAAGGACTTCTGGGTTATCGTCCTATGCGCCATTGCAATGGTGTGTCTGGGGGGTCTGCTGTGAGCGAAGAACGGTGGTTTAAACAGCAACGTATGGACTGGATAGCCGAGACCTTGCGCATCTTCGGATTCATCAACCGTGAGCACATTAAGAGAAAGTTTGGTTTGTCCACTCCGCAAGCGTCAATAGATATGAACAACTTCCAAAAACTATACCCAGGTATCACTCGTTATGACGTAAAAACTAAGCGATACGTCTTGACAGAGACTAAAATTTAGCCATATACTAGGGTTGTCAGGCGTTGTAAGCGCCGGAAATCCTTATCGCCGCAGGAGGCGAATCATGACAACCCCAGTAGTAGGATATACCTCTGGCACGAACCCTTTCCATTGTTTTCATTGTGGATACGATTGGGTATCCAAGCAAGAACATCCAAAGGGATGTTCTCGATGCAGTTCCGAACGTTGGGACGATCCTATCGTTAAGCCATCTAAGAGAGTAATGATGTCAGAGACATACGGGCAAGGTATGTCAAAGATGTTAAAAACAGAGATAAGCGTCAACTGAAGCTGGCTGAGGAATATGGAGTTAACCAAACCGCTATATCTTGCATAATCAGGAGAAAGACATGGAAACATATGAAATAACAAAGGCTTACGGGTATATCAGGTGCTCTGGAATCAGCCAGATGGATGGTGATGGACCAGAACGCCAGCATGTTGCAATCGCCAAATACTGTCAGAATCACAATATTGAAATTGCACACTGGTACGAGGAATCTCACACAGGAACAGACCTTGACGGTCGCATAGAGTTCCGCCATATGCGAGACGCTATGGTGTCAAACGGCGTAAGGACAGTTGTTGTTGAGAGAATGGACAGACTCGCACGTTCGATCATGATCCAAGAAACAATTCTTGCTGACTTCAAAAACAATGGGATTGTCATCTACTCCGCCACTCTCGGAGAAGATGATTTATGCGGAGATGATCCTACCCGCGTCCTGATACGTCAAATTCTTGCCTGCTTCTTCGATTACGAGCGAAAGATGATAATTGGAAAACTCAAATCAGCACGTACTCGAATTAAGATCGAAGGGCGTAGGCCAGGACAGAAGAATTATTCTCCAGACCCGCACTTAAATCATAATTCTGAAGGTCGTAAACCTTATGGACAGAAAGATGGAGAAAAGCCTATTCTTTCCCGCATGAAATCCATGAGGTCCGCAGGAGCGCACTACTACGTCATTGCCGACACCCTCAACGCTGAGGGCGTACCGTGCCGTATGGCTCACAAAGGGAAGGTCTGGAAGGCCAACACAATCCAGAAAATCCTTACGCGCAAACAAAAAGTGGGGACCAAGTAGGCCCCCACAGCTCAATAACCTTTCTCTCTTTTTAGAACGGAATCGAATTCACTGGTTCAGGAATATCATGGACGATATTCTTTGGCCTACCGCGCTTAGGCTTTTCTTCCTTTGCTAGTTCATCCTCGTGGAAGGACGCAAGCTCCGATGGACCACTCTTCCTCTTCGTGACCAATGTTCTATGCCCTGAACCGTCTGGCTTGGACACCATTCCTCTCGCTTCCATAGCTTCGATGATATGCGCAGCTTTGACGTAGCTGATTGATAGAACACGCTGAAGTTCGATTGCCGATACCTTTCCATAATTCAGAAACGTATCGTAGGCGTCTTCCAGAAGTGATTCATCCGAAGAAGCAGATGCGCTAGGAGATTCCTCGTTATATGTGTCGAGTTGTTCTTCCTCGTCCGGTTCATCAAACGGCGTTTCGATCTCCTTCTCCTGTACAGTAATTACCTTGCTTGGGGAAGGAGTATCATCTTCAGTCTCAAGCTCAGGAAACACGGGATTCTTCTTTTTGAGAAGAGACTCTGCAAAAATCTGAAGGTCTCTTTTGTAAGTTCCATGCCTGCTCACAATGTCAAAGAACTCTTGAACGTCATGTGCCCTCACACGCCACACAGGGCGTCCCTTTGTGTCGATCTTCGGTTCTCCCTCACTGTCATAGGATCGGGCGGCGTGCATCAATTCATGATCGACAAGCGCCGTCTTCATCTCTACAGTGAACTGTAGGTCTTCCCAAATCTCCTTGTTGAGAAGGATAATGAAGTCCAAATCAACAAACTCTCTCTGCAAGTCAGATTCCCTAATGCACTGTCCTAGAACGATGTGCCCTTCAGGATCGGGCTTGTATCCTTTGCGCCATGCCAAGGCAATACGCGCATCGTCAATGTCGGGGTGGAAGTCTCTGCGAACCTCACGCATGATACGATAAGGTTCGGTCTCTGGTTCTGACTCGATTAACTCGAATGCGATCTTCTTCGGCTGTCCCATCGATTTTCCTCTCCTGTTTTAGAACTTTCCTAGTCCGTTTTCTTTTGCTTTCTTCTTAGCGTTCCGCGCAGCTTGTGCTGTTTGCCACGCCCCTGTTTTCCTTAGTTCTCCAATCACTCCCGCATTACTCCTAGCCCCTGCGGCTAAAGCCACACTCTGCTCTAACCGTTTCAAAATTCCTATCCGCGCTAAAGGAATCGTTTCAAGGAACGCAAGCAGTTTCTTGAATTCATCAATCTCAAGCTCACCCTTCCTGTTATTACAGGGACGGCAAGTATAATCTAGGTTTTCAAGTCCCGGTGATCCCCCACGACTCAGAGGTTTAGCGTGATCTACTGCCAAATCTTCTACGGTTACAAATCGTCGGCAATACCTGCATTCCGTTGCGCCGTCCTCTTTACCGTCCATCACGCTCAGAATGTCTTCCCTGTAGTCCTTAAGGTTGAAAGGCAACTCATATTTATCGTCTTTCAGCTTCTTTCTCATCCTGTTCTTCATATTGCCGTACTGCCGAAGAGTCGCTTCCATGAATATAGAATGAGCGCTCTTCGGAAATAACGATCCTATGCCAACGTGTTTTTCCATGCGTGCATTTTATCACGTTCCTCGTCAAATGTCATTTAGGAGTTTTTCGCGAATAGACTCCTCTTTTCTCATTCTAGATTTCTCTCTTTCCCACGATTCATCAACTCTTTCATTCCAACACTTCCTACAGGTACCCGGATGCCCATCCATAAAATCAACCAATCCACCGTAATCTGTCGGTGGAAATTCCTTGTGTTTAAAGCAATAACCACGACTTACTAGACCTAACCATGTTATCAGCCTCATGCCAACTCCTCTACCGTTCCATCGGTGACGTAGTAGTATTTTGATCCTGGCGCTCTCTTGTCTTTCGGCGGGGTTGTCTTATCCAAACTAAATCCAATGAGAATAGCCTGCTCCAACTTACTACCCTGAATAAGGCCATATACCGTAGAGTATAATTCGGATCTTATGTCCTCGCCAAGTTCTTCTACTTCATCAATCACAACCAGATTTATTCCTGCCGCGATTGAGACAGCACACTGGAAAGCCGCCTTGAAGATGTGCTCTTCAGCACCAGACAGTTCCTTGACGGGGCCAACGTACCCTCTGGGTGTAGTCACATCAAAGCTGGACAGGTCAGGCGACAGTGAGGCTTTATACCCCCACGCAGCTAGGACAGAGTTGACCTTCTCCTCAAATCCTCCAATGTATTTCTTCACCAATTCTGCTTTGATTCCACCCTTATCGAAATACTTAACCAGAGTATCAAGAGTCAAAGCCTTCTTTTGCAGCTTAGTCAGTTGCTCAGTAAGCCTAACTATTTCCTTCGCCCTCTCCTCAGCCGCGATTACTGGGCGCAACTGCTCTAAAATCTTGTCTTCCTGAGTCTGTAATGAACTCAGAGGATCGTTGAACGGAAGCGTAGCGTTGACCTTTTCTCCTAGCGCGTTCAACTCCGCACGAATTTTCTTTCCTTCCTTAACTGTTTCACAAAGCGATGCTTCAGTCTCAGCCTTTCCCTTTACTGCATCATCATGTTCATTTAGCGAATTGATTGATTCTTGTACGTTTCCTATCGCCTTGATCTTTTCGTCAATTGCATCTATCTCTTTTTGAGCCTTGACAATCTCTTCCTTCAGTTCAGATACAAGAGATGCAATTTTTTCGCCGTCAATTGGTTGGTCACACGTCGGGCAAGTAGCACCGTTTTCAGCTATCCCCGTCAAACGTACAATCTGGTCGTTGGTTACTTTGATTCCTCCAGTATAGGCGGAGCGTTGCATATTCAACTGTGCAAGCTCTTCCTTATTGGCAGCTATTTTCTTCAATGCCTCAACATCCTCAGGAAGAAGAACACTCAACTCCGTATTGGCGAGTTTTTCCTTTTCCCTCTCTAGTTGGGTATGAAGGTTATCTATCTTCGTTTGTAGCCTGCCGCGCTTTACCTCAACCTCGTTCGCCTTCGCTACCGCCGCGTCCCTATCGGCCTGTAGTTTGGTGCGCTGTTCTCGAATACCTGTCAACTGAGTTTGGAGTGATTCAGAATCAACTCCTTGAATGATAGGTAAGGATTCGGGAATCACAAATTCCTTTACCTGTCTATTAACTGTCTCACGAACCTTGTACAGTTGCTTATATGAAGAAGCAATCACATCAAACGGTTCACCGTTAAAGTCAATAGGAGTATCCAGAAAACTGTTTACCAATTCTGTCTTATCCTTCGGGAATTCGTGATGCGCAGGAAGAACTAGCTTCGCTAAAAGATTCGTCTGTCCCTTCTGGTCTAGACTATTGAAATAATCAGTGTTGAAACTGATAAGAATCGCTTCTTTTCGGTCTCCCAAAAAGTTCTTGAATCCATTTACTACCTTGTTGTTTTCAGGTTCGTCTACACACTCAGTTGTGCTTGTACGGCCCGAAGTGTTGACGTTAAGAGTGACAACATTCCGCAGCAGATGCTGGCCCTGAATCTCAGTCGTAATGACAGCCTTTTTCTCTCCTTGCCGAATCTTGGAAACAAAGTCATTTCCCTGTGTTCCAAGAGATACTGTCGTAAGTGTCGTGTTTACGCTCAACGCCTCGGCGATTGTCGTTTTTCCACTTGCATTCCTACCCCGCACCACAATGAACCTAGAATCTCCTAAATCCAAAGTGGTATCCGCATGATTCCTATAATTTTGAAGCCTGATTTTGGTTACGCGCATCTTCTCCCCTTCTTTCCTGTTAAAACTCGTTATCTTCGTCAAACTCTTCGCTGTCTTCCTCAAAATCATCCGTTGGAAGACTGTCTAAAGGTTTCGATACCTTCATCTTAACCTTCGTCACAGTGTCAGCAGTATCCGAAATACTTTGGTCAAGAAACGATCTTTTCTTTGCTCCTAACGCGCTGTTGAGTTTCGTTCCAGAAATTACCAGTTTTCCTATCCACTCCGTATCTCCCGGATTACCAAAAGCGTAGTCCTCAATCTGGTCGATGATTGGCATGATCGGCTTTACTAACGAGTCCTCACACTTGGAGCATAGACCAGACTCAGGAACTGAATCAGATATATTTCCACACTTAGGGCAGCGTACAGCAACGCTCTTACCTGTCGATTGGAATACTGGATAAACCTTACTCTCACTTTCATCTGGACCGTAAGCGTAAATCTTGTTGTTGTAATCGCGCAGTATGATTGGTTTTCCACTTGCTTGGACATAATCTTTCATCCTAGCGCGATTAACCTTGCTGAACGCTGAATACCACAAATCGAATTTTACCCACTCCTGCGGAGTAAGTTGCATGGCGGGATTATATTCCGCAATTGGGCAGGTTCTATCACTCAACAATGGGCAGTAGACACAAGCCCCAGAAGGTATAGCCTCGATTTCCTCTCCCGCATCAAACTTGGTATGAATCATCTTCTGGCGTTCACGTGCAGCCTTTAGTTCCTCTACCAACCTTGGAACGTCATCTCGCGTGAAAGAAATTTCTTTGCTAAGATTTTTGTAACGCACGAAAGTCAGACGGAATACAACCGTTTCTACCCACGCAAAGTGCTGAAACACGAACAGAGCATATTCTTTCGACTGCGCAGTATCTTTGGGATCATACGGCTTGATGTGAGATTTGAAATCATCAATCAGAATACGGCTTTCATTCTGAAACGCATACAGACCGTCAAGAGTTCCTTGGTACTGTGCGGGAAGGTTACTGTCCTTTACGATACCTTCAATCTCCGCAACTACGTCCGTAGGCTGGAAATTCTCGTCAAGAGCCATGCTGATTTCCGTAGCGAGAAGATGGCTGAAATCGACCGAATATCCATCTCTAAGTCCAGAAAGAATCTTTGCTGCCATCGGTCCAGCACCATTGCTGAATCGGTCAAACGCGGAAAGGTCCATTCCGATTGATTTACGGGCGCAATAAGACAGATATTTTGCCATCGTCTCATGGATTTCTGTTCCTCGTGCCGCATCTAATCCGCTAGGAGTCTTTCTTCCCTTAATAAATACTTCAGCATAAAACAATGGACAGTCCATCGTTGTCTGAGTGCTTTGCCGTAGGGGTGGAATGGAACTCTTTTGTATCTGTACCAGTTCCGTAGATTTCTTCTGTCTTAAACTCACATTGTTCTCCTAATCTTCCTGATATTCCCTTTTGGAATCACAGCAATACTCATGTAATCATGAGAAATGGAAAACGCATCCAATCTGTCCTTGATTCTCGCGTAGGACCATGCCGTGCAACTCAATTCCTCTCCTACCCACAAGTTCTTCAAAGCAAGAACAAGAACATCCTTCGGCTTATGCTGTCTGTGCTCTTTGCGTGGCCTCATGCCATCACCGAACCTTCTTCAATCCCGTAAAAGATTATTCTCTGTTCGTCCAATCCGTCTATGCTATCGCCAGAATCTTCGTCGTACCATTCACTCCACTCCCCGTTCTCAAAAACTTCAAGTCCTGACGCGTTGGAGTAATCAGGCTTGATGTTGTTCTCAAACTGGAAGATGTCGTAGAAGGCTAGAGCGTCGAGAATCAACTTTGCCTCACGTATATTCCTAACCGCCACATGAAATGGCTTCATAGGAACTTGAGGAATATGCCATACCCGCAAGGTACCTTCTTGGATGTTTTTATTTTTCTTCATGCCGTTTCCTCCACTTCTCTATCTTCCGGCTTAGGCTCCTCAATCAAAGGCTCGATCATGTCCAACCCAACGATGATAGCGTTTAGGGTAGCGCGTAGACTCTCCACTTGTTTCTTGCGCTGACTATTTCTATAAAGGGAATCGAAGGCTGGAATAATATCAAACTCAAGGCCAAAGTTGATACGTCTAATCCATGAATAATCACTTGGTCCGTTGTCTCCTATCTTTTTCCCTGCTAAACGGTCAATCTCATCTGCCGTCGCTTCTAGTAGAAATGTTGCGTCTCCTGTTTTCGCAATGATTTTCATCAGTGTCCTCCCATTGACACGTTTGTTTAATGCGCGGGCCGGATTGGATACCGGCCATGTCCCTAGTCCGTGAGTGCATTGCTAGGTCGGGACTACATCGTATTTCGTGGTCTGCTCGTATCGCGTTACGCCGCCGCGCATCTCCCTTACGGGAACCTGTTAGAACACAAACTTACCCTCTACTGGATTACCCGTAGATTGCTGTTCAGGTTCTTCCTCGCGCTGTTCAGAATCATCACCTTTTGGTTCCGAATTATCCTGCTCCACTTCTCCTTGTGGCTCTTCCTGTTGCGCTTCCACCTTCCGTGGCCGTCCACGTCCCCTCTTCGGCTGTTCCCCTGTTGGTTGCGTGTTCTCTGCTTGCGGTGCTTGCTCCTGTACTTGGGTTGTGCTTGCTTTCGTCTGCGATGCTTGCTGCGTGCTTACCTGAATCGTCGGGGCAAGCCGTCCCTGAAGGTACTTAATCAGTTCGTCCTTGCGTCCTTGGTACGAGTCCCTAAGCATCTTCCGCTCAGTTGGATTCTTTTGCAGCTTCTCGAACAACGATTCAAGTTCCTGCTCTTGCGGGTCTTCAGGGTCAACCGTAGCTGTACCCGAATCCGCACCAGTCTCAAGTTCACCCTTCAAGGCCATGTCGATTGTCAATGCCTGACGACCTTCCGATGCCGTTACGTCAAGCGCAGATGCGTTTGCCAACTCAATTGAGGATGGAAGATACTTCAAAACTTGCAGCAAAGGAATCTTGCGTGCATACATTTCAGGATGCGCGTAGGAATAGTGACGTTCTCCTACCTTGTTTTGCTTATTCCTGTGCGCCCATACCTTATCAATATCCCAAACCTCAATGACAGGCCATTCAGCTTCCTTTTGGCGTCCAACAGCGTAGGTAAACTTCAAAGCCGCTTCTTTTCCTGCCCACTTCCCCGGCTTGTGATGAACGAATGGCTTATCACCGTACTCGTAATCAAACTCATCTCCATCATACACCGCATTCGTCCACGCAGAGGCTCTTCCTGTGCGCGATAGGAGTTCCATGAACCCCTTCCACCCAGGAACCAGCGTACACGTCGTCCCATAGGGGATAAGATAGCATTGGCCGTTGATTCCTGGCTCCAATCCAAGTTGTGCAGAGGCCATCAAAGAACCAAAAAACGATTCTCGTGTACAGTTGCACAGCTTTGGGTTAACGCGCAAGGACGTGAGTGCTATTCTTGCCATCCTATCGGCTGTAATGTGACGGGGCAAGGCAGACTCCATTTGAGACTTGTATTTCTGAAGTTCCTTGCCAATGGTCATTGGATTGATGATTGCTAGTTCTGTACTCATTTTTCTCCTTTACCTGTTAAGAATTACTGCTATTCCCCACGCGATTAAAACAATGGCGCAGACGATATTGGTTACATTGATGCAACTTCGTGGATTAATTAAGGTCATACATTGTCTTCCTTCTGTGCAACTCCTATAGCAACCGAAAATCCAAATTGATTTGACTTAATCATATGGTCATGATCAACCTGTGGAATATTATGGTGATTAAGAAGCCATTCACACAAATGTTCAGCATCTTTCAGAGCATCCAGCAGCGCCCTTTTTGACTTTTTAAGAGAAATAAGTTCACGCGCCATATCTCCCTGATCGGAGTTTGTATATTTTGCGTAGCGTTCGAGAATTGTCTTGTCAATCACGTCATCCCTCCTTATCTGCTTTATCGATTGCCGCCTGTGCATCCGCTAGCGACTTCACCACGGAAAGCATCTTCAAGTGCCATCCCTGCTCAAAATCGCGGCTTGTGTCCCGAACGAATTCTCCACTTTCAAAGAAGCCGGTGATCTCTTTCAATGCCTCGTACATATCCGGCGCTGCGGCGTATAGTCTTGCGTTTGCCTTCCCGTTTTCATCGTGTCCATACACCTCAGCAAGAGCAAAAACATCACTCGCGTCGATGATGTACCCATCCCGATTTTCCCGTATGGTAAGCGGTCCTTTGGTGAATTTAGGTTCACTCATATCGTCAACCTCTTTCTCAGTACCGATAAGAGAACTATATTCCTGCGCATCTCTATTGTCAAGATAATTCTTTGATTATTTTATCTTGTTTGTTTTCTTGTAGTTGCATTTTTGGAGGCGCGTAGGACAATAATCCACATTTCTTCCGTTTTACTAATCAACATCGTGTTGGTAAATTGGCGCAGTATGTTGATTCTGTTGAGGTTGCTGAAGATTTTCCTTGACATGAAGGGGAATCTTGGGTATGGTTTTTCTATCGGGGTTGCTCCCGATCCTCTAGCCGGTGAAAAGTTCCGGGGGTTGCTCCATCAGCAGCCCCCGCGTAACTTTAAGGCTAGGCGGATTTCACCGGCAAATTTTCCCACGCAGAATATCACGTTCACGCGGACGGGAAAGCTGTGCCCGAAGAGGGTATATGGAAGATCGAGGAAATGACTGGCTTTTGAAGCCCCTTCCGCAACCAGAAAAAGGGCGCTACTACCTTGAATGCGGGTGGTGCTATCGCCGCGATACGGGTTTTAATTGGAAATGCACATCACCCGCAATGTTTGTCGATGTTAACGACCCGGCAATTTATCCTCTCCCGCCATATATGAGCGACAGGTGCCGTAGAATACGTGGTTCGAAATCTGTTAGTCATCTTGTTGTTTATTCCGAATATCTAAGAACAGACCACTGGCAAGGCGTAAAATATCTTGCCTTGCGCCGTTCTGGTCACAAATGTCAACTTTGTGGCAGTAGGAAATTACTTCAAGTCCATCACAATAGCTATATCCGACTATGGCATGAATGGCCAGAGGATGTGATCGTGCTCTGTGATCCGTGCCATGCAAAGTACCACTATAAGGGCGATAAAACCGTCGAGGAGGTGTGCGATCAAATGGCTTAAGCACATGACGGCCACTTGGGACGATGAGCGTGTTGCGCGTCTCGTTGATAAAGGCAACATGGAAGGATTAGCCATGTATGGCCTTTATTGGCGCGTACAGGAAATTCTAGCTGCGCAAATGGAAGGTAAAGAACCTAGCTGTTCAGTTCGCTACACTGTCACTCGGTGGTCACTCCTACTGTCACTACGTGGGTCACTGGTATTCTCAACCCTGTCGAGATTGGGAGCGACTGGTCTAGTGACCGTAGAGCGAGACGGTGAAGACGTTAGGGTGACAAACCGTAACTTGTTGAAATATCGAGACGAATACTCAAAAAAATCCGTACACTCTCCTGACAATGTACCTCCTAGAACAGAAGGAGAAGGAGAAGGAGAAGGAGAAGGAGAAGGAAAGGCAGAAGTAGAACAGAATAAAACAGAACAGGACGATCCTGTAGAAGAACTACCTCCTATGGAAAAAAAAATAGGGAGCAAGGCTTTGTCCGCACAGTGCGAGGAGATTTATCAAGCCTACCCACGTCACACGGCAAAAGATGCAGCGATTAAATCTATTGAAAAATCACTCAGAAAAAAACCGTTTGAGGAATTGCTCCCGATTGTAAGGGCTTACGCGGCACAAACGGCAAAAGAAATGGCTGATGGAAAATTGGAAAAGAATTTTATTCCGCATCCGTCCACATGGTTTAATCAAGGACGCTATGAAGATGACGATCTTAAACCTCCACCGCAGTACGAAATCGTAGAGGTATCTCCAGAGGAATGGTGGGGTAAGACAAATGCCAATAGCTGAGTTTAGTCAATCCGAAATCGAGCAGTATTACCGAATCAGGCTAGACCGCGCAGGATTCCACCACGTCAAGGGAAACGAGTGGAGGTCAAAATGTATCCTGCATGGCGGGGACAATCCTAATTCGCTTTGGATTGATTTAGAGAAAGGCGGTTTTTGCTGTTTTTCATGCCAAGAAAAAGGCGGAGGAATATACGCATTTGAGCAAATACTTCTCCGCCACGAAAGCAGTTCCGGTCAAGCACCAGAAACAACAAAAGTCACAGAGTCTATTCATGGTGTTTTGGGAACTCCATTTGTCCATCGGGTTTACGCTGAGGATGTAATAACCAAACCAAAAGGCACTGGTTGGGATCGAAAACAGGCGCAGGATTACTACATTTACCAAGACGAATTAGGAAACGAACTTTATCGGGTTTGGAGGTTTGTAGATCGCAATGGAAATAAGGTCACTCCACCAGACCATCCATGCCGCTGCCAAAATAATCACGATACGGAATGCGAGGAAGGGTGCGTAGACGGTCGTGTATGGGGCGCTAAGGACGTAAGACGCGTTCTCTACCGTCTTCCCGATGTTATCCAGTCTAGTTTTGTGTTTGTTGTAGAAGGAGAAAAAGATGTAAATAATCTAAGTAGATCTTTGGCTTTATATATTTCTCGCAATCACGGTTTCAAAGTAGCGAATCTCCTGCTTGACCGCGTAGGGGTAACTACAAACATGGGCGGATCGTCAGGATGGAAGACGGAATACGAGTACGGGAAATACTTTACCGGGAAGATCGTAGTCAAACTAGGAGACAATGACGAAGCTGGTAGGTTACACGACGCGGCAGTATGTAAAGATGTTTCCAAATACGCTCATCAACTTTATACGCTTTCTTTACCTGTAGAAGAAAAAGGAGATATTACTGATTATCTGAAAGATCACTCAATAGAAGATTTGATTAAATTGATGGAGACTGACTTAAAAAAATGTAACGTGACGAAACAGAAAGAAACGAAAGTTGGAGAAAAGAACGAAGAAAGAATTGTTCTGGTCCATCCGGTAGATTTGACTGGAAAAGATAACAAACCACAGTGCGATTGGCTAGTGGAGGGGTTGATTGAACGCGGTCAACGTGGGTTAATAGTTGCCCCGCCGAAGGTCGGAAAAAGTTTACTTCTGCTTGATATGTGCGTATCTCTTGCTTCTATGACGAGATTTTTAGGAGCAAACCCATATCCTCGTCCTGTTAAAACTGCAATCATCAGCCGTGAGGATGGACCGGAGCTAGTTCATCGCCGTTTGACTCAGCTTGCAGCGGGTCGTGGAATGAGTTTACAGGAAATAAACGCTAACATCCTAGTAAATACCGTAAAACAATCTACGAGTTTTCATATCGACTCTCAAAAAGAACGAGAGGAGATGGGGGAATGGTTAAAAGCTGCTCATGTGGAGTTTTGTGTGATCGACGTTCTCAACAGACTTCACTACCAAAACGAAAACTCAACTGACGATATGACTAAGGTTATGTTATTATTTGATGAGTTAGCGACTCTTTCTGGAGCGCAGATTTGCGTTATTCATCACCTTGGACGCACAGGGAATTCACGCGGTTCAACGACAATCGAGGGATGGGCAGATTTCATCTGCAAACTTGAACAAGACCCGATTGATGAATCTTTGAAAACTGTAACTCTTAAAACAAAATCGCGAGGTTCTATCGACCCTAGAACTGTCAAATACTGGCAATCTGAGGACAAAACACAGTCTAGGATTTTATTGGTTACGAAAGTTGAAAAATATTCATCAGGAGGGAATAGTAACAGTCATGTAAAAGAAAAATCTTATCCACAGGCACAAATGCCGTATACTGATACTGACGACTAATGGGAGGGAGAAAATGGGACAGGAAACTGGTATAGCTTGGTGTGATGCTACGGTAAATTTTTGGCAGGGATGTCATAAATTGTCGGCGGGGTGTTCGCATTGCTACATGTTCTCAGAGAAGACGCGATACGGGCAGAATCCGAACATCGTTGTCCGTTCCTCTGACACTACGTTTAACGCCCCGCTGAAGTGGGCAAAGAACCGTGATAAGTATGGTCATATTAACCGCGTATTCGTCAATTCGTGGTCCGACTTCTTTATTGAAGAATCTGATCCATGGCGTGCTGAAGCGTGGGAGATAATGCGGAAAACTCCAAACCTTGTTTATATCCTTTGCACAAAACGTCCTGAGCGCATTAGGCAAAGCCTTCCTTCGGATTGGGAACAAGGATACCATAACGTATGGTTGCTTACCTCAACCGAGAATCAAGAGGCGGCAGACCTTCGTATTCCTATCCTTTTATCTATTCCCGCAGTGGTACATGGAATAAGCGCAGAACCATTACTAGGACCGATTGATTTGAAAGATTGGATTGCTCCTATGCGCTGCCTTGGATGTGGTTATGTTGGATTTGAAGACGACGACGAATGCCCTTCATGCGGAGCCTCAAGAGAGTATGAATATGGACCGATAGAATTTGAGGCTGGTATTTCAAAAGAAGATAAAAACCGCCTTGGTTGGACTATTGTTGGCGGAGAGAGCGGCCCCGGCGCACGTCCAATGGACCCCGCATGGGCACGTTCGTTACGCGATCAATGCAAAGAATCGGGAGTAGCCTTCTTTATGAAGCAAGGCTCTGCTGCAAACTGGAAAGACTTCAAGAACTTTGATGCACTTCCTAGCGACTTGCAAATTCGTGAATTTCCGGGAGAGACAAAGTGAGACCAGCGAAACGCATTCTTCTTGCGGGGGTAGATGAGGATAACCTAGCTATTCTCAGATTTGTCCTACGCAACTCATCATACTCTAAAAGCTATTGTCTGTATCATGTAGACACAGCTAATAGTGCAGAGGATGTGCTTAAATTTCTTTCTAAAGAAAGGTACCATCTTCTTCTTTGTCTTCACCCTATGGCTTCACTGGACTCTTTATTGAAGGATGCAATGTCAATAGACAATGGGTTAAAGACAATGGTAATAGCCACCAAAGCAAGAGAGATAGAGTATCCGTGTACAGACGCTTTGCTATTTGATCCTAACGCCGCTGAAATTCTTGAGCGCATCAAGATTTTGCTGTACAGGAAACGTGGGCCGATGCGTGGAATGAAGAGAAAAGTTGCAAGGGAAACAAGCATAACAGGAGAGGAAAGGGTGGCGGAATGAGAGGAACCGAAATTACCGATGCGCAAATGGAAGTGGCAGAAAAGTTTATATTGCTAGTTCGGTCTGCCGACAATAAAACTCAACCCGATCCCGAAGATTCCGTTTCTATGCCGTGGCATAGGCTCATTCGTCTTGTAGCGTGGTATGGGGCAATACGAGCCAATGCAGTCGCTAACGGAAATCCGGTGGATAAAGCTGGGAAAACGTACAAGACTGAGGGAGATAAATGAACGAATTAGTGATGGAGTATAACGAAAAGGGTGAATGGTTAGACCCTGGTTGCATAATGAGGGGCGCTCCTGACGAAAACGGCATGTGTCAGCCTTCGGCAAATTGTCCTAGCTGCAACCAACAAAGGGCGATTCACGGAGAAGAACAACAACAAGAGAAACATAATAGCGGTACGTACAAGACCGAGGATGAACAGTGAAGCGCAGTGGCCCAATCCAGCGTAAGTCGTGGCTTCGTTCCAGCAAAGCGAAGAAGCCAAAGATAGAAAGAATACCTATGAGACTATTGAGGCCAGGAGAAATGAAAAAAGAACAGCCAGTAGTAAGGGTAATGCGCGATGGGCGAGAAGTATGCAATCTGCTTACTAAAGCAGGTCAGGACGAATATGAACGACGGAAGTTTGCTATGCGTGATCGTCAAGGTAAACGGTGTTGCTTAGAAGGAATTATTCCCGGATGTCCTGGTTTTCTCGCTAAAGCAGATACTACGTTTGAACACGAGGAGGGTCGTGGTTTTAATGCAGGACATAGAGACGACAGAATTGAGAAGCCCGATACCAAAACGGGAGAGATGAAGCCTTACAATGGGGCTGCTCATTATGTTTGCAATAGTAAAAAATTGTCAAAGAGAATCAACTACAATGACGTTCCATAGGTGAAATAATGAGATTCCTTTCGGTTTGCTCAGGATTAGGTGGTGCGGAGTTGGATATTGTTTCCGCAAATTTACGCGATCTGACTGGCGTGAAAACAGAGCGTCTCACTGTGCGAGGATTTGCAGGTAGAACTAAGGATGGTCATTCTCTATGGCTTTGTGATTGTAGTTGTGGAAACACTAAAACACTGCCTTCCAATAGTCTCACACGCACCATACCTGTTCGCTCATGTGGTTGCATGAATAGGTCTGTAGCTCAAGGACGCAAGAAACAAGACGGTTCATGGAACGAGGGAAAAAGCTATTCCATAGCGAATGGTGAACATTGTTACAAAACCCGTCACGGATGGTCTATAGCCGTTCTTCGCCACTACGGGAACAAGTGTGAACGGTGTGGGTGGAACAAAGCAAGATGCGACTCTCATCACCGTATTGCAAAATCTAAAAACGGTTTGCACGTTATATCTAATGGCATTGTTCTTTGCCCTAATTGTCATCGTATTGAACATGAAAGAAACTCCAATGCCGATTAGATACCTGTCATTGTTTTCCGGTTTTGGCGGAGCGGAACTTGCCTTCGCCCAATTAGGGATGGAGTGTGTGGCTGTATGTGAAATTGATCCTGCTGCGTGTCGTGTACTTTCATATCGTTATCCTTCTATCCCAAATCTAGGCGACATAACCACCATCACTGAGGAACAAATCAAATCGCTAGGTAAAATAGATTTAGTGATTTTTGGATTTCCATGCCAAGATTTAAGTGTCGCGGGAAAACGCGCAGGATTGAAAGATAAAGAAGGGGGGAATACAAGAAGTGGATTATTCTTTGACGCAATGCGAGTTGTTCGGTGGTCAGGAGCACGATGGTCCGTCGCAGAAAACGTCCCTGGACTCTTCTCCTCAGAGCAAGGAAGAGACTTTGCTACTGTGGTTGGAGAAATGTCTGGGGTACGGGTTGACGTACCGGACGGTGGATGGTCAAACTCCGGTTTTCTCGCAAGCAGCGAAGGAATTGTCGAATGGGCAGTTTTGGATGCGCAATTCTTCGGAGTTCCGCAACGGAGGCGTCGTGTCTTCCTTGTCAGAGATATTGGAGACTGGAATAATAGACAACCGGTATTACTTGAGCGCCAGAGCCTGTCGGGGCATCCTGCGCCGCGCCGAGAAGCGGGGCAAAGCGTTGCCAGAACACTTAAAGGCGGCTCTGGAGAGCGTGGCTGGCCCGATCCCTCTGACGGAAACGGAGGAGGACTTGTTGACGTTGCAGGAACCCTTGGAGGAGGATCAGGAGAACGAGGATGGCAACACCATGACGGATCAGGGGCATTTGTTTCGTTCACCACAAGTTCTCATGGAAGTTATGACGAAGGAATAGGAACTCTTCGCTCCAATGGTGGGGATATAGGGGGGGGGCAGCGAGACGCTTCTATCC
>Ga0255353_1000541_pt1 | contig 24103 bp, 20 predicted proteins | sample HBST25metaG_FD_189941 | JGI IMG/M metagenome (GOLD analysis project Ga0255353, IMG submission 189941) | Peat soil microbial communities from Stordalen Mire, Sweden - H.B.S.T25 | ecosystem: Environmental > Terrestrial > Soil > Wetlands > Peat | place: Sweden: Norrbotten County, Stordalen Mire...
CCACTCTGGAGCAGACTTCCCCAACCCGCGCCGGCCTTCATCGAATGCGGAAGAAGAGAGGCGAATGGACAGGTTTCCAGTCCATCCTGTGGTTACATCGGACGGTATTGCAGGCTGACTCGCACGTCCGGGAGCGATCTTCATCAGCCATCGGATTTCGATCGTCGCATCTGTATGTTCCGCAGTTTTGCTGCACTGCCGATATACGGGCAAATAGTAGCTTTGAAGCGGCTCGATCTCCCATATAAACCAGGCTGCTAACGCCAGCACAGGCACACCGAGGAGCACGGCCAGAAGTTCCGCAGTCCGCCACGGAAACGCAAAGCGAATCCCCTGCAATCTCACGGTGCTTTCTCCTGGGTTTCCGGTTCCACTTGGCGACGTTTTCGGGCCAGCAATTCCTCTGCTTTCTGGTCCTTTATAGAGTCGGCATACGCGGAGATTTTGCGCAAAGTCTCGTCGCTTAATGGACCTTTGGAAGCAACCGCGAATAGGTTGACAATCATGCTGCGCAATGCCAACAGTTCCGCCAGCAGGACGGTGTCTGTTTTCTCTTCTCCGTCAATGCGTGCCTGGGTGAGCGCCGACTCGCGCAGCCACTCGGCCACCTTCTTTCCGGCTCTGCCTGACGCAGATTCGATCTCGGCAAACTCAGCATCGGTGAGCCGCGTCGCAACGGACTTGGTACGGTTGCTTTCGCTTGTCGGCGCGAAAGGGGACGCGGCTGAAACAGCTGCCTGCGGTTTGTCATCGGGAGAGGCCATCGGCAGATACCTCGATAGCGGCATTTTACGCCTGTTTTCATTCGAGGCACTATTTTCAGGCGAAGCCAATAAGCTCTTATTAAAGAGCGTGTTTACACGCAGTACAAGCAGAAGTCGCACTCAGCGCTGCCGCGTTTACGTTCGTAAACGTGAGACGCTAAACCATTGAAACCGCACATGTTGACGAATGTATACAAAGGTATCCCTACAGCAACCCCGCTGGGGATGACGTGTCACCCTGTAACCGCTGCGCAGCAGCGCGGGAACTGGGCGGAATCCTTTACTTGGGGGATGCTCCGACTGCATACTGCTGTCAGAGGATAGCCGAAGCCTGCCATAGAGCTGAAGGGGTAGGACCATGCTAGACTTCTCTGTATAAACTTCTCATAAGACAGGCTGAAATTAGGTCTTTCAGCGGTCCTATGCACAGTTGCAATAGTTCCTGCGAGAAGGCCTTCTTTTGCGCGGAACACGAAGGGCAATTCGAACAATGACAAGTATCAGCAACGCGATCCTCGTCACTGGCGGCGCGGGGTTCATCGGCTCCAACTTTGTATTGCAGTGGATCGAAGCAGCAGGCACCCCTGTGGTCAACCTCGACCTGCTTACCTACGCGGGCAATCCCGCAAATCTGGCGGCTCTTGAGGGCGACTCCCGGCACAAGCTGATCCATGGCGATATCTGCGACGCGACTCTGGTTGCCGCGATTCTGCGTGAACATCGGCCCAAAGCCATCGTGCATTTCGCAGCGGAGAGTCACGTAGATCGCTCCATTGCCGATCCTGGCGCTTTTATCCGCACCAACGTGCAGGGCACATTCACTCTACTCGAACAAGCCAAGGGCTATTGGTCGGAATTGGACGAAGGCGACCGGCAAAGTTTCCGCTTTCTCCATGTCTCGACCGACGAAGTCTATGGATCTCTGGGACCTGATGACCCTGCCTTTACAGAAACCACGGTGTATGCGCCCAACAGCCCTTATGCAGCGTCGAAAGCGTCCTCCGATCACCTTGCGCGGGCCTACTACCATACCTACGGCTTGCCGGTGCTCACCACGAATTGCTCAAACAATTACGGGCCATTTCAGTTCCCCGAAAAGCTCATTCCGCTGGTGATCCTGAATGCCTTTGAAGGCAAGCAGTTGCCGGTTTATGGCGACGGACGCAACGTGCGCGATTGGCTGTTTGTGGAAGATCACTGCGCGGCCATTCGTGCCGTACTCGACCGTGGGCGTGTGGGAGAAACGTACAACATCGGCGGTAACAGCGAGCGCAAGAACCTGGATGTAGTAACAACCATTTGCGACCTTGTTGACGAGCTTCGTCCTGACGCTGCAATTGGTTCGCGCAGAAAGCTCATCCGCTTTGTGACAGACCGACCAGGACATGACCGCCGCTATGCGATTGACGCATCGAAGATCAGCCGCGAGCTTGGCTGGCGTCCCGCAGAAGAGTTTGAAAGCGGTCTGCGCAGAACGGTGGCGTGGTATCTGGAACACAGCGCGTGGGTCGAGGATGTACGCACCGGCGCGTATTTGGATTGGATCCGGAAGAACTATCAGGAGAGAATTCCATCATGAAGGGAATCATCCTTGCAGGAGGGTCGGGAACCCGGCTCTACCCAGTTACACATGTCGTTTCAAAGCAGCTTTTGCCGGTGTACGACAAGCCGATGATTTACTATCCGCTCAGTACCTTGATGTTAGCGGGGCTGCGCGACATTCTCATCATCTCCACTCCACAGGATACCGGCCGCTTTGCGGAGTTATTGGGCGATGGATCGCAATGGGGAATCAACTTGAGTTATGCTGTTCAGCCCAGCCCTGATGGGTTGGCGCAGGCCTTTCTGATCGGAGGCGATTTCATTGGCGGAGATACAAGCGCGCTGATTTTGGGCGACAACATCTTTTACGGACAGTCGTTTTCTGCACGCCTGCAGCGCGCTGCGACGGTAAAGCATGGGGCGGTCGTTTTCGCTTATCCAGTGCAGGATCCGGAACGTTATGGCGTCGTGGAATTCGATAAGGCGGGCAACGCGATCAGCCTCGAAGAGAAGCCTGAATCTCCCAAGTCGCGCTACGCCGTCACCGGTCTTTATTTCTACGACAACGAAGTGGTGAACATGGCCGCTTCGCTCAAGCCATCTGCCCGCGGCGAGCTGGAAATCACCGATCTGAACAGGCTCTATCTTGAAGCCGGCAACCTGAAGGTTCAGGTCATGAGCCGCGGTATGGCCTGGCTTGATACCGGAACACAGGATTCGCTGCTCGACGCCGGCCTCTTTGTCCAGACGATCCAGAAGCGCCAAGGCTTGAGAATTGCCTGCCCCGAAGAGATTGCTTATCGTTCCGGTTACATCACTGCCGAGCAGCTTGGCGTGTTGGCGCAACCAGTCCGCAAGAGCGGATACGGGCAGTACCTGCTTGCCCTGCAACACGAACCGCAGTTTGCGACAGAGGCGAATGACCTATGAAGATAACGGCAACCGGACTTTCCGGCGTACTGATACTTACACCAAACATCTACCGGGATAGCCGCGGCGCATTTAGTGAGACATGGAATCTGCGCGGGATGGTTGAGGCGGGACTACCGTCAACCTGGGTGCAAGATAACTGCTCCATCTCAAAGAAGAATGTGGTCCGCGGCATTCACTACCAGACCATCCAACCGCAGGGAAAGCTGGTGCGGGTGACCCATGGTGCGGTGCTCGACATAGCGGTAGATTTGCGCCGCAGCTCACCCACGTTTGCCAAGCATGTTGCAGTGGAGCTTAGCGAAGAGAATGGCCAGATGCTATGGATTCCCGAAGGCTTCGGACACGCATTTCTCGCGCTTACCGAGAACGTTGGCTTCGCCTACAAGGTAACCGACTATTACTGCCCTGCGGGCGAGCGCACCATTCGATGGAACGACCCGGATCTTCGAATTGCTTGGCCTGTTAGTGCCGAAGATGCCATCGTCTCCGCGAAAGACAGTCAGGGTGCGACCCTGCGCGATGCGGAGGTCTTTGCTTGAGCAGCAAACCGCGTATCCTTATCGTTGGCGCCGCCGGACAGGTTGGCGTCGAGTTACAGCGCAGCTTCGCCGATTACGGTGAAATCATTTGCCGCGACCGTGACACAGTCGACCTGGCCTTGCCGGATCAGGTGCGCGCTATGGTGCGCGAAGCCGCGCCCAACATCATCCTCAATGCCGCCGCGTACACAGCGGTGGACCGCGCGGAGTCTGAACCGGGCGTAGCCATGGCGGTCAACGCCCGAGCTCCCGCCATACTCGCAGAAGAAGCACTGCGTACTGGTGCGCTGCTGGTTCACTATTCCACTGACTATGTCTTTGACGGCTCCAAGACAAGCCCTTGGGTAGAAACCGATCAGACGAATCCTTTAAATGTCTATGGCGCAAGCAAGCTTGTCGGAGAAGAAGCCATCCAGCAGGTTGGTGGCAAATTTCTGATCTTCCGTACGAGCTGGGTTTTCGGTCCCCACGGGCAGAATTACCTGCTCACCATGCTCCGCCTGGGCCGCGAACGCGATTCGCTCAGCATTGTGGACGACCAGATCGGTGCGCCAACCAGTTCCATCGAGCTAGCCAACGCCACGCGCAACATCGTCGGCAACGTGTTAAACGGTCAATTCGGCGCAACCCCAGTTTGGGCAGGTCTCTACCACATGACCTGCAGCAGTTCGGTATCCTGGTGTGGCTTTTCTCGCGCCATCTTCGCGCGTGCACAAGTCCTTCTGGATGGGAAGATGCCAGTTGTCATGCCCATTTCAACGAGCGAATATCCAACCCCCGCCAAGCGTCCGCTGAACTCCTGCCTATCGAACGAGAAGCTCGAAGCATATTTCGCAGTTCAACTTGCTCCTTGGGAAACTGCACTGGATGACGCCTTGCGCAGGCTTGCGTTGTCTTGGCAATAGGCCTGATCGGGAGCGTCCCTCAGAAGAGAAACTTGTTTACGCCTTTAGATTTGATAACGAGATTCCGCCAGCTTGGGTCTCCTTCCAAAGCTGGGACATAGTGGGTATCTGTGCCTGCGGTTTTTAAGCATGGTGTTCCAGCGTCGCTTATTAGATTGCATTAATTGACGTAGCGCAGGATAAGGGGCGAGGTCATTTGCGTCAATCCAAGAGCACTGTTTATTGCGGATGGCTTGAGTTTCTTTTCTGAAACGACGACGGTATCGCAGGGATTCACGAACGGGTTGTCGAATTCATTGCCCCAAGATGTTTTGTTTGGATGAGGTTTGGCGGATGTGGGTTTACGTAAATCCTTTCCGTCCAAGGTGTTCATGCGCGAATACGTTCTCAGTATCATTCGGCTCAGTTAGATTTCTGTGCTGGTTCATGCAGAACTACCAGAGACGCGACTTGCTCATTCGCAAATACTGGGCTGCCTTCCTCCCCGGACTTGTCATCTCCTCCATCAACAATCTCGGACATCTGAGATCGGTCGCCTACGCTACCCAGAAGACGCAGTAACCTGCCGCTTCCCTATTCCACCGCCCGGCGTTTGCCTTGCCGGACAGATAAGTTGCAAGTTGGCTCGCTTACAAGCGAAAAGAATCAGCTCTTACCCTCACGCCATACGCACAGAGACTCGATGTGCGCAGCGCTGCCGTCACGCAGCCAGGCATCCAGTTGCGCGGGCTCTTTCAGTTGCTGGCCGCGCATGCGCGGCACTGCCACAAAGCTGCAGTCCAATTCGGGCAGGGCGGTCATGTCTCCCCAGAGTTTCTCGAACTGTGCCACGGGGAAGATATCTTCCTGTCCTTTGCCCCAACGCTTCTTCACATCTTTAAGGGTGATGTAAGTCGGCATGCGCGCAGCCACGGTGCGAACCGCCTCGTTCACACGTTTCGTATTGGAGAGCGCATCGCGCGTGAGACCAAAGACAGCAAGCAGGCGATCAACCTCAATCCAATAGGTTGCGCTGTTGTAGTAGCGAAGCTGGCTTTCCAGTTCTTGGCTGGGAAACGCCAACCCTTCTACCAGACGTACCCGTCCATCCACGCGGGCCAGGCCGCCACCGCGATCTTCAATGTACCGCGCGATCACTTCCGTAGTGAGCGCGGCACCGCTGTGGATGTGGTAACCCAGAAGAGCCGGGTCGGCATCGGCGCCCACCGTATCGATATTGTGCACCATGAGATAGCTCAACTGCGGGCGCATCTCAAGCAGGCGGAGCAGCGTGCCGTTGCGCAGCAGATTGGCAACTTCATACCAATGGCCTACCGGATGGAGGCACTGCGCTGGTTTATTGTCGGTGTAGTCGGAGCCTTCGCCGGCGCTCCGAGCCCACTGTATCAGGGCTGCATGCAGGCCTTCGCGCGCCTTTTGTGCCTGCACATCCAGCAGCTGCTGCGGCATCTCCTCCCAGGCAAACCTCAGATCGCGTTCCATGGGAACCATGCGCAAACCGATACTGCGTCCGGGCGAAAGCAAAAGCGGGCCGGGGTAGCTGTAATTCGATTCTGCGTCCAGGTGAGCGGCGATAGCTTCGTGGGTGAGAAAGCTGGTGGTGATGATATGCGGAAGCGGCGTCCCGCACTGGCGGCTGATGCGCAGACTCTTCGCCAAGTGGACTTCGATGAAGTTTCGATATCGTCCGCCAAGCTTACAGAAGGGGTTTAGCGCTTTCACGACTCCAGCCCCCCTGGTCCACCGTGTGCCCACGCCGCCCGCCAGTGAGACTACGGCTACCCGCCCTGCGGCAAGAGCATCAAGGCCCGCGGCACGATGGCGATCATCAAGCCGATCCGCCTCCGCATCTTCAATGAGGCTGGTCAGGGGCAGCCGGTTCTGTACCAGGCCGATGCGGCCGGAACGAAGGTCCTGACGGACCTGTTCATGCTGCAGACGGTCGAAGCCGTACTGATCGAGGAGAGTTTTCAGCGATTGCTGCTGGCCCTCTTCGTTGTCCTGGCCGACAGGCAGCAGGTAATCAAACAGCGTGTGAATCATGTCCGCGTAATCCGCATTGGAGCGGCATGCCACGGCAAAGCGCTCCATTTCGGTGCGGCGAACCGGCGACAGCTGAGAAATCTCGGTGCGGATAAGCCCAGGCACTTGCAGGGTGTAATAGCCTTCCGGCATCAAGGCCTTGTCGGAGCAAAGCAGTGCGGCCCGCGTACCTAGCTCGTTGATCGCGAAATCGTAAACCACGGGCTCCATCGCGAAAGGCACACTGCGCTCCATCTGGCGTCGTGTCTCGCTCATGATCGCTTGCATGCGCACCTGGGCCTGCGCTTTGCGGTCGGGATTGAAAAGGAATCCCATGCCGCCGCCGCTCATGCCTCCGAGCATCCAGAAGCCCCAAAAATCGTTGCCGAACTCCTTTCGGGCACGGTCGATCAGCGTGTTGGTGTACAGGCTGGCAGCCCAGGGAATGATGGTCTGGATCGGGCCTTCGAAGTTGCGCTGCAGGCAGCCGCCGAGCGCACGGATATCCCCCCGTTGAAGATGATCGGTAATCTCATCGAGGATCGTAATCGCCTGACGGCGGCCGACCCACTCGGTTTCGCTGCGCAGGAGATATTTCTCGGTAACCATTTCAAGAACGGGGCCAACATCTTGCGCCATGCCCCCATGGACCAAGACCAGGCTCTGCTGAAGTTTCTCCCTCGTTGTGCGCGAGACTTCATCATCGGTAAGGATCCTGTGATCCGGTAGCAGCCGCCCACGGCTGACGCCGAACTCGGGATCGCCCTGTGCAGCGCACACGCCGTGGATGAGCTTGATGCCCGGCCAGACTCCGCCCGAGTCCTGCCAGCCGCCGCCGCTCCCCCCCAGCCACTCGCCCAGGATGGCGCGCGCTGCCACAAGTTCGCGGTCCGCTTCATCCATTCCTCCGATGAGCGCATGAATTTGCCCGGTGGCGCGCATGCAAACCGCAATGATGCTGGCCAGCAGACTGGTGGAAACTGCCAACCGCGAGCCTTTGGGAATATCGTTCACCCGGCAGACGATTTCAATGCCATAGCCGGCCGTTCCGGTAAGGCGTTCCAACACACCGGCGAGCGGCTGCGTTGCTCCCTCTATTCCCGGCGGAATGATGCCGCTGGCGATCAAGCCCGCCTTGAGCAGGCCCAGATAGTCGCGGGCAAAATCAAAGACTTCCGCAATGGAAGACACGTCGGCGGAGGCGCGCAAATCGACGCTGGTCAAGCGGATGACCGGCTGGTCGATGACGCGAAACCACGTCTCGACTGGAGGTCGGGGTTGCACAAACGTAGGGCCAGCGCCACGTACCGCGAGGTCGATCGAGGCATTGATTACGCGTGCGCCCTCGGGGAAATCCATACCCAGAAAGAAAATGTCGCTCCAGCCGCTGTGGGTAAGGTCCATCCGAACGGGCGTTGTCTCGTGCAGGATTGGAAAGACCGGATAGCCGCCAAGCAACTCGGGGCAGAGATGCAGAGGATAGTCGTCCGTGTGGCCTGCGCGGAACATCCACTGGTTGCCGCGCACATTGCGCACGCTGCTGCGCACCTGGTCGGCCAGGGTCTGGAACCCAAGCGCGCGGTAGGCGGCGGCCAACGCACTGGAGATCGCTCCGCTGGCGCCGCCTTTGGCCTGGGCGACGAGAAAGACCTCGATAGCTTCCTCAAACCGCCTGTTCAGCATGTCTTCAAAACCGGCAAAGGGTATCAGCGCCGGCGCGGTCGCAGCTGCGAGTCGGGGAATATGAAAGCGATGGATGGAGTAAAGAAAGAACAGTGCCCTGACGCGTTCATATAGGTTGTCACAACCGCGGCGGAAGTTGTCCAGCGCTTGGCATTCCTCAAGAAGTGCATCGAGAGGAATCTCCCTGCACAAGGCATCCAGCGAGAAATCGCGCTGCTCGCCGCTGCTGGTAATGACATCGACAAAACGGCTCACTTTGCCGCACCTCCGCCGATTCCGGACAATTCGCGGTCGGCGAACAGTTCCAGAATCTGCGACAACACCTCGCCACGGTCGCGGCCATTCAAGGTCATTGCCAGCTGAGCGATCAACAAGCCATAGGTGGCTCCCAGGTCGTAGCGCCGGCCCTCGTCCTCGATCGCCAGATATTGTTCCTGGCGCGCCAACTCGACCAGTACGTCCACCAGCGTCACCGGCCTGTCGGAGGTGGCCGCCAGCTTGCGGTCCAGAATTTCCATCACAGACGGCGTGAACACGTGGATGCCAAAAAAGCAAAGATAATAGCCGGCGCGGATACCGGGGACCAGCAACCTTAACTCTGCCTCAGTGGGCGTGGGCTTCTCGATCACAGTGTCGACACGATAGACGCCGCTGCGCGAGGGGACACGGCGGCCACCAACTGTCCCATAGTGCGACAGCATACTCTCGCGCGTGGGTTGCACGCCACTCACCGAGCACCGCTCCTTTTGGGCCAGTTCCACCAGTCGCAGTGCGGAGGGCTTCCGCACGGTATTCACGTAGAGGTGGTCGCCCACCATATGCAGAAAGGGGTCGTTGTTCAAAAAGGAAAGTGCGCAATGGATGGCGTGGCCATAGCCATAGGGCTCGTTCTGAGGAATAAACCGGACCGAAGAGGCGTAAGGCCCCGCGGCTTGCGCATAAGGTGTTTCATCGCCGGGGCAAACTACCACTGCGATTTCCTCGACTCCTGCCGCCAGCGATTGCTCGATCAGTATTTGGAGCAGAGACTTCTTTTGGGCGTCACCGTCAACAAGAATTTGAAGAGGCAATGAGCGCTGGGATGGCGCCGCGGCCGTGATTACAGCTTTCCTGACTAACAAGGTGGGCTCCTTACGACAATTTATCACGGCTGCTTGGTAATTTTGTATTCAACGAGCTGGAGTCCGCGGTTCGACAGATGGCCAGGCTGTCAGACTCTGCGCTTCGAAGTCGTAGGGCGTGAAAGCCCCGCGTTTCTTAGGTCCCAGAATACCTGCATTAGCCCCTTGATTCAAGGGGCTGTTAAGCGTAATCTGATACAAATTACTTACCGTTTTGTTGACCTCTGAGTATTGGTTTGCGAAGCGCGCAACTTCGCGCCCTGCTGTTTTAAACAGAGGTCTCAGTGAAGCCAAATCGAACTACGCATCATTCAGGCAACAGCGGTCGACCAGGATGGGTCCGGGGAGTTGAATTATACCTGCAAACAGAAACAGGAAACCGAGCACTGGTCACAGAATTCTCTGAAGACGATTTGACGCCGGTAAAGTTAATCAACTCGATAAAACCGCGCTCGCGGCCGGGTTCAAGCTGCAACGAACCGATCACACAGAATGTCCCAAAGCATTGCCGGGCACCCAAGTATAAAGGAGCTACTTGTGACGAGGAACGTCTTGCTAATTCTTTTTGCTCTTGTTGGCCTGCCTCTCATATACGGTTGCGAAGGCCATTTGAAACAAGCTGTTTTTGCTCCAGTGCAGGTTCCGGTAGACATGATATATGACGATGATTGCGATGGCGATATCGATTGCGCAGTTACGCAGCCTATAATTCACCACTGGATCGACATTGGCATTGTAAAGACATGGGGCATGGTTTCAAGCGCACCATCTAAGCTCGGCGCTCCAACAATGAAAGTCTTCCAGAAGTACTATGGGCACGAAGGTCTATTTTCGATAGGCGCATGGACGCCGAGTTGTCGACTTCGCGAGTCTTCCGCATGGAACTCCGCAGTGGTAGGCGAGTTTGACACGGGGGATACCTGTGCAAGTTATCCGCAGTGCGGAACGATCTTGAGGCAAGCCGTTGCAAACTATATCGTCGCTGGCGGCAAGACAAATGGTCTCACTTATGTCATTACGGGCCAGCTGTCGTGCGAAGAAGAGTTTCGCGCCACACAAGCCGACGCAATTAGTCTCCTAACTGGCGCGCAGATGGAACAACAGTTTCTTAAAGAGTTCGTTTTAATGAATAGCTACAGCCCTTCCGGTTTGGAATATAACTGCAAGACGAACGCGGTTGCATGCAGTGCATTCTTCACAAATGTGACCAGCACCAATGGCTATCCGCCAGTGTATGTGGTTCCCTTCAACACGGGTGCAGTGAATGTAGTAACTCAGGTCCCCGTTGCGTCGCTTCCCCTAACGAACCCTTCTGCCTATGCCTTCAATTCCGCCAAGAGCACCGAGTCACCAGACGAGGACCCGCTTGCTGTGGAGTTTGCCGTATTTGGAAGCACTGGGTGGAAGATCAGCGCACAAAGCGCCAATTTAGTGGATACTAGTACCGGCGAAAACAGTTGGAAGAGTAAAAAGGCATCCGGCCAGTACTATCTGTCCACAGACATCAGCCCGATCGAATTTGAGAATATACTCGCCAATCCATGGGTTTCAACCGGGGCTCCATTTGCCCGCTGAGATTGTGCTTGCTAATCCGCACATTGAAACAGCACATTCCACACAGGCCACATCTTTGCGCTGCCACAGCGAGGGCAACGAAAGCCATCCGGCCAACGCAGACGAGCCGGGTAACCGCGGCAGGCATCTTCCGTAAAGAAAGCTGCCGCCGACTTTATCAGATTGCGGGGATATTCTTCGATTACGTCCGCATACCATACGCGGGGGTTTCTGAGTCAAACAGATAGCTACCTATGGAGTTTGTTGCATCAGCCGGGACACTCTGCACGACTGGACCGGCTCGATATATCGACTCGAAAAGCCACCATCGTGTCACGGTACCTCTCGAAAGAAGTACAATTCTCAGCAGATCGAACCTAAATCAGGATTCCGGAGAATATTGTGTTTGCGAGCATGAGCATTACAGAGCAGCCCGATAAGGTCAATGGCTCTATTCCGCGGCGCATATTTGCCATGGGGCTGTTCATACTGTGGTTGGGCATCGTACTCTACTTGGCATTCCATTATGTGGTCGGGCGGGACGACGTTAGAGCGCTTTCTTTGGCATTACAAGGTACAGATGTTTATGCAATGCTTAAGGGGCTGCATGGCGAGGGCCACCCAGCGATTTGGTACCTTCTTCTCCGCGGTGCTCATGCTCTGGATCAAAAGCCTCAAGTTCTTCAAATCCTCTCTATAATTGTTGCTTCTGCCGCGACATTGCTTCTTTTGTGGCAATCCCCCTTTAAATGGCCGGTAATTGCGCTGATACTGGCCGGGCACTTCAGTCTGATTGAGTATTCCGTAATACCGCGCAACTATGGAATCGCCATGTTGTTGCTCTTCGCCTTTGCCGCAATCTACGAGCGGCATAGAAAGCGCGACTACTGGCTAGGGCTAATGCTCCTGTTTCTGGCCAACTGTCACTTGCTGTCCATGTTGCTCGTCCCTTCACTTCTGCTCTTATGGCTTGTAGATATACTTTGCAACGAGCGTGCCGAACGGCGGGTCGCCTTTAACTTCTTTCTCATCAATGTAGCCATTGCAGCCCTTGGTGTTGGGGTTTGCCTACTGACTACGCTGCCTACTTTCAACGATGCCGCAAGAGTGGAAAGACCGAGTGGAATAACGCTCAAACTCCTTCTCAGCGCTGTCTTTTTGCCTGCAGCACAATTCCGAGATCTCATTCTTCCAGGCTACACAAAGCTTGCGGAAGGAAAACTGGCGATTCTGTTGTCCTTGATCATGTTTGGCAGTACGCTTGGCCTCATTCGGCGGATCGGAGCTTTTGTCGCCGCTTTGGCGTCTCTCGTGGGTCTATCGATGTTCTTCGCGCTCATCTCACCTGGCGCGTATCGTCACGAGGCATTGTGGCTCGTGATGATGGTTGCCATGTACTGGCTAGCGACAGCAAAAGGCACACAAGAGGATCTTGTTCTTCCGGCTCGCTTAAGGTCTTTTGTTGGGCCGGTCTCACTAATAGGATCAATTCTGTTCTTGCTGATCCTGCTGCTCCAAGTGCCAGTCAGCATACGCCAGCTTGTTCGTACCTTCCAGAATGGTCCGCCTTACAGTAGGAGTCGCGATCTTGGCACGCTGGTCAAAAGCAATCCCAACCTCCAAGAGGCCATCATCATCGGCGATCCTGACTTTCTGGTTGAACCTTTATCTTACTATATTCCCAATCAGACGTATCTGATCCGCGAGCAGAGATACGGGAACGTGGTCCATTTCACCCGAAACGCGCGTTTGCAAATCAGTCTCAGCGATATCTTGCAAAACGCGCAGACTCTTCACACTCAGACAGGCAGGCAGGTGATAATCCTGTTGGAAGACAGGCTGAACGCTGGCGATTCTCCGCACGTGGATAAAGAAGGCTATGATTGGAAGCTGACGATAACGCCCGATGAGGTACGAACCTTCCAGCGTTCTACGCACCTCATCGCTAGTTTCGGCCCTGTTTCATATGATGAGACTTTTGACGTGTACACGCTGAATTGATATCGATCCTTTAGATAGCAGAGGGATCGCCAAGCCGGGCATCGGCCGAGGTCGAGCGTAGAATTTGGCATGAACCAATGAGGACTAGGATGACTTCAGGAAAATTTACATCGATTCAAGTGGGTGCAGAAAAGAAGAACGCGACAATCGTGGACTATCTGGCGATAGCTCGGATTACCCATAGTACTAAGCACATCTTTATACTCCCAGGAATTATGCTCGCTTATCTCCTGCGAGGGCGGTATGTCGGCTTCCACTTTGCAGAAGTTCTCCTCGGTCTGGTGACGGCGGTCTGTATAGCGTCCGCTAATTATGTCATTAATGAGTGGTTCGACCAAGGCTCTGATCAATATCACCCAACGAAATCGCAGCGGGCAGGCGTGCGGACAAAACTGCACGGTCACATCGTCATGGCCGAGTGGCTGGCGCTGCTCGTGATAGGCTTGAGTTGCGCGTATTTGTCGAGTCTGACGATGCTTTTGGTCGGCTGTGTTTTTGCGGTTCAAGGCGTGTTTTATAACATTCCGCCATTGCGTACCAAAGATGTAGCCTTCCTTGACGTGATATCCGAATCCATCAATAATCCATTACGACTGATGATCGGCTGGGCCATGGTTGACGCAAGGACACTCCCCCCTTCATCAATCATCCTGGCGTACTGGTTGGGCGGTGCCTTTCTAATGGCGGCCAAAAGGCTATCCGAGTATCGCGAGATTGTAGCTTCTCACGGCAAAGATCTGTTGGTGCGGTACCGGACAAGCTTTAAAGGGTATTCTGAAGTCTCACTCACACTCTCTTGTTTTGCTTATGCACTGCTTTCCACCTTTTTTCTCGCGGTATTTCTAATCAAATATCGGGTCGAGTATATTCTGCTCATGCCGCTAATCATCCTATTGTTCACACAGTACCTCGGCCTGGCAATGCGACCCGATTCATCCGCACAAAACCCCGAGAAACTATTCCGCGAACGCCGTCTGATGCTCACCATGATCCTTGTGGCTGCGGTGTTTGTACTAGCGACCTTTGTCGAGATTCCCGTGCTTGCAGGACTCGCCCAACAGCGATTTATAAACCTGCAATGATTCGGTCGCTCTCTTGAGTCAGTGTTGTGCTGCGAATCAATGCTGTTGTTTCAGTCGCTGTCGAGTTTGAGCCCATCGATGCGTTCGCAGAACGAGTTCTATAAACGAACTCTTGCAATTTCCGAGTTGTTTGTCCAGCGGCTCATGGAAAAGCTCCGCCTGGAGCGCACCAAGAAGTACGGCAAGCTCAGCGAGAGGCTTTCCGACCTGCAGTTGGAATTGCTCGGTCATGAGCCTGCGGAACCGGATCTTTACCCCGCTTGGTCTTCCCGATCCCAGCGCCTTTTTTAGAGACGAAACCACCGCAACAGCGCACATGAAATGCGGACATGGCCCGGGAAACGCCGGACAGCGGTACAATTCATTCAATTCAGCAATGACGAAGGAAGCCCATGCAACGTCAAGTCCTCCTGTCGGTCGCCGCAGTTATCGCGTTCATGCTTGCAGGTTGTAGTGCCCAAATATCATCATTCGAAAGGGTGCCATACAACGGCTTAGCAAAGACTCCGCCGATGGGGTGGAACAGTTGGAACCTATTCGCGAATAAGATAGACGACCATACTGTGCGTACTGTAGCTGATGCCATGGCATCGAACGGGATGCGCGACGCGGGCTACATATACGTGAACATTGACGACACTTGGGAGGGCGTCCGAGATGCGCAGGGAACTTTGTCAGGAAATCAGAGGTTTCCCAACATGAAAGCGTTAGCTGACTATGTACATTCAAAAGGCCTAAAACTAGGCATTTATTCGTCACCAGGTCCGCTAACTTGCGCGAGATATATGGGAAGTTATGGACACGAGGACCAGGATGCCGTCACCTTTGCGACCTGGGGTATAGATTATCTCAAGTATGACTGGTGCAGCGCAGCTACTATCTACAATTATGATGACGGGTTACAGACTGCATATTCAAAGATGGGGAGTGCGTTGCAAGCTACGGGTCGGCCGATTGTGTATAGCGTTTCAGCGTATGGTACGGCAAATGCAGATAAATGGGGAGCAGAAGTCGGCGGCAATCTGTGGCGCACTACGCAAGATATCAGCGACACGTGGGATAGCATGATCGGCAACATTGAGGAGCAGGTGTCGACGGCACCGTATGCTGGTCCTGGACACTGGAATGATCCTGATATGCTGGAAGTTGGTAACGGGCATATGACGGATGATGAATACCGTACACATATGAGCCTCTGGGCACTCGCAGCCGCTCCGCTTTTGGCGGGTAACGACGTACGCACCATGTCGGCGTCAACGAAGTCGATATTACTAAACAGTGAAGTGATCGCAGTCGACCAAGACCCTCTTGGAAAGCAGTCTTCGCGTATAAAGAAACGTGACTTCGAGATCTGGGTAAAACCACTTGCCGATGGCAGCGTAGCCGTGGGCGCTGTTAATCTTGGTTCAGCTTCTATACAAGTTACCATTGACGCCCGCGACCTGGGGCTGTCTGGTACGGTAGAAAATGCACGTGATCTGTGGGAACACCGAGAAGTCCATTTTAGCAGAAATGCGTATTCGGCAACAGTACCAGCCCACGGCGTGCTGCTGCTGAAAGTGAGTGCGTCATAGGAGCGTGTCTGAGTAAGATCCCAATGAGTTGCGGGGTGCCTGAATAGCGGCCTGAAAGCAGGCAGGCTTCAAATGCGCCCTTGCAGAAATGACCGAATTGACATTTTGTGCGCAATGGCAGAAGCTGACCGCAAGAGTTTTTTATTCATCTGGACTTTTTTGCTGCTGAGTGTTTTATGGGAATTCATGAGTTGCGTTCGGAATTCCCAATTGCAAAGAGAGCGCAGTCTGATAGCAAAATCTATGGGCATGACAAACCGCTACGCGGGGTCCATGACCGGAATAATCTGAATCCTTTCAGGGGCTTGACTATCGGGAGAACAGGCGTAGAATGGGCGTTATGTATGTTTAACTTCGGGTGCATGTTGCATGGGACAAGAGGGTTTTGTGCAGACCGTCCGAAATGCTCAGCAAAGGACAGGCGTCAGGCCTGATTCTCGAATAAAGATGAACAAGGACAAGGCATAATCAACTGGCGGTTTGAGCGCGGAACAACGCAGCGGAAATTCCACGACAAAAGAACTTAGTCCATCCAGTCAAAGTCCCTGGTAGAGTGATTCGCATGTCTCCTTTGTTTCCAAAGTGTGCCATTCTGATGGCCACCTACAACGGCGAAAGATGGTTGCCCGAACAACTGGATAGCATTCGCAACCAACAGCAGGTCGACGTGCGCATCGCGGTTAGCGACGACAAGTCAACCGACGGCACGTTGAAAGTGCTGGAAGAGTACTCCGCTTGGCTGCCGCTGACGATCTTGCCGGAGCAGAACAGACGGTTCGGCAGCGCCAACCGAAGTTTCCTGCGTCTAATACGAGACGCTGATATCGGCGAAGCGGCGTATGTCGCGCTCGCCGACCAAGACGACATCTGGCATTCAGACAAACTTGCACGCGCTATCGCCAGGCTACGCTCGGACCCTGCGGATGGCTATTCCAGCGACGTTGAGGCATTCTGGCCCGACGGCCGCACAAAGGTTGTCAAAAAGTCGTATCCGCTGAAGCGGCTCGATCACGTGTTTGGATCACCAGGCCCCGGTTGCACATTCGTGCTTAGTCGTGCCCTATTCCTCAATATGCGCGACTGGGTTGCTATGAATTTCGCCGCCCTGTCCAAGCTCTGGGTTCACGACTGGATCTTTTACGCATATGCGCGCGCCAGCGGTTTTCGGTGGATCATCGACAGTGTGCCGACGATGCGTTACCGGCAGCACAGTTCCAATGAAATCGGGGCCAACTCCGGTCTCAAAGCCATCGAACGCCGCTTGGACATAGTGAAACAGGGACGATATAGGCACGACATCGTGCTTATATCCGAACTGACCAAAGCCTGCCCGGAATGCTCCCTGGCGTTACGGCGGTTGAGTTGGATGGACCGTCTCTGGCTCATTCGTCACGCGGGCGATTTCCGGCGCAGCTGGCCAGAGGTACTCGCTCTTCAGATTATCTTCTTGCTGATGCCCAATTCGCCAATATCCGATGCAGGCTAATGGATCGGTTCTGCTCGAGAGCCATCTGGCGAACCCAGGAAATCCCTTTCCGTAACACCAAGGACACGGGAGTTCCGAGTGTCGGTCACCTGCTTCCATGTGTCGCCCAAATGGCGAACGATGCTGGCGCGCAGAGCGGATGCGGCCCGCCAATCGGGGGGAGTCGCACGGATTCGGAATTCTAGTGCAATCGCGGCTTCCGCGCCTCTTGCATCCGAGGCGCACAACTTGACCGCCTGCGGCGAGTAGCAACAACCACGGAATCGCCACCATATCCGCGACTGTAGGCTTAGCGGGAGAATTTCAGGGGACAAAATGAAACTTTTTTTGACGGGCGCAAGCGGCTTTATCGGGCGGGAGTTGTCTGTTCTATTGGCCAATGAAGGTCACCAGGTTTTCAGTGCCGTTCGAAGCAGAACCACGGAAAACAATGAGATTGCCGTGGGAGACCTTAGGACTTTCCGGGGCTGGGATTGTCTTCTTTGCGGAATCGATGTGATCGTTCACCTGGCAGGCCGTGCCCACATCCTCAATGACCGATCCGAAGGACGGCTTGAGGAGTACAGAATCGTGAATACCGATGCTACCATCGCTTTGGCAAAAAGCGCTGTAGGGGCAGGCGTTAAAAGGTTCATTTTTGTGAGCACGATCGGCGTGAACGGAAATATATCATACGATAGACCGTTCACGCCCGACGATACGCCGCAGCCTCATTCGCCCTATGCGATTTCGAAGTATGAAGCCGAAGTTGGACTCAGGGATATTTCCAGTACCACCGGTCTCGAGACCGTGATTCTTCGACCACCTTTGGTGTATGGACCGAATGCTCCAGGCAATTTCGGAAAAATGATCAGTTGGCTCGATAGTGGCGTTCCGTTGCCCTTTGGATCGGTAACCGCCAATCGGCGTAGCTTGGTCGGTTTAGATAACCTAATTGATCTAATAAAAACCTGCGTCGATCACCCTAAAGCTGCCAATAGGACTTTTCTTGTGAGCGATGACCATGACATGTCAACGGCGGACCTTTTGCGCCGATTGAGTCTTTGTCTGGGAGTTCGGCCTCGCCTATTTCCAGTGCCTCCGCGTATGATTCAATTTATTGGAAATAGCTTTGGACGAAAGGACATTGTTGAACGCTTGATTGAGAATCTGCAAATCGATATCCATTACACCCGCGAAACGCTTGGTTGGACCCCCCCGATCAGCGTTGAGGAAGGATTCGCAAGAATCGCGAAGTTTCAACACAAATAACGAAGCTGTCTTGCGTTCGGTTGCAAGCACGGGACGGCGGCAGGAATGACGATACTGCGCCGCGGCCTACGCCGTTGCGGGCGGCCTTGCGACAGACTTAGCCTGGGCGCATCCACGTCCGAGAAAGTATACTTCCCACGTTCGCCACTCGCGGAGCATTTTCCCAGCTGATCACCTGGGAAATACCGGGCGTATGAGAAATTTTAGGAGGGGACGGAGGCAACAACGGCGTCGTGGCGTCCTGCGAAGCCCGCTCAGTTTTCTACCTGGAACGGGACAGCCTCTAAACAACCACGAATAGCAAGGAGCTACAATGAATGTTCTATCTCTCATTGGAAGAACAGATTCTCTATTCGATTCTGACATTCGCGCAAACGACAACCATTTGCAGGATGTGATTCGTGGCCATCGTTTCCTCGTCATTGGCGGAGCAGGATCCATAGGCCAGGCGGTGACACGGGAGATTTTCAAACGCGATCCGGCCGCCTTGCATGTCGTCGACATCAATGAAAACAACATGGTTGAACTGGTGCGCGATATTCGCAGCACGCTGGGATATGAATCTGGAGATTTTCGCACCTTTGCACTGGACTGCGGCAGCAAGGAGTTCGAAGCCATGTTTGCCGCCGAGGGACCATATGACTACGTGTTCAATCTGTCCGCTCTCAAGCATGTTCGCAGCGAGAAGGATCCCTACACACTGATGCGCATGGTTCAGGTCAATGTGTTTAATACGCTTGGCACACTGGCGATGGCTCGCAAGGGCGGAGCAAAAAAGTACTTCTGCGTATCGACGGACAAGGCAGCCAATCCTGTCAACATGATGGGCGCCAGCAAGCGCATCATGGAAATGTTCCTGATGCGCGAGAGCCTTAGTCAGACGATCTCAATGGCGCGGTTCGCCAACGTGGCATTTTCCGACGGTTCACTGCTTCATGGTTTCAACCAGCGCTTCGCCAAGCGCCAGCCCATCTCCGCGCCAAACGATGTTCGACGTTACTTCGTGACTCCGCGGGAATCGGGCGAGCTTTGCTTGCTCTCCGGCTTGCTCGGGGAAAACCGCGACATCTTTTTCCCAAAACTTAGCCAGAAACTTCATCTGATCACGTTCGTCGAGATCGCAGTACGTTACCTGGAGGCCCACGGATACGAGCCTTTCGAGTGCAGCACCGAAGACGAAGCGCGGGACCGTGCCGGGGAGTTGATTGCACGGAAGCGGTGGCCCTGCTATTTCTTCAAGAGCGACACCACCGGCGAAAAGGATTTCGAGGAGTTCTACACCGACAAGGAAGACCTCGATATGATGCGTTTTGAAGGCATCGGAGTTATTCGGAATGTGGCTCAATACGATTCCGCGCAGCTGGATTCGTTCAGGCACGGCATGCAGAGGCTAATGGCGCAAGGCGCCTGGTCGAAGCAGGACTTGGTCAAACTGTTCTTCAGCATGATTCCCGATTTCGGCCATAAGGAAATGGGAAAATACCTCGATCAACGCATGTAGGGAGGAACCATGCAGCGCTTCTTCGACATTTGTTTTTCCGCCTTTGCCTTATTAATTCTTTCGCCTCTTTTGGTGCCGATTGCCATAGTTCTTAGGTTTACCGGCGAGGGCAATGTTTTCTATTTGCAGAAACGGATTGGTCGGGGGGGGGGACTTTCAATCTCTGCAAATTTGCGACGATGCTGAAGAACAGCCCTTCCCTGGGCACTGGCACAGTCACAGTGAAGGATGATCCGCGAATTTTGCCGGCGGGCAGGTTTCTCAGAAAGACAAAGATCAACGAATTACCTCAGCTATTAAACATTCTGCTCGGCGACATGAGCGTTATTGGCCCTCGTCCGCTGACCAAACAGACTTTTGACGCTTATGGTGAGGCGACTCAAAGCGCAATTGCAAAGGTTCGACCCGGGCTTTCCGGGATTGGATCGATTATTTTTCGCGGCGAAGAGGATATTCTGGCAGGAGCCAACGGCTCGGTGGAGTTTTACAAAAACACCATTGCACCTTATAAGGGTTCGCTGGAAACATGGTATATCTCGAATCACACGTTGGCAAACTATTTCAAATCAATTGTTGTTACTGCGATTGTCGTGTTCTTGCCCAACAGCCAGGTGGCCTGGAAAGCATTCAAAGGTCTCCCCGAGCCGCCCGAAGAGTTGAAGGAACCATTAAACTATCTGCGCCGTGATGGAGATAGTTTAATGGATTGAGACGGTTGAGTTTGGCCGAGTCAATCGGCGAGTACAACGCCGCGATCAGGCAACCCGCGAGCGCGACTCGGTCACCATCCGTCTCCAGAGTGAGTTCAAGAGCGGTTTGCCAAGGCGGCAGCTTCAAACCGGAGGCCTCTAGCTTGGCGCAATCTCCTGAAATCTCACATATATTTCTGAATCTCAGCCCATAGCAGTGAAGCAGTCCGTTGCGCTGTAAATCCAGCTGACCAGAGACTTCCGAGAGTACGCATCCTCTCTGTCAACTCGGGATCGTCCAACAGGAAAGCGATCTTCTGCGCAATATCCGCAGGGCTCAATGGGTCGCAGTAAAGTGCTGCCCCCCCGCATGACTCGGGCAGGGAAGAACTGCGCGCAACAACGACCGGACACTTACATGCCATCGCCTCCAGAGGTGGAATTCCGAAGCCTTCATAAAACGATGGATACACAAACGCGCACGCCCCTTCATATAAGGCGCGAAGCTCTCCATCGGAGACATAGCCCAACCATGCCACTTCGCTATCCTGCTGTGCCGCTTCCTGCACAAATATTCGGTTTGCTTTGCCTGCAATTGCGAGCTTCAGCCCTGGGCGACCCAGCAGTTTCCATGCCCGTGCCAGACCGTCAAAGTTCTTGATTGGGCTCTTCGAGCTCACACCGAGAATGTAATTTTGGGGTTCAAGATCAAAACGCTTCAAGATGTCGGGGCTGGGCCGAGTCTTCAGAAGATGGTCACAACCTGGAGAAATCACCGTCATTTTATCGAGCGGAATGGAGAAGTGCTCGTGGAGCTCCTGCTTCGAGAAGCGCGATACCGTGAATAGAGTCGTGCAGAATCTTCCAAGCAACCAGTAAACCGTCGTATAGTATGCTCTGAACAACAGTGAATACTGTTCGGGAGTTGCACTCACTCCCGCATCGTGAATTGTGACAATGTGCCGTGACTTGAAGACCGGGGCCGCCGCATAAGGGCTGAACAGCACCCCCCCCGCGCTTCGCAGAGGCAATTCTACTTGTTCCCAGAACCTTCCTCCAAAAACGGAAGGAACAATCTCGATATGCTTGTATCGCGAAATCTCTCTGTAGGTTTTTGGCACAATTACACGGATTGAATATGCGGACCGGTCAATCCGCCCACAATCTAAGTCGTGATCCCACGCCTCCACGACGCCCGCCGCGTAACGCTGTACGCCGGTCATTGGTTGGGAGAGGAACTTTCCGTTCACATAAAGGGTCTTCATCCGCATAATGCTACAATTTTCTGATGATAGCATTTATTTTCTTCGGGTGCTCGCTGCTCTTTTTGCTCCATGTGTCGAGAGCAAAAGCGATTGAAGCGCTATCATTATATTGGGTTTTTATTGTCTTCCAATGCCTCTACAATGTAGCGCCATGGGCTGCGAGTTTCGTCGATACATCGGCACTCTCGCTCCTTTCGGATCATGCAGTCATCGAGACGCAACTGACCTTGTCAGCTATTTCGAATTTCTGCTTTGGGGCTGTCTTCTTGACCTTCTACAAAAGAACACCCTTAGCCGCCCCAAGCAGCCGAGCCTCACTCCGGAGTGGCCGGAATATCTTCATTCTTGCTTTCCCGGTTTTCTTGCTCACATTTGCGCTTTGCGCTAAGTATGGGTGGAATCAGTTTGCGACGGGAGTGGAATCAGCTGACGACCAAGGCGGAATGTTCACTGTAACTGCATATGCAAAACACTTCTTTATAGCAATTTACATATACTACCTCTACAGGTTCCGTCTGAATCGGTGGGCTTGGATTCTCTTTCTTCAAAACGCAATTGTAATGTTCATTGACGGTGCACGCACTACGTTTTTCCCAATTGCCTTCTTGACGTTTTTCATCTATGCCTCTCAGCAGGTCCGAGCAACTAAGAAGGTCTATATTCTCGCAGCTCTCGCCATCTTCTCTACAATCGCGGCAAGAGCGATTATCTTCACCGGAAATTCGACAGCGCTTCAAAAGCTGGTCGCCCCAGTAGTCGTTGAGGGTACTATGGGGGCCTACCCTTCATTGCAGACGATATATGCCGTGCAGCATCACGCAAATGATGGTTACACTTACGGTGCATCCTACATTGTGGATCCGCTTTTGCTACTTCTTCCGAAAGGCGGGCTCAGGCAGAGTCAGTTTTTGAAGTCCTGGGAGCAGAAGATCAACGCGGGCATACCTGACGAGTTTGCGCCAATGGGAGGTTTCTACTACGTCGCCGAAGCTGTCGCGGCATTTTCGTACTTAGGCCCGCCACTCATCACGACTCTTTTCGCTGCACTTATGGTCTGGATGGAAAGCGTGAAAAATCGCCATAGACTCGTCTATTTTGTTTGGGCAGGAAATATTGGAGTGCTTTTTGTCAAGACTAACTTCGCTAATGCATTCAAAATATTCGCGACACAGTTGCTCATTGTCTTGCTCTTTGCGGGCATTCGTAGGTATCGATTATTTATGGCTGCTTCCGTTCCGGCCCTCACTCAAGCTCAGTTATGAGCGCCGGAGCAAAAATAGGCCACAGTGCGCCGCGTAAGCGGAGCATTGCGGCGGAGTAAAAGTAGTCCACCGCCGGATCTTGGTTCCGTGAGCATTTGCCTTTCGGGCATGGTTCATGGGACACCGGAGGGATGTTCGAGGTGGAGATTTACGGACGTGTACGGCGAGCGGTACTAGTTGACGGCAAGAGTCAGCGGGCGGTAGCCAGGGAGTTTGGGCTTTCGCGAGATACGGTACGGAAGATGCTGCAGTACGCGGTGCCGCCCGGCTACCAGCGACAGCAGCCGATCAAGCGGCCCAAGCTGGGGCCGTGGCTGGGCGTCATCGACGCCATTCTGAGCGATGACAAGCAGAGGCCAGCGAAGCAGCGGCATACATCGAAGCGGATTTTCGAGCGGCTGAAGGAAGAGCACGGGTTCACGGGCGGCTACACGATCGTGAAGGACTACGTGCGTGCGGCGACGCTGCACGGCCAGGAGATGTTCGTGCCACTGACGCATGCGCCGGGCGAGGCACAGGCGGACTTCGGCGAAGCGCTGGTGGTGATCGCCGGTGTGGAACACAAGGCGCATTATCTGGCGATGGATCTGCCGCACTCGGACGACTGCTTCGTCGTGGCATTTCCGGCCGAGACAACGGAAGCCTTTCTAGAAGGCCATGTGCGAGCCTTTGCGTACTTTGGCGGCGTGCCCACGCGGATACTTTATGACAACACCAAGATCGCAGTGGCGAAGATCCTGGGCGGAGAAGAGCGGAAGAAAACGAAGGCGTTTTCCGAGTTACAGAGTTACTACCTGTTCGCTGATAAGTTCGGTCGTCCTGCCAAGGGTAACGACAAGGATCAGGCTTCATACTGCACCTCGTTGGGCATTCTGAACGCAAGCTGAGGGTACTGGCGGCGATCTCGGAGTCGTTTGCCGGGTTCGGCT
>Ga0255353_1000547_pt1 | contig 23974 bp, 19 predicted proteins | sample HBST25metaG_FD_189941 | JGI IMG/M metagenome (GOLD analysis project Ga0255353, IMG submission 189941) | Peat soil microbial communities from Stordalen Mire, Sweden - H.B.S.T25 | ecosystem: Environmental > Terrestrial > Soil > Wetlands > Peat | place: Sweden: Norrbotten County, Stordalen Mire...
GCTTTCCACTTGAAACATGCCCACTGTGTCAGCCTTGCGCAGCGTCGCGTAGACGAGCGGATCTTCGGGTAGCGCAGCCAGATCTACCTGTTTGCCGTAGTGGCGCGGGATCAGCTCAATCGAATCCTTGAGAGCAGCCATCATGCCCAGTCCGAGCAGGTCCACCTTGATGAGGCCCATCTCGGCGCAGTCTTCCTTGTCCCACTGAATGACGGTGCGGCCCTGCATCGACGCGCGCTCGATGGGGACAACGCGGTTGAGCATTCCGGCGCAGATGACCATGCCGCCAGAGTGCTGGCCGAGATGGCGCGGCAGATCCTTCATGCGCAGACAGAGATCGAGATAGCGCGCGATGCGTGGATGACGAATGTCGAAACCGGCCTGCTCGAAGCGGTGCTCCATCGTGTCATTCTCGCCGCGCCACTCCCAGTGACCCATGAGGCTGGAGAGCCGCGCAATCTGTTCCTCCTCGAAGCCAAGCGCCTTGCCAACCTCGTTCGATGCCGAGCGGCTGCGATAGGTGATGACGTTGGCGGTCATGGCCGCGCCAAGCTGGCCATAACGCTCGTAGATGTACTGAATGACCCGTTCGCGCTGCTCGCCGGAAGGCAGATCGAGGTCGATGTCGGGCCACTCGCCGCGATTCTCGTTGAGGAAGCGCTCGAAAAGCAACTCCATGCCGACGGGATCGACGGCAGTGATTTCAAGCGCATAGCAGACGGCCGAGTTGGCTGCCGAGCCACGTCCTTGCACAAGGATTCCATGCTTCTGGCAGTAGCGGATGAGATCCCAGACAATGAGGAAGTAGCCGGCGAAGCCGAGCTTGGCAATGAGCTTCAGTTCGTGCTCGACCTGGGCGAGGGCCTTGTCGAGCAGATGGCGCTTGGACGGAACAGTGTAGCGCAGGTGCACGCCTTCCTCGACGCGCTTGGCCAGGAAGCTGTCCATCGTTTCGCCCTCGGGAACGGGATAATGCGGGAACTCGTAGCCGAGATGGTCGAGTGTGAATGTGAGACGGTCGCTCACGATGCGCGTGTTGGCAATCGCTTCGGGAATATCGCGGAAGAGCGCGGCCATTTCACCGCCAGAACGCAACAGGCGCTGGCCGTTTGCCGTAAGCAGGCGGCCCGCCTCGTCGAGCGTGGTGTGATGGCGAATCGCGGTCAGCACGTCCAGAATCTCGCGGTCCTCTTCGGTGCTGTAGCGCACGCCGTTGGTTGCAATCACCGGCAGATGCAATTCAGATGCAAGATTTAGCAGTAATTGATTGCGAGACTCCTCATCACGTTGCTGGTGGCGCTGGAGCTCAAGATAGAGATGGCCACGTCCATAGATGGAGGAAAGTCTCTCTGTAATCTTGCGTGCTTCCGTCGGGCCGCAATTTGCCAGCGCGGCTGCGAGCGGGCCTTCGTCGCCGCCGGTGAGGCAAATCAGTCCAGCGGAGAATTCTTCAAGATCATCCAGCGTGGCTGCGCCCTCGGCCTTGGTCACCTCGCGCATTTTGAAGCGCGTGATGAGCTGGCAGAGATTCTGGTAGCCGGTCGGCGATGCGCAGAGCAGTAGAATGCGCGGCGGTTCTGCCGGACACTGATGCGGCAGCCATGCCGGCGGCGTGAGCCTGTTGCCAAAAGAACTAACTGCAATCTCCGCGCCAATGTGCGCGCGAAGGCCGAGCCGCTTTGCAGTCGTGTGAAAGCGCGCCACGCCGTAAAGTCCGTTGCGGTCGGCGAGAGCCATCGCAGGGAGGCCGAGTTGCACCGCGCGCTCGACGAGCGCTTCTGGCTGTGAGCCGCCGTCAAGAAAGCTGAAAGCACTGGCGGTATGCAACTCCACATAATCGGAACCGTTGGGGGAGTCGTTAGTCATAGAAAGCCTCAAGGCACCAGCGGTCTTGCGCGTGATCGAGCACCAAAAGACAGGCAACGGGTGAGCTGTCCTGCGCCTGCGCCAGCACGTCCCACTCGTCGGTATCCCACGAGTCTGCGGCCCACCAACTCCCCTGGCTGCGCCATGGACCGAAGGCCGCCTCAACCCGATAGCTTCGTTGACCATCATGGAAGATCGCCGGCCGATCGGCGCGCATCACCATGCGCACGGCGAGCGGCGGCCGCATCCTGCGCAGAGCCATGTGCGGACGCTGAACTTTCGTTTCGGCAGAATGGTACTCTGCAACAAAGCTTTCCATGCGAAAGCTACCGGCGCGATGCGTATCTTCCAGCACCGGCGAGCCAACGCGATCCTCGCCGGCAATGGCCTTCAGCCGGGCAATCGTCACATCCAGCCGCGAAGGCTCTGGAGTCTGCGGCGCGAAGAGCCCGAGTTGCACCTTGCTTGATTGCCCGGCCTCGGCGGTCATCGTCAGCGATTGCACCGCAGCCTGCGGCGGATGCGCGGCAATTTCCAGTTGCAGCAGCTTGAGCAGAAACTTGCGATCGACGGAGGGCAGCGCTGGCCGGATCAGGAGCCGATGAACCGGACTGCCTTCCAATTTCATCTCCACAGCGAATGTCGCCAAAGACAGCGCCTTTGCTACCGCGCGCGCAACCAGGCAATCGATCATGCGCGCACCAACAAAGAGCAGCGAGTCCATCTGCTCGACAGGCGTTTCAAACTCGCAGACTTCCTTCAAGGAGAACTCCGGCTCGAAGGGTTGGAAGGTGTGCGAGGCCGTGCCGTGAGCCAGTTCGCGCCATCTGCGAGCCTCTGCGCCGAGCCGTGACACTAGTTCCGCCTCGGGCAGCGCGGCCAGCTCGCCAAGCGTGCGAATGCCCCAGATGGCAAAGGTCTCCTCGTGCTCTGGAGCAAGGCACAATGCCGCGATGGGCAACTTCGCCAGCGCGTGTGCCTCTTCGCCTTCAGCGATTACCGTGATTCCGCGTGATGCAGCGGCCTTCAGCCGCGCCGTATGAAAGTTCGCGCTCATCGCAATCGAAATGCGAAAGCCAGCCTCGGTCAGCGCAGTACGCAGCCTCTCGGCAAGCTGTTGCGGTGGGCCAAAAAGCAGTTCCGTGCCCGCAATATCGAGGACAAATGCGCAGACCGTTCCGCCGCTTACATCTTCGATGCGCGGAGAAAAGTTGGACGCGCACTCCAGCAGCACCGCGCGCGCAGCCGTCTCGCCTTCCGTGGAGCGCGGCAACAAATGCAGCCCGGCAATGCCTTCTGTCTCCAGCCGCGTCATCCCAGGCACAGCGCCGCGCAGTCGCGCATTGCGGTTCAGGGCGCAGATCGTCTCCAGCGGCGGGCGGCCTTCAAGCACGGCCACCGGCTCCGACTGCAAATCCTGCCGCAACCGCAGCAATGCCTGCGCGGGAAACTCCGCCGCATGAACACAGAGATAAAGCTCCCGGTTCATGAACGCTCCTCCGCAGCCCAACTGGTTGCGGACGACCAACTGGAAACAGGCGGTTTTCGTGCTCCAGTCCAACCGGGCGAGAAGCGCTGGCGTTCGCGACGCACCTCACAGTTGAAGCCGTCGAGCACCGTCCCTCCGGCCGTTTTCGCCCGCAGCGGTAGGCACTCCAGAACAGCGGCGGCGCTCGATTGCGCATAGGAGGCTTCCCCGAGCACGACCAAACTGCAGCGCGAGCGGTCGGCCGCTTGGCGAAAGCGAAACCAGGTGGCCAACGGAATCCTGCTCGCGTGCTCCGGCGCGGTGTCGCCCAGGTCGAGCACGATGGCGGCAAACCCACCGGCCTGTAGCAGCAGATCGGTAGCTCGGACAGCTTGGTCGAACCGCGTCCAAGGCTTACTTTTCGCTGGTCCGTTCGCACTCCGGCAACGCACCCACAGCAAACGCCTCAGGCACACGCCATTGGCCGCCGCCGACTCCGGATCGAAAGCGTCTCCAGCATCCACCCAGGCGCAGACTCGTTCCTCGCTGGTCCGCTGCGCAAGAAACGAGAGCGCCAGACTCGTCCGGCCGGAAGATTGCGGCCCCATCACCTCGCTGATGGCGCCTACGGGAAACCCGCCATCGAGCTGCGCATCCACTGCTCGAATCCCCGTGGTTGCCGTCTCGCGAATGGTCCGCAACGCAGGCGTAAGCGCCGCCGGAAAGCGGTGTTCAAGGGCGTGCTCGATCTCGATGCGAAGTGCAGACGCGGAAGACATGGCAGAATTAATATATTCGCCTTTTCTTCGCTCCGCACTTGCTTAGGTTGTGTGTGCGTCAAGGCTTTCGTTCTTGAAAGCCGAGCACCCATCTTTTCAATGCGTTACGGGAGACTTGGCATGGTAAGCCAAGGCCAAGTTTGTGCGAACACCGAAGTTCAACTTCCTCTTGCCCGTCAACCACCGCAACTCGGTAAATGGGAGCTATCCCCGATGCAAGTGCTACCGCTTTCGGTGAGTGAACCGGCGATTTGGCGAAAATCCAGGATCGACTCTGGCGGCATCGGGCGGATACCTAGCCTAGTGTTACGATGTGAGACCGAGCCTCTTCTTTATCTCTGCCTCGGCAATTGAGGCCACGACGGAAAGGGCTACTCCGGGAAGACCCTTCAGCCGTTCTTTCGTCCTCTCCCAAGTGCTAATGTCTTTGATGTTGTCTAAAAACTCATGACCAGCCCACGTCAAGCTGTATATACCCACGAGCCGTTCCTCGCTTATTTTACCTTTTATGAAATCTGCGCTCACGAGAAGCGAAACATGGTAGTTCACTTCTTCCAGTGAATGTTCGGGAAAGTCCGAGACGCAGAGAGCTACTTTAGAACTTCTGTTTGTAGAGCAACAATACAGCCAATTTGAACCATTGAAATGGGAATTTCCCTCCAAAGAGATCAATACGCTACGGATCAAATCCATGTCACGCTTCACATCTGCCCCTTACGATACACAAATCGTCTACATAGGATACGCTCCAAGTGGTACCACTTGGTCGTTTTCCTCGTCAAAGTACTTTCCAGACACTACCGTTTTTTTAGTGGTCCATCCTTTCCTAACGGCGAACCTTTTGCCGTCGTCACCAGTCGGCGGTAATCTTCCCACCCTTCGCAAAGAACGCGAAGGATGGAGCACCCACTGTTATGGACAGTTGGCTGTCGAGAACAGCCCATACCACTCGACCTGCCCAGAGCTTCATTCCCGCGTATCAGGCAGCTAAATCATTTCCGCGTCAGTCTCTCCACAAGCTGATTAGGCACTCCAAGAATGACCTCTGACGGTCTGTAGCGTCTGACCTCTCCACACAGAGGGCAGGAGACCACCACGGAAGCAAAAGGGAACGCCTGCACTCCAGCCGATACGTCCCGGCTGCATCGCTTGCACGAGACGACGAACATCTTGCGGATTATCTCTGGAAAGCCAAGAGCCATCACCGGATTATAGCGAACAGAAGGCGAATACGCTAGAGAAGAAGGCTCCGGTCGAAATGTGCACCGGCGATTTGGCGTAAGGCCAGAATCCCTTCTGGCGGTATCGGCGTTTCCCAAGCTCTATCCATTAATCAATGCCTATAAATGATGCCGGACAAATATCATGCCCCGCACGTCATTTGGATATTGGGACCAACTTTGCTCGGATGCCTAACCCGTTTGAAGATTCAGTCTTCGCCCAACATGCCTGTTGAACGGCTGTGGCCCGCGCTGCCCCATAAAAATCGGGAAATAGTGTTGCTGCCGTTATCCCGTTTCTTTCGCAAAGATCAATAATCTTCGGGGCCTCTGAAACTGGAAGCGTGATCTTGGCTAAGGATTTGCTCCCCGACTCTACAACGTAATCGCAGAGTTCCTCCGGCTGTGCAAAGACACTTCCGCGCGCGTATTTTTGCCTCAATAAGGTAAACATTCCAGCCTGCGCGGCAACATTTGCATTGTTTCCTCCCGGAACACGTATGAACTCGAGTTTATCTAAACGCGGGATAGTCATCTGAGTATCAAGAACCCATACGGCCATATATTCAGATGTCTTATTGAATAGAGCTTCAGATGCTGCAAAATACGCCGCGACATAAGATCGGCGGCTCCAATCAAGAAGTCGCGTCTTGAGCCCGTAGTGCTGAGCGAGCGCCATAATCTCGTAATATTCTGGCGACGGCCACAATTTGCGTTGGAAGATAAATGTATCCATTACTTTTATGGGATCAAGATAGCTGCTTCGAAATTCTGAAGAATCAGACTGAATACGCAGCCCTGCAGAGTCGCAATATTCTGCAAAAGTTCGAAGCGTAGCAATTTCGACAAATATTCGCTGATCGGACAGGTATGGAGTGCCTCGAAAGAGTGTCGAATAGATCGGATGATCATGATCCCGAAGTATCGAAGGCAGGAGCTTCCAATCGGCATTGGCCTGACCGCGAAATATAGGCCGATTCTGAGGGGTAAAGAAATATCTTTGCGGGGACAGCATCTCCCAGAACTCCTCCGCCTCGGTGACCTCGAATTCTTTGATTGGCATCGAATCTCCCTCTGTTGCTTTTGTCTCGATGGACAGGTCCATTGGTCAACCTCTATTCAACCTAAAGGTCATATAGCATTTTCAGTGACTATTCTGATGGCCTTGGCCTTATCTTGGCAATCATTATGATGAGTGGTCCCTTCGTGCAATCTATGGGTATAGTGTCTCTTCCATCAATAATGGCAAATGGCTTAGCGTTCGCGAATCGGCCAAACGCAAAAGTCTGGGTTTATGCAAACAGCCCGATGCACTCATTGAACTCACCCGCATTGTTCTTGTCGGATGATTTGAATTCGCACCTCTGGCGTTCTCGATGTTTCTCTGCCTGACTCTCTGGGACAACCAAGTTCCGCGTAGGGTGCGCCGGCCTCGTGGGAGCGCCCTACTCAGCATGAAGTTCCTCGCAAGCATTGAATAATCCAGAAAATTCAATCTGCGAAATTCAGAAGAGGATGAGACCAAATCCGCTATGCTAATTGGAGCATGTGCGGTCGATTCGCCAGAAGATCCACTCAAACGCTTCTCGCCAACTGGTTCGGTGTGGGACTTGAGGAAATGCCGTGGTTTGCGCCCAGCTACAACGTCGCTCCGCAGAGCTTCCAGCCAGTCGTGCGCCTGGATCGCGACTCAGGTAAGCGTGCAATTTCGCTGCTGCGCTGGGGCTTGGTTCCCTTCTGGGCAAAAGATGCCAAGATTGGCTTTTCCACCATCAACGCTCGCGCTGAAGAGGCGGCGTCCAAGCCAGCCTACCGCGAAGCCCTCAAGAAACGTCGCTGTCTGGTGCCCGCCGATGCTTTCTATGAGTGGGCTCGCCCCGCCCCCAAGACCAAGCGGCCCCTTGCCTTCGCGCTCACCAGCGGCGAACCCTACGCCTTTGCCGGCCTGTGGGAGAGCTGGCGTCCCAAGGACGGCGAGCCGTTGGAAACCTTCACCATCCTGACGACTGGCTCAAACGAAATCATGGCGCCGATCCACAACCGTATGCCAGTGATCCTGGAGCCGAGGGACTACGACCGCTGGCTCGATGCCGGCGGTCCGGCAGCTCCGCCCGTGGACCTGCTCCGGCCTTATCCTGCCGAGCGCATGACCGCTTGGCCGGTCAGCGCACGCGTCGGCAATGTGCGGAACAATGATCCCGAGCTATTGAAGCCGGTCGTTTGAGCGCCGCTGCTCCGGCCGGTCTTACAGCTTCCATGGCGTGGGCTGAAGGGTTTCCGGCAGGTAGAGCGGATGGAATGGTGTGCCGTCGATCATGAGACAGAGGATATAAGGCTTGATCCTGGCATATGCTTTCGACATCAGAGCAACTTCCAATCCTCGCGCCTTGAGGACGCGCGTCTGTGGCTTTCCGTATAAGAATTATGCTTTGGCGTTTCCGGTTGCTCCAATTCATCGCACACGGAACATCCAGGATCACCACATCCGTGAGATCGAACCGGCGTTTCTTCGCGCCCACTTCCTGCAAGACTACGCCACCGTCGTTGCGCGCATGCCAGCGACCTCAGTGCTCATCTCTCAGCTTTGCATCGCGGGTATTTCAATGGGACAACAATACTTCACCGATGGAGGACCTTTCCATGGTCTCAGGTTCCGATCTCTATCTCACAGCAGCTTGACTGATAGCGTTTTGTGACATTGCCTTCCATGCTTTCATGATGGAAACCTGCATCTGCCTGTACGCTGTGCCGCTCTGCACGCTCATCTCTTTTTGCGCCCTGCGGACTCTCAGGCACCGCGAGAGGAAAGCTGGCTGCGCCCGGCGGCGGCCGGGATTCTGCTTCGTCTGCCGTGCCAATCGGCGCCCCTGACAAAAAAACGATACTGCACCGCAGACGCCCTGCGGGTTTCGGCTCCCCCTGAAGGTCCCCCCGAAAGAGCATCCCGTCCGCCTTGGGAGCAGCTATCTCTCGCGCCCTTCGGGTGTGTGTCCTGAGAGATCACTCCGGGACCACAAAGGAGATCAAAGCCATGCAGACGCAAGCTACAATTCAGAACCAGTTCATCAACACAATTGCACATGGAGATTGCATTCAAGTCATGCGCCAGATGCCAGCAAACAGCGTCGATTTCATACTCACCGATCCGCCGTACCTGGTGAACTACAAGGATCGTACAGGCCGCTCTATCAAGAATGACTCGAATAGCGATTGGCTGATACCCGCAATGAGAGAAGCCTACAGAGTTCTCAAGCAGGATCGGGTTGCTGTGATGTTCTACGGATGGAGCGCTGTCGATAAATTCTTTGCGGCATGGCGCGAAGCAGGATTCTATCCGGTCGGCCATATTGTCTTTCGCAAAGACTACGCATCGAGGAGCAGGATGGTTCGCTATCAGCATGAACAGGCGTACCTGCTGGCGAAGGGAAAGCCTCCGCTGCCGAAGAATCCAATCGCGGACGTGATCGATATCGGCTACAGCGGCAACAAGCTGCATCCGACTCAGAAACCTCTTTCAGCGCTCGTTCCCCTGATTCGCAGCTTCTCGTTGCCGGGCGACGTTTTGCTTGATCCGTTTGCTGGCAGCGGAAGCTCCTGCGCAGCGGCGGCGCTTACGCATCGCAGATACATTGGAATCGAATTGGACGATGAGTATTACACCGAAGCGAGTGCAAGATTGACCCGGGTTCACCAGAGGATCGCGCAAGCGGTCCTCTGATCTGGTCGCATCTACCGGATCGATAGTTCATCTATGAAGCTGGCGGGACGAATCCTCTGGCGTTCCAACCTGCGAATCAGTTTGCTTGCGAACTCGCTCCGCCTCAAGGCGAACGCTAATCTGAAGCCTCGTTTTTACCGCCTTGACCCGGATCGGGTTCGCGTCCGGTCTCCTGCCATGGTTGGAATGCCATGATCTGCGCCCTGCCGTGCTTGTTTATGCTAGCAATGACATGGCGCCGTAATAGAGCGTCTGGATATTGACTCATCGTGAAGGATATACGTGCAGCTTGCCGGCGGCCTCCACACGGCAACAACTACGCCTTGACAACGCAGTTATGCCATGAAAATACGGCCTTTCCAAGTTCTTTTTCTATCTGGGGTCACCGCAATCAACACTCTTCCGGTGAGAAATGCGGGCTAATTTATGGTGACAAGCGCGCTTGGATTCGTGGCAGATGCAACGATGGTCAATGTCTTCTGCGCCCGGCTCATTGCAACATATAAAGTGCACCTTCCGACGGGATCGTCAGCGAAATGTCTGCCGTCGCAGGCCATAATCATGACGTGGCTGCATTGCAGGCCTTTTGCCTTGTGAATAGTGCTTACCGCCTTGGTGGGAATCGGGGATCGCGTATAGGCGCGCCGCCGCGTAATTTCCGACAACCCTTCATCGCAGTCGTCAAATTCGCCGAGCTTAATCGCCTCCCAAAATTCACACCGATTATCCAAACAAATCGAGGAAAAATTCTGATCCGCTTTTTGGAGCTGCTCCAATCGAGTAAGAAACGCGGCGACTCCCCGGTGATTTGGCTCGCCAATAAGAATGCGTCCGAGGGCCTGCAGTTGTGCAGGCTTGCCTCGGCAGGTTCGAAAGCACCCTTCTTCGATTTCCTTCAACAGTCGAGTACTGAAATCGCTTCGGGTAAAGCCCGTGGACACATGTTCCAGGAATTTCACCACCGCCTCTCCAATCTTCTGAGGATTTCCTTGATGTTCTCGCGTTGCCGTTACGAGACCAGGGAGTGAATCCCGGACGTGGCCTTCCCACAGAATCAGCCTACGATTGAACAATGCGTGAACCGCTTTCGTCGTTTCCGTATAGGCGGCCAATATGAGTAAAGGATTTGCCGCACGTTCGGCTTGATAGATGGGTCCACTCTGGGTGCGATCAATTCGGTATCCCGAAGATCGCTCTGAAACATTGTCGGCAATAATGACCTTGAGACCGGACGGCCACGGCGGGCGGAGATCAACCTCCTTTCCTGTCGCGAGATTATTCCGCGCCATCAAAATCCACTGGCCAAGTTCGGCGGAGCCATTCTCCCAACGATGGGGTGTCTCCAACCGTTCAAAACGGTCGGCATTGCAAACGAGATCGTTCCAGCGTTTTGCGCCGTCGTCTTTTTTTTTGCTGCCCCGCTCACCGAATATGCGCTGCATCGGGTCGCCGAAAATTCGGACGTGCGCACCTGCGTCGTGCAAAGTCAATATAGCGGTCTCTTGGTCCCGTGTTGCATCTTGATGTTCGTCGCAAATGACCACAGGGTAACGGTTTGCGAGGGAGCAAGCGACGATGGGGGAATCGCGCAAAAGCGACGCCACACGTTGCGCTACAATGCCATATCGATCCGATGCGCAGCATGCCCAAGCGCCCACGTCCTTCGGAAGATCAAGAGTGGAGTGGTACGCAGACGCGATTTGCACGAGCAGGCTATCGATGGTCCGTATGTCGACGTTGCGCTGGCGATCGTTATCGTTGGTACGATCGGCAAAAGCGCTTACGGCGGCATGGGTGTGGGTCAGGACAAGCACGCGGCGCTTGCCCACCTCCGACATGGCATCACGTGCGTAGTCCGCGCCCTGGTAGGTCTTTCCACACCCAGCTGGTGCTTCCACTACAACTAGTCGAGCCGATGACCGAAGTGCCGAATGTACGGAGTCGTCGCTCATCGTCATGAGAGGTCGTGGACTTCGGGGAGTGCCAATGCTCCACGCACGGCATTTACAAACGGCAAAAGTTGGATCTTAAGTTGCGGCCACGCACCGAACGCGAAAACCTTCTCAAGGAGTTCTTCCCCACCTTCGCGCGATTTGAACCAGCATTGACAATGCTTCTTGAATGCCTTCTTGGTGTTCTTATCGAGCCCTTGATCGTCCGGCACAGACCCCGTCGCCGTCTCAACAATGAGTTTCTTGATATCTGAGCATTTTGCTTTGAGCGAGTCGAAATCCTTCTCCTTGCTTCCCAACCGCTCCGCGAGAGTCCGCAAGCGTTCTCCGGTCTTTTCTCCTGCTGGGTCTTCGATGAGCTGCAGCATTTTGGCATCCGGGATGTGGGCGATAATCTCGGATTCCGTGCACCCAGATTGCCACTGAAAGAGAAGCTTGCCGAGCGTTTGTTTGACTTCTGCCCAACGGGTGGGAAAGCGTCCCTCCTCGTCCGCAAAGCCTCCGCAGGTCAAATGATTCTTTCCAAACGCCTCCAGGAGTTCAAGCGCCTTGTCATTCCCTTCGGCATCTGATATCCAGATGCCGTACTCCAGAAGATTCTGGCCGACACCCCGTTTCAAAAGTCCAGACACAAGCCCAAATTCTGTTTTCCCTTCGGCGAAGATGACGAGACGGGAGAGAAAGGATTCCGAATCGCGCTCCCGATGCTGATGTACGACGCCGTTGCTGGGAAGTTTGCCAATCCTGCTCTTAGTGTCAAGATACCAGACCGTGACTTTCGATCCTGCCTGGAGAGCAGCGGGGCTATGCGTTGTAACAAATACCTGAGATGCTCCGTTTTGAAGCCGCGCCATCAAATCCCGCTGACGATAGGGTTCCAGCCCTCGTTCGATCTCATCGACTACGGTGATCGGATTTTCCCCCTGACGCGCCGAGGCAATTTCGAGGGCGGATAACCGCCGTGTGCCTGCACCCCAGCTCGCCAGCGGAAGACTCACTCCCTGTTTTTCAGCCGTGAGGCCAATCAGCGCGTTTAGAGAAATGCCTTGGCTTCCCGTCAATCCCAACCCGAGGCCATTGGGCAGTTTTCGTGCCTGAAACGCCTTATCGAGTTCCTTGAGCTTCCCTTGGGCATTCGCCGTGAGTTCCGCATCAACGCTCCCTTCCGCGAATTTGCTGCCGAGTTTCGCGCGGAGCGTCTTATCATCGATCAACCTTTCGAGGGCCGAACCCCATACAAGGCGGAGGTCGCGATCATTGCGATCATCGCCGCTCAGCCGCACGAGGCCTATGCGACGTCTCAAGCCAACCCCTAGCACATCCGCCTCGCCGTCCGGCTGCACCAGTTCAAAGAGAAGATCGAAATCCTCGGTTCCGCGGACCCGTAGGACGTACACCGGCGTGTAGATCGTCTGGAAAAGCGAACCGCCGTCAGGACTCGGAACGGAAGGGTTCTTTCCGTCCCACTGCCAGGGCCACGCGTGTTTCGATTGTTCATTTATTCCGCACGATGCAGGCAAGGAAAACACGCCTTCGATGCTGAAGCCCTGCGATACGCCCCGCTGCCAGTAATCGGCATCAGTGAGTACCATGCTTGTCGACGGATGGAGGAGGAGTGCGATCGCTTCGAGAATGGTTGTCTTTCCCGTATCGCCCCCTCCGAGGATGACGTTAACGCCCGCTTCGGGATACCATTCGAGCGCTTCAATTCCGCGAAACCGTTCGATTTTCAAACGGTGGATTCGGGGCGCGTTGATCGTGGGGGCATCAGCCATGGGATCATCCATGAAAGCCGTCTGTGCGACGTTGGAAATGGCGTGGTCGGTCTCCTCACGGAGGCTCAAAGAGCCAATCTGACGGTCGGGGGAGTTCGTTAGAAGCGTAAGTCAGATCACCCGCATTGTCAAAGCACAAGTAAAAAATCAGATGCCAGACTCCGGATAGTCTCGTGGCCGTAGTTAGCATCAACTACATCAATACATTACGGCCAATCAATTCTATCGAATCGCGCCATCTGCTGAGTTCCGTAAGCTTCATCAACCATTGACGCAAAGTCAATCAATCCTCGAACATGGCGTCTCATTCCCCCTACTGTCTCAAAGTTGCGATTTCTTGCATGTTCAATCGCTCCTAGAGTTTCAAGATAATAAAGGTGTTGACGCAGACCTTCGCGGAACGCACGCGACAATCTAGGGAGAGAACCGTCCACGAGTAGGCCAAGTACACTTTTTTTAGCGCCAGGTGGGCTTACTACGGTCTTCTTCGAATTGACATATAGGCCATCAGAGATAAGCAGCTTCTTTAAATTCCAAATAAACTTGCTGGCTATGGAGCGATCAAACTTTTTGCTGCGTGTCGAAAATGTCATATCGTCAGCATATCGACTATATTGGAGGCCGATCTTCTTGCTCATACGCGTAATCTGCTCGTCCAATTCTCTCATTATAAGGTTCGAAAGCATTGGGCTTGTTGGAGCCCCTTGAGGTAAATACCCAATACTGTCCCGGCTATAGGCAGATATTTTAAACTCATGTCTGTTCTGCCAGTTAGTAAATCTGTATCTAGGACTTATCTCTGGAGCTAAAGTGCAAATTCGCGCCATCTCGAATGAAATCAAGCGCTGATAGCCTAACGAGCGAAATACTCGATAAACCTGGATTTCAGACAATGATGAAAAGAAACCAGATACGTCAATCTTGATCAGCCATTGTGCGCCACAATGCTTCGCCGCACACTTAACGATCGTTGAATCTGGAGAATAGGCAAAGCTATTTCTGTGAACAGGCACTTGGTTTAATATGTACTTTGCAATCCACCGTTGGACATTCATCAAATCCGGCTCTGGAATACTGATACGCCGCATTCCTCCAGAGTGCTTACGGATTAAAAAACTTCTATATGAATTACTGGAGCGTGTAACGTACTTTCGAAGACTTTTGTAGGCAATAGTTGCTCGCTGAGCAAGATGATTGAGAGAAAGAATAGATGGCAAATCTGGATTAAACTCAACAATTATCTCTATTTGTTGCACAGCACATTCTAGAAGACTGTCCTCTCGACCAATCTTTCTACCCTGCTCGATATAGTGTTGAGAAGACCACATAAGAGGATACTTTGACGCGACGCACTCAAGACACCTTACCGCGATGAACGCTAGCGTCGTCGCGGAGCGGACGAGAACGACTCCGACCCGAGGCTTGCGAAGGAAGAGGAGCCGTTCTCGCCCTCTCGCTAGCGCAAGCTATTACATAGAGTAGCTGCAATCAGCACTCCTGTGAACACTTTACTCTGTGCCCACCAAGGCCCGGCCTTTCGACCAAGGCGCACTATCCTCTATGTGGTCTTCCTCAACATTTTCGGATAATACTCCTCTTCACCCTTAGGCGCAACGGGAATGCGCAGCTTCTTCACTTTCCGGGATGCCTCTAGCTCCGCAAAACCTGCATTCGTCAAGCGATGCGTAATCGTGAGAAATCCCCACTGAACACAGTCTCGTATAATCTGCGCGCATTGCTGATTGCTTAATCCTGTGGCAAAAGTTAGCGCCCCAGTTCCTCGAATTCCTCTAGCTGCAAATGCTAGTACTAGAAGCGTATCCTCGCTGATCGGCGGCCTCACCGAAGTGATCGCGCGAGCAAGCCTTGCTTGTCCAGCCTCCATCAAAACAGAAATACTGTCTCGACGCGAAATCTCCAATGGAAACGCCGATTTCTCCGCAGGAAGTATTGCCCGATCAGGAAAAAGAGGTAGCCAATGTTTCTTGCGATTCTGAGGAGCCCATAGAATTGCAGGCGCGTTATTTGGGCATCCATGCTCGAAAACAATGGATGCCATCGTGTCATGAAATCCGAGGGGGAAACCCGGCTTTGACGTAAGCCGACCATATTTCTGGCAAAGCGCAACGATTTCATTCTTCGATTGTCTGGGCCACGGTAATGATAAAAAAGTTGGGCAAACGATCTCGGCTCGTACAGATGGACCATACACTGATCGCTCAACTTTCGCTTTTCCTTTATCAGTTGCCGCATAACTAACAACAATAAACTGAAAATTGTCTCGTGATAACCAAGATCGTATGCTTCGGCTTTCCCACAGCGCATCGATAAATTCGACTACTCGACTGCCTGACCCCAAGAGGTCATCTACGACAACAATGGCATCGCATTGTCTTTTTCGCATTTGTTCCACTGTCGGGTGGTTGATAAATATGTCAGGAGAAGATTTGCATATGTTCCTGATTGTTAATGCAACACTCGCTTCACTTCCCAAATCGCTGCCACGAGCAACTGCATCAACCGATAACTTGAGATCAGTTGAAACTAGAGTATTAACAAATTCAGCTTTTTTAGCTTTTTTTAGTTCTCTGGCCGCAAAAAGCGCGATATAGCCATTTATACCCTCTTTTGTTTGCCTAATAAGGCGATCTAAAGTGCGATCAAATAAGGAGTGAGAGATCAGCGTAAGTGAATTGACTAACCGATAAGCCACTTCGTCGTCGACAGCATCAAATTGTGCAAGCCACGTCCGTCCACGTTCCGTGAGTGGTAGCTTTCGATTGATCGAATTCTTCTTTTCGTTCTCTTGTTTTCGATTCAATGAATTCCTTGATCATTGCTAACACAAATCTAGTTTAGCTGCAACTCGCAGATTACTGAACGGACGCATTCTCTTCACTCTTTGCCCCAAAGCGCCGGATTATTCCTGATCGGTAATATCATTCTTGACATTGCCTCAGCGATGCGAGATCATTCCCGTACGGGAACAAATTAGGTGAGCCTGTGAAATATACGGCACAAATGATCGGCCAAATAATCCGGGAAAACCGGAAGCGGTTGGGCGTCACACAAAAGGATTTGGCGCTGACCTCCGGCACGGGTCTGCGCTTTGTCATTGACCTCGAAAAGGGTAAAGAAACCTGCCAGATTGGCAAGGTTCTGACGGTCCTGCAAACGCTTGGAATCCAGATCGTGCTGACACCGCCCGCGGTTTCAGGGAGTGAGGGGTAGCGCATGGCGAAAACCCTGGATGTCTACTTGCACAGAGAATTGGTCGGCCACTTGATTCAGAATGAGGGCGGCCAGATGGTCTTTGACTACGCGGAAAGCTGGTTGCAAGAGCCCGGCGCAACGCCCTTGTCCCATTCGCTGCCGCTGCGGGAGAAGCGCTTCACGCGCAAAGAATGCCGCGGGTACTTTGCCGGTGTCCTTCCCGAAGAGAGCAGTCGCACGATCATTGCCCGCAACCTTGGCATCAGCGAGCGCAATGATTATGCCATGCTGGAGCGGATCGGCGGGGAATGCGCGGGTGCTGTCACGTTCCTCCCGGCTGGCGAACCTCTGCCCGACCGCGACGACCAGTACCGGGCGCTTTCCTTGCCAGAACTGGCCGGGATCCTCCGGGAACTGCCGCGCCGTCCGCTATTGGCCGGCGAAACCGGAATGCGACTCTCGCTGGCCGGCGCTCAGAACAAGATTGCCGTGCGCGTGGAGGGGGACGCCGTCTCGCTCCCCTTGGGCGGCGCGCCCAGCACGCACATCCTGAAGCCAGCCGTGGAGCGCTTCGCCGGGATCGTCTTCAACGAAGCCTGCTGCATGAGGCTCGCGGCGGCAGTGGGCCTACCCGTGGCCAAGACTGAAATCAGGCGCGTGGAAGACGTTGATTACCTGCTGATCGAGCGTTACGACCGGAGGCACCGTCAGAATCCAGAGGGCGCGCCAATGCTGGAGCGATTGCACCAGGAAGACTTTTGCCAAGCACTGGGCATCGTCTCGGAGAACAAGTATCAGAAGGAAGGCGGCCCATCGCTCAAGCAGTGTTTTGCCCTGCTGCGCGAAGTCTCCAGCGCGCCGGTCCTCGACCTGGCGCGTCTGCTGGATGCCGTGATCTTCAATTACCTGGTTGGCAACAACGACGCGCATGGCAAGAATTTTTCGCTGCTCTACCGTGACGCGGGCACAGCAAATATCGAGACACGACTTGCGCCGCTCTATGATGTTGTGAGTACTCGTTATTATCCAGAATTGACCCGCGAGCTGGCCATGAAGATCGGCGGCGAGTATTCATCGGATAAGGTGTCGAAAGCGAATTTCGAGCAACTGGCCGAGGACGCAAGGCTTGCCAAACCGCTTGTCCGCCGTCGTGTGCCGGAACTGGCTGAAACGGTTCTCTCGAATCTGGACAAAACCGCGATCAACCACCCTGTCGCCGACGCCTTGGACGGGCAGATACGCGAGCGCTGCGAAACTATGCGCAGCCGCTTTTGAACGAACGAGTAAAACCGTGTATTTGCTTGAACTGCTCGAATTATTCGAGCAGTTCAAGCGAGTATCCTATGGTGTGTATGCCCGATGTGCGGTGTACCAGGAGATCGTCGCCGTCCGCCACAAGCTAGTGGTCGAGATAGCAAGTCATCACTATGAATCTGATCAAGTCCAAAAAACGCGTTGCAGACCACGGAGAGGTGTTCACGCCTCAGTGGTTGGTTGAAGCGATGCTTGACCTCGTGAAGGGCGAGACCGAGCGGATTGACTCTCGTTTCCTGGAGCCTGCGTGCGGAAGCGGAAATTTCCTTGTTCCTGTCTTGCAGCGCAAACTAGCCGCCGTAGAGGCCAAGTTCGGCAAGTCCGACTTTGAGAGGCGGCATTACGCCCTGTTGGCGGTGATGTGTACCTATGGGATTGAGCTCTTGGCAGATAATATCGCTGAATGCCGTGCGAATATGCTTGATGTCTTCGCCGAGTATCTGAATCTGGATGAGAGGGATGAATTCTATCGGGCCGCTTTCTATGTCTTGTCAGAGAATCTCGTGCACGGCGACGCTCTGACAATGCTCATGCATGACGGCCAGCCCATCACCTTTGCCGAGTGGGGCTACCTCGGCAAGGGCAAGTTCCAACGGCGCGACTTTCGCTTTGATGCTCTTACGCAGATGTCTTCTTACAGCCAGGAGGGGTCCCTCTTCTCCCATCTCGGCAAGAATGCGGTCTTCATGCCGATTAAGTCTTATCCGCCAATGGCTGCTCGTGAGCTTGCCTGCTTGCTTTTGGACGATAGCATAAGGGAGGCCGTATGAGCGATCAGGCGAGCTTTACGCTTCGCGGGCGCAATCCGGATGTTTTGACATGCATAGCCAATCTTTCCAACGACGAAGTGTTCACAACGCCCGAGTTTACCAACCGGATGCTCGACACGCTCGCAGATGCCTGGGCAGCGAAAAATGATGGGGCGGACCTCTGGTCGAATAGCACGGTTAGGTTCCTCGACCCATTCACGAAGTCCGGTGTTTTCCTGCGCGAGATCACCAGCCGCCTCACCAAGGGCCTGGCCACCAAAATACCTGACCTCCAAAAGCGCGTCGATCACATACTCACCAAGCAGGTGTTCGGCATTGGCATCACCTATCTTACCAGCCTCCTGGCGCGACGCAGCTTGTATTGCTCCAAGCACGCCAATGGACTGCACTCGGTTGCCACAGGCTTCGCGAGCGACGCCGGCAATGTTTGGTTTGAGCGGATGGAGCACACATGGTCGGAAGGCAAGTGTACGTTTTGCGGAGCAAGCCAAAACACGTTTGAACGTGGCGAGGGGCTTGAAACTCACGCATATGCTTTCATCCACACGATCGACATCAAAGCTCGGATTGCCGAGTTGTTTGGAGACAATATGCAGTTTGACGTTATCATCGGCAATCCGCCGTACCAGCTAGATGACGGTGGGTACGGTACAAGTGCCGCGCCGATCTACGACAAGTTCGTCGAGCAGGCACGGAAGCTTGACCCACGCCTGCTAACCATGGTGATTCCTGCGCGCTGGTTCGCTGGTGGCAAGGGGCTGGACGACTTCAGAAAATTGATGCTCTCAGACGATCGCCTGCGCTCCATCGACGACTATCTCAGTGCTTCGGATGTTTTTCCAGGAGTGGGCCTCAAGGGTGGTATTTGCTCCTTCCTCTGGGATCGGGACAACCCCGGGCCGTGCCGTGTCTCCACCCATTTCAAAGACTGGCCTGTCTCGATAGCGAGCCGTCCGCTTCTTGAGAAGGGCGTCGACATCTTCATCCGCTTCAATGAAGGCTTGTCGATCCTTAAGAAAGTTGCTGCTTTGGAATCAGGACAATCTAACTCATTGTCCCTGCCGGAAAACAAGCGTTTCTACCGACTGGTCACTTCTGCCAGGATCTTTGGCTTTCGCACGTTCTTCAAAGGGAAGCCTAAAAAATCAACCGGCGATCTTCTGATTTATCAGAATGGCGGAACAGGCTATGTGCCAAGAACGTCGGTTACTACTGGCATTCACCTCATTGATAAGTGGAAGCTGTTCGCGGGATACGCTGCACCGGGAACAGGTAACAAGGACACCTATCCGCACAAGATCATTAGTACACCTTTCATTGGGGAGCCCGGCACTATCTCGTCGGAGACGTATCTCTGCATTGGTCCGTTCGACTCTCAGGCTGAGGCCGAGAGCGTTCTATCTTACCTCTCCTGTCGGCTGACGCGCCTCCTCATACTTCTGCACAAGCCATCCCAGCACGTTACGCGCAAGGTCTACACCTTCGTGCCAACACAAAAGTGGACGAAGCGGTGGACGGATAAGGACCTCTACGCGAAGTATGGGCTGACCGCTAGTGAGATCACGTTCGTCGAGAAACTTGTCCGCCCGATGAACCTAGAAAGTGGTGACGATGAGTAAACCAACCATCGAGGAGATCCTCGCACCGAAGCCGGAAGCCCGGCCTCGCATCTATGCCTATTCGATCGATGATAAGGCGCACAAGGGGCTTCTCAAGGTTGGACAGACAACGCGCAATGTGAAACAGCGCGTCGCTGAGCAACTCAAGACCGCGACGATCAAAAACTACAAGATCGAGCTGGACGAATCTGCCGAGCGCAATGACGGGGCGATCTTCACAGATCACGATGTACGCGCAGCACTCGTCAGGAAGAAGTTCGCGAACACTGAACTGGAATGGATGCGCTGCTCCCTCCAGAACTTGAAGACGGTGCTCACTGAACTGCGTACAGGGCAACGGTTCACCGGCGCGCATAACCAACGGTTTCGGATGCGTCGTGAACAGGCCGAGGCGGTCGACAAGACATTCGATTATTTTCACTCGATCTGGTCTGAGGATCAGCACGCCGTCCCGCGCTTCCTCTGGAACGCGAAGATGCGCTTTGGAAAAACCTTCACGACGTATCAGCTTGCCAGGAAGCTCGGCGCCAAGCGGGTGCTCGTGTTGACCTTCAAGCCCGCAGTGGAAGACGCATGGCAGTCCGATCTCGAATCCCATGTCGATTTTGAAGGCTGGGACTATCTCTCCCCTAATTCCAACGGCGATTTCACCAAAGTAGACGACGACAAGCCGCTCGTCTACTTCGACTCCTTTCAGGATCTCCTCGGTCGCGACACGAACGGGAATATCAAGATTAAGCCAAAGCACGAATGGTTGCACACTTTGAAATGGGATCTCGTGGTGTTTGACGAATATCACTTCGGCGCTTGGCGGGAGACCGCAAAGGAACTGTTTGAGGGCGAGGACGAAGCCATCGCGAGGAAAGAGGCTAAGCTCGAATATGCCGCCGGGCTGGAAGATGTGAACGAAGAACTTGCTGTGCTTTCGGAGAAGGAAATCGAGTTTCTACCGATCACAACCAAAGCCTACCTCTACCTCTCTGGGACACCGTTCAAAGCGCTGGCGACGGGCGAGTTCATCGAAGAACAGATTTTCAACTGGACCTACACCGACGAACAGCGCGCCAAGGAAGAATTTGCCTCAAGGAACCCCCGCAAGCTTAGCCCTTATGGTGCGATGCCGCAGATGCGTCTGCTTACCTACCAGATGCCGAACGAACTGCTGGCGGTCGCGAGCGCCGGGGAGTTCGATGAGTTCGACCTTAACGAATTCTTTGCCGCCTCGGGCACGGGAAAGGGCGCGCAGTTCAAACACAAGAGCGATGTACAAAAGTGGCTAGACATTATCCGAGGCCAGTACGCGCCGAAGATTGTGGACGGCCTCAAGACAGGCTCGCCGCCACCGTTTCCTTATTCGGACGTACGGCTTCTGCCCTACCTCCAGCACTCGTTTTGGTTCCTGCCTAACGTTGCCGCCTGCCATGCAATGGCGAACCTGCTTGCCGAAAAACATAATCCCTTCTGGCATGATTACAAGTTCGTTGTGGCTGCCGGGGCATCGGCGGGAATCGGACTTGATGCTCTCCCGCCGGTCCGCAAGGCTATTGGGAGCGGTTTCGAGTCCAAGACCATCACGCTCTCGTGCGGCAAGCTCACCACGGGCGTGACCGTGCCGCAATGGTCTTCGATCCTGATGCTGCGCAATCTGAAGAGTCCTGAAACTTACTTTCAAGCCGCCTTCCGTGTGCAGTCTCCGTGGTCCATCAATAACCCGAATGGTGACAATCCGGATGAGGAAGAAATCCTCAAACCTGCGTGCTTCGTATTCGACTTTGCCCCCACACGAGCGCTTCGTCAGATCTCCGAATACGGCATTGGACTCTCGCCGAACGAGTCTAATCCGGAAAACGCAGTAAAGGATCTGGTGTCGTTCCTGCCCGTGCTGGCCTACGACGGCGCGAGTATGGAGCAGCTTGATGCGGGCCGAATCCTCGACTATGCCATGGCAGGTACTACGGGTACGTTGCTGGCGCGCAAATGGGAGAGCGCACAGCTGGTGAACGTGGACAACGACACACTGCGCCGAGTCCTTGATAACCCGGAGGCACTGGCCGCTGTGGAACGTATCGAGGGATGGCGTACGCTGGGCGACCACATCATCGAGACCATCATCAACAAGAGCGAGAAGGTCAAGGAGCTCAAGAACAAGGCGAAGGGTAAGGACCTGACCGAGAAACAGAAGACGCAGCTCACCGAGGAGGAGAAGGAATACAAGTCCAAGCGCAAGCTGGTGCAAGAAAAGCTTATCAAGTTCGCGACGCGCATCCCTGCGTTCATGTACCTGACCGATTTTCGCGAGAACACGCTGCAAGACGTGATCACTAAGTTGGAGCCGGACTTGTTTCTGACTGTCACTGGTCTGACGGTGAAGGACTTTCATCTGCTAGTACGCCTGAAGGTTTTCAACACTGAGCAGATGAACCAGGCGGTGTTCGCGTTTCGCCGTTACGAGGATGCCTCACTGCGGTACACGGGCATCGAGAGTCACGAGAATCTCACACATTATGGGCTCTATGACACCGTGGTAGGAAAAAAGTGAGGCAGCAGAACTATTGGAAACGTCGTTGTGCCGATAATGGGTCTGCTGCAGGGCTGAAGGCTCTACGCAGAATGCTCTGAAGGCAGGTGACGCTGCAGCCCGATAGCCCATTTGGGCAAGGGCTCCAGCCATTCAGTCTGTCCCTGGTCAATCACGCCTACCAGTTGATAGCCTTGCTCGGTAGAGTTGTCGAAGAGAATTACATGATCAGCGCGAGAGATAGCGATGGGAGCATTCTTGAGGCTCCGCTGATACCGTCGCCGGACGTCTGATTCTGGAACGTCGTGGCCTCCCACCAGTACCCGGTTGATGATACGGGCAAGATTGATTTCGACGGTTTCGGTACCAATGTAGACGAGCACAACTTCAAATCCAGGATTGCGCGCATCGAGCATCATCTGCAGGTAGTTTTTGCCAGAAAGTGTCGTCTCGACCGCAAAGCTCTTTTGATCGTGCAACAACTGCTTCGCAATTTGAAGGGCTTGACGGCCAGCCGCGATCGCGGAGGAGGCGGTAATCGTGGATTGGATTGTCCTGGCTATAGCATCTGGATCAAGAATCGGGAAGGAAGCAAAAATATCCGGGTTACTGTTCGTCAGCGTGCTCTTACCGGAACCATTTGCGCCGGCGATGAGGGTAAAGGAGGGCCGATTCACCGTGACGTGGCGTGCGCTGTCTGAAGTTGTGACTTCGTTTGCGTCGCCGTCCGAACGCTTTCGAGCTGCTTCCGTTCCTCAGCAACCCGTATACGTGCAGCCTCGGCCATCTTCTGGGCGAGTTCCATCCAATAACCAACCATTCATATATTTTACTCCCATGGCAATCTGATTTGACATGTAGACAGCCTCCCAATGGCATTGGCATTCTTCGCGGACAGTTAGGGAGCAAATAAGCTGTTCCTTTGACGGGCGACAATTAGCTCCCGACCAACGTAGTAGTGACACGTCACGGTCGAATGAAAGCGTATTGCGGGTCAGTTCCCCACTGGTTGACCCGCCTCCCACTGGTTAGAAATTTGGTAGCATTTTGGTAGCAAATACCGCCGATTGGGCCGGTTTTTCCGGTTTATCCGTCTCATAAGTCTCATTAGATCAATAATATGGGCTTTCACCCACAACATGGCATGGAAGAGGTCGTCGGTTCGATCCCGACCAGGTCCACCAATAAACATTCCAAAATCAATTAGTTAGAGACATCACCCGGCAGCCTCCAGAACCTCCGAGGGTGCTGAAGGGTGCTGAAGCTTTTTCATCCCCTTCGGCAACAGCATCTCCACCAATTTTGTGTTCGCATCCCGCTTCTGTTGGGAGACGGCGCGCGTGTAAATATCCAGCGTCGTCCGGCTGTTCGCGTGCCGCAAAAGTTCCTGCGCCACCTTTATGTCCACACCCATCGCCCGCAGGTTCGTCGCCAGCGAGTGACGGAAGTTGTGCCAGCCGATCTGCTTGCCCACGATGCCTGCCCGTGCGAGCGCAGGCCGGATGCTTCTCTTTAGCAGACTGTCCGGGCTGAGCGGCTTTGTGCCCTTGAGCCGGATCGAGGGAAAGAGAAAATCCTTCTCCGCCCGGTAAAGCGACTCTTCCCTCCACCGCAAGAGAGCATCCAGCACAAGCAGATGGAGCGGAACCGGACGCCGGGAGCATTCCGTCTTGGTATTGCCAAAGTGGTTACAAACACAGGAACGCAGGACATTGACTTCGAGCGTGCGCGTATTCACGTCCGCCCAGGTCAAGGCAATCAT
>Ga0255353_1000565_pt1 | contig 23671 bp, 15 predicted proteins | sample HBST25metaG_FD_189941 | JGI IMG/M metagenome (GOLD analysis project Ga0255353, IMG submission 189941) | Peat soil microbial communities from Stordalen Mire, Sweden - H.B.S.T25 | ecosystem: Environmental > Terrestrial > Soil > Wetlands > Peat | place: Sweden: Norrbotten County, Stordalen Mire...
GCCGGTGACGGGGGCGGCGGCAAAAGCTCCCGCGCAAACGCCCGCTCCCAAGCCGGTAATACCCGGCGCAACGCCTATTCCGGGACTGCCCGATGTTGGACCGCCGGTGCTGGAAGACTGGTGGCTGGTCCGCGACGCTCAGGGTCGTGCAGGCTGGCTGCTGGCCGGCCGCATGGATGTGGATGTGCCTGACGAGATTGGCATTTATGGCGAAGGCCAGAGGTACGTGGGCGCTTACGTGCTCAACAAGATTCACGACCCCGAGGCGACCACGCCGGACCACGAAGTTCCGCAGTACGTAACCGCGCTTGCCCCGCTCAAGGCTGCCCTGCCCTTCGACTTTGACCAGATACGCGTCTTTACCTGGAGCATCAAGCATCATCGTTACGAGACGGCCTTCCGGCTGCATCCCATTCAGGGCTATCTGCCGCTGCGGGTCACGCCCGGCTCCGGCAGCAACGCACCCAGCTTCAACTTCCAGATCGCCAATGGCCCAAACCTGGCCACCGATCCCGCCACGGGCATCACCCGCCCGGCGGCGATGCGCACCATTACTTACATGATGGTCGACACGCAACTTCGCCGCACCGGCTCCGACCTGGGACCGATCCCCGTCGGCCACCTGGACGATGCAAAATCGAAGTCCGCCAAGGCGGGAAAGAAAAAAGGCAAGTAGACGGAGTCCGGCTTACTCACTCTGGGCGCCGAAGTCTTGATTTTGAATCCGGAAGCCGCAAGCTGCAAAAATACCCCTTCATCCTCGCCTGCGCAGTTCCTAGCACCGGCTCAATTTTCATTTTCGCTGGACCAACGCTTGATCCTTTTTGCCATCCATGAGGCTTCCTTTACGGCTGCCCAATAAAACAAAATCAGGCCGAAAAAATCCCACGGCGACATCCTTCTGCCCTCGTGTGTCACCCAGGCGGGCAGAACTGTCTTTAAGCGGAGCCACACGTAAGCCCCAAGGATGATCAGCGCCAAAACGAAAACTTGACGCATCAGTAACATTGCCATGTATCGAGAAACCTGAAGGCTTCCAAAGAAATCATCTGAATCCTGAAAAGCCAATCCGCAGGTACAACAAAACATAAAAACAATGTAGGTCACAGTTATCGCGAACAGCCAGCTCCAAGAGTGATTCTGAAATGGAAAGTACAACAGGCAGAAGGACAACCCGGCAATGACGTGAGCCCAGCGCCCTATCCACCAAGAAGACCTCTCGTTGGTTTCTGAAGAGTTCTGATCGTCCTCTGTTTGGTTCTCCACACCAAGAGAATCTTCGAACATACTTTCACCTTCGCTTTAACTGAACCGACTTAGCCTTCATTGAAGGTGAGGAAGCGGTTAAGGTTATCTGCGTTCCAGATGTCCATACTCGAATCTCGATCCTCTTCGTTTCGCCCGCGCCCACTTCATCGTTCCGCGAATTGCCTTCAATTCTATGTTTCACACCCGCCGCCGCAACTCCAACTCCACCACGCGCATCATCTCTGCTTCGGGAGCGGGCTTGCCGGTCCAGATTTCGAACTGGCGTGCGCCTTGCTGGACAAACATTTCCAGGCCGCTGATGGTCGCAATGCCGCGGTCTTTGGCCCGTTTGAGGAGCGGCGTTTCCAGCGGGTTATAAACCATATCGAAAACCAGGCTGGCGTTCAGCTCACCATCTTCAATGGGTAGCGATTGCTTGTTCCCCGCCATGCCGCAGGGGGTCGCGTTGATGAGCACGTCGAAGCGGCTTTTGGCCAGCAGCTCGTGTTTCAACGATTTGGCCTTGGCTTGGCGAGCGAGTTTCACGGCGTTCTCGTGGGTGCGGTTGACGACAAAGACCTCGGCGCCCTGAGCAACAAGACCGAAGACGGCAGCTCTGGCCGCTCCGCCCGCGCCCAGCACGGCGATGCGCGCGCCCTGCAGTTTCAGCCGCTTTTCGAGTGGGCGGACCACTCCAGCCACGTCCGTGTTAAACCCATATAGATTGCCGTCGGCGCCGGTACGCAGGGTATTACATGCGCCGATCCGCGCGGTAAGCGTATCAGAGTTTGCCAGATGCGGCAGGATCTCTTCTTTCAGGGGCATGGTGACGGCTGCGCCGGCCAACGGCAGCTCGCGCGCGAGGGTAATCAGGTCAGAGAGCTTGTGGACCTTCAACGGCAACAGAATCGCGTTCACGTTTTCGCGGCAGAAGGCGGCGTTGTGCATGAGCGGCGAAAGCGAGTGGGCAATCGGGTTGCCGGCCACGCCGAAGATGCGCGTCGCGTGGTCCAGTTGCTCGACCCGGTAGAGGTCGCGCATGGTGCGGGCGGTAAGCTGGCCGGGAGCGGTCGCCAGATCGGAGCCTGCTTCCAGGCCGCCGGAGACGGAGGCGAAGGTGAAGGCGGCGCCGGCGCGCGGACCCAGCACGCGGCTCAACAGGCCCTCTTCGCCCATGGCGATGGCTACGACCTCAGAGGAGCGGGACCGGGTTTCGATCAGCTTCAGGACCGCCAGGTTGTTGGCCAGGGAACGGGCGGTGGAAACCACCTTGACGAAATCCGGCTGGAAGGTCTCGATGCGTTCGGCCACCTCTTCCAGATCCTTGGTGCGCGAAAAGTCGTGAAAGCTGACCAGCAGCGCCGCACCCGCCAAGCGCAAACTGGCGCGGAACTCGTCGAATTGCCTGCGCGCAGTACCTTCGGCTGACTCGACCTCAAGATCGACGATCTGGCAACCAGCCTCCGCGGCAGCCGTGAGCACCTCCAACTCCGCCTTCAAAGTCCCCGCGAAGTGCCCGCCAAACTGTTTGCGGCGGCAGGTAGCGATCACCGTTGCATCGCGATGGGCGGCGAGAAATTGTTTTACAGCAGGCAGCGCCGAGGCCGGTTTGGGCAGCGAATCCAGCCGGAACTCAAGCAACCTGGAGTCGGCGAGCGCCGCCGCCGCCCGCTTGACCAATTCTTCCGGGGAACCGGCCTGGATGGCTATACAGAGCTTGCCCATATTGGCCATGCGCAGCCGTGGGCTGACCGGGGCGGACAGAGAAGCAAGCGAGCTGGCGGCGGAATAAGACATGTGCCTCGTCTGACGCATCTTATAGCTCTTACCTTCATGATGCAACTGCTTAATCAGGATTTACACTGGGCGGTCCAATTATTTCCCACGCGGCACTTCCAGACGCCACCGCGGAGCAGGGTGTATTCTTGCTTGGAAACGGAGGCTTTTGGGCCTGTCCGGGCGTCTGTAATACAAGCCTTTGGGCGGCTCGTCGATTGTAATACAGGCTCTTAGGCCTCACGGTAGAGTCAAAACTCATTCAACAAATTCGCCCTAATCAAGGAGAATCCCTTTGTATCTCGCAAGCGAACAGCGCTATGACACCATGCAGTACCGACGCTCGGGCCGGAGCGGCGTGCGTCTGCCGGCCATCTGCCTCGGGCTGTGGCACAACTTTGGCGGCGCTGACCGCTTCGAGAACAGCCGCGCCATGGTGCGCCGGGCCTTCGACCTGGGCATTACGCACTTTGACCTGGCCAACAACTACGGCCCGCCCTATGGTAGCGCGGAGACGACCTTCGGCCAGATTCTGCGCCTGGACTTTGCGGCCTATCGCGACGAGATGATCATCAGCTCCAAGGCCGGTTACGATATGTGGCCGGGCCCTTACGGCGACTGGGGCTCGCGCAAGTATCTGCTGGCCAGCCTGGACCAAAGCCTCAAGCGCATGGGGCTGGAATATGTGGATATTTTTTACTCCCATCGCCCCGATCCTGAAACGCCCGTTGAAGAGACCATGGGCGCGCTCGATCAGGCTGTGCGCTCTGGCAAGGCGCTCTACGCGGGCATCTCGAACTACAACGCGACACAGGCCGCGGAGGCCATCAAAATCCTGCGCGCTCTGGGCACTCCCTGCCTGATTCATCAGCCCAAATACTCGATCTTTGTGCGCACTCCAGAGCAAGGCCTGCTCGACGTGCTGGGCAAGGAGGGCGTGGGGGCGATTGCGTTCACTCCGCTGGCGCAGGGGCTGCTGACCGGCCGCTATCTGCACGGCATCCCGGCGGACTCGCGCGCAACCAAAGCTGTCTTCCTCAAGGAGAGCGACATCAGCGAAGACCGGCTCACACGGATTCGCGCGCTGAACGAGCTAGCCAAGCAGCGCGGGCAGTCGCTGGCGCAGATGGCGCTGGCCTGGGTGCTGCGCGATGGCCGCGTTACTTCGGCGCTGATTGGAGCCAGCCGCGTGGAGCAGATTGAGCAGAATGTGGCCGCGCTCGCAAACCTCAGCTTTAGCGCAGACGAGTTGGCGCGCATTGACGCGATTGTGAGCCAAGCTGGGTAACACGATCTTCGCAAGCCTGGAATCGCAGTTAGCGGCATGAGCGCTGACCGGTATTGCTCAACTAGAGCGGTTCCACAATTAACGTGCCTTTCTAGCATCGCGCAGGGTGGCATTTTCTTAAGGAAAATGTCACTTGAGGGCGGTGGTCCCGGGGTACAGCAATTGTGGAACCGCTATAAGTCGAGCACTCAGGGGACCTCTGAATAAGTCGAGTTTCCCGCTCCGCTTGATCGCTTCTCCGTTTGTATCTATAGTTGTTACAGATGAACGTTAGCACCCGATTCACGGTAGCACTGCATATTCTTACGCTTCTCGCCTCCAGTCCCGGCGAGGCGCTTACGTCGGAGTACATTGCCGGCAGCGTCAACACGAACCCCGTCGTAGTGCGGCGGCTGCTCGGAACGCTCCGCAGGGCCGGGATCGTCTCATCGCAGCCGGGGAATGGCGGCGGATGGGAACTCGCAACGAAGCCGGGCAAGTTGACGCTGAGGGATGTGCGGCGGGCCGTGAATGAAGGGTCGCCGTTCTCGATGCACAGTCAACTGCCGAACCCCAGGTGCCCGGTCGGCAAAAATATCCAGCAAGTTCTCGGGCCGGTCTATGACCGGGCTGAGCGAATCATGGAGGACAATCTCTCTCATACCACGATCCTGTCTCTCCTGCGATCTGTTCAACGCAGGAGCCAGGGATAATTTTTTTGGCTATTTTGTAACCTTTATGGTTACGATTCATCAAACGCTTGTGAATCAGCAACAGAAAGGAGCACACAAATGACTATTGCCATCACCGGCGCCACCGGCAAGTTTGGCCGGCTCGTCGTCAACAAACTCAAATCCAAGGTGCCCGCAGCTAATATCGTCGCGCTCGCCCGCACACCCGCCAAAGCCGCCGCTTTCGGCGTCAAAGTGCGAGAAGCCGATTACAGCAAGCCCAATACATTGGAGAGCGCGCTTGCCGGTGTCGAAACGCTGCTGCTCGTTTCATCGAGCGAACTTGGTCAGCGCACGGCGCAGCATCGCAATGTGATCGCAGCCGCGAAGAAAGCCGGCGTACAGTGGATCGTATACACCAGCCTGCTTCACGCGGAGACCTCGGCGATCACCTCGCTTGCCGGCGAGCATCTCGCAACGGAGGCCGATCTGAAGTCTGCGGGCGTGCCGTTCACGATCCTGCGGAATGGCTGGTATACCGAAAACTACACGGCTTCCATTCCTGGCGCGATTGCTGGCGGCGCGTTTCTGGGCTGCGCTGACGGGGCGAAGGTCTCCTCCGCTGCGCGCGCGGATTATGCCGAGGCTGCTGTTGCCGTGCTGACTAGCGAAGGTCACAAGGGCAAGACCTACGAACTGGCTGGCGACCAGGCCTACACGCTCGGCGATCTGGCTGCGGAAATCTCCCGTCAGACCGGCAAGACCATTCCATACAAGAATCTCACCGAGGCGGAGTACGCCGCCGCGCTGGCTGGTTTCGGCCTCCCTGTCCCGGTTGCGCAAGCCTATGCCAACTTCGATACCGGAGCAGCGCAAGGAGCGCTCTTCGATGATGGACACCAGCTATCGAAGCTGATCGGACACGCCACAACACCTTTAGCAACGTCCGTGGAGGACGCTCTGAAGGCGTGAGACGGAGCAGGCTCAGAGAGCTTGATTTTTGCCCGCATCGCAAATCGAGCAACACGAGAGAGCTTTGAAGGTTCCCTCGTGTTGCCGGGTGCCCTGGGTTTCAAACGCGCTGCCGTCTATTAGATGGCGAAGGCTGTCATACCCCATTTCACCGTCCGGTTCGCACCGTGCCGTTCGCAGCTTGGCTGTAGTTGAATGATCAACTAAATAATCCCAAACGCTCTGCATAACACCGCGCCCGCAACACCCCCGAGAGCCGGTGCAACAATCGGAACAAGGGCATAACTCCAATCCGAAGTTCCTTTGCCGGCAATCGGGAGAAGTTGATGAGCAATGCGCGGCCCGAGATCGCGAGCCGGGTTAATGGCATAGCCTGTGGGGCCGCCCAGCGACAAGCCAATGGCCCAGATCAACATCCCCCACAGGTAAGGTCCAAAGCCAGGCGCAAGTCCGTTCGCCGCCACGCCCTTCGAGCCGATCGCAAGGCCCGCGAGAATCAAGCCGATTGTTGTGACCAGAAACTCGGTCAGCGCGTTGCAGGGAATATGGCGAATTGCCGGGGTTGTGCAGAAAATGCCAAGTATTGCGCCTTGATCCGTGGTTTGCGACCAGTGGGGCAAGTAAACCAGCCACACCAGAACCGCGCCGACAAAGGCACCTGCCAACTGGGCTGCGATGTAAGGAAGAACGAATGCATAAGATCCTGTGGCCACTGCGAGAGCAATGGTTACGGCTGGGTTGAGGTGGGCTACTCCGCCTACGCTGAGACTGATGATGATGCCGACGAGAACGGCAAGTCCCCATCCCGTCGCAATCACCATCCAGCCGCTGTTTTCGCCCTTGGACTTCTTCAGCAACACATTGGCAACAACACCGTCGCCAAACAAAATCATCACTGCTGTACCAAGAAACTCACCAAATACCGGTCCATGCATTTTGATTCTCTTTCTTTTGTCCGCGCAAGTGTTTCCGCAGTTTGCAAACCGCTATGAAATTATTCAACCCAGTCAAAGGTACGCGTGACGGCCTTCTTCCACAAGTGATAGAGTTGGTCACGCGTTGCGTCGTCCATCGTTGAATTCCAGCGATAGTCCTCGGCCCAGTTGTCCACAAGTTCGCCGGTGTCTTTGAAGTAGCCTACCGCGAGTCCGGCCGCATACGCTGCGCCAAGCGCGGTTGTTTCTCTCACCACGGGACGGACGACGGGCTTATCGAGGATGTCGGCCTGAAACTGCATCAAAAGCTGGTTGCCGACCATGCCACCGTCTGTGCGCAGATTTTCCAGTTTGATTCCGGAGTCCTTCTCCATGGCGTCCACGACTTCCCGCACTTGAAATGCAGTTGATTCCAAAACCGCGCGGGCGATGTGGCCTTTGTTTACGTAGCGCGTCAAGCCGGCGATGACTCCGCGCGCGCTGTCCTTCCAGTACGGCGCGTAGAGGCCGGAAAAAGCCGGCACAAAATACACGCCGCCGTTATCGTTCACGCTAAGTGCGAGCGTTTCGATATCGAAGCTGGTTTTTATGAGGCCGAGGTTGTCGCGCAGCCATTGCACCAAAGCGCCGGTGATGGCAATCGAGCCTTCGAGGGCATAGACAGCCGGGTTGTTTCCTATCTTGTAGCCCAGCGTGGTGAGCAACCCGCTCTTGGAGATGACAATCTTCTCTCCCGTGTTCATGAGCATAAAGCAGCCAGTGCCATAGGTATTCTTCGCTTCTCCAGGCTTGAAGCACGCCTGGCCGAAGAGCGCAGCCTGCTGGTCGCCGAGGTCGCCGGCTATTGGAACGTCCTTGACCGCATCCAGCATGGCCGTTCCGTAGACTTCCGAACTCGAGCGGATCTCGGGAAGCATCGTCTTCGGAATGCCGAAGTCCTTCAGTATCGCGTCATCCCATTCGAGAGTTTTCAGGTCCATCAACTGTGTGCGGCTGGCGTTTGTAACATCGGTGACATGCACCCCGCCATTCACACCACCGGTCAGGTTCCAAATGACAAACGTGTCGATGTTGCCGAAGATCAGTTCGCCAGCTTCCGCAGCTTCTCGCGCTCCAGGCACATGATTCAGAATCCAGCGGATCTTAAGGCCGCTAAAGTAAGTCGATAGCGGAAGGCCCGTCTTGGCCCGGTAACGGTCCTGTCCACCTGTGGCGGCCAATTCGTTGACCGTATCCGCAACGCGCGCGTCCTGCCAGACAATGGCATTGTGAACAGCCTTGCCCGTCTTCTTGTTCCAGACCACAGTAGTTTCGCGCTGATTGGTGATGCCGATGGCGGCCAGGTCAGATGGCCGCAAGCCCTTTGCCTGCATGGCTTCAGCGATCACCTCTTCGACGCGGCGTTTGATCTCCGCCGGATCGTGCTCCACCCAGCCTGGCTTCGGGTAAATCTGCTCATGTTCTTTCTGGGCCACGCTTACGATGCGTCCCGTCTTGTCGAAGACGATAAAGCGGGAACTTGTCGTACCTTGATCAATTGCTCCAATGTAATCCTTCATAACTTTCCCCGTTTCTGGACATTCAGATGTTGGTCCGGCACTGCCGCCCGCACCATTGCACTGGAAGCGGTCTCGTCCACCAGCTCTCCGGTCCCATGCAGGATTAATTCAGCGCATGCCCATGCGTGCCAGTTCACAAACAATTGCGTCCAACGCCGAATTGACCGGCATCTGAGCCGGTCGGCTCAAGGAACAACCCAACTCATAAGACTCCCCAGCTACCCCGACAAGCAGGATATCAGCCGGCGCGCTACCGAGGAGTTCCGCGATTGATCTGTATCCGGTTTCCCTCATAGGCGCGCAACATAATCTCGGCGGGGTGGATGGCTTTGAAGCCGGTTCCGTGTTCTATTTGCATCTGGCAGGTGGCGCATTCAGTGGCGACCATCTGCGGCTGCGCCGCGCGGATGCTCGCGAATAACTGCTCGCCTATCTCCATCGAGATCGCGTACTTTTCCTGCTTGAAGCCATAAGTGCCGGACATTCCACAGCACCCGGCATCCATATCCTCAACCGTGACTCCCGGAATCATGCGCAACAAGTGATACCACGGACGCCCGATTCCCTGTGACTTCTGATGGCACGGCGCGTGATAAGCCAACCGCAAATTGGTGTGCTGGAAGTTAGTGTTCAGTTCGCCCGCATCGGCCTGCTCCATAAGTAACTCGGCAAGATCGAATGTATTGCTGGCGAGCTTTTTGGCCGCGCCGGCAAACTTCTTGTCGTCTTCGAGAATGCCGCCGAACGCCGTCTTGAGCATATGTCCACAACTGGAGCAAGCGGTCACGATGCGCAGCCCGGAGTCGACCTGAGCGGCCATGGCCCTGACGTTGGCGCGCGCCATCGAGCGCGCCACAGCCGCGTCTCCATTGGCCAGCGCTGGAACTCCGCAGCACTCCGATGATGCAACTTCCACGGAAAATCCGTTTCGCTCGAGGAGATTGATCACCCCCCGGCCCAGTTCCGGCCGGTTGTAACGGATGAAGCAGCCGGGGAAAAACACCACTCGCTGTCGCGCCGTTTTCGTCATCGCGGGCGAACGCAAATTAGGGCGCGTATATTTGGGAAATTTGCGCTGCGGCGTGATCTGCATCATCTTCGACATGAAGATGCGCGCCGGCTTCATGGCGAGTGCAAAGTTGGAGAGCGCGGGCAGGATAGTTGTCAGCTTGCCCAGCAGGCAGGGACGCGCAAACCACCAATCGCGTAACCCGCGAATCAGCGGCTTGCGATGCGTTGCCTTGGCGCGCGCAATCATCTCCGAGACGTTCACCTGGTTCGGGCATATGAGATCGCAGCGATGACATCCCAGACAGTATTCCACCCACTCGGTGTCAGTGGAGATGCCTTCGCGGCGCAGGCGCTCAAGTTCCGGTCCGAGTCGCTTGGGCCCAGGATACCGCGCGTCAGCGGCAAGCACCGGACACACCGTGTTGCACAGCGAACACTTCAGGCAGTTATCAATCGCAAGATCGTCAGGCCGCATGGTTTTTCCTTGTGGACGCGGCGAGATTTCCCGCGCGGCACCCTGTGAGAATACGCACCGCATTGCCGTTGTCGCCCGCGGAATTCGGCAGTGTTCCTGCGATAAATAAGTTCCGTGCCATCACTGTGCCGGTCGAATTAAGCGGCCTCATTTCGTGATCGCGGCCGGCATAGGCTTCGCCCAGAAGGCTGGCAGAATGGCTGCCCGCTGCCAGCACCACGCTGTCGCCGCGCAGATTCATCGCATGGCCCGGTGCCGCAACCCGCGCGCCGGTGCACACGCCATCGTCTATCTCCAACTTCTCGACCGGGAATCCGCGATAGAGCTCCACGCCGATCTGGCGCAGATAGCTTTCCATGCGATGAAAGACACGCAAACCGGGAATCGATGGAGGCAAAGTGGAAATCTCGCAGACCGGGCAACCGAGTTCCTGTGAGAATTCAGTAATTTGCTCGGCTGATGAATCCACGCCTAGCATGCCGGGTACAAAAATACGCTGAAATCCGGAGGCCGCGATGCGCAGCGCACAGACAAGTTCTTTACGGAAGTCCGCATCGCGGTCAAACAACTGCGCGATACGCAACGCCGTCACGGGAGCGCCCATGTCGCGCGCAAGAGAGATTTGCCGCGCCGCGTACGTACCGCTGGAATTCATTGCTCGCGTCTGCTCACTGAGCCGCTCGGCCATGAAGTTTTCATCGAAGCCGGACAGCCCTCGAACGCCGATAATTACGGTCGCGACTCCATCGCGCGGTTCGGCATTCCAAAGCAGATGCGGCGCAAGTGCAACACTCTGAAAATCGCCCATGAGAGACGGCAGATATTTCGCGGTCGAGATATCTCCCGCGTAGGGACAACCTGCGCGGCGCGCCATCTCGCAAAAGAACGCGATGGCCTCTCCCAGGTCAGGCGCCGAGGATGCGCGCGGAATGTCTTGCGCCTTCAACCATCCCAGCCCGTTGACAATTGATCCGGGGCCAGTCGCAACCAGCGCGACTCTCAGCTTCCGGTGAGCGGCCGCTGCTGCTGCGGTAAAGCCCGCGATTCCTTCGCCCACAACTACAACATCGTAGCGGTCAGATTCCATTTTGCTTACCCGAATCCGCGCCGACAGTCTGCTCTGCGCCGTAGAGATCGTGATTGAAGTCCAACTGCTCGACCTGCTTGCCCTGGTGAATGAAGGCCTGCCCTTTCGCACGCTCGTGAAGATAGGCGGAGAATTCCGTGGCGGCTTCTGAAGCTGTCCACCGGTGAGTTTGAAAGCCGGCCAGCATCGCCTTGTATCCGCAGAACGTTCCCTGGCACGGACCGAAACCGAGACGCGTTCGTCGGCCAACATCTGCAATCGTGCAAGCCGGCGCCAAAGTGGAGTCGCCGAGAACGTGCTCCAATTCGCCGCGAGTTACAAGCTCACATTCGCAAACTAACTCGGCCAGCTCAGGCCGCGTTCCGATGGCCTGAATGACTTGATCCGCTTCGCGACCCAGCCGGCGCTCCATCATTTCCGCAACCGGGTGCGGCAACACATGAATAGCGCGCTGGTGCACCGCACGATTCGCCGCGGGACGCAACGGGGTCTTGTCGGTCGTGCATTCGACATTCACCCGGAGTTTCGCCGCTGCGCAGTCGCACGCGGCGGCAGCCATCAGGCGATAAGTGGTCAGCTTGCCGCCGACAATCGAAATCAAGCCGCTCACTCCGTCCCGCGTCTCGTGATCAAGCAGCGCGAAGCCGCGGCTGATCTCGCGCCCTTTCGCAGCCTCTGCCGACACCGGCGCATACAACGGCCTAACGCCACAGAAGACGCGCAGAATGCGCGCGTCCGCAAGCCCCGGAATCAGTTCATTGCCCAGCCGCAGCAGAGAATCAACTTCCTCGGGAGAGGCCGCCAGTCCCTCCGGGCTGGGCACGCGAATCGAGGATGTTCCCAAAATGCATACGGGGCCCGCGGGCACCAGAATGTCGGCATCGCTGGACTTGCGGCAGCGGTTGATGACGCGGTGATTCAGCCGGTGATTGAGCACCAGCAACGTTCCCTTGTCGCAGAGTACAGGCACGTCAACGCCAGCCATCTCTGCAATGCCCTGCGCCCAGCCGCCCGCGGCGTTGATCACCACCTCGCAAAAGATTTCGTCTTCTTCGCCGCTGCGCGTGTTGCGATAGCGAACTCCGCGCACACGCTGGTCCACAGTGAGAATGGATGTTATTTCGCTGTAAGTATGAAATCGCCCGCCTCGCGCGACCGCAGCCTCAAGATTTGCGAGCACCAGTTGGAATACATCGACGTGCGCATCTGGAGATGTGTATGCGCCAAGAATGTCCGCCGCCAGGTTCGGCTCCAGATCGCGAGCTTCTTCTGCGCTCAGGCGCTGGCTGCGAATCCCAGCCTCCTGGGCCGCGCGCCACCACTGCTCGAAGAAGGCTGGATCATCCTGGGCGCACTGGACAAAAAGCCCACCGGTATCATCTACGCAGTGTGGTGCAATAGTTTTGATGATCCGGTTCTCAGCGACACATTCACGCGCTGTGAATGGGTCTTTAACCGCGTAGCGGCCGCCGGAGTGCAACAGGCCGTGGCAACGCCCGGTAGCTCCGTTGGCGATGTCGCCCTGCTCGAACAGGACGGCGGAGATGCCGCGCAAACTCAGGTCCCAAAGAATGCCGGCCCCCGTCGCGCCTCCGCCGATAATCACAACCTGCGTTGCTTCCATGCCCTGCCTCTCAAACTATCCGCGAACACGCGCCGCACCACAATTCGCGCGGCGGCGCAGAAACATCTCGTCGCAACGGGCACGAATGCCCTGCGTCGTCCGATTAAGAATTTGCGGAAGAGAACAGGATGATGACCGGCAACCGGGCACACTCGAGCCTGTGCTCGTTGAAACACATGATTGGATATCTGGATTTGTTTCAGAAAGGAAGGAGCCTAAACCCTGAGAAAGATTCCAAACGACAGGAGCAAGGATCGGATCGCAGCCACTCTGAACGCAAAACCAGTTGCCCATGCGGCACTTGGTCCTGACTTCTTCAGCAGCATCCAATTTCCCGCTCGTGCTGTCTCAGGCGCTCTTCACGAATCGGTGTCGGACTAACTAACTTATATAGTATCTTCTCGCTCAACAAACACTGTCAAGTTCCCGCAGCATACATCAGACGGAGGTTCGAGACGTGCCGCAGAACCTTAGCCACGCGTCTTCACTGGGGAGGCTAAGACTACTCGCGAAATCCCGGTCGATAAATCGCGCACAAGCCCATTAGTTGGTGTACTTTGCTTTGCTTCTGTTCCTCGCAGCGGCTATAATGATTCCCTTGATGGCAGAGCCATTTGCGCCCGCTCTGAACCATGCGCATATTCGCCTGTGCGAGAGGCTATCTCTCACTTTTCAGGCGACGGGAAAAGGACGAAAAGCATCATGCAAACACAACTGACGCCGCTACGAGTGTTCTTCCGCGAATCTCCCATTATCCCATCGGTGCGCCACGTTGAAAACCTGGACCGGGCAATTGCGGCGCACGGAAAGATTATCTACCTGCTTACGGGCGATCCGGAAAATTGCGAGACGATGATTCAGAAGATTCTTGCCGCCGGCAAACTTCCTATCCTCAATCTCGATCTGCTCAACGGCTTCTCACGCGACAAGTATGCGGTGAACTATTTGAAGCACTGTGGCGCTAGCGGAATCATATCTACTCATTTGGATCCCTTGCGCCACGCGCATACCATTAGCCTCTATGCTATCCAGCGGACTTTCCTCCTGGATAGCGGCGCCAAGAATACCATCACGAACCAGTTGAAGAATACGCCCGTGGATGCGCTTGAAGTCCTGCCTGCCCCGGTGGCGCCGAAGCTGCTTGATAGCGTACGAGCTATCTCGCAGGATATCCCGGTTGTAGGCGGCGGACTTATCTGGACCATGAAAGAAGCCGAAGATCTATTGACGCAAGGCCTCGACGCTGTTTCTATCAGCAATCCAGAGATGTGGATCAGCTAGATTCCAGGCCCGGCGTGAAACTCTGATGGCGGCGGTCGCGCGTGAAGTAAGAGCAAAGAGCGAGTTACGCGAGCGCCAGCCTGTCAGTGCTTCGTACTTTCCTTGGAAGATTCACCAGGCAGCCCCGAAGATTCAATTGCCTCTACTCTGCGCGGTGAAAGCTTCCACATCCACGACAGTAGCACTATTCCCATGAAAGCCGATGCCATGATCGCATAAAGGGCCACATTCCAATTATGATACCGGTCAACTAATATGCCTATGCCCTTACTCTCTGTCACACGGCCCAGATAGCCAAATAGACCTATAAAACCGGCCGCTGTGCCAACCGCTTTCTTTGACGTGTAATCCAGCGCGCTAACCACCAGCAAAAGAATGGCGGGATATACAAAGAAACCTATGACGCCAAACAGTACCATATCAATCCACAACTTATTGTCGGGGCTATAGATAATGCCAAGATATGCAAGAAAGACAGGAATCATGCAAAATACGCTGATCATTCCCCGCCGCCCTCCAACTCTATCTGATAACCAGCCCATCAGGATGGTGCTGAAGATGGCGGAAAACTCCAATGCCGCAGTGCTGCCGCCTCCCTCGACGAGGCTGGCGTGCTTAACCTCTTGCAGATAGTAAGGTCCCCAATCCAACATGCCGTAGCGGGCGATGTATACAAAAAAGTTAGCGCAGGCGAATAGCCAGATATAGGGGTTCCTCAGGATGTAGTTAACCAATAAGTCGTGGGTGTCCAGTTCTTTTTCGCTGTCTTTACTTTCAATGGCCGGATAGTCGTTGTGGTACTCCTCAATGGGAGGAAGCCCCACGGACTGAGGCGTGTCCCTGAGCCTCACGATAAGATAAATCGCGCATATTACGGCTAGAATGCCGGGAACATAAAATGCCGAGCGCCATCCCAGCATCATCGTGCTTTTTGCAACAATAATCCCAGTGAGCCCCCCTCCAACATTCTGAGCGACGTTCCAGAACGCGAACTTCGTTCCCCTTTCGCGAATGCTGTACCAGTGACCAAGGGAGCGTCCGCAGGGCGCCCATCCCATGCTCTGGAACAATCCGTTCATGCCCCACAAGACTAGGTGCAGATGGTAACTATGCACGGTCGCAAAAGCGAAATTGCAAAAAGCGGTCAGCAACAATCCCATCGGCATAAAGTATCGCGGGTTACTTCGATCCGACCATGCGCCCATGAAGAATTTGCCGATACCATAGGAGATGGCCGTGATGGCCAGCATATTTCCAATCTGACCTTTACTGTAGTGAAGCGACTCTCCCATTTCTTTGGTGACAATAGGAAGATTGTTTCTGACCAGATAGAATATGGCATAACCAATGAAGGTAGATTCCATAATCTGCCAGCGCATTTTAGGATAGAGCCGCTTAACCTGTGTATCCGGGAGTCTGTTGATATGCTGCGCAGGCCTGAGAAACGAAAGATTCCAACTCATCAATACCCTCTTGTGTCTGTTACTGACGCCATCTGCTCACGACAAATTATGTGCAACGAGACGATATTTTAAACTCAATTTCACCGGTCCATCTCCGAAAACACGCGGCTGCGCAAAACAGCTTGTTCATTCCGTTTCGCCTTCCTGGTAGATGTAACCCTTTGCAAGTTCAGCAAAGCTCGCCAAATCCTTTGCTTTCCATTCTTCGTTTCTCTGAAGTTCTTCGGCAAGGAGACTGGCCACGACAGGCGCGGCTTCAATCGCGGCGCGCGCGTCCATGAAAAGCGCTCGCGTGCGCCGCGCCAAGACATCCTCCACGGTACGCGCCATTTCATAGCGCGCCGCCCAAATGACTTCGCGAAGTCTAAAAGGAAGGCGCGGGTGTAAAAGCGCATCCAGGGAAGCATCTTCGCTTGACAGCGCCTGGAGCAAAGGCAGATCCGAGCCGTACACACTCTCCCATGCGGGCGCCGCGGCAGAATCCGCCACCCATCCGTGCAGCTTCAGTTCCAATGTCCGCGATGGTTGTTTGGGAAGCGAAGCTACCTCGCAGGCGCGATCGATGGCATCCTGCCCCATGCGCCGGTAAGTAGTCCACTTCCCTCCGGTAACTGTGACCAAGCCGGATTGTGAAACTAAAATGGTGTGGTCTCTGGATAACTGCGAAGTTTTGGCGCCGCCTTTGCGTACCAGCGGCCGCAGGCCGGACCAGACGCTTAGTATCTCCGAGGCAGCCGGAGTGCGTCCAAAGTAGCGGGCGATGTGTTCGAGCAGAAACCTCTTTTCCGTGAGAAGCGCGCGCGGCTCTGCGGACGCGTGATCAACGGACTCATCCGTGGTTCCTACTATGGTGGCGCCGTGCCACGGGATGGCAAAGAGCACCCGGCCATCAGCCGTCTTGGGAATCATGAGCGCCGTATTTCCCGCGAGAAATGAATGCGGCAAAACGAAATGCGTCCCTTGACTGAGAGCGAGCAGCGAGCCGGGCGCGGCGCCATCCATGCAAAGAATATCTTCTGTTTCGACCCCGCAGGCATTAATCACCACTTTTGCTTGCACGTCGAAGTCGACGCCGTCTTCCCGGTCGCGCGCCTGGATACCGATAACTCTGTCGCCGCGCCGCAGAAGGCCAACTGCTTCAACATAATTGATCGCAGTGCCGCCGAGGTCCTGCAAGGTACGCAAAAGCACGATAGCATAGCGAGCATCGTCAAACTGGCCGTCATGATAGAGGATGCCGCCGCGCAGGTTTTCCGCCACAAGTTCCGGCAGCTTCTCCAGTGTAGTTTTCGCTGAGAGTAACTCTGATCGTCCAAGCGACAAGCTGCCCGATAGCATCTCATAAACCTTGAGTCCGAAACCATAGTACGGAAGCGATAGATAGTTATAAGCCGGGACGACAAAGGATAGATCATGTACCAGATGCGGCGCGTTCCTCAACATGTGGCCGCGCTCGCGCAGAGCATCCACCACCAGTGTCAGGTTAAGTTGTTCGAGGTAGCGAACGCCGCCATGCACGAGCTTGGTGCTGCGGCTTGAAGTTCCCTTGGCAAAGTCAAATCGCTCAACCAGCAGAGTACGGTAACCGCGCGACGCAGCTTCAACTGCTGCACCCAGGCCGCTGGCGCCACCGCCGATCACCAGCACGTCCCATGGTTCCGTTTGCCGGCCGAGTTGCCGCAGAATTTCCGCTCTCATGGTCTCACCTGTAACTTCCGGCTTGCTTCCCTGCTTTCGCAAAATGGACAAAGGATAGGGTTTAAATTCCAGTTACTTTAACTTTACTATTTTTTCAACCAATCTCTCCCGTGCACGCCTTTCTTGGGCTTGCCTCCATGGTCTGAGTCGTTGCGCGTCAAATCGTGGCTGAACAGCCCAAGCTGCGCGTAGCAGCCCGTGGCAAAAGTCCAAACTACTTAAAAACTTCCCTCGGGGGCTAAAGCCCCCGTTTATTTTGCAGCAGTTATGGCACGGCTAAAGCCGTGCCCTTTTAAAGCCTGACTTTCACCGCAGGCTGTTAGCGCGAAGAAGCTGAATTAAAAATGTGCCAGCCACATAAAGTGGCTGGCACACTGGTTTCTTACAGGTTAGTAGATGATCTTTAAACCGAACTGAACGATGCGCGGTTCAAAGGTTCCGGTGATAGTGCCACCGCTGCCGCCGGGGGTAGCCGCGTTGTTCATCGTACCGGAGACTGTGCCGCCGCCCGAGCCTCCGGGCAGATAGAGGTTGGTGTGGTTGAAGATGTTGTATAACTCCGAGCGGAACTCGATCTTGATTTTGTCGTTCATCGCGCTGAACTTCTTGTTGAAGTCCAGATCCGTCTCGTAGAAGGGCATGGTGCGTCCAAAGTTCTTGGGCAGGCTGCCAAACGGACTCGACGGACCGTTGGCGGTGACGTTCCCGACATAGGTGGAAGGCAGCGTCAAAGAGCTGAGGTTCACATATTGAACGTATCCGCTGGCCAGCTTCACCTTGCCTTGGGTATAGTGCGCTCCGGGAAGCAGGTTGGGACGATAGAGGTTCTGTCCGCGCCAGCTCGTGTTAAGCATGGGTGATACCTGGTTAGTCGCGGACGGTGTGTATGTCAAGTTGAAGGGCGTGCCACCCTGAACGGTGTTGACACCGGAGATCTGCCATCCGCCAAGGAGGACATCTTGAATTCTGCTGCTGTTGGCCAGGAAGTGTTTTCCCTTTCCAATCGGCAGGTCATAGACGAAGCTGGTGACATTGGCGATCGGCAAGTTGTAGTCCGACTGTCCATAGTCGCCGCGGAGGTTGTTGGCATCTTGCGGAGCCGGTGTATTGGCCTCAAGGGTGGAGGAGGCATTGTCCTGCGCATGGCCCCAGGTAAAGGAGTTCAACAAAGTCAAGCCGCCGACAAAGCGCTGCTCGTAACGGGCCTGCAGCGAGTGGTAGTGAGACTTGAACCCGTTGAGAGCCTCGGTAATGTCGCCGTTGGCATAAGAGTTGGGATAAAGGGTCGAATTGTTGAGCAGGTACCCTCCCCAGTTGGGGTAAGGACGAGCCCAGCCGTTGGACGGGTTCTTCTGGTTGGCATTGACGAAGCCCTGCAGATGAACGCCATGGTTGCCCACATAAGCCAGATCGAAGAGGATGTTCTTGGCCAACTGTTTCTGCACGCTGAGGAAGTAGCTCTCTACGTAGCTGTCCTTGGTGTTCGACGGGATGTAGTCGATGTTGTCGGTGCCGGGGCTGAAGGTGGTAGCCTGGCCAGTGAGAAATCCTTGCGAAAGCCTCTGGAAACCATTCGTCGCGCCAAGGCCAACGCCTGTAGCAGGTGTGGGATTGGAGACCGCGTTAAACATGGCGTGGGGGGCGTTGATGGCAATCATATTGCCGGAGCCGGCGCGATAGTAGTGGACATAGCTCATGCCGAAGCCGCCGCGAACCGCGATGCTGGGCGTGGCCGCATAAGCAAAGCCCAGGCGCGGAGCATAGTCGACCAGGTCCGGATGGATCAGGGTCTTGCCGTAGACGCCGTTGCCGGTGTACCCGGAGATACACGGAGTTGTTCCGCCGCAGGTTGCGGCAGAGGTGGTATACCCAGAGTCCAGAGTGAGCATGGTCCCGGTCGCCGGGTTGAAGTTGGAGAGGTTGTTGTTGCGCTCCGAGTAAGGCGAACCGTACTCCCAGCGCACTCCAAGATTCAGGGTCAGCTTGGGATCGAGCTTCCAGTCGTCCTGTGCGTATGCGCTCTCCATATTCTGATGCAGATGGGTAACCCAGTAGTTGGACTGTGAGTAAATGCTTTGCGCTCCAAAGAGGAAGTCGGCCCAGTAGGTGTCGGCGACGACGCTGGTGCCAGTGGGGCAGTTAGTTGCGTTGGAAACTCCTCCAACCGTCGCCGGGCAGACGCTATAGCCTTTGCCGAAGGTGAAGGAGCCATTGAGCGGGTTGTTGTCCTCCACTTCCATCCAGATGTACTCGTACTCGTAGCCGAACTTGAGGGAGTGCTTGCCCTTGACCCAGGTGTAGTTGACCTTGGGGTCCAGAACCGAAGGGTTCTGCCATTGCGGATTGGTAGGTTGGTGTCCGAATTTCGTAAAACCGCCGGAGATAATCATCTCGGGCAGGCCGCCAGTGACACCAGGGATGGAGGGCAGGTTGGGGATGTCGGTGGAGGTGAAGGCATTATTGCCGATGGCCTTGGACCACTTGCCGGCCCTGGTGCCGGAGAGGGCGAAGCGGGCGTCGATAATTTTGTTGGCGCTGAGGATGTGGTTGTAACCCAGCGCAACCTGCCGGTCGAGAATCTTGATGACGCCGTTGGCCTCGCCATCGATCGGCTCGGGGAGCGTGGGATAGTTGATGGCAGTTTCCTTACGGTCGTCGATTTTCAGGAACCAGGAGGTCTTCTCACTCTGCTGGAAATCCAGGCGAAGGTCGCCCTTGTCGGATTTGTCGGTGAAGGGAGCATTTGTTGGGCAATTGGACGAGGCAATACCCGTTGTCGCCGAGCCTGAGGTTACCTGGCAATTTGCGGGAAGCACGTTCTTGTAGGCAAGAGCAATTTTCTTGGCGGTCGGGTCGATGTCGGGACTTGTGAAAATTGAGGTGCCCGCCTGCAGGTAGGTTCCCGGAGCCCACGGATCTTGTACGTTGACCGCAAGAATGCCGTTGAGTTCATTCAGCGTAGGAACAGTTCCCACAACGGTTGGCTGAAGGGTCTGGCGGAATCCTTCGTAATCGATGAAGTAGAAAAACCTGTTCTTCATGATCGGCCCGCCGAAGGTGGCGCCGAACTGATTGCGCTTGAAGGCCGGTTTGAAAAACGGATACGGAGCGCCTGTGGAAGGATTGGTAGTGACTGGCTTGATATAGCCGAAGGCGTTCAGGTCGGTGTTACGCAGAAACTCGTAGAGGGTGGTGTGGAATTGATTGCCGCCCGACTTGGTGGCAACGTTGATGGTGGCGCCGGAGGAGCGGCCATACTCGGCGCTCTCATTGTTGGTCACCACTTCAAACTGGGCGATGGAATCGGGCGTGGGCTGAATGATCTGGTTGTCGAAGCCCTGATTGCTCTCGCCATAAGCATTGTTGTCGATGCCGTCGATCATGTAGTTGTTGAACATGCTGCGCTGACCGTTGATGTTATATGAGCCCTGGCGCAACAAGCTGGTGACAGAGGTGGTGTTAGCCATGGTGGGCGCCTGGCGCGCGCCGGTGACAAAGCTCACCTGGTCGGAATAGTTACGGCTCACCAGCGGAAGCCCTTCGCTTTGATACTCTGTGATGGTCTGGCCGCGCTGGCTGGATTCGGTTTCGAGCTGAATCGCAACACCAGAAACCTGAACGGTGGTTTCGGCCGAGCCGATCTTCATCGTTAGGTCGATGCGGACACGTCCGCCAACCGGAATGGTGATTTCCTTGGCAACGGCATCGGCGAAACCGGCAGCCTTTGCGGAAACCGTGTAAATGCCATAGCGCAAAGAAGGGACTTCATAGTCGCCCGCGGCGTTCGTGGTCACATTCGAAACAATTCCAGTCGCATTGTTGGTGACCGTGACATTCACATTGGGGACTACGGCCCCGCTGGCGTCGTGGATGGATCCTACCAGGCTTCCATTTTCGTACTGAGCGTAGGCGCCCAGCGCAGGAAGAACCAACAACAGCGCCATGGCCAGGCGAATCCAGCCGGAAATGCGCGCTTGTTGCCCCAAAAATCGATTCATCGAAATCATGCTGCCTCCGAAGATTCTGAATAACACTGCATTTCATCCATTCTTAACCATTGCAGTTACGGCTCGATTAATCTCCGATAAAATACGGCGGAGGCTTCAAAAAAAAATCCGCCTCCATATACACGCCGATGTCTCACCACTGAGCGTTGCCGCTCAAAGAAAGACTAAGGCCTGCATCTGGCGGTGGATTTCTCTTATTCCTCTTCCGCGTAAGCAAACTAGCAACTCTCCGCCACGGGTGTCAAGAAAAAACTGGCCCGGCCGCGGTCTTCCCGTAAAAGAGCGCGTCCGCCCACTGGCTACGGCTTCTCGCCTACAGGCATCCCATTGAAAGCTCTGATTAAGTCGACGTTTTGAAAGGGCAGGACTTTAAAGGCTGCAAAAAACTCATGGTTTTGAAAGGGCACGACTTTAGTCGTGCCGTAAACGCCGCAAAATCAACGTGGCCTTTAGGCCCTGAGGGAAGGTTTTCCAGGCAGAACAAGCTTAATCAGAGCATCCCATATCCGCGCGCTACCTTCCCATAGATGTGCGACAGCGCAGTGTTCCGCCGCACTCGCCTCTACTCCGTATCAGGATTGGGTAGAATCACGTCCCGAATCATCCCATTCATCTCCGCGCAGGACGCAATGAATCCCCTCAAAGTTCTCCGCGTAGCGCCATAAGTATCGAATTCTTCAAGCGACAAGCCATCCTCCGTGTAGGCGCGCTCGAAGTCGGGAAATTTCTTCAGCAGCGTGTCGACAATCTTCGCATCGACCGGCTTGTCGATTCTCGGAATCACTTCAATATCGCTGGCGTTGTAGCGGCGCTGCCATGCGCAGGGCGGCGAGATCACCACGTCGCCGCCGATAAACTCGCTCCAGTGCATGTGATTGCGGAATGCCGCGGAAAGCAGCCGCAGCCGGTAGCCGCGCTTGCGGAACAATTTGTAGGCCTTCTTGAAAACGGCAACTCCGGCCCACTCCAGGTAACCCGGATCAACGGAGAGTTGCTGCCTTTCCATCAAGACTTTGAGCCAGTCATCCAGCCGCCCCACCATGATGGTGCACACCGGCCCCATGGTGGAAATATCCAGCCCTTCAGCTTCTCTGCGCTTCAGGCCGCGCTCCACGGCCTCGGCGACGGCCACTGCCTGCGGCAGCGTAAAGCTGGCGGTGGCGTTAATACTCACCCCGCGATAAGTGGCTTCTTCAATGGCGGCAATTCCCGCGCGTGTGGCCACAATCTTGACAATCATATTCGGGGCAAGCTGGCTGAACCGGATTGCCTGCGCCAGAATCGCATCGTAACTGCGATAGGTTCTCGGATCAGTCTGAATGGAGAGCCGGCCATTGTGCCCCTTCTGCTCGTCGAATATCGGCTTGAGCAGCTTGGCCGCATTGGCCGACATTTCTTCCACGATCTTCCAGGTGATCTCATCTTCGGTTGCCTGAGGGAAGCTTTCCGCCAGGGCTTTGATGCGCACTTTCCATGAGGCCATCTCTTTTTTGAGCACGGAGACGGCGATGGAGGGGTTGCAGGTAGCGCCCACAGCTCCATGTTCGATCGAATAGGTAAGCTCTTCAATGCAGGCCGAGTCGTTCCACAGGCAAGTGGGCGTGGTCTGGGTCATTTGAAAGAGCGGACTTTTGAAGGCGGGCTTCACTTCGCTGCTGGGCATGGGTCCTCCGAAAAATGCAAACGTGTGCAGAGAAACCGTACCACTCGCTGACAATACCGGTCAAGAGAGCCAATCGCCGCAACGCGGCTTGCGGCGGAAGAGCCTCCCCGCAATCTCGCCTCTTGACAGAAATACTCGGCGAAGACGATTATAGGCTGCTAGTTGAACACGTGTGCATACCCCGGTGGTGAAATGATGACTGACTTGTTGGTGCGCCCGGAAGCCTTCCGGAACCGTATTGAGAATTTTGGCTACGAATACCTCTCCTTCGAGACCCGCAAGCTCGAGCTGGGCCAGAAATACGAAGCAGAAACCGGCGGCAATGAACTGGCCATCGTGGTGCTGGGCGGTGTCTGCTCGGTCCAGAGTTCGCGGGGCGAGTGGCGGCGCATCGGCGGCCGCAAGACCGTATTCGATGGCCTCCCCTATACGCTTTATCTGCCGTTAAAAACCAGCTTCACGGTGATCGCCGATAGCGATTGCGACCTGGCCATCTGCTACAGCCGCGCCGAAGAAGAGCATCCCGCGCGGCTGGTGACGCCAGACCAGGTGAGCATCGAGATCCGCGGCGGCGGCAACGCCACGCGCCAGATTCACGCCATGCTTCCGCCGGATTTTCCCGCGCATCGCCTTCTGGTGGTGGAGGTCTTCACGCCCGCTGGCAACTGGTCCAGCTTTCCGCCTCACAAGCACGATGTCCACAACCCTCCCGCGGAAGTAGACCTCGAGGAGATTTACTATTACCGCATCGAGCGGCCGGAAGGCTTTGCCATTCAGAAGGTGTACACACCTGACCGCCGCATCGACCAGACGCTCACGGTCCGCGACGGCGAGTTAGTCCTGGTGCCTGAGGGCTATCATCCGGTGGTTGCCGCGCACGGCTACAACGTCTACTACCTGAATGCGCTGGCCGGCTCGGCGCGTTCCATGGCCT
>Ga0255353_1000578_pt1 | contig 23375 bp, 19 predicted proteins | sample HBST25metaG_FD_189941 | JGI IMG/M metagenome (GOLD analysis project Ga0255353, IMG submission 189941) | Peat soil microbial communities from Stordalen Mire, Sweden - H.B.S.T25 | ecosystem: Environmental > Terrestrial > Soil > Wetlands > Peat | place: Sweden: Norrbotten County, Stordalen Mire...
ATCCATTGATGAGCTATGGACAGAGATCGGAAGACAGCTCAACGAGGTTACGCAAAGCGAATGCGAAAACTACATCGCTTCGTGCGGATATGTATGCACTTAATTTGAAAACGCTCTAGGCCACGCAGGCGCGTCAGACTCGCCCTGATTGGCTCCCCGCGCAGTCTGACAAACGAGAACACCTGAAAGCATCCAGCCGCAAAGAGAACCGTGCTCATCGTGACGAAATATCGATTCCGGAGTGCAGGGACGAAATAGAGAGCCGCCAATTCTGCAATACCGCAACCGAGGAATGTGCGCATTGTTAGAAATGATTCCCGCAGCCCAGGCGGGGCCTTTCCGAGAACAGCCAGCCAAGCCTGCCATTCCTGATCAACCCATTCCCATTGGCCCGTGCTCGGGGTCACGGCGAATTTGCGTTTCAGAAGCTGCGTCGCCGCCAGGCGCTGGCATTTCAATACTGGCCTTATCTCGAATGGAATTTTCTTTCCTCGCGCCCACATGATGGGCCGCCACAGATAGCGGACGTTCCTCTTCGGTGGCATCCCCTGCAGCTTCCCAACCGCCTTGTAGAGCCAGTCGGAACCAAGCGTCAGGTGCAAGACGAAAAAGCGCTGAGCGCGATACAAAGAGTCAATGATCCAATCTGTAAACCAAGCAAGGAAGAAGAACGTCTGTCCCACAATCAGACATGAAGCGATGAACAAGGCGAGGAGGGCATAGCCCTGAAACGGATAGACCTCCTCTACTCGTTCGATCATCCGATGAGCCATTGGCGGATCGCCGAAAGCAACCGTCAACTCGAAGACGATACCCGGGATGCCACCAAGCAAATAGGTGCCGATTCCCTTCGGAAAGACCTTCGACGCGTCGATCTTAATCATCGCGACCGTTCTTTTAGTTTTTGACTCTCAATTGTTCTCAGTCCCGCGTCAATCTCGCGAAGACCGTCACAAACGACTAGGAGAGCATTGCTTAAATTCCATAGGGCTGCCTGTTCGGGAGTCCTATTCCCGTCCACAAGCCGAAGATTCTCCTGTAGACACAAAGTGGCCATTGCATAGTCGGCTGGCATAGTGCGTGATTGTACGCCGAAAAATGAGCCAATGAAAGAGAAGCCCACATCCAAACGCATGAAGGGTGTGGTCTCGGATGTATCGTCGCCAACTCGGCAGTTACCATGTAGTCACCCCGGCAGGCCCGGCGGAATTCGGGCAAACGCTAGACCTCTGACTCCTGCCAAAAATCTCGGTTCAAAAGGGTACTTTTCAGGCAAATCCCTGAAGGCAGGTGCCGGATCGCTTAGCCTGTGTTGAAAGTTGAGATCGCTGAAAAACACGCCTCAGGGGCTTTATAGGCTGCGGAAAAACTCGTGATTTTGGGTGGAATTGGTGCAAAGTGTCCCTCCGTGGCTGAAGCCAGCGTTGATTCTGTTGGCTTTATGCGGGGGTTAAAACCCCCTTCTTCCACCCCAGCGACAAAGACCCGTCGCTGGGGACCCCGGCCTCCCTCCGGATCGCGTTTTTCCGCAGCCTGTAAAGCCCACCGCAGTGGACAGTGGTCAGTGGTCAGTGGTTTCCCCACATCTCTTCCCATCTACCAGTGTGCGCCAAGGGCGCTTAATTATCGGCAAATGGGCGCTGCCGTTTTCAGGTTCATACCGCCTTCCGGAACGAAATCGAATGTCGCAGCCGCAGCCGGGACTATCCTGAAGAATGGAGCCCCACTCTCAACCTGACCGTTCAGTGCCCAGCCCATGGGCCGCGGCTGCCGTAGCGCTTTGCGGCGTTTGCGCTTTCCTTGAGCTTTATTGCACCCAGCCGCTGCTGCCCCTGCTGGCACGCCTTTTTCATGCTTCCAAAACCGGTGTGGGAATGACGGTTTCTGCGGCCACGCTGGGCGTAGCCCTGTCAGCGCCCATCTTTGGCGCGCTCACTGAGCGGCTGGCCCGCAAACGGGTGATTGTGGCCTCGCTCATCGGTATCAGCGTGCCCACGCTGCTGGCCGCCACGTCCACATCGCTTGGCCAGCTCATCTTCTGGCGCTTTCTTCAGGGCATCATGGTGCCCGGCATCATTGCCGTGGTCATCACCTACATTGGCGAAGAGTGGCCGACGGACCGGGTGGCCCTCATCATGAGCTTTTATGTCAGCGGCACGGCGTTGGGCGGATTTGTCGGCCGGGTTTCCAGCGGCATTCTGGCCGACCGATTCAATTGGCGGGTCAGCTTCCTGGTGCTTGGCACAGTTGCGCTGGCCGGGGCTGCGGCGGTGGCGGCGTGGCTGCCCAGCGGACGCCGCCGCCCGCCCGTACCGGCAAATACGGCGACGGAGCTGACCTTCATCTACCAGGTTCAGGGACTTTTTCGCAATCGCCGCCTGGTGGCCACCTACGCCGTCGGCTTCAACGTGCTGTTTTCGCTGGTGGGCGTCTTCACCTGGATCACCTTCCACCTGAGCGCCGCGCCGTTTCTGCTGTCAACCACCGCGCTCAGTTCGCTCTTCTTCGTTTACCTGGTCGGCCTGGTGGTCACCCCGGCTGCCGGCTTCCTCATCACCAGGGTAGGCCTGCGCGCGGGCATTGCCGGAGCCATCTTGTGCTCCATGACCGGCGTACTGCTTACGCTGGCGCCGTCGCTCGTGGTGATTATTGTGGGGTTGGCGCTGCTGTCGTCCGGCGTATTCATCGCGCAAACGGCCTCCAGCTCGCACCTGCGGGTGGCCGCTCCGGCCGGAGCGCGGGTTACGGCAGCGGGGCTTTACGTCACCTTCTACTATCTTGGCGGCACCGCTGCCGGGGTGGTTCCTGGAGCTTTCTGGGCGCTGGGCAAGTGGCCAGCCTGCGTGGCGTTCATTGTCGCCATGCAGGCCGCGGCGCTGGCCATTGCCCTGGTGGGCTGGCGCACTCCCAAAGCGGCATAGCGCCGACGGGCGGAATCCATGAACCCCAACAGCCGCCAGCGGAATCTAAGCAACAGCATGCAAATCTGAAAGCCCCGCGCTGTTCAAGGCAAAAAACATCAACCCCCTGTAGCGCCGCGCTTCCCCGGCCAGAAAAACAACAGCACTGAAGGAGTAGACTTTTGCCCGAGTTGCAGCCCCCATCGCCGGACCCAGCCGGCGCCGGAACCACCTTCACCAACCCGCAACCCGGCCTCTCCGCGCCCTGGAAACCCAGAGTCAATCCCTGGCTCATTGCCATGACTGTTGCCCTGGCGGCCTTCATGGAGGTGCTTGACACCTCGATTGCCAACGTGGCCCTGCCCCACATCGCCGGCTCGCTCGGCGCCAGCACCAACGAGGGCACCTGGGTGCTTACCAGCTACCTGGTCGCCAACGCCATCGTCCTGCCCATGGGCGGATGGGCCTCCAGCGTCCTGGGCCGGCGCAATTTCTTCGTGCTCTGCATCGTCATCTTTACCGTCTCCAGCTTTCTCTGCGGAGCGGCTCCCTCGCTACCCCTGCTGCTCATCTTCCGCATCCTGCAGGGAGCCGGCGGCGGCGGCATGCAGCCCATGGCCCAGGCCATCATGGCCGACTCGTTCGAGCCGCAAAAGCGCGGCCAGGCCTTTGCTCTCTATGGCTTGGTCGCCGTTCTTGCCCCCTCCATCGGCCCTACCCTGGGCGGCTGGATTACCGACAACTTCTCCTGGCGCTGGATCTTCTTTATCAACATTCCCGTCGGCATTCTGGCCTTTATCCTGGTCAGCCGCCTGGTGGAAGACCCGCCCTGGATCAAGGCCGACCGCTCCCGCCTGCGCCATATGGATTACCTCGGCCTCAGCTTCCTCACCATCGCCATGGGCGGCCTGCAAATCATGCTCGACAAGGGCGAAGAGAACGACTGGTTCTCTTCCGGCTTTATCTGTTTCTTCGCCTTCCTGTTCATCTTCGGCATCGTGGGCCTCATCTTATGGGAGTGGAACCACAAGAATCCCCTCATCAATCTCAAGCTCTTCCGCTTCAAGAACTTCGCCATCTGCTGCTTCCTCATGGCGCTGGTCGGCGGCGTGCTCAACGCCAACACCGTCTTGCAGCCCCAGTTCATGCAGCAATTGCTTGGCTGGACAGCCACCATCTCTGGCATGGCCCTCACCGCAGGCGGCGTCGTGCTGCTCTTTGTGATGCCCATGGCCGGCTATGCCACCGGCAAGGTGGCCGCCCGCTGGCTCACGGTGGTCGGCTTCATTCTGTTTGTCATCTCCTTCCGCTACGCCGCCATGGTCACCACGCTAAACATGACCTTTGCCTCCGCCTCCTGGCTGCGCGTCGTCCAGATGATTCCCATCCCCTTCTGCTTCATCTCCATCACCACCGCAGCCTACGTGGGCATGCCCAGGGAGCAGAGCAACCAGGTAGCCGGCCTCATCAACTTCGTCCGCAACATCGGCGGAAGCATCCTGATCGCAGTCACCAATGCGCAGGTGACCAGCCGCGCCTCCTGGCACCAGCAGCATCTGCAAAGCTCGATGACCGCGGCTTCCATCGCCTTTCAGCAGCAGTCCCAAGCGCTGACCGGCTTCTTCGGCGGAGATTTCGGCTCTGCCAACGGCAAGGGCATGGCCCTGGCCTCCATCTACAACCAGCTCAATATGCAGGCCCAGGTGCAGGGCTACCAGGATGTCTACATGGAGCTGTCGTGGATGTCCGTTGTCCTGGTCGCGCTGGCCTTCATGCTCAGCAAAAACAAGCCCGGCGTGGGTCCTGGAGCCTCCTCGATGCACTGAGGAACGGGGGCGAATTCAGATCGCAGGAATGAGCCCCGGTTCCCGACCCCGGTTCCCGATTCGATCGCTTCCGGATTTGGGGCGCCCGCCTTGCACGAAAAGCCGCAAGATGTTCCTCTCAGTGCTTTGCCGATGGTCCGTGGCATAAATAGGGCCTATAATTTGTGGCAGAAATTTTACTGACTGCATGATGCCTGTTTTCGACACCTGCAAATGAGGAGGCTGCCATGTTGAAACCTTTCTTGTTCCTTTCCGCGGCGATCTTGATTGCTTTTACTGCCACGCCCACATCGGGGCGCATACCGCAGGAGGCCGCTCCGGCGCCCGCACCTGCTGCCTCCACCGCCAGAAATCCCGTGAAACCTACCCCTGAGTCGCAGGCGCGGGCAAAAAAGCTGTATGACATTGACTGCGCGATGTGCCACGGGGATAACGGAAATGGAAAGACCGATCTGGCCACCAGCATGCAACTGACCCTCTCGGATTGGACCGACCCGAAGACTCTCGCAGCCAAGTCGGACGGTGATTTGTTCGGCATCATCCGCAATGGCAAAGGAAAGATGTTTCCCGAGCCTGAGGGCCGCGCCAAGAACGACGATGTGTGGAACATCATTCTCTACATTCGCAATATGCCCAAGGAGAAACCGGCCGCGGCGCCCACGCCGGCCAACTAGAGTATTTTCAATGTCAGTATATGATTTGGGTGCCCCACCTTCGCCGATTCGCGCCTTTTGCGAATCGGTTAAAGTGGGATATTCCGACGATAGAGGCACTTGCAAAATCAAAGCGAAAGGGTTGTTTTTAAGCGGAGGGAAGTTCCAATTTTGGAATAGGAGTTACCAAGACCAATTCCAACTGGAAGGATTTCCCTCCCTATGCAGCTTACCCTCTCCGGCCAACTGCGGCAATTCCTAGTTGGTTGCGGAGAATTAACCTCCTTCGGCGCACAATAGGAGATTGGGGGTGTGGGGGAAAACTTTCACGACGGCGTGGCCCCCCCCCTACCCCCCTCCCATATTTTCAAAACCTTGCAGTGAGTTAACTGGTAAACAGTCAGAGCGCAGCCGGGTGCCCCAGGTCTGACCATCCACAAATGATTGGGTGCCCCAGGTCTCGATTTTGAGACCTGGGAGACCTTGGCGATCCATTAAAACGTACGAAACTATGCGGTCAAAGACTTAGCTCCACGCACCCAGCGTCACAAACCGGTGGGTGTCTTTATAGCGCGCAATCAACTGGCCGGCGGCGGCCACGGATGGCCCGCGGTGCGCGCCCCGGTCCAGATGGCTGCCGTCATGCAACACGATGTTGGCCGCGTGGCCCTGTCGCTCCAGGCGATCGATCATGTGCGTCAGCCGCTGCACGATCTTCTCCGTTGAAGGCTCTTTCCAGTCCGAGGTCATCGCGTTCCACAGCACCGGAACCATCCCCAGCCGCCTTGCCGTGCGCAGGACGTCTGGCCGGCGCGCGCCAAAAGGCGGACGAAAAAACTTCACGGGCACGCCCGCAATCTGCTCCAGCGTCTCGCTGGTCCTGAGCAGTTCTTCGCGCACGCGGCTGGGCGCGGCGAGCGCCAGGTTTGCATGGCTCCAGGAGTGATTCCCGATCAGGTGCCCGGCAGCGACGACTCGCCGCACCAACTCAGGCTCGGCCTGGGCATGGCTGCCCACCATAAAAAACGTGGCCCTCACATCGTGGCTGGCCAGGATATCCAGCAGGCGCGGCGTCCAAACCGGATTGGGACTGTCGTCGAAGGTCAGCGCCAGTTCGCCGGGACGCGGCGGAGCAATCAGCGCCCGGCCGAAGATCTGCGAGCCGGGCCACATGGCCGCATAGGCGTAGCCGCCCGCCGCCAGTCCCAAGCCGGCCGCCGCGCCCAGCCCGACAGAAATTCCCGTTGCTAGAGGAAAAAGCATTCTGTCTTCCAGTGTGCGGCGCAAAGGCATTGAACGGCAAGCCGGGAAGGGCAATCGCATGAATGCTCTTTGTTGCAGATCGGGGTCGGTAAGCCGTTCGAGTTGGCAGGTTTCGGCCACCCAGCATTGGTACCACTTCAAACGGTCAGAGACCTGATATGGAGTGACCTTGTCAACTCCTGCGAATCTGCGGGGTTGTTTTTGTCGTTGCCGTTGTCTTTGTATTTGTCGTTGTATTTGCCGTTTATCGAGGACAAGGCAAGCAGCAGTCGGGGCAGGTTTGAGCGACGATTGATCAGTCTGATATTCGCGTGTCGAAGTCGCATAATCATGATCCGTCGGGAGCTGCCTCTGACTAGAGTCGCGAGTCTGGATAAGCCTGTCGCATAGGTCTCTCGAGGATTCTCCTATACGAATCAACTGGAACTCATGGAACTTCTCAAGACCCCAAGTCACTTTCCGATGCAGAAGGTGGAGAAGATCAGATTCAAAATGTCATCGGAGGTGGTTTGGCCGGTGAGGGAGTCCAGGGCCCAGAGCGCACGGTAAAGATCCAGCAGAATCATTTCGTGGGGGGTGGCGCTCAGGTTGGCCAGGGCGGCGTCGGCCAGGGCGGCCAGGGCAGTCGAGATGGCCTGGTGGTGGCGCAGGCTGGTCAACATGCCGGGCTCAGAAGCGGCTCCGCCGGTGGCCAGGGCCAGAATCCGTTCGCGCAGCGCGGGGATGCCCTTGCCAGTGAGCGCTGAAGTTGGCAGCGCGGCAATGCCGGCGACTTCATCTGCGGCAGGCACCGCGCCCGCCAGATCGCTCTTGTTGACGGCGACCAGCGCGGGGCGGCCCCCGACGGCCTCCAGCAACCGATGCTCCTCGTCGTTGAGCGATTGCGTGGCGTCCAGCACAATCAGCACCAGGGCGGCGTCGGCCAGCGCCTCGCGGCTGCGGGCAATGCCCAACTGCTCCACTTCTTCGCGTCCCTCGCGCAGGCCGGCTGTGTCCACCAATTCCAGCGGAATGCCGTCCAGTGAAATGCGCTCGGTGACCGTGTCGCGCGTGGTGCCAGGAGTTGCGGTCACAATGGCCCGATCGCGCTGGATGAGGCGGTTGAACAGTGAACTCTTGCCGGCGTTGGGGCGGCCCACGATGGCCAGGGTCAGCCCGTCGTGGATGATGCGGCCGCGGGAAAAAGAGGCCTCAAGGGCGGTCAAGGGCGGCGTCAGTTCGCCGATGCGGCGGGCGATCTCGGCCTGCGGAGTCACGTCAATGTCGTCCTCGGCAAAGTCGATGCCAGCTTCGAGCAGCGCGATCAATTCGACGAGAGCCTGCTTGACGGGCGCGACGCGGCGGCTGAGCGCTCCGCCCAATTGGCTGGCGGCCTGGCGAGCCTGGGTGAGCGTCTGCGCCTCGATCAGATCGCGGACGGCCTCAGCCTGGGTGAGGTCGAGCCGGCCGGCAAGAAAAGCGCGCTGGGTGAATTCGCCCGGCTCGGCCAGCCGCGCGCCCCGGTCGAGCGCGCGCCGGAGCAACAAATCCAGCACTACCGGCGAGCCATGCGCCGCAATCTCCACCACATCCTCGGCGGTGTAGGAGTGGGGCGCGGCAAACCAGGAGACGAGGGCTTCGTCGATGCGGCCGGCATCCTTGCCAAAGCCTGAATCCAGCACATCGGCCAATCGCGTCCGCCCGTGTTCCAGCGGCTGGCGCAATCGCACCAGTTGCACGGCGATGGAGGCGGCCTCAGGCCCGCTGAGGCGCACGATCCCGATGCCGCCGCGGCCCGGAGGCGTGGAGATGGCGACGATGGTGTCGGCAGTCGGGTTGGAAGCCACTATCAAGCTGAAGATAGTGTAGAAGCTTCACGCCATAAGGCGCTTCCGGGCCATCGGCATCGCCCGTAAATAGGCTTTTGCCGATTGGTGCAGCGGTATAATTCAGTGCGACGCGGCGGGCACATTTCCAACGCCATTGAGAGTTCATCCAGGGCCGCGCGCATCCTATCCTGAAAGTTGACTTCACTTGAAAGTAATGTTGGAAAGCATGCGCGGGCTGTGCAGTTCAAGGGCAAAATGCAACGCAAAGGGCTTTTGGGCTCTGGTGTTTGCCGGGTTGTTGCTGGCAGTGGCGGGAGCGTGGGCGCAACAGGCCGCGCAGCCCATCTGGCAAGGGGTGCTGCGCAACGCAGCCGGCGCGCCGATTCCTGCCGCCAAGGTCCGGCTTGTGGGCAATGGCGCAACCGCCGAGGCGGCTACTGGCGCCAATGGGCAATTCAGGCTTGCGGCCCTGCCCGCCGGTCAGTACAGGCTCATCGTCGAGGCGGATGGCAGCAAGATCGAGTATGCCCAGCCCATTGATCTGGCGCCGGCCGCGCCCGCGGTTGCGCTCACGCTTTCAGGCCGAGGCGAACTTGCAGTGGCCGTCCTCAAGGGCCAGACGGCGACCGGCGGCGAAGAGCTGTCGAGCCAGGCGGTGAGCGAACTGCCGCTGAACAAGCGCGATTTCAGCACGCTTTTGCTGTTGGCCGCCGGCACCATGACTGACGTCAACGGCGCCACCAACTTTACTCAACAGTTCGCCATCAACGGCCAGCGCGGCGTTGAGGCGACCTTTGCCATGGACGGCGCCGACATCAGCGATCCGGAGATGGGCGGCTCCACCTTCAGTAACTTCAACGTGGACGCGGTGGAGGGAATTGAATCCAGCTCGGGTTGGATGCCGGCCGAGATCGGCCGCGGCGCAGCGGGATTCACCAACATCGTCACTCGTTCCGGCAAGAGCGGCTTTCACGGATCGTTCTTCGAGTTTGTGCGCAACTCCGCCTTCGACGCGCGCAACTACTTCGATCATCCGTCGCTGGCCTATCCAGGCCGCATTCCCCCCTTTCGCCGCAATGAGTTCGGCTTCACCAACGGCGGGCCGGTGCTGATCCCCGGCGTCTACGATGGCAGCAAGCGCACCTTCTACTTCGTCCAGTACCAGGGCTTTCGCCAGGTGCTGGGAACCACGCAGGTGATGCCGGTGCCAACGGCCGCCGAGCGCGCGGGGCTGGATACCGTCACTTACTCCGACGGTTCCACAGATACGTTGACAGTGCCCGTCGATCCTGCCATTGCGGCAGTGCTGGCCCGCTATCCGCTGCCCAATTACGCTGCCGGTCCCTTCCAGGCGCATACGTATGCAACCGCGTCGGAAGTGTCCACCGAAGCCAATCAGTTCTCGTTGCGGCTCGACCATAAGTTCTCCACCAGGGACCAGTTCTTTGCGCGTTTCAACCTCGACAATCTTACCGGCCCCACAACGAATCCGGATCAGACCGCAATCGATCCCTCCTTTGGCATCGAATATATTGACCGGCAACGCAACGTGGTGGGCACTTATACGCGCGATGTATCGCCACGGCTGACTCTCGAATCTTCAGTGAGCATCACACGCTCCACGCCGGGGTTCGTCACGCCCAACCGGACCGACCCGGCGGTCAAATTCGTAGACGGTCTCTTCGAGTCCTTCAACGCCGCCGCCGGATCTGTGATGCAGGCTTATGGCAATCTCTTTCAGGGCCGTCAGAACGCCGCATTCACCACCGCGCGCCACGCCTTCAAAGCCGGATTCGAGGTGCGCGTCAATCGCGACTCGACTTACTTCGGCATCAGCCCCAACGGCGAATACGACTTTGGCGGCGGAACCGCCTATGCCACCGAACCGATTCCCTCCGAGAGCGGAAAGCACGATATTCAACCCGGCGATCCCTTGCCGGATACGCTCTCGGGCTTCCTCTCCGGAAGCCCCTTCCTCTACACCGTGGCTATCGCGCCGCCTTACTTTTCCAACGGCGCGCACATCGGCACCGCGGCCATCAGCCGCAACAATTTCAATTTCTATGTGCAAGACAGATGGAAGGTCAACAGCCGTTTCACGCTCGACCTTGGCGTTCGCTGGGAGCTGTACAAGCCCCTCACCGAGCGCGCCCACCGCACGTCCAGCTTGCTGACCGTGAACGGCGCTCAGGAATATGTCATCAACCCGCAGCCCGGTTACCGGACCGGCTGGAAGGGATGGGGGCCGCGCGTGCAGGCGGCCTGGCAGGTTACAAGCAAGTTATCGGCCCACGCCGGCGGAGGCATCACTGTTATTCCGCCCAATCTCTGGCAGGATAACTCGCTCACCGGCTCCACGCCTTTTGCCGTCTATCCGCGGCTGCTTTCAGCCTCGCGCGCGCCCATTCATTATGGATTTCAGATTACTCCGTCCCAACTTCCCAAGGTATATACGCCGGGGGGCGCGGATATCTTCTCCTCCGGGCACACAAACACCGTGGCGCCCAACACGGTGATGGACGTGAACCGCTACGAGCAGGAGATGGCGGCTCTGGCGCCGGGCCACGGTGTGAGCGATCTGGGCCTCAGCAGTGTCGATCCCAGATTCAGCAACGGCACTCTCTACACCTGGACAGCGGGGCTCGAGCGCAAGCTCGGAAATCTCACCGCCGACGCAAGTTATGTGGGCACCGCGGGCGTCAAACTGCCCCGCAACAGCTTTCCGAACGCCTATGTTGGAGCTACCGCGGCCTTTGCGCCGTATACAACATTCGACAGCTCCGGCAACGTCACCGGAGGCTTTGGCACGGAAAGCGTCATTACCGCGACAGCCCACTCCACTTATCACGCACTGCAAACTTCGCTCTCCGGCTCCGTCGGCCACGGCGGTCCGGGCGTGCAGGCCAGTTATACATGGAGTAAGTCCCTCGACGACGTCAGTTCAGTGCTATCCGGCTCTCCGCAGAATCCCTTCGACACACGCGCCGAAAAAGGTCCGTCGTCGTTCGACGTGACCCACGGATTCGGCCTGAGCGCCGCCCAGAACCTGCACCTGGACAGCGCCGGCTTTTTGCGTCCCATCGGGAAAATGGCCACCGGCGGATGGGAATTGCTGAGCATCTCCAGCATCAGTTCCGGTTCGCCCTTCACCATCCTCTCCGGCATCCAGCAGACCGGAGTGGGCTCGAACGGCACCGACCGCCCGGACCAGATTGCCAAACCGCATCTTTCCACCGCGCGCAAGCAGCGGCAGGATTACTTTGGCGAGGGCACAAGCAATGGCGTGGACTTCTTCTCAATTCCCATCCACGTGGCCGGAGGTACGGGACCGAACCAGGGCCGATTCGGCGCCGTGGGGCGCGACACCTTCCGCGGGCCCGCCTTCTATAACTTCGATTTCGCACTCATCAAAGACACGCCCTTCGGCCGCCGCCAGAGCGGAGCCGAGCGCATGGACCTGCAATTCCGCACCGAATTCTTCAACCTCTTCAACATCGTCACCATGGGCCTGCCGGCCAACATCCTCTCCGGTTCCGGCTTTGGGGAGATCAGCAAAACCGCAGGCAACTCGCGCCAGATTCAGTTTTCCCTCAAGCTCATTTATTGATGGTGAACTCGCGCAAGCTTGCCGTGCCTTGGTATAAAGGGTGCGACAAGCCGGGGCATCTTCGTAGCAACTGAGAGTGAGGGAATCGTTTGATCATCCATCGGTACGTAAGCATCGCAAGCCTGCTGCTGGCCAGCATGGCGTTTGGAGTGGGCATCTCTATCTTGACGGCGCAGCAACCGGCCCCTCATATGCTCGACATGACGTTGGCCAAGCCCGAGACGGTGGGCTTTTCGTCTGAACGTCTCGATCGCCTTCACGCGCTGATGCAGGAGACGGTGGACAAGAAGCAGCTTGCTGGCGTGGTAACCATCCTGGCGCGCCACGGCAAGGTGGTGGACTACCGCACATATGGCCAGCGCGACATGGCCAGCGGGACGCCGATGAGCAAAGACACGATCTTCCGCGACTACTCGACAACCAAGCCGGTGACCGGCGTCGCGATGATGATTCTCTATGAGCAGGGAAAGTGGCTGCCGTCGGACCCTATTGCGAAATTCATTCCGGAGTTCGCGCACCTCAAGGTGTTCAAGGGCATGGATGCGGACGGCAAGATGATTCTTGTGGATCCAGATCACGCGCCCACGATGCGGGAGCTGATGACGCACACGGCCGGATTCAGTTACGGCTCTGGTAAGACGCCGGCGGATGCAATGTACGGCGACCTCAAGGTGAGCCAATCCAGAGATCTTCAGGAAATGATCGACAAGCTGGCGAAGATTCCGCTGCTCCATCAGCCCGGCAAGGGCTGGGTCTACAGCATGTCGATGGATATTGAAGGCTACATCGTCGAGAAGCTGTCGGGCCAGCCGCTGCCTGACTTCATGCGCGGCCAGATATTCAAGCCCTTGGGCATGAAAGATGCCGGCTTCTATGTGCCGGAGGAGAAGCGCAAGCGCTTTGCCACGCTGTATGAGAACGATGGGCACGGCGGGTTGAAACTGGACACGAGCAACGGCAACGGAATGGGCGATTTTTTGACCCCGCCGACCATGCCCTCGGGCGGAGGAGGCTTGGTCTCAACGGCAGAGGACTACTATCGCTTCGCCCTGATGCTGGCCAACGGAGGCGAACTGAACGGCGCACGCATTCTGGCCCCGGCTACGGTCAAGCTGATGGCTTCAAACCATCTGCCCCCCACTCTGCTCACGGGCGAGTTTGGCGTTGGTCTCCAGGTTCTGCGTCCAGGGTTAGGTTACGGCTATAACTGCGCCGTGCTCTACGATCCACTCGAAGCGGACATGGTGGATGGCAAAGGATCCTTTTTCTGGGATGGAGCCGCCGGCACCTGGTTCTGGGTCGATCCCACCAATGACATCGTTTTTGTTGGAATGATTCAGCGCATGCGCGGTGGCAATCCAAATGTTGCGTATCTGAGCCGCTCGGCTGTGTATCAGGCTCTGGTCGATCCGGCAAAGTAAGCAATGGTCGTGGCGCCTGACACCCCTGCCGCCTCATTGATCGCGGCTCATCCTCGGCCTCGGCGCTTCATCCCGCGTTTCCAACGCCTCATCGGGAACTGTGCGGAGCTGTGCCCGCCTGCCGATAAGTTTCTGCCTGAAGGCAAACTTGAACATGCCGGATGCTACACTCCGGCAAAAGGGAGAGAGTGCATGAAGGCGACTGCAATTGAGTTTCGTTTGCGGATGGTGATCATGACGGTTATCACCATCCTGGGTTTCTGGGCGCCGTGGATTGAGGGCTGGAGCCTCGGGCAGCGAATCTCATTGTGGGAGTGGCTGGCGCTCGAACTGAGCCGTCTGGGACTGGTTTCGTTTGCCGTTGCAGTGCCCCTGGTGATGATCGCAGCTGCTCTGGCAGCCGCCGTGGGCGCGGTGCTCCGCATCTGGGGCACGGCTTGCCTGGGGTACGCCACAGTCCACCATGGGCAGATGAAGGCTGGAACGGTGCTGGTGGACGGGCCGTTTCGGTACGTGCGCAATCCGCTCTACCTGGGGGGGTGGTGCATGGCGGCTGCCGCGTCGTTTCTAATGCCTCCCACCGGCGCGCTGTTTGCCATGACGCTGCTGACGGTGTTCTTTTTGCGCCTGATTCTGGGCGAAGAGGCGTTTCTGACCGGGCAGCTTGGCGAGCCTTACCGCAAGTATCTGCGCGCCGTGCCGCGTTTGTTTCCGAGGCTGCGCACCACTCTGCCGCCCCTCGGCGTCCAACCCTCCGGCGGCAAGCCGCAGTGGATGCATGCGTTTATTACCGAGATCAATCCCATCGGCGTCTTCATTACCCTGGCCTTCTTCTCCTGGAGCTACAACAACTGGCTCATGATCAAGGCGATCCTCGTCAGTTTTGGATTGTCGATGGTGGTGCGGGCGTTGTTTGAGGGCAAAGATCCTGTGGTACAAACCAAACCCTGACGGCCTTTCACCGTTCCTGGACCGCGAAGATCGTGCTGCCCCTCCCAGGCGGGGAACGGCGCATCCGGGATTAGCATCCGGGATCGGCATAATCGATCGCCATAACGGCAAAAGGGAGAGCGCACGGCTCTCCTTCTTGCACTGTTGACTGCGAGCCGATGGGCCCGAAGCTACTTCTTGGTGGGGGCGATCACGTCCTTGGCGGCCTTGGCCACGCGGAACTTGACCACGGTCTTGGCCTTGATCTTGATGGCCGCGCCGGTCTGGGGGTTGCGACCGATGCGGGCTTTGCGCTCTGCCTTCACCAGGCGGCCGATGCCGGGGATTACAAAGACGCCGTTCTTCTTGGTTTCCTTGACGGCGGTCTCCGCCAACAGATCCAGGAAGGCTGCAACTTGCTTGTTGGTCAGTTCGAGCTTCTCGGCCAGTAGCCGTGTAAGGGCAGTCTTGGTCAGTCCAGTAGCCATTTGATGTTCTCCTTCTGGGCGTGCCCTTGGGGCAGCCGGTGTTGCAGGGGCTTCCGCCGCGATCTGCGTACCGCATAAAGGGAGTGCAACCGGGCAACATTTGCACGAAACCCCTGTATTCATGCGGGTTCGGTAACCCCGTCGTTCGTTACAATGCGACTTTAGGCCAGGCAAAGTCAACCGAAAAACCGCGATTTCCACAAATTTCTTGGGATTTTGTGCCAGTTTTGTCCGTTTTTGACCGAAATCGCCTGTTTTTGTCCCTTTTGTCCCCCCTCCCCAGGCGTGGAAACACCCGAAGCGGCCGTTGCGTTCTCCGGGCTATTTCAGGCCGAAAAGCACCTTTTTGCGGCAATCGAGGGTTGCGGCGATGGGGGTGTTCAGCGCATCCACCACCGGCGCGGCCAGGCGGAAGTGGCGAATCAGCGTGGCGGCAAAGTTGGGTTCCAGAGCCGTCACGGCGGGCAGCGTGGTGCTCAGTCCCCACTGGCGGCATCGGATCAGGTCCAGCGCCAGATGTTCGCAGGGAAAGCCCTTCGGGCTGCGGATCAGCGAATTGCCCTCGAACTCAGAAAATGTCTTGCGCACGGCCGTCTTCTGCAAGAGCTTGCGGAACTCAGCGTGGTGCTCCAGCAGCCAATGGCGAATGGCGGCCAGTTGGTCCTTCTCCGGCATGTACGCCCCGGCCGCGATCACCACTTCCTTGGCGCTGACGTGGAAGTAGTAGCCGGCCCCGGAGGTCTTCTCCACCCCTTGGAGCGTCCACCAGGCGGCGACGTGGGTCTTGTAGGGCAGCTTGTCGGCGCTGAAGCGCGTATCGCGATAGATGCGGAAGAGGCACTTCTCCGCGGGGCGCACAAAATCGGGCGCAAAGCCGGTCATGGCGTCGGTCACCTTGCGGATGATGGCCAGCATCGGCTCTTTCAGCTCGGCCTCGAAAACGGCCTTGCGCGGCGTGAACCATTCGCGGTCGTTATTGCGGGCGATGCCCCGCAGAAACTTGAGGCCCTCGGGGCGAAGATGAGCGGCTACGGGTGCGGATGCGACCGGTTTGACGATACGAGACATGATGGAAGCAAGTTTACCGGATCACCTTGAGTGCGCCGCGGAAGAGCCCGTCGAAGTCGCCGCTGAGTGCCTTTTCCTTGGCGATGGCCTGCTCGATGGCTTTCTCGGCGGCAGGGCGCTGGTAGCCCAGGTTCACCAGGGCCGACAAAACATCGTCCACGGCAGGCCCCTGCACGCTGGACTGCACCGGAGCGACTGCAAAATCGTCCAGCTTGTCTTTGAGCTCGACCACAAGGCGCTCGGCCAGCTTTTTGCCCACGCCGGGAATGCGGGTCAACTGCGCGTGATCCTGGCCGCGGATGGCCTGCACGGCGCGCTCGACGGGGAGGCCGCTCAGCATCTTGATCGCCAGTTTGGGGCCGACGCCGCTCACCGTGATCAGCCGCTCGAAGAGCCGCTTCTCCTCGCGCTCCAGAAAGCCGAAGAGGGCGATCTGGTCTTCGCTGACCTGGGTGTGAATGTGCAGCGCGGCCTCGGCGCCCACCGAGGGCAGCGCCGTGAAGGTAGGTACCGAGATGGTGACGTCGTATCCCACCCCGGCGGCCTCGACGATGGCCTGGCCGGGTTCTTTGTGGATGAGCTTTCCGCGCAAGTGAGCGATCATGGTGCCTTATTGTAGAATCCCCAGCCGCTTTGCCACACGCTCGAAGGTCTCCAGCGCCTGGTCGAGCTGGGCTTTGGTGTGCTCGCTGGTCAGCATGGCGCGGATTCTGGCCTTACCTTCCGGCACAGTGGGGAAGGCGATGCCGGTGGCCATGACGCCCTCGTCGAAGAGCGCACGGCTGAACTCCATGGTTGCGCGGCCTTCGCCCACAATGATCGGCGTGATGGGCGTCTCGGTGGCCGGCGTGGTGACCCCGCCGATGTTGAAGCCCAGGCGCTTGAGCTCGCCCTGAAAGTAGCGGGTATTGGTCCACAGCCGCTCGATGCGCTCCGGCTCAGTCTCCAGAATGTCGAAGGCGGCGATGCAACTGGCCGCAACCGCCGGCGGATGCGAGGTGGAAAACAGAAACGGCCTCGCGCGGTGATAGAGGTAGTCGATCAGGTCCCGGCTGCCGCAGACGTAGCCGCCCAGCGCCCCGATGGCCTTGCTGAGTGTGCCCACCTGCACATCCACCTTGCCGGTCATGCCGAAGTGGTCTACCGAACCGCGCCCGTTGCGGCCCAGCACGCCCGAGGCGTGGGCGTCGTCCACCATCATGATTGCGCCGTACTTCTCGGCCAGCGCAGCCAGCTTGTCCACCGGGCCGATGTCGCCGTCCATTGAGAAGACGCCATCGGTGATGACCAGCTTGTGGCCCGGCTCGTTGGCAACCTCCTGCAGCAGCTCCTCGCAATGGGCCACGTCTTTGTGGCGGAAGACCTTGACCTTGGCCCGTGACAGCCGCGCGCCGTCAATGATGCTGGCATGGTTCAGCTCGTCAGAGAGGATGAAGTCCTCTTTGCCGAGGATGGAGCTGACGGTGCCCGCGTTGGCCGTGAAGCCGCTCTGGAAGACCACGCAGGCCTCCACATTTTTGAAGCGGGCAATCTTTTCTTCCAGGTCCATGTGGATGCGCATGGTTCCGGCAATGGTGCGCACCGCGCCCGAGCCCACGCCGAATTTGCGTGTGGCGGCCAGCGCGGCCTCAATCAGCTTGGGGTGGTTGGCCAGACCGAGATAGTTGTTGCTGGCCAGGTTGATCACCTGCTTGCCGTCGTAGTGGCAGACGGGCGCCTGCTGGTCATCGAGGATGCGCAGCTTGAAATGGGTGCCCTTGGCGCGCAGATCGTCGAGCGCGGCGGTCAGGTGGGCAAGTTGGGGGCGGATAGCGGGCTGGGTCATGATGTATACCTCAAACAATCAAGGATAACGCCAAAGGGATGGGGAACAGCGCAGGCAATCGGGGCCATCGGAGGCAAAAGAGACACCATTCTTCTCGATGCCGCGTCCAAAGTACGGGGCAGAAATGGCTCCGGTGGGCCCGCGCCGGATACAATAGGCTCTACGTTGCCGCAAATGGGCGATACACGATTTTTCCTTGAGATTTGGAGCAGGTGCACGTGAGAGGCATGATTTGCCGCGGTCTGCGGCTTGAGTTGGTTGCAGGACTGGTTATCGCGCTGGCGATGCCCGCGTTGGCTATGGCTGTTGAGAGTGCCCGCGCCTTGGCCACGCAGACCACGCTGACCGCGGAAACCCGCGATCAGGCTGGACGCACGCAGGCTATCGTTGCGGTGACTGTGACCGGCGAAGACGGGCTTCCGGCAACGGGCGCCGTCGCCGTCAGCGACCATGGCAGACAACTGGCCGGCGCGGCCCTGAACGCCGAAGGCCAGGCGCGGATGGTGCTTGCCCTGCCGGCGGGCGGCCATTCCCTGCGCGCGGTTTATACCGGCGACGCCACCCACAGCGGATCGGTTTCGCAGACGTCCGATGTGCAGGCGCAAGCCACTGCCACACCTGACTTCCAGGTGACCGTAGCGCCGCTTGCGCCGGCCACGTTCCCGCTCACCCTCACTGCCGGCACTGCCGGTACCGTTGTGGTGACGCTTACCCCTGAGAACAACTCCGCGTTGACGGCTCCGATGTTCGTTACACTCTCTTGCTCGGGGCTTCCCGATCAGGCCTCCTGCACTCCGACGCCGGAGAATCTTGAGATTCTGTCTACCACCCCCACCAGCTGCGCCGCGGGTTCGCCTGCGTCTTCGTGCCCGCCCACCAGCTCCATGGTCATTCAGACGCAGAAGGCGTCCTCAACTTCGTCGGCAAACCGGCAGGGCAAGGGGTCCGGTCCAATCGCCTGGGCGATTCTGTTGCCCGGTGTTCTGGGTCTGGGTGGTCTTGCCTGGGGCGCTCGCCGCCGCCTTTGGCTCAGCCGGTTTACGCTGCTGGCTCTGGTTGGCCTGGTTCTCACGCTTGGCGCCACGGCCTGTTCGCCTCGTTACGACTACTTCAATCACAACCCGCCCGTCAACCCCGCGACCCCGGCGGGAACTTACACCGTGACCGTCACCGGGCAATCCAGCAACGGCGTCACCGCCACTAACCGCTTTACCACCTTTGTACTGACGGTGCAGTGAGCGGGCAGCTTCAGGCCTCATGAACCGCTGGCATTCCCCACCCGCGGAGCTGTACGCGCTGGTCGAGAATACTCCGGCAACGGTGTTGCTGGAGTGCCAGAACCCCGGCGCAGCGGGGCTCGATCCCGACTCCCAACAGGAGTGCCTGACCCGGCTCTTTACCGCTCCTGTGCGCATTTGTGCGGCCCACCAGCCAGCGGAACTTCCCCAGCTCTTTGCCCAGATCGAGGCAGCCGTTGCGGCTGGCCTCCATGCCGCGGGCTTCTTTACCTATGAGTGCGGCAACTGCTTTGAGCCCAAGGCCGCCATGCGCCCCAGCCGGCCCGGCCAGCCCCTGGCCTGGTTTGGCATCTACGACCGCGCCTGGCTCTTCGACCACCGGACGGGAGCTTTCCTCGGCGGCGATCCTCCAGGGCTTGCGGATTTACGTTCCTCCACCGGCGATCAGGAGTTGGCAGCCGAGCCGCCGCTTGAGGCCCGCTTTGGCCTCACAGAACAGCAATACGCCGAGCGCATCACCGCGATTCACCAGTGGATTCGCTCGGGCGACATCTATCAACTCAACTTCACCGTTCCCATGGATGTGCGCGCGCCGGGCAGTTCAGCCGCGCTCTATCGGCGTCTGCGCAGCCGCCAACCTGTGGAGTACGGCGCCTTTCTCCATTGGCAGCCCAACCGCCGCCTCCTTTCCTTTTCGCCCGAGTTGTTCTTCCGCCTTGAAGGCCAGGGCGCTTCCCGGCACATCACCACCCGGCCCATGAAGGGAACCGCGCCCCGTGGCCGCACCAACCGCGAAGACCGCGCGCTGGCGCAGTGGTTGCGTAACGACCCCAAGAACCGCAGCGAAAACCTGATGATCGCGGATCTGCTGCGCAACGATCTTGGCCGCCTGTGTACCTTTGGCAGCGTGCGCGCCGAGAACCTCTTCGCCGTCGAGTGCTACCAGACCCTGCTGCAAATGACCTCGACCGTCACCGGCGAACTACGCCCCGATGTCACTTTTCAGCAGATCTTCCGGGCGCTCTTTCCCTGTGGCTCCATCACCGGCGCACCCAAGGTCAGGGCCATGCAACTCGTGGCTAAAATCGAGCGCGAACCCAGAGGCGTCTACACCGGCGCTATTGGCTTCTTCTCGCCGCTGAAGACTGTTTTCAATGTGGCCATTCGCACGCTGGAACTCGACGGTGAACGCGGCTCCATGGGAGTCGGCGGCGGCATCGTTATCGACTCCAATGCGGCTGACGAGTTTCGCGAATGCCTCTTGAAGGCGCAATTCCTCACTCGCCCCGCGGATAGCTTCCCCGACCGCTTTTCCCTGGTCGAAACACTGCTCTGGCAAGGCGACTATCCGCTCCTCGAATTGCATCTCGACCGGCTGGAGGATTCGGCGGAATATTTTGGATTTCCCTGTGATCGCGCGGTGGTTAGGGCCGCGCTACTGGCCCACGCCGCACCCTACGCACAAATGGCGGGTAGCCGCGCAGCCCAATCGCCCAAAACCTCCCGCAAAGTTCGTCTCCTTCTCGATCCCGATGGCGTCTTGCACATCGCCAGCGAACTCCTCCCCGGCGTCACCTTCCCCGCTCACGCCAAGCCGCTGCGCGTGCGCATCGCCCGGCAGCGGACCGATCCGCAAGATCCGATGCTCTTCCACAAGACGACGCACAGACCCGTCTATGCGGAAGCCTTCAAGGCGGCTACCGAGGCTGCCTTTGACGATGCGCTGTTTCTCAACCAACGCGGCGAGGTCACCGAGAGCGCCATCGGCAACATCCTTGTGCTGAAGGACGGCCGCTGGCATACGCCGCCGGTCGAGTGCGGGCTGCTGGCCGGTGTCTACCGCCGCCATCTGCTGGAGACGATCGGGGTGCAAGAGCAGGCGCTGCATCTCGAGGATCTGCGCCAAGCCGATGCCGTCTATCTTTCCAACGCCGTTCGCGGTCTGCGCCGCGCAGTCATTCAATGGGAAAACCTGCCCTCCGCTACGGCTTGAGAACCGCCTCGCGCGGCTCTCTGCGAAAATAGAAGAGAATGCTTTCACTACAAAATGCCGGCAAGCGGTTTGGGCCGCGGGTGCTGTTCCTTGAGGCCAACTGGCTCATCCGGGCGCGGGAGAAGACTGCGCTTGTCGGCGCCAACGGCACCGGCAAGTCCACGCTGATGAAGGTGCTCACCGGGCTGGAATCGCTGGACTACGGCACCCTGCAACAGACACGCGGCATGAGCATCGGCTATCTGCCGCAGGAGGGGCTCCAACTCTCTGGGCGGACGGTCTTTGAAGAGTGCCTCACGGTCTTCGACACACTGCGCGAAATGGAGCGCGAGATCGAGCAGTTGGCCGGGCAACTGGCCGAACTGGACCACACCGGGCCGGAATACGATGCCGTGGCGGAGCGCTACTCCATGCTCCAGGAGCGATTCCACACCCTCGACGGCTATGCGCTCGATGCGCAGGTGGGCGGCGTACTCACCGGGCTCGGCTTCGGCAAGGAAGATTGGTCGCGGCTGACCGACGAGTTCAGCGGCGGCTGGCAGATGCGCATCGCGCTGGCCAAGCTGCTGCTGGCCAAGCCGAATCTTCTGCTGCTCGACGAACCCACCAATCACCTGGACCTTGAAACCCGCAACTGGCTCGAAGACTATCTCCGCACTTATCCCTTTGGCTACATTCTTATCTCCCACGACCGCTATTTCCTCGATGTAACTATTGACCGCACGGTGGAGATATGGAACAAGCGGCTGAATATCTACCAGGGAAACTACACCAAATATCTCAGTCAGAAAGACGAGCGGCGAACGCAGTTGGAGTCGGCTTACCGCAACCAGCGCATCCAGATCGAACATCTTGAGTCGTTCATCAACCGTTTCCGCGCCCAGGCCACCAAAGCTAAACAGGTGCAAAGCCGAATCAAAGAGTTAGAAAAGATCGAACGCATCGAAGTTCCCGAAGAAGAGCCGATCATCCACTTCAAGTTCCCCCAGCCGCCGCCCTCGGGGCGCACAGTGGTTGAGGCCGAGGGGCTCTCGAAGAGCTATGGCCCCAAGCAGGTGCTCAACCGGGTCAACTTCTCGATCGAGCGCGGCGACCGCGTTGCCCTCGTCGGCGTGAACGGCGCGGGCAAGTCCACGCTCATCCGCTTGCTCACCGGCGACGAAGCTCCCACGGCGGGCCATGTGAAGCTGGGGCACAACGTCATCAGCGAATACTTTGCGCAGGACCAGTACAAAGTGCTGGACGGCGATGCGCGCATGTTGGACGACATCAGCGGCGCCGCGCTCAAGGTGCCAGAACAGGCGCTGCGCTCGCTGCTGGGCTGCTTTCTCTTTCGTGGCGACGACGTCTTCAAGCCGCTGGGAGTGCTGAGCGGCGGCGAGCGCAACCGCTACGCGCTGGCGCGGATTCTGGTTTCGCCATCGAACTTCCTGCTGCTGGACGAGCCCACCAACCACCTGGACATGCGCGCCAAGGATGTGCTGCTCGATGCTCTGGCGGCCTTCAGCGGCACGGTGGTTTTCGTGTCGCACGATCGCTATTTCATCGACCGGCTGGCCACGCGGGTGCTCGAGGTGGAAGGCGGAACGGTCACCAGCCACGAGGGCAACTACGAGGACTATCTGCGCTGGAAAGAGGCGCAGGCGGTTGGAAGCGCGGCGGCTGAGCCCGCGTCCAAGGCCAAAGAGCCGTCCGCGTCCCCCGCGAGCGAGAACGCCGCGACTGGCGATGCCGAGGCCGATGGAGCCGCGAAGGACCGCCCGCGGCGGCTGAACCCCATCAAGCAGAAGCAGATGGAGGAGCGCTGCGCGTTTCTTGAAGAGGAAACCCCGCGCATCGAGGCCGCCATTGCCCACACTGAGGAGCAGTTGGGCGTTTACGTTTCAGCCGAGGAGACGCAACGGCTCTCGGCGCTGGCGGAGGATCTGCGCAGCCAGTTAGCCGCGTTCACCGCCGAGTGGGAAGAGTTGATGATGCAACTGGAAGGCGCTTAGGCAGATAGCGGGAGGTAATTATCTGCAAAACTCCCCCATCTGCCTCGGATGTAGTTCGGCGAGTATGTTCTTCGGAACGCTTTGATTCCAATCGCGTTAAAAATATCTGCAAGATTTCAGGGCCGCAAAAAAATATTGTTGGGGGGGAGGGGGTGTCTGGCTTCCCCGGCCGGGGAGCGGCTTCGCGCACTTCTCTCCCATCTGCCAGTGTGCGCCGGCGGAGGGTAATTCTCGGCAAGCACCTGCGGTGCGGCTGGACGCCTTCGGCTCAGTTCAGGGCAGGCTTTCGGCAGAGCGGCTGGGAGGAGGAACGCCGGGGTGGGGCACCCTCGGTTTGTGGTCGGGACAGGAAAGCGAGGGA
>Ga0255353_1000579_pt1 | contig 23373 bp, 20 predicted proteins | sample HBST25metaG_FD_189941 | JGI IMG/M metagenome (GOLD analysis project Ga0255353, IMG submission 189941) | Peat soil microbial communities from Stordalen Mire, Sweden - H.B.S.T25 | ecosystem: Environmental > Terrestrial > Soil > Wetlands > Peat | place: Sweden: Norrbotten County, Stordalen Mire...
GCAATACAACGTATTAGCGATGAGCGGCCGAGCCGTGGAAGCCGCCGGCGACGTGAATACGCTGCTGCTCGATAAGACGGGAACCATCACGCTCGGCAATCGCCAGGCTACCGATTTTATTCCCGCGCCCGACGTGAGCCAGGAGCGGCTGGCTAACGCCGCGCAACTGGCCTCGCTCTCCGATGAAACGCCTGAGGGCCGCTCCATCGTTGTGCTGGCCAAGGAGAAATACAACCTGCGCGGACGCGACCTGGGCGGCACGGACGCCGAGTTCGTTCCCTTTACCGCGCAGACTCGCATGAGCGGCGTGAACCTTTCAGGAACCCGCATCCGCAAGGGTTCGGCGGACGCCATCAGCCGCTTCCTTGAAGATCAGGGATCGTCGCTGCCCAGAAAAGTTCTCGATCAAGTTGAAGAGATCGCGCGCCTCGGCGGCACACCGCTGGTGGTGGCTGAGAATTCGTCGGCACTGGGCGTTATTTATCTCAAAGACATCGTCAAGGGCGGGCTCAAGGATCGCCTTGCGCGGCTGCGCTCCATGGGCATTCGCACCATCATGATTACCGGCGACAATCCCCTCACCGCAGCTGTCATTGCGCGCGAGGCCGGTGTGGACGACTTCCTCGCCGAGGCCAAGCCCAAGGACAAGATGGACCTGATCAAGCGCGAGCAGGCCAAGGGCAAGCTGGTCGCCATGACCGGCGACGGCACTAACGATGCTCCGGCGCTGGCACAGGCTGACGTGGGCGTGGCTATGAACTCCGGCACGCAAGCGGCGAAGGAAGCCGGGAACATGGTCGATCTCGACTCAAATCCAACAAAGCTGATTGAAATTGTCGAGATCGGCAAACAGTTGCTCATGACGCGCGGCGCGCTCACTACCTTCTCCATCGCCAACGACGTGGCCAAGTACTTTGCCATCATCCCGGCCATGTTCGCGGGCGTCTTCCCGGTCTTGGGCGTGCTCAACATCATGCGTCTGGCCTCACCGCACTCGGCCATTCTGTCCGCGGTGGTCTTCAACGCCATCATCATCGTGGCGCTGATTCCGCTGGCCCTCAAGGGAGTGAAGTACGAGCCCAAACCGGCTGAAGCGCTGCTGCGCCAGAACCTGCTGATCTATGGCGCGGGCGGCATCATCATTCCGTTCATCGGCATCAAGGCCATCGATTTGTTTCTGGTAGCCGTGCATCTGGCGTAATACGCAGGGGCGCCGCCCCGCAAGGAGATTTACCGTGCATTCCGTATCCGTTCTGCCTTCCGTTTCAGCAGCGCAAGCCACGCCGGTGAAGCAATCCGTCTGGAAGACCTCAATCCTCTTCACCATCGTGACCACTGTCCTGTTGGGCCTGGGCTATCCGCTGTTCGTCACCGGCGTGGCCGCCGTGATCTTCCCCCACCAGGCCGCGGGCAGCCTCATCCTCAAAGACGGCCAAGTCATCGGCTCCGAGTTACTGGCCCAGAGCTTCACCAGCGACAAGTATTTTCATCCCCGCCCGTCGGCAGCGGGCAACGGCTATGACGCCACCGCATCGGGCGGATCGAATCTTGCGCAGTCCAACGCCAAATTGGTGCAGCGCATTCAGGGCGACATCGACAAGCTGAGCAAGGAGAATCCCGGCAAGCCAGTGCCCATCGACATGGTCACTACCTCAGGCTCCGGCCTCGATCCCGACATTACGCCGGAAGCCGCGTATTTTCAGGCTCCCCGCGTGGCCAAAGCGCGTGGCCTCAGCGAAGACCGCGTTCGCCAGCTTGTCGAATTGCACATTACCGGGCGGCAACTGGGCGTGCTGGGCGAGTCGCGCGTGAACGTGCTGCTGCTGAACCTCGATCTGGACAAGCTGATCAAATAGGGCAATCGTATGAACCTCTTGCAAAATTACCTTCAGGCAATAGGCTGTGTCAGGGCACGACTTAACAGGCTGCGAAAAAACTCATAGAAGCTGTTTCAAAAGGGCGCTTTGTATCAGGGCACGACTTCAGTCGCGCCGTAAACGCAGCAAAAACTACGCGGGCTTTAGCCCCTGAGGGTCGTATTTCTCAAATCTCGCCCGAGCCGCAGCGCGGAAATCCCGCAGCTCGCCCTGGCTAGCGGTGGCGGCATAGAGATGAAGAGCCATGCGGAAAGTGTACCGGACCTGCGTGCAGAGAATTACCCTCTTCCGGCGCACAATTGATGTGATCAGCGGAGCGGAGATTTACTGACCACCGGCCACTGTTCAGTTACCACCGAGGATGCCCCCTACCCCCGTACCCTGTTTGGGCCGGTTTTCAGTCCGCCGATTTCATGTAACATGCATGAATTCAGTTGCTTGTAATTTTACCCTGTTAACTGATCGGTAACAGTTAACCTCGGATTTTGCCCACTTTTTGGCCGAAAAGGGGCGCCATTTCAACCGGGAAGCGGCAAAACTCCATCCAACCCGGCGGCGATCAGATCGCTGCGCAGCCGTTCCACGCTGGAGAATTCCATGGTCTGTATGCCCAGCGCCCGCGCGGCTTCCACATTGGGCAGCTTGTCGTCAATGAAAAGGATCTCTTCGGGACGCGTCTTCAATTTGGCGAGAGTGTGGCGATAGATGGCCGGATCAGGCTTGACGATGCCGAGCTGGCAGCTCCACACCAGCAAATCGAAGCGGCGAATCCAGTCGAACTCACGCTCCACGCTGGCCAGTACGGCGTCGCCCATATTGGAGAGGATGGCGGTCAGCAGACCGCGCTGCTTGATGGCGAGTTGCCAGTCGACCATGGCGGGGTTCTGCGTGGTCCACATACGAACGTCCCACAGGTTCAGTTCTTCCACCATATCGCTGCTCGGCGGCAGCCCGGCGTCGCGCAGGAAATTCTGCCAATAACCGATGCCGGTCACTCTGCCTTCGTCGTAGGCGGCGCGGTCAGCCCAGTAAAGGCTCTCGAAACGGGCGAGAGGCAAGCCGGTAACCGTTAAGAGCTTCTCGTGCGCCGCCGCATCCGGCGGCCCCGTCAGCACCATCCCGTAGTCGAAGACAACCGCGCGCAAAGCCAATGTCCCTCCCGTGAACGCCCGTTCGATGTTGAGAAGGACGCTGCTTCCAGTGTTCATGATACCCCGCGTGTTGGCGGTCTTTTGAATAAGGCTATGTCTCTGACGCTTGATTTTGTTCCTTGAAGTTGGCGCTTTCCCACCCATTCGCCAGAAAAAAGCGAATGGATGGGGCACGGGGCTAATGCAGATTCACACGGTCAGAGACCTATAGGCTTTAGGATGAATGCTGGCGGAGAAGGATGCGTTTTTCTGAGAGAACGAACTGGGACACGGAAGAGAGCGAACTGGCGCGGGCGCACCGGCTACGCGCCGAGGCTGGCGAACCGATTGCCGACTTGACCGCCTCGAACCCCACCCGCTGCGGCTTTGCCTACGATCCTCAGCTTCTTGCGGCGCTCATGAACCCCGATGCCCTCGACTACGATCCGCAGCCGCGCGGACTGCTGCGCGCCCGTCAGGCTGTTTGCGATTACTATGCAAGCCACCGCGTTTCGCTCAAGCCAGAACAGATTACGCTGACCACCAGCACCAGCGAGGCTTATAGCTTTCTTTTCCGGCTGCTTTGCGATGCGGGCAGCGATATTCTTGTTGCCCAGCCGTGCTATCCGCTCTTCGACTTTTTGGCTGTTCTGGACGATGTACGCATCAAGCCGGTGCCGTTCGTCTACGATCACGGCTGGCAGATCGATCCGATTAGTTTTCGACGCGCCATGACGCCGCAGACGCGAGCTATCGTGCTGGTGCACCCCAACAACCCCACAGGCCACTTCACGAAGCCGTGGGAGGCCAGGGAACTGGCGCAAATATGCAGGGAATTCGATCTTGCGCTGATTGTGGACGAAGTTTTTCTCGACTATGAATTTTCGGGGAGCTTGGGCGGCAAGCCGGCGAGCTTTGCCGCGGGTCTTGAAGGCGTGCCAGTCTTCGTGGTCAGCGGGTTGAGCAAGATTGCAGGGCTGCCGCAGATGAAGGCGGCCTGGATTGTGGCTGCCGGGCCAGAGGCCGAGGCGGCGCTGGAGCGCCTGGAGGTCATTGCCGATACGTTTCTCTCGATGAACGCGCCGGTACAGTGCGCGCTCACCGCATGGCTCGAAGGCCGCGAGGCTATTCAGCAGCAGATTCGGGAGCGCACGGCGACCAACCTGAGCGAGCTTGACCGGCAACTGGTCCGCCTGCCAGAGGTGAGCCGTCTCGAGGTCGAGGGCGGCTGGTACGCCGTCTTGCGCATACCGGCGCTTCAACCCGACGAGCGAACGGTGCTCGAGCTGCTGGAGCGCGGCGTCTGGGTCCATCCCGGATACTTCTTCGGGATGGCGCCCTCCGGTTGGCTGGTGGTGAGCCTGCTGGGACCGGTGGCGGAATTCAACCGCGGGGTAAGCGCGCTGGCCGGCTATCTGTTCGCCTGCAGAGCATCCTCCACTTCCCCGTTGTGATTTTCCGTTGTCCGCGCGCCTCTGTTCCAGGTCGCGCAGAGATACCATGTAAGCCACGCGGGCGCAGTCCAAACATAGAAATATGAGAATAGCTTGCAGCCGCTCATGAGTTCGGCTTCGATCGCCACGCTGGCAAGAGCGAGAACCGCCAACAAGGGCCGGAACCGGGTAAGATATGCGCCATGCAACAGGGCGGGTATGGCGAGGCTTTCATCGATAATCCAACAATATGGCGCCGCGAGGATCGAAACCAGCATCAACACGCTGCCGTCTTTCATCCAGTCCCATGTGCGGCGGCGAACGAAGAAGTAGCCCAGAGCCCACGCGCAGCCCACCGCAGCCGGAAGAAACTCAAGCCACATAGCCTGCGGCCTGATCCAAAGGCGCAACAAGGTACTCATGCATGGAATCGGCTCATTCTCGATTCCATACGTGCGCATCATTTGCGCGTATTGGCCCCAGGCTGCCGGGTCGATGCAATACACAGCCGCGCAACTGGCGGCCATGGCGGCCGCCGCACCCGCCAAGATCTTATAGCTCTTTGAAAGCACGATCCACACCAGCAGCACAACGCCAAAGACCAGGAAGAGGTGGGGTTTCAGCGCGCAAAACCATAGAGAGACTCCGGCTAGAAATTGATGCTCACGGTGCAGGCGCAAAAAGAGAACATACCCCAACAAAACAAACAGTGAAGTCTGCCCCATCGACACACAGAGCAGGGCTGGCGCAAACGAGAACCCTAACCAATGCAGGTAATTTCCGGGGCTTCCATGCATCCGCCAAAGCATGAGGACCGAACCCGCCAGGCACCCCAGCAGCAACAGGGACCATAAAAACGCTCCCACCCGCAAGCCGATGAACCCGAGAGGATACGCAAGAACCATCGCCCAGGGCGGGTTCCGCATGAGGCCAACTTTGAATTTGGCGTCAAGCCCCGCACCCTGCTCAATCCGCCGCATTGCATCCTCGTCAAACGGATTAGCATGGTGAACAAGTTGCTGGCCCGTGGCCCAATAGACCACGAAATCTCGCCCACCTGCCAGCTTGCCGATCAGAGGCAGAACGCAGAGAAAAAGAACTGTGTATGCAACCATCAGCCCCGTAACGCTCGCAATCGAGATATCCGCGAAGTCGTACTTTGGCCGGGGCGAGGAAAGTTCCGTGCTGTTTGCCATGGTGGCTATTCTACTTCGGCTTCTGACAGTTGCGCGTTTTCCCGCAGACTGAAGTCCTTCCTCAGTACCCGGTCGCGGGAGTTCCAGGCTCTGGCCGCACGGGATCATGTCTGCATGGGAGCGAGCCGCTTCCACCCGCTCAAAGCGCCTGAGCGATCCTCAATTATGCCGAAAATTCGCGAGCACAGTTTTACGTGCTACACGTTGAAGCCGTGTATACAAGACCAGCCTGCCCGATTCGCCATGCATACAACTGTTTACACTGCATTGGGTACCTTAGTTTGGACAGCCTCATTAAGTTGTTGATTCATCATCATCAACCGTCTGGTAATATGTATGGCATGACGCTTGCTACATAAGGGTCGTCCCCGCCTCAGGCTGGGAAAATCAACTTACGGAGAGAACAAAAAATGAACACTATGCTTCTCAAGCTGTATGTGAAGTTCCAGGACCTGATGAACCGCGAAGAAGGCCAGGATCTGGTCGAGTATGCTTTGGTCGTGGCTCTCATCGCTTTCGGCGCAGTTGCCGGGATGAAAGTACTGGCCGGCGGCCTCAACAACGCGTTCACCACCATCAGCACCACGCTTGCCAACTCACTGTAAATCCTGGGCAATCAACCCTCAGGAAATATGTGTGCGCGGTACGAAAGATTCACCGATGGGAAGCACTTAAGTGTACCGTGTGCTCCTCAGGCTGTATGTAAAGTTTCATGGCCTATGAGCCGCGAAGAAGGCTAGGATCGGGTCTAGTATGCTTTGGTCGTTGCTCTCATCGCTCTCGGCGCAGTTGGCGGTGTGAAGGTATTGGCAGCGGAACTCAACAACGCGTTCAACACCATCAGCACCGCACTGGCACATAGCCTCTAACCCTTGGCAATGCATCGCCAGGACACAAGACACAATGCTTCAACGGGAGAGGTATTTTAGCCTGAGTTCGCGTTAAGGCGCCTCTTGCCGGCATAGGTCATACTTTTCAACGCAGAAATGGGATAGCCATAGCGGCCGGATACTGAAGTCTCGCAGTGAATCGTCGTGCTGGAGAACAATCAGAATCGGACCGAATATGCTCTCATACGTTCCTCCGATTGCCTTCGGCGGCCCTGCCGGCATGAAGGCACCGGCAATACGGATCTGCACCGCGCCCATCAAGATGGCACGGAACTCAGGTTCAGTTTTAACCAGACCATGCACAAAGCAAGGTCTGAGCGTCACAATTGGCCGCCTTAGTTTCTGCGCGGGAGAGATACGCCGGGCAAAGTACTTGCCACCGCGTTCTCTCCCTCGCTTTTTTGGGCTGCGTCTTATCATCGCAATCATCCCACCCTCGGCCGCCGGCCAAGTCTCTGGCGTACGAAAGCGTTGAGAGTGAAGTTGAGCATGAATCTGAAACGGATGCAGCGGATTGCTTTGTTTTGGCTGCTGTTGTGCTGCGGAATCTCCGTTCTATGGGGATACTTCCTGGAGCGCGGTTCGTCTATCGGCGAATTAGATTTCAAAGGCGTCTACTACGACGCGCGATGCCTGCTTCAACACGGCGATCCTTACAAAGAGGGCGAGCCGCTGCGTGTTTATCAGGCGGAAGGCGGGCGGCTCCAACCATCCTTGGAAGGTCTCTGGCAAGTTTTGAAGCTGGATGTATATTTGCCAACCACGAATATCTTAATTGCGCCTTTTGCGATGCTCCCATGGAAACTCGCACTGCTGCTGTGGATGAGCCTCACCGTGGGAACCCTCGTTCTTGCCGCTTTTCTGATGTGGAATTTCGGCGCCAGTTACGCGCCAGTAATCTCTGGTTGTTTGATCTGCTTCATTCTTGCCAACAGCGAAATTCTCTTTGCATCCGGCAATACCGCAGGAGTCGTCGTTAGCCTGTGCGTGGTGGCCGTCTGGTGCTTCGTTCGCGACCGGTTTGTAATCGCTGGCATCCTGTGCCTGGCGATCAGCCTCGCCATCAAACCCCATGACGCAGGTTTCGTCTGGCTCTATTTTTTGCTGGCGGGCGGGGTCTGCCGAAAACGCGCGTTGCAAACCCTTCTGGTCACTGTTGCTCTGGCGCTGTTCATTATCTTATGGCTGGCGCCGATCGCGCCGCATTGGATGCAGGAATGGCAATCCAATTTGTCGGTTATTTCGGCGCACGGCGGGATCAATGATCCTAGTCCCACTTCAACGTCCGGTCGGAACGGCGGTATGGTCATCGATCTACAATCCACCATTAGCGCTTTTCGGGACGATCCGCGCATCTACAACCCGGAGAGCTATCTGGTCTGCGGATCGCTACTGCTGGTATGGGCGGTTCGCGCCCTCAGGTCGCGTTTCTCGCAGCGGGGAGCCTGGCTTGCGCTCGCCGCTGCCGTGCCTCTGACCCTCCTCGTGACTTATCATCGGCCCTACGATGCCAAGCTCCTGCTGCTTACCGTTCCCGCCTGCGCCATGCTCTGGCGGGAAGGCAGGCCGATCCGGTGGTTTGCACTGATCGTGACTGCCGCAGGGATTATCTCGACGTCGGATATCCCACTGACAATTCTTCTGGTCCTTACAAAGGACGTTCATATGCCCACGGCGGGGTGGCCTGGACAGTTACTGACCGTCCTGCTGACGCGGCCCATCCCGCTTATCCTGCTGACGATGGGCATATTCTATCTGTGGATTTATCTGCGGCACGATCCTGCCCAATGCTATACCGGTAAAAGCGAAGGGGAGTTGATGGCACCGATTGCGGCGAAGATGGCTTAAAGTGGAGCGATATGACCGTGGAGCTCAGCATCGTGATGCCCTGCCTCAACGAGGCGGAGACGCTGGCAGCCTGCATCCGCAAGGCGCAGAGGTATATCGAGCGGTCCGGGTTGAATGCCGAGATCGTCATCGGCGATAACGGTTCCACGGATGGTTCCCAGGAAATTGCAGCCAGCCTTGGAGTGAGGGTTGTTGACGTTCCGGCGCGTGGGTATGGCGCCGCGCTTTACGGAGCAATATCTGCCGCCCATGGCCGCTATTGCATCTTGGGAGATTCCGACGACAGTCACGACCTGGAGAATCTCGATGCTTTTGTAGGAAAGCTGCGCGACGGTTACGACCTGGTGGTAGGAAACCGGTTCGCGGGCGGCATCGAGCCTGGCGCGATGTCGTGGAAGAACCGCTACATCGGAAATCCAGTCCTCTCATTCATCGGTAGGCTTTTTTTTCGAGCCGAGGTGAGAGATTTCCATTGCGGTCTGAGAGGCTTTTCCAAAAGCGCTTTTGAAAAGATGGATTTAAGAACCACGGGGATGGAATTCGCCTCTGAGATGGTGATCAAGGCCAAACTCATTGGGTTGAAGATGACCGAGGTTCCCACCATCATGAGCCATGACGGTCGATCGCGTGCGCCGCACCTTCGGCCCTACCGCGATGGATGGCGGCATCTTCGCTTCATGTTGATGTATAGCCCACGCTGGCTCTTTCTTTACCCAGGAATTCTTTTGATCATGTTGGGGCTGGCCGGGTGCATCTGGCTTGTGCCGGGGGTGCGGGCCGCGCATGGCAACGGACTCGACATGGATAAGCTCTTGTACGCGTTTGCCTCGGTTCTTCTGGGCTTTCAGCTGGTTGCCTTTGCGGTGTTTACCAAAGTCTTCGCCATCTCCGAGGGCCTGCTCCCGGAGGATCCGCGCCTGAGCCGCGCCTTCCATTACATCACGCTGGAAACGGGCCTGGCCGTTGGCTGTTTGTTGATAACGCTTGGACTGGGGGGATCAATCATTGCGGCAACCGTCTGGGCCAAAGCGAGTTTTGGTTCCTTCGACGCGGCCCATATGCTGCGCGTCGTTACACCGTCCGTCTTCTCTCTCACCTTAGGTGTACAGATTGTTTGCAGCAGCTTCTTTCTGAGCATTCTAGGGCTGCGGCGACACTGATGATATTCACAAGTCTGGCTGCATCGCCTTATCCCGGCGCAGTTATGCACGGAAGCCATTGACACCCGACGCGTATACAAGGAGATGTATTTTGGGAGTCTTCAGTTCATTTGGGGAAAATCATTTAAGAGAGCCTCAAGAAGATGCCCCCCTAGCCGAGCGTCCCCAATCCGCAAGGGACCGCGTGTTCTTCGCAGTTTATGCCCTGGCTGTTGCCTTGTCGATTTCCGTCTGGTTCGTCGCCGTCCGCGCCCCGCTTTGGCTGGATGAGACTGGCACTTACTGGGGAATCAATGCAGGTTTCCCGGGAATATGGTCCCGCCAGTTCCAGACCCTTTCGTCGACTGAGTATGCTTACCTTCTTTGGGCATCGACCAAACTGATTGGGACAAGCGAGATCGCCTTGCGCATTCCATCCATTCTCGCCATGCTTGGAGCTGTCTATCTGTTGTATCGTGCTGCCCGCGAGTTGTTCTCGCGCGATTGCGCCATCCTCGCGGCTCTCATCTTCTCTATTAATCCTATTGTGGCTTTTGCGGCCATTGACGTCCGGCCCTACGCGTTTGCGGCGCTGGCGACGAATGCCACCATCCTTATCCTGTTTCGCTTAAGGCGCAACAGTTCAAATTGGCTGGCGGCCTTGTTCGGTCTTTCGGCAGCATGCATTGTCTGGTTTCATTTTTTGTTTATCGTGATTCTGCCAGCCCTCGTGCTTTGCTTTTTTGTTCTCAAGGTTGGTGATCACAAAGTCGTATGGAAGCAGTTCGGTGTTGCTCTCGCAACGTTTGCGGTGGCGTTCTTGCCGGTCGTCCCATTGATGATGTTCCTGCTCCGCAGCAGTCTAACCCATGTTAGCGAGCCGGCTCCGACTCTGCTACTCCTGGCATGGACACTCGCGCCGGGGTGGTTGCTGCCCTGCCTCTGCGGCACTGGTTTTGCCGCCTTTCTGATATCCGCTCTTGCGCGGCGACGCGACTTGGAAAACCCTTATAGGGGCGGGCCTATTCTGCTTTGCGCATCTCTGGCGCTCATTCCGGTTCTCATTCTGTATGGCGTGAGTGCGGCAACATCCGTCCACATCCATGCGACACGCTACCTGCTGATCGCGGTTCCAGGCATTTCGCTTTGCTGGGCTATGCTGGTCAGCGCCTTGCGGCCGCGCGCACTGCAGCTGCTGTTCTGCGTGGCGCTTGTGATTATTACCGCTTGGCTTTCCTATAACTCCCCGCGTTTACGGCAACATCTATACTCGTACAAATACGCCCTGGAAGCTGCCGAACAAAGCGCCTCTGCGGACGACGCCACGGTGTTGCTCTGTAGCGACTTTCCGGAGTCGAACTACGTTGAGATGCCGCTCGGTTCCGCAAAAGAAAGCAAGTTCTTTGCGCCGCTCTCTTATTACAAACTCAGTGTGCCTGTCGTGCCTCTTCCCAGGGATCTTAACGAAGAAGCAATCCGGGTGAGTTCACGGTTTCTCAAAGAAGCGGCGAGCAAGCATGAGCGTTTCCTGGCCGTTGCGCATCAACACTCGTACAAAACTCTCGTTTGGCTGACGCAAAGTGCCGTGACAAATTACTCTGTGAGAGAGTTAGGGACATTCGACGATATCAAGGTTCTGGAGTTTATACCGCGAGCCCTTGTAGTGCCTCGCCGTGATTAAACTCCCAACGCGGAACAATACCGTTCAGACATGCTCGGATTTTCGGTGTCGAAGGCTTTGGTGAAAACTCTCTTTGCTAACTTCCGCTCTCGTAAGGGATGGTCCAACCGGCATCTGATTCTCTGTGCGTTCGATGCGTGGCTTCTCAGTGATCGGCCAACGCTGCGGCCTCGTGTACGATCATAGATGCGGATCGGCGGCTGGATTTCCAAACCCTCCCAGGCGAGAAACTAGAGAGAGGATGACCATGACAAGGACGCGGTGGATTGGTCTGATTTTGATTTTGTTGAGCAGCGGGATTTCCATTTTGTGGGGCTGCTCAATGATGAAGACCGCGAATGGAGGGGGAGATTTCAGTGCGGTTTACTATGGCGCGCGATGCCTGCTGCAACACCACAACCCTTACAGTGTGATCGAGTCGGATGGCGGTTGCCCGGCCAAAGGCTGGGAATGTCCAGAGGATTCCGTCCAAGTCTGCCAGACTATGACGTTGTATGTAAATATGCCCACCACGTTAATTTTTCTGGCGCCTTTTGCGACTTTGCAGTGGGGGCATGCATACGCGCTGTGGATGGCTTTTACCGTCGGAGTGTTCATCCTTGCCGCCTTTCTGATGTGGAATCTTGCAGAGAGTTATGCTCGGAAAGTTTCTCTCCTCCTGATGTGCATTCTGCTTGCCAACTGCGAGATGGTCTTTGGCGGCGGCAATACGGCGGGGATCGCCGTGTGCCTTTGCGCAGTGGCCGTCTGGTGTTTTCTTCGAAACCGGTTTGTAACGGCCGGCATCCTATGCCTCGCGATCAGCCTTGCTATCAAACCCCATGATGTGGGCCTAGTCTGGCTTTATTTTTTGCTGACGGGCGCGCCCTATCGGAAACGCGCGCTGCAAACTCTCCTCGTTACCGTTGTTCTGGGTCTCGCGGCCGCCCTGTGGGTCACGAGCGTCGCCCCGCATTGGATGCAGGATTGGCATTCAAACTTATCGGCCATTTCAGCGCGCGGCGGTCTCAATGAACCGGGCCAGGCTTCCTTCTCTGGCCGTAAAGCCTCAATGGTTATTGATCTGCAGGCGGCCATCAGCGTCTTCAGCGACGATCCGCGCATTTATAACCCGGTGAGCTATCTAGTCTGCGGAGCGCTTTTGCTGGTTTGGTCGGTTCGCACTCTCAGGTCGCAATTCTCGCAGCGGAAAGCCTTGCTTGCGCTGGCCTCGGTACTGCCTTTTACCCTGCTGGTGACCTATCATCGGCCATGGGATGCGAAGCTCTTGATGCTCGCCGTTCCCGCCTGCGCCATGCTGTGGGCTGAAGCCGGCCTGACCCGGTGGCTCGCGCTGCTAGTAACCTCCGCGGGAGTTGTTTTCACCGCGGATATCCCGCTGACAATTTTTCTGATTCTCACAAATAACTTGCACCTATCCACAGCGGGGCTGCCTGGGCAGTTACTAACAGTCGTGCTGATGCAACCAACTCCCCTCATTTTGCTTGTGATGGGCATATTCTATTTGTGGATTTATCTACGGCGCGATCCGGCCGAGGCTGCAACGGCGGAGCATGGAGAACCGGGGGGAAATACAGCTTGCGCCTGCGCGGGACTAAGTCCGATACAATCCGGAAAAGGCCGTTCCGCAGGGTCATTTCAAGCTATGCGGCCGTTTCCGACTGGAAGAGAGTGAAGATGGCAAGGACGCGGTGGATTGTATTGGCCTGTCTGCTGTTGTGCTGCGGAATCTCCGTTCTATGGGGTTCTTTTCTGCAGCGCAATTCGCCTCACGGAATGGGAGATTTCAAAGGCGTCTACGACGACGCGCGATGCCTTCTTCAACACGGCGATCCCTACAAAGAAGATGAGCCACTGCGCGAACTGCGTGTTTACCAGGCAGAAGGCGGGGGGCGCCCACGTCCCTCAGATGCGCTCCAAAGAATTCTGACGATGAAAATATACCTGCCGACCACATCTCTTTTCGTTGCGCCTTTCGCGATGCTGCCGTGGGGGCCTGCGCATCTGCTGTGGATGATTTTTACCGCCGTTAGCTTCTTCTTTGCCGCTTTGCTGATGTGGGATTCCGGAGCCAGTTACACGCCAGTAATCTCTGGTTGTTTTATCTGTTTCGTTCTTGCCAACAGCGAAATTCTCCTTGCATCCGGCAATGCCGCAGGAGTCGTCGTCAGCCTTTGCATGGTGGCTGTTTGGTGTTTCCTGGAGAAGAAGTTTGTTTGGGCTGGCGTCCTTTGCCTTGCAGCCAGCCTCGCTATCAAGCCCCATGACGCAGGTCTGGTTTGGCTCTATTTCCTGTTGGCGGGCGGGGTCTACCGGAAACGAGCGCTGCAAACTCTCCTGGTTGCTGTTGTTCTAGGCCTGGCGGCCATCGTGTGGGTAGAGCCGATCGCGCCAAATTGGTTGCAGGAATGGCACTCCATTCTTCTGACGGCTTCGGCGCCCGGCGGGGCAAGCAACCCGGGGCCGACCTCACCCGATGTCAGAAACGGCCCCAGCATGATCCTCGACCTTCAATCCACAATCAGCGTCTATCGGAACGATCCGCGCTTTTACAATCCAGCCACCTACCTTATCTGCGGGGCGCTGTTGCTGGTCTGGGCGGTTCGCACTCTTCGGTTGCGCTTCTCGCTGCGGAGAGCTTGGCTTGCGCTCGCGGCCGTTGTACCGCTTGCTCTGGTCGTAACTTACCATCGGCCCTACGATGCCAAGCTCCTGATGCTTGCGGTTCCGGCCTGCGCTATGCTTTGGACCGAAGGCAGGCCGATTCGCTGGATCGCGCTTCTCGTGACTGCCGTGGGGATTATCTTCACATCAGATATCCCTCTGGTCATTCTAAGCATCCTCAACGGCAATTCGAGCGGATCTACCGCGGGAACCTCTGGAAAGATACTGACCGAAGTGTTGATGCGGCCCACTCCCCTCATTTTGCTTGTGATGGGCATATTCTATTTATGGATTTATCTGCGGCGCGATCCGGTTAAGGTTGCAACGGCAGAGCACGGTGAACCGGGGGAGATACAGCTTGCGCGCACGCCGGCATAATTCGATGCACGCGCGGGAAGATCGTACTGGCAGAAAGAGGCCCAACCATGACAAGGACGCGGCGGATTGTTCTGTTTTGGCTGCTATCGTGCTGCGGCATCTCCTTTTTATGGGGAACGTTTCTGGGGCGCTCCTCAGCGAACGGGATGGGAGATTTTAAAGGGATCTATTATGACGCGCGGTGCCTGCTTCAGCACGGTGATCCCTACAAGGAAGGCGAGCCGCTGCGGATCTATCAAGAAGAAAGGGGAGCGCTGCCGCAATCCTCGGACACGCTCCGGCAAGCTCTGGCGTGGAATGTATATTTGCCAACCACATCTGTGTTCGTTGCGCCTTTCGCGATTCTGCCGTGGGAGACTGCACGCCTGCTGTGGATGATTCTTACCGCTGGGAGCCTCGTCTTTGCCAGCTTCCTGATGTGGGATCTCGGCGCAAGATACGCGCCAGTCCTTTCTGGCGTTTTGATTTGCTTTGTCCTTGCCAATAGCGAAGTTCTCTTTGCATTCGGCAATCCCGCAGGAATCGTCGTGAGTTTGTGCGTGATAGCTGTCTGGTGTTTCCTGGAGGAGAAGTTTATTTGGTTCGGCGTTTTGTGCCTTGCAGTCAGCCTTGCTATCAAACCTCATGACGCAGGTCTGGTCTGGCTCTACTTCCTGCTGGCAGGCGCGGTTTATAGGAAGCGCGCGCTGCAAACCCTCCTGGTAACTGCTGTCGTGGCTGCTCTGGCCATTCTGTGGGTTTCGCACGTCGCGCCGCATTGGATGCAGGAATGGCAATCCAATCTGTCGGCCATTTCCGCGCACGGCAGTGTCAACGACCCTGGGCTCGCTTCTGTCACCGGCCCTTCCGTCGGCATGGTTATCGATCTGCAAGGGGTCATAAGTGTCTTCCGGAATGATCCGCGCATCTACAATCCGGCTAGCTATCTGGTATGCGGAGCACTTTTGCTGGTATGGTCGATTCGCACTCTCCGGTCGCGCTTTTCGCAGACGAACGCGTGGTTGGCAATTGCGGCGGTTGTGCCTTTTACCCTGCTCGTGACTTATCATCGACCCTACGATGCCAAGCTCCTGCTGCTTGCTGTTCCGGCCTGCGCAATGCTCTGGGCAGAGGGTGGCCTGATTGCGTGGATTGCACTGATACTGAATGCTGTGGGAATTGTGTTGACCGCGGATATCCCTTCAGCAATTCTCGTGACTCTCGCCAATAACTTGCATATTTCCACTACGAGGCTTTCCGGACAGATCTTGACCGTCGCGCTGGTCCAACCTGCGCCGGTTATCTTGCTGGCGATGGGCATCTTCTATCTTTGGATTTACCTGCGACGCGAGCCGCAGAAAGGCTGATCATGACAAAGCCGCGGCGAAATGCTTTGATTTGGATATTGCTGGCCAGCGGGATCGCCATTTGGTGGGGCTTCTCGATTGGGCAGACGGCGAATGGATGGGTGGATTTCAGAGCAGTTTACTACGGCACGCGCTGCCTGCTGGAGCACCACAACCCTTACAACGTGAGTGAGCTCGAACAGGTTTACCGGATGGAGGGCGGGGAACGCAAGACCGAGACCACCGCAACGCTCCAGGCTGTAGTGCTGTATGTGAACTTGCCCACAGCATTCATCTTCATGGCTCCCTTTGCGATGCTGCCCTGGGGACCGGCGCACTTGATTTGGATTGCTTTCACCGCCGGAACTTTGATCCTCGCCGCGTTTTTGATGTGGGATATAGGTTCGAGATATGCGCCAGACTTATCACTGTTTCTGGTTTGCATTCTGCTTGCCAACTGCGAATCGATCTTTTCCACTGGCAATACGGCCGGGATTGTTGTAAGCCTGTGCGTGATAGCCGTCTGGTGTTTCATTAAGGAGCGGTTTGTCTGGGTCGGCATCCTTTGCCTTGCGGCAAGTCTCGCGATCAAGCCTCATGACTCAGGGTTGGTGTGGCTGTTTTTTCTATTGGCGGGCGCGCAACTCCGGAAGCGCGCGCTGCAGACCCTTCTGGTTACAGCCGTTCTGGGCTTGGCCGCTTTTTTCTGGCTTTCGTATGTTTCGCCGGGTTGGTTGCATGACTGGAGTTCCAATCTCGCGGCCATTTCTGTGCGCGGCGGCATCAATGAACCAGGCCCTGCTTCGCTCACCGGCCATTCTGCCGCCATGGTCGTCGATTTGCAAGCGGCCATCAGTGTTTTCTGTGACAATGCGCGCATCTACGATCCAGCCAGTTATCTGTTCTGCGGAACACTTCTGCTGCTCTGCGCGGCGCGCACGCTCCGGTCGCGCGTCTCTCAGGAAAGAGTCTGGTTTGCGCTTGCAGCCGTCGTGCCTCTTACCATGCTCGTGACTTATCACCGGCCATGGGATGCGAAGCTCGTGATGCTTGCGGTTCCCGCCTGCGCTATCTTATGGGCCAAGGGCGGCGTGACGCGCTGGCTTGCGTTCCTGATCACTACCGCGGGGTTTGTGTTGACCGGAGATGTTCCGCTGGCCGCTCTCGTCATCATTGCGGATAAGCTGCGAGTGAGCACGACGGGGATCTTTGGCCAGATGCAAACTGTTATGTTGAACAGGCCCGCCTCGCTCATTCTGCTGGTGATGAGCGTCTTTTATGTCTGGGTATATTTGCGGCGCGCGCCCAACCCCGCGGAGACTGACCCTGGCGGCACTGCGTTCACGCGGGCTTAATCTTATTTACGTTAGCGGCCACTTTGCTTGCTATCAACCAGCATACTTTCGACGCGGTCGGCGTGCTGAATGTCCGGGGCTTCTCCATAGACTTTGTCTGCATTGCGCTTACGCACCGGCCTACCCCTCGTTTTAAGCAATTGCACTGTCCCGCAAGTGGAACATCGCCAGGGATAGAACCCGAGCAGAGGAGCCAACCTCACGCGCAGGAACCCTTCCCTCTTAATCCGACGGATTCTATAACTCTTACATTTTGGGCAGATCATGGGTTTTTCACTCCGCAAAATTGCAGACGGATGGGGGAACTGACCATCATATACCTGTCTGCATACTTAATCGACCAAAAACTGTGTCTTGTATATAGCATTTACAATCCAGCGCCCAAAGGTAACCTGTGCCCGGGTACGGTTTGACGTTAGCTCCGCGCTCGTCTAGCTCGGGTATCGAGACGTGAGACCGGCGGCGGTCATCGACCGAATTGGTGCAACCACGCATTGATTCCAGCATCGATATTAATGAGGAAGAGATTTTAAATGGCTAAAAACGTTGCTGAAGTCTTTATCGAGACGCTTGTGAACGCGGGCGTAAAGAGGGTCTATGGGGTGGCGGGCGATTCATTGAATGGCCTGACCGATACCATCCGCAAAAGCAAAGAGATTGAATGGCTGCATGTGCGGCATGAAGAGGTGGCTGCCTTTGCGGCCGGCGCCGAGGCTCACCTTACAGGGGAACTAACCGTATGCGCGGGCAGTTGCGGCCCGGGCAATCTCCATCTCATCAACGGCCTTTACGATTGTCATCGCAGCCGTGTGCCGGTGCTGGCGATTGCGGCGCAAATTCCCAGTAGTGAAATTGGAAGCGGCTACTTTCAGGAGACGCATCCTGAGCAGTTGTTCAAGGATTGCAGCCACTACTGCGAATTGGTCTCACAACCGGAGCAGATACCGCGCGTGCTGGGCATCGCCATGCGCACGGCGATTGCCCGGCGCGGCGTCGCGGTGGTGGTGATTCCAGGGGATGTGGCGCTGCGCCCTTGTTCCGCTCCGGCGCTTTCGCTCGGCATACAGGATTGCGCTTCGGCCCTTCGTCCATCGGACAATGAACTCGGCAAAGCGGCTCAAATTTTGAACGGCGCGCGCAAGGTCGCCATTCTTGCCGGCGCGGGATGCGAGGGCGCTCACGCGCAACTGGTTGCGGTGGCCGGGCAATTGAATGCTCCGATCGTTCATGCGTTGCGCGGCAAGGAATTTATTGAGTACGACAACCCGTATGACGTGGGCATGACCGGACTGCTGGGCTTTTCTTCCGGCTACCACGCCATGATGAACTGCGATGCCCTGCTGATGCTGGGAACGGATTTCCCCTATCAGCAGTTCTATCCCAAGGATGCAAAGATCATCCAGGTGGACCGGCTCGGCGAGCAGATTGGAAGACGCACTCCGGTCGCGCAGGGCCTGATTGGCAATGTGAAGGAAACGCTGGAGGCGCTGGCGCCTCTGATCAAGAACAAGATGGATCGATCTTTCCTCGATACATGCCTCGGCCACTACAAAGATGCGCGCAAGGGGCTCGACGATCTTGCCGTGGAGGAGCCGGGCCAATCGCGGATGCATCCGCAATTCGTGGCAAAAATTCTAGATGAGCTTGCGGCCGAGGATGCGGTGTTTACCTGCGACGTGGGGACGCCGACAGTCTGGGCGGCGCGCTACCTGAAGATGAATGGCAAACGCAGGCTGCTCGGGTCGTTTATTCACGGCTCCATGGCCGGCGCTATGCCACAGGCCATTGGCGCGCAGGCCGCCTATCGCGACAGGCAGGTGATCAGTCTTTCCGGAGACGGCGGGCTGGCGATGCTGCTCGGCGACCTTCTGACGCTCCGTCAGCTCAAACTGCCTGTAAAGCTGGTGGTCTTCAACAATAGCGCTCTCGGCTTTGTCGAACTGGAAATGAAAGCTGCCGGGCTGGTCGACTATGGCACGGAGCTGGTCAATCCGAATTTTGCGAAGCTGGCCGAATCGGCGGGCGTCCTTGGCGCGCGCGTGGAGAAATCAGAAGAGCTGCGCCCGGCGCTGACCGCGGCGTTGGCGCACGATGGTCCGGCCCTGGTTGAGGTGCTCGTGCATCGTCAGGAACTGGCGATGCCGCCGACAATCAGCGTCGATCAGGCCTGGGGCTTCAGCCTCTACATGATCCGAGCTGTGCTGAGCGGGCGCGGCGACGAAGTCATCGATCTCGCCAAGACCAACCTCATGCGCTGATGCCGGGTTCAGCAAGGCTGCCGGGGCTCTTGATCGAAAGCCCCCGGCCGCGTGGATGGCCGAGTGACAACTCCAAGGAAAACAGCTTTCCTCGGCGCCCCCGACTTTTGCTATACTTGAAGAGTTCACCTCAGTGCGGAGGTGGCGAAATTGGCAGACGCACCAGCTTGAGGTGCTGGCGCCCAAAAGGCGTAGGGGTTCAAGTCCCCTCTTCCGCACCAAATTTCTCTCGTCCGGGCCAGCCGGACTGACCTGGAAAGCAGCTTTCAACATGAATATCCTTTTCGGTTTTATCGTCGGCCTGCACATTCTTGTGTGCCTCTTTCTGATCGGTGTGGTGCTTCTGCAGCAGGGCCGCTCGGCGGATCTGGCCGGCGCTTTCGGCGGACAGGGTTCGCAGACTGCCTTCGGCCCTCGCGCCGCGGCCAACGTGCTTACCCGGCTCACTACCTGGTCGGCGATCATCTTCATGCTTACTTCCATTAGCCTGACGATCCTCTACCAGCGCTCAGCCGGCAGCTCTCACTCCGTGCTGGAGAACTCGAAGCCCGCGCCGGCGTCAGCACCCGCGAAGTCCGGCAAGTAAGCCGCAGACTATTCTTTCCATTTAGATTTGCAAGGGACGGCAGGCCACATGGCCTGCCGTTTTTTACTGATAGTCCAGACCCGCGCCAATACCCTAAAGATTTTAGTTGACAAGAATATCTGACAGATATATCTAGAAGATATATGAAGAATAACCGGACCGCCTACGTGATCCTCGGGATGCTGTCCATCCAGCCGAATCTCTCTGGCTACGAGATTCACAAGGCAATCGAAGATAACTTTGGCAGTTTCTGGGGCGAAAGCTACGGGCAAATCTACCCTTCTCTCAAGCGGCTGGCCGCCGAAGGGCTGATCGCGCCGTGCAATTCGGCCTCCGCACCCAAGAAGCGGCGGCAGAAGTATGCACTGACCGATGCCGGGCGCGTTTCCCTTAGAGAGTGGCTGGCTCTGCCGTTCCAGAACGATCCGCCGCGCAATGAATTTCTGCTCAAGCTGTTCTTTGGCCGCGAGGCAGCACCGGGGGTCGCGCTGGCGCACGTCCGCGAGTTGGAGCAGCGCAACCGGCGGACGCTGGCCACGCTGGAGGGGATCGAGAAGATGGCTCGCGCGCACCTGTCGAAGGATCCGAATCTGCCTTACTGGATGCTCACGCTGGGGCTGGGGCTGGCGCTGACCCGTGCCGCGCTCGATTGGGGCGATTCGGCGCTGGCTGAGCTGGCTGCGATGGAGACGGCTGCCGCACAAAACCCGCGGTCATTGGAGAATAATCCCATCGTCAACGAGACTGAACCTGGATTGTGAGGATCGCTCACAGGCGATTTGTACGCACACTGGGCCAGCCAAAGGAAAGGATCGCACCATGCCTACGCAAATTAAGTCCAGCGGCAGTTCACAGATCGTCGCCTGGGCTGCCACCAGCTTATTTGTTCTCGGCTTTTTCTTCTCTCCGGTGGGCGCATGGACCGGCCCCATTCTCGGCGTATGGTTTGTGGGAACACAAAAGCCCCGGCGCGGATTTCTTTGGATGCTGGCCTTCGGCTATCTTCCCAGCCTGATCTTCGGCTGGCGGAAGTTTCCACTTGCCGGGCCACAACAAGCGCTCGAATATCTCGGTTGGATGCTGCTCGTTTCAGTGCTCGGTGTCTTGCCCTTCACCTTCCACCGGCTTGTCAGTTCGCGCCTCCCTGGGTTCCTGGCCACGCTGCCATTTCCGCTGGCGGCAGCGGCAATTCCATCGCTTGCCGTGGCGCTTCATATCAGTGGGGTTCATGACGCAGGTTTAGACCGATTTTTCATTCACTGGTTCGCGGCGACTCTTGTCTGGCTATGGACCCGCGAATCTCGTGCCACGATTCTCGTCTTTGCGGCGGGCTTTGTTCTTGCGGCAGGCATCGAGCTCACACCATCATTCATGATTTCAGTGCAGCACTCAACCCTGCCTCGCGGCACAGTTTTTGGCTCGATTTGCCTTGGCGGCGCCTTACTTCTGAGCATCTGGGCTGTGCTCAATCCCCGCAAGCACAAGCCCTGGGTCGACCGTCCGCAGGCTGTTGCCATGCTGCGGAGTCCCTTCACCGGTAACCCGCTGTACGTGGTCAGCGAAGGTGGCCGGGAAATATTGGTCAGCAGTTTCGGCGAGCGATTCCCGGTACGCGATGGAATTCCCGCCTTCCTCAAGCCGGAAGACCTGACCGGCGACAACGGCAAATACAACCATCTGTATGAAACCATCGGCGGCTTCTACGATGATACGCAGCGATTCTTCTGCGCCTTCCGGGGAGTAGAGATTGGCTCGTACTTCGAGAACTATATGAGTTTGCTCCAAGTCAAGCCAGGCAACTCGGTGCTGGAGACTTCGGTGGGCACCGGCCTCAACTTCAAGTATCTGCCGCGCGGCGTGAAGCTCTCCGGCCTTGATCTCTCTGCTGAGATGCTGGCGAACTGCCAGAACAATCTGCGCCGATGGAAGATGGAGGCCGACCTGTACGTGGGCAATGCCGAGAGCTTGCCCTTCGCCGACGACAGCTTCGATGTCGTCTTTACGTGCGGCGGCTTCAACTTCTTCAGCGACCGCGCCAAGGCCATCCGCGAGATGATCCGCGTAACCAAGCCGGGCGGCCAAATGATGATCGAGGATGAAACAGAAGAGTACGTGAAGAGCACCTACGAAAACATTCCATACACCACGAGTTTTTACTCGAACCGCAAGGAGGCTGTGACCGTGCCCATCGAGCTGGTGCCGACGGAGATGGAAGAGATTCATCTGGAGATGCTGAAAGAGGGCAAGTTTTACGCGATCACCTTCCGTAAACCCGCGCTCGCGCAAAGCGCCAGGCGCAATACAATGGAAGCATGATTTTGGAAACCTTCCCCGTTGGCCCTTTGGCCTGCAACTGCACCATCCTCGGCGACCGTGAGGCCGGCGAGGCCATCGTCATCGATCCCGGTGACGAGGTTGGCCGCATTTACCGCAGGCTTGTCGAACTCGGCCTCAAGCTCAAGCAGATTCTGGTCACGCACGCTCACATAGACCATGTGGGCGGCGCGCTGAAGCTCAAGGGGCTCACTGGCGCGCCCATTCTGCTAAACGAAGCCGACCTGCCGCTGCTGAAAATGATGGATCAGCAGGCCGGTTGGCTGGGCATCGCAACGCCTGAAACCGCTCCGCCCGACGAGAGCCTGGCCGATGGCCTGCTCGTGGGGCTGGAGCACTACCCCGCCCAGGTCATCTATACTCCCGGCCACACGCAGGGTTCGGTTTGCCTCCATTTTGCCGCGCTCAAGCTGCTGGTCGCCGGCGATACGCTCTTTGAAGGCAGTATCGGCCGCACCGATCTGCCCGGTGGCGATTATGGCCAAATCATCGACTCCATTCAAAGCCGTCTGCTCTCATTGCCCGACGAAACCCGCGTTCTCACCGGCCACGGCCCCGCCACCACCATCGGCGCGGAACGCAGGAGTAATCCCTTCCTGCGCGGCCAGTGAGCCGGAAAAGTCTTATTGCGATCCGCAGGCAATTCTCATCATTCCCACCGGGCTCACGCATTTCCATATCGGGGTTAACCGGACGGATGCGCCCGTTCGCGCTGATGAAGCCCGCCTCGCCAATCTTCTTGGTGATGGGCATATTCTATCGATGGGTGTATGTGCAATACGATCCCGCCGGCGCCACCATCGGCGATTTGAAAATGGACACAGTGATCGCTAGTCTCAAAACGGTGCTCGAAGAGAAGACAGAAAGAGACTCAAGATGACAAACGCGCGGCTCGACGGTCTGTATTTGCTGCTAGTGGGAAGCGTGGTTTTTCTTTTCCTGGGTATCCTCGCGGAAAACGTCAATGCGGCCTCGATGGTGGACTTCAGAGCACTTTACTACCCCGCGCGATGCCTTATTCAACATTGTGACCCGTACAACGAAGGTGAGGTACTGCGCATAACGCATGCAGAAGGGGGAGAATACCCAGGGGATACCGCGAAGATTCGCCAAATTGTGACACGCTATATCTATTTGCCGACCGCCTTTTCCTTCACGGTTCCCTTCGCGATGATTAAGCCGGTTTCGGGAATTCAGACAGCGGGATGAGTGGAAGGATTGTTCCTCAGCCAGCCATTAAGATGGCAGAAAAGAGGAGCAACGATGGCACGACGTCCAC
>Ga0255353_1000581_pt1 | contig 23355 bp, 18 predicted proteins | sample HBST25metaG_FD_189941 | JGI IMG/M metagenome (GOLD analysis project Ga0255353, IMG submission 189941) | Peat soil microbial communities from Stordalen Mire, Sweden - H.B.S.T25 | ecosystem: Environmental > Terrestrial > Soil > Wetlands > Peat | place: Sweden: Norrbotten County, Stordalen Mire...
GCGCTACATTGATACGTATGGCAAGGTTACCGAGCATTATCCGCTGAACCCGAGCGGGTCTGTGCAGGGCGTTGCCGGATTGAGCAGCGCGGATGGACGCGCGCTGATTGTGATGCCGCATCCGGAGCGTGTCTTTCTCGGAGTGCAGCACACATGGGTGCGCGACAAGATGCGCGAGCTGAACGATAGTCCGTGGCAGAGAATGTTTGACAACGCACGCAAGTGGGTTGGGTAGGAGAGAGCGTGAGTTCAAAGGTGGATTACAAGTCCGCGGGCGTGGACATCGAGGCCGGAAACGAGGCGGTGCGGCGCATCAAGCGGCACGTGGCCGAAACTCACAAGCAACACCCTTCGGCGGTGCTCACCGGGCTTGGCTCTTTTGGCGCGCTCTTCGCCCTGGGCGATGCGCTCAAGGGGCTGAAGGATCCGGTGATGGTGCAGAGCACAGACGGCGTGGGCACCAAGAGCAAGGTGACGGTGATGGCCAGTCGGTATGAAGAACTGGGTCACGACCTGGTCTCCGCCGTCGCGGGCGACATCGTAGTGATGGGAGCGAGACCGCTTACCTTTCTCGACTACCTGGGCTTCCACAAAACCGAACCGGAGATTGTCGAGGCGCTGGTGCGGGGCATGAGCGCCGCGTGCGTTGAGGCGGGAATTGCGTTGGTGGGCGGCGAGACCGCGGAGATGCCCGCGGTGTATGCCGAAGGCGACCTGGACGTGGTTGGCTTTGTGACCGGCGTAGTGGACCGCGAGCGTATGCTGACGGGCGAGAGCATTGTTGCGGGCGATGTGCTTTACGCCATCAACTCAAGCGGCTTGCATACCAATGGGTTTTCGCTGGCGCGCAAGCTGATCTTCGAGATCGGCGGCTATGCGATCGATGCGCGACCGGAGGAGCTTGCCGGCAAGTCGATTGCGGATGCGCTGCTCGCGCCACATACCAACTATATTTCGCCGGTCAGAAACATTCTCGACGCCGGGATTCCGGTGAAGGGTATGGCGCATATTACGGGCGGCGGGCTGGTGGAGAACGTGCCGCGCATTTTGCCGGATGGGCTGGGTGTCGTGATCGATAGCGCGACGTGGAAACCGCAGCCTATCTTTGCGCTGATGCAACGCCTCGGGAATATCGACGATCTCGAGATGCATCGCACGTTCAATATGGGCGTGGGATTGGTGCTGATTGGACCGCCGGGTTTGCAGGGCGACTTAGCGGCGGCAATTGCAAGTTCTCCTGCGCTGCGTGTCTGGGAACTGGGGCGCGTGGAGGCGAATGCGAGTGGCGTGCGTTTTGGAGGAGTGAACTGAGATGGAACGGCAAATGCTTCTTGATGCGATTCCACACTGCTTGACGGCGACTAATCTGCCGCTGACGGCGAAGTCTTTGACCGCAAAGTACACGGGCAAGGTCCGTGACACTTATGAATTGAGCGACGGACGTCTGCTGCTAGTGACCACCGACCGGCAGAGCGGCTTCGACCGCTTGCTGGGCGCGATTCCATTCAAGGGCCAGGTGCTAAATCGCACGTCGCTGTATTGGTTTGAGCAGACGCGCGGGATTGTCGGCAACCATGTGATTTCGAGCCCGCACGCCAATGCGCTGATTGCGCGCAAGTGCAAGGTGCTGCCGATTGAATTTGTCGTGCGCGGGTATATGACAGGGTCAACCGATACGTCAATTTGGACACAGTATAAGAATGGCGTGCGGAATTATTGCGGCCACGCGCTGCCCGAGGGCATGAAGAAAAACGAACGCCTCGCGAAGAACATTGTCACGCCAACCACGAAAGAGAAGGAGCACGACAGGCCGATTACGGCGAAAGAGATCGTCGCCGAGGGATGGCTGACCGCCGAGCAGTGGGAGTTCGCTTCCGAGAAGACGCTTGAGCTATTCGCGTTTGGGCAGAAGATCGCGGCCGAGCGCGGGTTGATCCTGGTGGATACGAAGTATGAGTTTGGCGTATCGAGCGATGGCGAGATTCTATTGATTGACGAGATCCACACGCCGGATTCGAGCCGTTACTGGCTGGCCGACAGCTATGCGGAAAGACTGGCGGCTGGGCAGGAACCCAACATGATCGACAAGGAATTTTTCCGGCTGTGGTTCCGCGAGCGCTGCGATCCGTACAAGGACGCGGTGCTTCCGGTCCCGCCAGACGATCTGATTGCGGAGCTTGCGGCGCGATACATTCAGCTCTTTGAAAAAATTACAGGAACCGCATTTGAACCGGACCTGCGGCCGCTGGAAGCAGCTGTGTTGGCGAGTCTGGCGAAATGAGCGTGAAGGTCGGCGTTCTTGGTTCAACTCGCGGGACTGCGCTGCAAGGGATTCTCGATGCGGTTGCGGCGGGCACGCTCGATGTCGAGATCGTGCTAGTGGTGTCGGACAAAAAAACTGCGCCAATCCTTGAACGAGCGGCAAAGTTCGGAGTTCGCACGCTGTTTCTCTCGCCGGCAGGATTCGAGCGCGAGGCTTATGACCAGCAGGTAAGCGATGCGCTGCGCGATGCTGGAGCGGAACTGGTGCTGATGATCGGCTATATGCGCATCGTTTCCGCAAAGTTTATTGAAACGTGGCGGGGAAGACTGTTGAATGTTCATCCGTCGTTGCTGCCGGCGTTTGGCGGACTGATGAACCGGAGTGTTCATGAGGCGGTGCTGGCCGCGGGCGTAAGCGAGACCGGATGCACAATTCACCAGGTGACGGAAGAAGTCGATGGCGGCCCGATTGTTTTGCAGAAGCGTTGCCAGGTGCTGCCGGGCGATACAGCGGAGACGTTGAAGGATCGTGTGCAGGTGCTGGAGCAAGCCGCATTCATAGAGGTGTTGAAAGGTTGGAGGATGTGATGGCGGAGGCGAAAAAGAGAGTGGATGTCGGGATTGTCATGGGATCGAAGTCCGATTGGCCGACCATGGAAGCAGCGGCCAAGGTACTCGACGAGTTAGGAATCGCGAATGAAGCGGAGGTTATCTCCGCGCACCGCACTCCAGACAGGGCGATGCAGTACGCCGAGAGCGCAAAAGCGCGCGGTTTGCGCGTGATTATTGCCGGGGCGGGCGGCGCGGCACATCTGGCGGGATTTCTGGCGGCAAAGACAACTCTGCCAGTGCTGGGCGTGCCGATGAAGAGCGCATTGAATGGTCTTGACTCGCTGTTATCGACGGTACAGATGCCCGGGGGTATTCCGGTGGCGACATTTGCGATTGGCGAAGCCGGGGCGAAGAACGCGGGTCTTTTTGCTGCCTCGATTCTGGCGTTGGAAGATAAGGCAATTGCACAACAGTTGGAGCAGTTTCGCAGCAAGCAAACAGAGACGGTTTTGAAGGGGTCCGACCCCCGCGCATGACGAAAGCACCGAGGTTTCGGATCGGGATTCTCGGCGCTGGACAATTCGCGCGGATGCTGGAACTGACCGGTAATAGGGCAACTGGATCAGTAGGCCTATATGAAGCACATCAGTGAGCGGGATTCTTTCGTATGATATTGATTGTAATAGTCTTGCAAGTTTAGCTTGCTGCCCGTTCTGCCTGGATTGGTTCAGCTTCTGGGAAACAGTCGGCCATTTTCTGCGCCGCAGGAATCAGAGCAGAATACGCCTCCATAACACCTTGGGCGAGGCCAACTTTATCTGCCCTGGAATACCGAGCCCTTCTTTCTCCTCACTCGATAAAAGCTATAGCCGCCTGACCTGACGTGCGGTGTACCTGGATGCGGACAAACCAACTTGCAAAGCGCACACGCCTTGCCAAATGACGGCAGGGGATTTATCCTCAGAACCGTGGCGAATGATTGAAAAGTCAGTACAACTGCCGTCTTTTAAGACATAAATGTCCAATTTTATCTGAGGTTTGAAACGATTTGCGAGCTGCAGCGACTATGCATGCAGAACCTCACTAGAATTGAGATGCCCGACGGTGTTGTTGCTCGGCTTGCACAAGAGTGTTCCAGCTCTTGGCTGTTTAGTTGCAGTATTTTTCCCGTAAGAGGGTGCTGCTTTGGTGATCTCTGAATGGAGGGCTTAGCCTCGCGTTTAGCTAAGTCAGCATGGCGGAGCCATGCGCAGATTGATACCGAACAAGGCGGAGAGTATCCTCAGTTCATCATTTAGCACATTGGATCGTTGTACCCTGCTGTTTTTGCAGCAAACCGGTCAACCCAGAGGCTTCAGGTGAATCTACGGGCGATAGGTCAAATATGCGACGGCCGGGCCCTCTTGAACCCGGCAGTTACGTCCCCTGCGCGCGACCGCTATTGGCACGCGGTTTACACTGTTCCCCAGCACGAAAAGTCAGTAGTGAAGCACCTTGACCTGCGAGAGATTGAGTCATTTCTCCCTGTCTATGAAACTGTCCGGGTCTGGAAGAACCGGCAACGGATGAAGCTCGTCCTGCCGCTGTTCCCAACCTACCTGTTTGTGCGGATCAGTTTTATGGAGCGGGTCAAGGTGCTTCAGTCGCCTGGAGTGCTGCAGATTGTGGGCCATAGAGGGTGTGCTTATATTCCGGATTCCGAAATTGAGTTTCTGCGCTCCGGCTTCTGCAGGCAACGGATCGAACCGTACCGTGATCTTGTTATCGGTGAAAAGGTTCGTATTAAGGGCGGCGTTATGCAGGGTCTTCAAGGAACTCTTGTAAGAAGGAGCAACAGCATGCGGTTCGTGCTGACAGTTGAATTGATTAATCAGCATGCAGCAATCCAGGTGGACGCTGAAGATTTGGAACGGATAGTTGCTTCACCACAGGATGTTTGTTGTGCTAAGCATTGAAGGGGAAGGGAAATATGTCTCCAGTATCAAAGCTTGCTCGACCGAATAGTGCGCGTCGTATTGGGCGTATGTCCGTTGTGTTTTCTCTGGACTTGATTGCATTTGCCTTTTCTACATTCCTCGCATTTGAGTTGCGATTCGACGGTGCTTTGCCTGCCCAGTACTTCCGCTCGATGGAAATAGCTCTGTGTATCTGGGCGATTGCAAAGTCAATAGCGTTCGTTGCTGGCGGGGTAAACCGGGGAAGTTGGCGTTATACCTCTATTCTTGATGCTGCGCGGATTGTGCTGGCTACTTCGGCGGGGTCATTGCTCGGTGGATTGGTCATATTTCTTCTGTTCGCACCAAGGGGTATTCCTCGTTCTATCTACATCCTTGACTGGCTGATCTCCTGCGTGCTGGCTTTGGGAGGCCGGTTGGCAGTGCGTGTGATCTTGACCGCAAGGAGCAGGGCTGGCGTTGAAGGAGAGCAGACGAGGACGATTATTTACGGTGCCGGTGACGCAGGGCTGGCTCTGTTACAGGAATTACAGCAGAACCAATCCCTGATGTGCGATGTTATAGGCTTCGTCGACGACGATTCAAGCAAAGTTGGGCTCACCTTGCATGGAGGGCCGGTATTGGGAACGGGAGATGCCCTCAGAGCGTTGGTGCAGAAGTATGCCATCAAGAGATTGCTTATCGCGGTTCCGGCTGCGACCGGACCGCAAATGGTGCGCATTTTGAGGCTCGCTACAGATGCCAAGGTGGAATACAAGATGGTGCCGGGTTTGGGGGAACTTATCCAAGGCACGGAATTGGGTAAGCAGATTCGAGAGGTTGCTGTGGAGGATCTACTGGGCAGAAAGCCAGTGCACCTGGACTTGGACCGGATACGGGAGCGCATCCAGGGGCGGGTTGTTATGGTGACGGGTGCAGCAGGTTCTATCGGATCGGAAATCTGCAGGCAGATTGCTTCTTTCCGTCCGCTTGCCATTGTGGGTTTCGATGAGGCGGAGACTCCCCTTTTCCATATTGACAGAGAGATGACTAAGAGCTTCCCATACATCAATTTTTATCCGGAGATTGGAAGTATCACCAGCCGTGGCGTTCTGAAGCGGGTAATGCAACGCCATCACCCGTCAATTCTGTTTCATGCGGCTGCCTACAAGCATGTTCCGTTGATGGAGAGGCACGTGTTTGCGGCCGTCGAGACTAACATCTTTGGGACCTGGAACGTCGCCCGTGCAGCGGCGGAGCACGGTGTCGGCGATTTTGTCATGATTTCCACGGATAAGGCGGTTCGGCCGACGAGCATGATGGGCGTTACAAAGCGCATAGCAGAGTTGCTGATTCGCGCGCTTCAGATGGATGGTGGAACCAAGTTTGTTGCGGTGCGCTTCGGAAACGTACTAGGAAGCAACGGAAGTGTTGTTCCAATCTTCAAGGAACAAATTGCCGAAGGCGGCCCGGTAACGGTCACTCACCCGGAAATGACCCGCTATTTTATGACCATTCCTGAGGCGACCCAGTTGGTTTTGCAAGCGTTCTCCCTCGGCAAGGGCGGAGAGGTATTCGTTCTGGAAATGGGCGAGCCTGTCAAGATCGCGGATCTGGCCAAGAATCTAATTCTGCTTTCGGGGCTCCAGCCTGAACGAGATATCGAAATCCAATTTACCGGTCTTCGTCCAGGCGAGAAAATGTTTGAAGAATTAAATTTGCATGATGAGCATCTGGTTCCAACTTCGCACGCCAAGATTAGGAGCTATGCATGCTACCAGGGTGTCGATGCAATGCAACTCAAAGCATCTTTGCTTCGCTTGCAAGCGATTGTTGAAGGGCAAGACGTGGCCAATCTTGTGCTGCTGCTCAAGGAATTGGTTCCCGACTATAATCCCGGGACTGAGCTTTTGAAGACGGCCCTGTCTATCAGGCCATACGATGCAGTTCCAGACAAGATTCCGGTTCACAGTGCAGCTTCGGACAAGATCCCTACTCATAGTGAGCAGACAGGCGCCTCGGGAACGCCCACACGAGCGCGACCGTCTCTTTTGAATTAACGAGCGCGAAAGGACGACTGCGATTTGAAGCGAGTCATTTCGCACCATTCGAGGCAGTGATAGATCTCCCGGAATGGACTATCTCTCTGCTTCTGTAGTACCCATTTAAGTCAGACGAGTTACTTCTTATGAGATCAAAGGCACTTTTGCTATTTTTTCTGCCCTGCGCTCTTTGTGCCGGTCAATCCGTGCTCACAACCCCGACTGAGTCCACACAGTCAGCCGCGGGTTCTAGCGCGGCGCAAGAGCCTGCGACAAGCACCACACAGGCTCCCACTCAAGCGCCCCGCCAGGCTGGCGGGAGGACCTATTTCGATAACGCCATTCCAAGTTCTGGGATCTCCGCAGGGACTGTGCCGGCGCCGATGCAGTCGCCGATGAGGATTGCCGGACCGCTCACCCAGAAGTCCGAATTTGAGAAGTTTGTCGAGGATGCGACCGGACGCAGGCTTCCGGTATATGGTCGTCAGTTGTTCGACGAAGTTCCGACAACCTTTGCGCCAGTGGAACATGTTCCTGTGCCGGCAGATTATGTGCTGGGACCGGGGGATGAGCTGCTGATTCGTGCCTGGGGGAAGATAGATCTTGATTCCCGCGTAACGGTGGACAGAAACGGGCAGATATATCTGCCAAAAGTCGGAAGCCTGACTGTAGCAGGTTTGCGCTATGAACAAGCCGAAGGGTATCTGCATTCGGCCATCGGCGCTCTCTTCAAGGATTTTGAACTGAATGTTGCCATGGGGCAGCTTCGCTCAATCCAGATATTTGTTCTGGGCAACGCACGGCAGCCCGGCGGGTACACGGTCAGTTCCTTGAGTACCTTGGTCGATGCCTTATTTGCCTCTGGAGGCCCATCCGCAACCGGAACTATGCGTCACATTCAGCTGCGGCGCGGAGGCCAGACGCTGACCGAATTCGATTTCTATGACCTGATGCAAAAGGGCGACAAATCCCACGATGTCCGTCTGCTGCCCGGCGATGTGATTTACTTTCCTTCGATTGGAGCGCAGGTTGCTATCAGTGGCGATATCAACGTACCCGGTATCTACGAGTTGAAAGGCGAAACGACAGTAGGCGCCGCTCTCGCAGGAGCGGGAGGAATCACAAGCCTGGCTGACGCCGAGCGCGTCGTGCTGGAGCGGATTGAGAACCACCGCAGTCGCCAGGTTGAAGAATTCGCGCTGGACACAACGGGGCAAGGACACTTACTCAGAGACGGAGATCTTTTGCGGGTCTTTCCGCTTTCGCCGAAGTTTGAGAACGCAGTGACGCTGCGTGGCAATGTTGCTCAACCCGGCCTTTATGCCTGGAAGGAAGGAATGCGGATTTCGAATCTGATTCCGTCTCGTGGCTTTCTGATCACTCGCGATTATTGGAACCGGGAGAACCACCTTGTTCCGCGCATTTCCGCTCATCCTTTTGGAGACCCGCGCTTAGAACAGTTTCACGAACAACAGAAAGGCCAGTCCCGCGATCTGGGCACAGATCAGTATGGAAACCCGAGAACTGACCAATTCGACAATGAACGAGAAGATCAGTATGGGAACCAGCCGCCTGATCAATTCGGTAATGGACGGGCAGATCAGTATGGAAACCAGCGAATCAATCAATTCGACAATACGCAGTCAGATCAGAGCGGGAACCAGCAGCCTGACCAATTTGGAAATGGGCAGGCAGATCAGTATGGAAACCAGCGGGCTAACCAACCCGGAAATGCCCAGACTGGCCAATCCGGAATCTTGCGCAACAATCAACCTGGCAACCAGCGTAACGGCCTGTATTGGAACTCACGCACTCCAATTATTGACACCGTGGGCAAAATCAGCGCGGAGATCAACTGGGAATATGCGCTGATTGAGCGCCTAGACGAGCGTGATCTGAGCACCCATCTGATTCCGCTTCGCCTCGCCAGCGCAATCGACAACCCCACATCTCCGGACAATCAGTTTTTGAAAGCTGGAGACGTCATTACTGTCTTTTCAAGAGCGGACCTTGAATTGCCTATCGAAAAGCACGCTTCCTTTGTCCAGGTTGGCGGAGAGGTAAACGCACCAGGCGTATACCGCGTCAATCCCGGCGAGACTTTAAGAGATGTCGTGAAACAGGCAGGAGGGCTTACGCCACATTCTTACCTCTATGCCTCCATACTTACGCGCATTTCGGCGCGCAAGGCTCAAGAGAAGCAACTCCAGCAATCCACTGAGCAGATGCAAAGAGAACTCACAGCCAAGTTCGCGAATGCGGTTCCGCAAACTGGCCAGACTGGAGCGGACCAGCAAGCGCAGCTTGCCATGCAGCAAGCCGCTTTAGCCAGGCTCGCTTCAATCAGGCCAACAGGCAGGGTAGTACTGGACATGAAGCCCGGAGCCGAAACCGTCGAAGATATGCCAGATTTTCCTCTTGAAGATGGAGATACCTTCTACATCCCGCCGCGACTCAGCACGGTCGAAGTTGGCGGGGCTGTGTACAACGCGAATGCACTTCGCTATGAGCCCGGAAAGCGGCTCATTGCTTATCTGAACGATGCCGGTGGCGCTACCCGCGAAGCGGATCCAAAACGTATCTTCGTGATCCGCGCAGACGGAACAGTCGTCAGCCGGCAATCCCGCAACAGCCACTCTCATGGCAGCTATGGAAACCTGAAGCTGCTGCCCGGAGACGCCATTGTTGTCCCGGAAAAGATGAGAGTTTCAAGCGGACTCCAGAATTTTGCAAGTTACGCCCAAATTATCTCAGGATTTGCCATGACGGGCGCCGTGCTTGGATCGGTACTCCCATAATGGTGTTAGCAATGACCGGAAAAGACTTCTCGATCGACGAAACGGCTGAGGCAGTCGACGATACTTCCTTATCGGAGGCGTCCAGCGATGGCTATGAAGTCAGCCTAATCGATCTCCTCACGCAGCTTGCCTATCGGAAGTGGCTAATCGCGAAGATCACGGGCATCGCCGTGATTGCCGGCGTGGTTTTCGCTTTAGTACAACCCGTCCTGTATACGGCGACTACCAAAATCATGCCGCCACAACAGACTCAATCGACGGCTTCTATGTTGATGATGAACCAACTGACATCCGCTGGCGGAGGCTCTTTGGCCGCACTTGCCGGTGGAGGACTGGGCCTGAAGAATCCCAATGACATATACATTGGTCTGCTGACTTCACGGCCTGTAGCCGACGCGATCATCCAGAAATTCAACTTGGCTGCGGTATACCACTCCAAATACATGACGGAAGCCCGTAAAGAGCTGGCAGGCAATACCGTGGTTACATCTGAAAAGAACGGATTTATCTCCGTGTCAGTCACAGATAAGGACAAGAAGCGTGTCGCCGAAATGGCCAACGCTTACTCCGACCAACTTCGCATTCTTACTAAGTCTCTTGCTGTAACAGAGGCATCGCAGAGGCGACTTTTCTATGAAGAGCAGTTGAAGCAGGCTAAGGATGCGCTGGTCGCTGCCGAACTTGCCTTCCAGCAGGTACAACAGCAGAAAGGCCTTGTCCAGTTGGACGCGCAGGCCAAGGCAATGATCGAGAGCCTTAGCGTCCTTCGCGCGCAGGTCGCAGCCAAGCAGGTTGAGGTGCAGGCGTTGCGCTCTTATTCAACGGAGCAAAATCCCGAAGTGCAATTGGCGGAAAGGGAACTGGCTTCTCTACAAGCCCAGGAATCGCGCCTAGAGCAGAACAATCACTCGCCGGGAATTGCCGGGCTTGGGTTAGGTAATGTTCCTGCCGCGGGGCTGGAATATCTTCGAGCCGCACACGAATTGCAATATCAACAGGCCCTATTCGACATGCTGATGAAGCAATACGACGCAGCCAAGCTCGATGAATCCAAGGACGCGGCCATCATTCAGGTCGTGGAGCCGGCCATCGAGCCGGACCACAAGTCGTCCCCAAAGCGCGCATTGATTGTCCTGCTCTTCACGGTAGTAGGGTTTTTCATTGGATGTCTTGTCGCGCTGCTGGCGTGGAAGAAGCAAATTGTTTCATCCGAGCCAGCTATCGTGATACAAATGCTCGAACTGAAGAATGCCATTCTGGGCCGGGGTTTGTCGAAGCAAAAGGGATGAGACTTTGAGCAGCCTTGAAGAGTCAGCGAAGTCAGTAGATTTTCACCGCAAGTGATCCAGCGTTCACAGAATGGGGAGTGCTCCGCCCTGTACGAAGCGCTCCCCGTTTCAATAATCTTCAGAATATCTCGGCTCTTCGGAGCCGGTCATGATTGGCCTCGGCGCATGGAATTTGCAGGTTAGGCAAGGAAAAGGAAAAGCAGATGAAGGCAGTCATTCTGGCGGGAGGGCTTGGCAGCCGACTGAGCGAGGAGACATCCCTGCGCCCCAAGCCCATGGTCGAGATCGGCGGCAGGCCGATCCTCTGGCACATCATGAAAATCTATTCGCACTTTGGCATCAACGACTTCATCATCTGCCTTGGTTACAAGGGCCACATGATCAAGGAGTTCTTTGCCAACTACTTCCTGTACTCGTCGGATGTGACTTTTGACTTGGCGAAGAACAGCGCCATGTACCACAGAAGCGGCTCAGAGCCGTGGCGCGTAACCCTGGTCGATACCGGCTCCGAAACCATGACGGGCGGGAGACTGCGGCGCGCGTTGCCCTACGTTGAAAATGAAGAGAGGTTTTGCTTCACGTATGGGGATGGCGTGGCGGATGTAGATGTGACCGCAGTGATCGATTTCCATAAGTCTCACGGGAAGCTGGTGAGTCTTACTGCTGCACAGCCAACGGGCAGATTTGGATCCTTGAGCATCGACGAGGATAGCACGCTTCTGTCTTTCGCGGAGAAGCCGAAAGGCGATGGTCGATGGGTGAATGCCGGTTTCTTTGTGCTTTCTCCCAAGATAGGCGCTTACCTCAAGGACGACACCGCCATTTGGGAAGGCGAGCCGATGGAAACCCTTGCGCGCGAGGGGAATGTCGTGGCTTACAAGCATACTGGTTTCTGGCAGGCCATGGACACGGTTCATGACAAGGCGGTCCTGGATGGGCTTTGGAACAGCGGTGCGGCTCCGTGGAAGGTATGGTAATGAACTGGAGCGGCAAGCATGTGCTTTTGACCGGGCACACCGGCTTCAAGGGAAGTTGGCTGTCGCTTTGGCTGCAGCAGAAAGGCGCCGAGCTGTGTGGCATCGCTCTTGAGCCTCCGACCAAAGTAAACCTGTTTCAGGATGCGGGCGTTGAGCGCGAAATGCGCTCGGTGATCGGAGATATCAGAGACGCCAGTCTGTTGCGTCAGACGTTTGCCGAGCATCGTCCAGAGATTGTCCTGCATATGGCAGCACAGCCATTGGTCCGCACCTCCTATGAGGATCCGATTGGCACCTATTCGACCAATGTAATGGGCACAGCCAATGTGCTGGAGGCCGTTCGGCACACAGACAGCGTGCGGGCCATTGTCGTTGTCACCACCGACAAGTGCTATGAGAATCGCGAATGGGAGTGGCCGTACCGCGAGACCGACCGGCTCGGCGGGTACGACCCGTACAGCAACAGCAAGGCCTGTGCGGAACTGGTGGTCTCGGCCTACCGAAATTCCTTCTTCAATCCGAAAAACTACGCCAGTCACGGGGTGGCCGTGGCATCGGTTCGCGCCGGCAACGTGGTCGGTGGCGGGGACTGGGCGGAAGACAGACTGGTGCCCGATGCCATACGCGCTTTCATGGAGGCGCGTCCGGTGCGCATCCGCAACCCGCGGGCCATCCGTCCCTGGCAGCACGTTATGGAGCCGCTGCGCGGCTATCTGGCGGTGGCCGAGTCGATGTGCGATCAAGGGGCCGCGAGCGGCGATGCATGGAACTTCGGCCCCGAACAGTCCGATGCACAGCCAGTGGGTTGGATCGTGGACGAACTTGCCAAACTGTGGGGCAACGGAGCGCGGTGCGAGAAGGAAGGCGCGGCGCAGCCGCATGAAGCGCAAACTCTCAGGCTGGACTGGTCAAAGGCCGCAGCGCGCCTCGGATGGCGCCCTTTGCTGACTCTCAGGGATGCGCTCGCACTCACGGTTATCTGGTATCAGAAGCGATTACAGAACGAAGATATGCATGCGTTCACCCGTGCTCAGATTGAGCAATATGAGGGGCGTTGGCTAGCGGATTCGACGACCAATCCAAAGAGCAGTGGGGTGCATACATGACCATCAGTCGTAAAGACCAATTACGCGTCGCGATCCAGGAGCTGACCACCGAGTATTACAGGGAAGCCTTCCCGGAAAAGACGTATGTCGCTGGAGAGTCGCCTGTGCCGGTCTCGGGGCGGTTCTTTGACGAGAGCGACCTGTTTGCCATCGTTGAGTCGGGGCTGGATTTTTGGCTGACCGCTGGGCGATTCGCGGATCTCTTCGAATTCAAGTTCGCAAAGTTTCTCGGAGTGCGCGATGCGCGGCTGGTGAACTCCGGATCGTCCGCGAACCTTGTGGCGGTTTCGGTCTTGACCTCTCCCACCCTGGGAGATCGGCAGCTCAAGCCCGGCGATGAGGTCATTACCGTTGCTGCGGGCTTCCCAACCACTGTCAACCCCATCATTCAAAACAACTTGGTTCCCGTCTTCGTGGATATCGAACTGGGAACCTACAATGTGGATGTCTCCCAGTTGGAGAAAGCCCTTGGTCCGCGCACCAAGGGCATGATCTTTGCGCATACTCTTGGCAACCCCTTCAATGTCGGAGTCGTAGCCGCTTTTGCACGCAAGAATAACCTGTGGTTGATCGAGGACTGCTGCGATGCCCTCGGATCGACCTTTGGCGGCCGGCATGTGGGCACCTTCGGCGATCTGGCAACCTTTAGCTTCTACCCTGCGCATCACATCACCATGGGAGAGGGCGGATGCGTCGCGACCAATAAACCTCAACTCACCAAACTCATCGAGTCGTTTCGCGATTGGGGCCGCGACTGCTGGTGTGCGCCGGGCAAGGATAACACCTGCGGCAAGCGATTCGACTGGCAACTGGGAACCTTGCCTTATGGATACGATCACAAGTACACCTATTCCCACCTGGGCTATAACCTGAAAGCTACCGATATGCAGGCCGCGGTGGGTGTGTCGCAGCTCGCCAAACTGCCGCATTTCATTGAGCGCCGCAAAGAAAACTTCAAGTATCTCAAGGCGGCACTGAAGCCGCTTGAAGAGTTACTTATCTTGCCTTACTCAGAACCCGATTCCGATCCCTCGTGGTTCGGCTTTCCCATCGGAGTCCGTCCCGACCTCTCCTTCAAGCGCGACGATCTCACTCGCGCCCTCAACGATCGTAAGATCGGCACCCGATTGCTCTTCGGCGGCAATCTGCTGCGTCAGCCTGCGTTTGCGGGCTGCGAGTATCGTGTCATCGGTGATCTGCCCAATACGGATTTCGTGATGAATAACATGTTTTGGATTGGTGTCTATCCCGGACTGACCCAACCGATGTTCGACTTTCTTGCTGAGACCATCCTCGACTTTGCTGTCCAGCAGCGGTAGAACGGAAATCAGGAGGCAATGACAGTGACAGATATTCACAAGCGTCCCTTGTTCGTATATGAGATGGCTAACAATCACATGGGGGACGTGGAACACGGAATCCAGATTATTCAAGAGCTGGCGAAAGCATCTGAGGGTTTCCCCTTCAACTTCGCAGTAAAGCTGCAATATCGTGATCTAGATACTCTGATTCATCCTGATTTCAGGACCCGCATGGACCTAAAGTATGTCAAGCGGTTTTCCGAGACGCGTTTGAACTGGGAGCAGTTCAAGCAGCTCAAGGATGCAATCACGGCGGCAGGATGTTTGGCGATATGTACTCCGTTCGATGAGAAATCGGTAGAGAAGATTGTGGAGCATGGGTACGACTTCATCAAGATTCCCAGTTGCTCGCTGACCGACTGGCCTCTGATTGAGAAAATAGCGGAGTACGATCTGCCCATTATCGCTTCGACGGCGGGTGAGCCGCTGGAGGATATCGACAAGGTGGTGAGCTTCTTCCGCCACCGGGAGAAACAGCTGTCGCTGATGCACTGCGTGGGCGAGTATCCGGCCAGGGACGAGCACCTGCATCTAAACCAGATTCCGCTGCTGAAGAAGAGGTACCCTGGGATTGAGGTCGGCTACTCGACGCATGAACGGCCCGACAACTTCCAAGCGGTGAAGATTGCGATTGCGCTTGGTGCGACCATCTTTGAAAAGCACGCGGCAGTTGCGACCGACAAGTACGCGGTGAATGCCTACAGCATCACGCCGGAACAGGCCAAGAATTGGTTACAGTCTGCGTCTGACGCATATAAGATGCTGGGTGAGCCGGACGTGCGTTATCCTGCGCCTCCGGGCGAAATCGAGGCGCTGGGGGGTCTGGCGCGCGGCGTATTTGTCAAGGAGCCGGTCGCAGCGGGATCTGTGGTTAAGCCATCAAATGTGTTTTATGCGATGCCGTGCGTTCAAGGACAGATCGTTGCGCCTGACATGTCGAAGTACACTGAGTACATTGCCAAGCACCCGATCGCCTCGAATGGTGCGGTGATGCGCGCCAACGTGGAGGTCAGAGACCGCCGCCGGCTCGTACATAAGATCGTGCGGGACATAAAAGCCATCCTGAAAAAGAGCAAGGTTGCGGTGCCGGGACAAGTGGATCTGGAGATCTCGCATCACTACGGCATTGAGAAGTTCTACGAATACGGCATCGCAATGATTACGGTTGTGAACCGCGAATATTGTAAGAAGCTGATTGTCGTACTGCCGGGCCAGAAGCATCCCGAGCAGTTGCACAAAGTGAAGGAAGAGACGTATCACGTGCTGTACGGCAATGTGCAGGTACAGTTGGACGGGAATGTCTACGAGAAGAAGGCGAGTGAAGTGCTTATCATTCCGCGTGGACAGACGCACGCGTTCGAGACCAGGAACGGCTGTATCATCGAAGAGATTTCATCAAGCCACATTGTGAACGATTCTTATTACACGGATCCGTCGATTTCGGCGAATACCAATCGCAAGACATTCGTGACCTACTGGATGGACTGAGGATGGTGACGATTGTATGGGATGTAGACGATGTTCTGAACGATCTGATGTATCAGTGGTTCATGCGCGCATGGCTGCCGGAACATCCCGATTGCAGGACTGAATACACAGGGCTGAGCGCGAATCCTCCACATGCTCTGCTTCGCGTGGCACGCCGGGAATATCTGGCTTCGATGGATGCTTTTCGAAAAACAGATTCTGGAATTCATTTGACACCGAACGCTGAGGTCTTGGAGTGGTTCGCTGCGCACGGGAGCAGATCCCGACACATTGCATTAACCGCGCGTCCGCTGGAGACAGCACCGGAAGTTGCCGCATGGGTGATGCGCCACTTCGGCGCCTGGATACGATGCTTTGGCGTGGTGCCAACGCGAGCAGGCGTCGGCGTTCCCATCTACGACCGCTGTAAGGGAGATTATCTTCGGTGGTTGGGCAAAGGGGATGTGCTGGTGGACGATACGCAAGAGAATCTGGAGGAGGCCAGCAAGCTTGGCCTCAAAGCGCTCAAATGGCCTCAACCCTGGAACGACTCGAAGCAGGATACGGCAGAAACACTTGTGCAACTTGCGAATATGGCGGGGTGCGGTGATTAAACTTTCGGACTACGTTACGCAGTTTTTGGTTGACCATGGCATTAAGCATGTGTTCATGCTGACTGGCGGCGGCTGCATGCACCTGGTGGATTCGTTTGGACGCCAGAAAGGCATTGAGTACATCTGCTGCCTGCATGAGCAGGCGGCCGCGTTTGCCGCACAGGCCTATGCCGAGTATGTCAATGGCCTGGGATGCGCCTTGGTAACGACAGGGCCCGGCGGAACGAATGCAGTGACAGGCGTGGCCGCAGCATGGATGGATTCGTCCTCAACGGTGTTTCTGTCCGGACAGGTAAAAAGAGCCGATCTGCTTCATGGTCGTGGCGTGAGAACGATGGGGCCGCAGGAAGTGGACATCGTTTCGGTAGTGAAGCCTATCACGAAGTACGCCGTGACGATTCTGGAGCCGGACGACGTTCGCTGTGAATTGGAGAAAGCCATTCACTTGGCAACGACGGGCAGACGAGGACCGGTTTGGCTGGATATTCCGCTGGATGTACAGGCAGCGCTGGTGGACGAGACTAGGCTCCGCGGGTATACGCCGGAACCGGTCCGCGGCGACCGGGGAGAGGTGCTGAAGGCAAAGGTGGCTGAGGCTGTAAAACTGTTGAGCGTCTCAGAGCGCCCGGTGCTCTACCTGGGCAATGGTTCGCGAAATGCCAACATGAAGGGCCTCGTGCGCAACTTGGCGGAGACGCTCAAAATTCCGGTATTGATCAGTTGGAAGGCGTTGGACTTTCTGCCCGAGGATTATCCGTTCTATGCTGGCCGGCCAGGCTCTGTTGGCCAGCGCGGCGCAAACTTTACGCAACAGAATGCGGATTGCATTGTGGTGATCGGCGCACGGCTCGACTTGCCTTCAATTGCGTTCAATCATAAGAATTTTGCGCGCGCGGCAACCAAAGTTCTGGTGGATGTCGATCCTAAGGAGATCACGAAATTCGACATGCCGATCGATGTCCCTGTGGAGGCCGACGCGGAGGCCTTCATCAAAGTATTGATTTCACAGGCCGGTGCGCTGGCAGGCAAGGACTGGAGCCGGTGGCTGCGCCGCAGTAAGGAGTGGCAAGCAAAGTATCCCGTCGTGCTCAAGGAATACTGGGATGACAGCTGCGGATATGTGAACACTTACGTGCTGATAGATGTCCTGGCCGACTTGGCTACGGAGGATGATCTAATTGCGCCAGGCAGCTCCGGGCCGTGCAGCGAAATCGCATTGCAGGCGCACCGCGTGAAGGGCCGCCAGCGCTTGGTCAACGCACCGAGCCTGGGTGCGATGGGAACCGGCTTACCGGGAGCGATCGGATCCTGCGTGGCGAGCGGGGGTAAGCGAACGATCTGCGTGATTGGAGACGGGGGTTTCCAGCTCAATATTCAGGAACTGGAAACCGTGCATCGACTACAATTACCAATCAAGTATTTCATCTTATGCAACGGAGCTTATGCATCGATCGTCACCACGCAGAGGAACTATTTCGAAGGCCGGTTTGTTGGCAGTAACCCTGAAAGTCATTTGACGCTTCCGAATGTAAGATTGGTTGCAGAGGCTTATGGCCTCCTTACGGAAGAGATACGGGACCATAAGAACATTCGGGAAAAAGTGAAGTCGATTCTGGACCGACCGGGACCAATGGTGGTTGCTGTGAGTATCTCCTCAGGCCAGACGACGCAACCGAGAACAACGTCGGCTGTTCGCCCGGACGGCGTCATTGTGTCGGCGCCGATGGAGGATTTGGCGCCGCTGTTGCCACGGGATGAATTTCGCGCGAACATGATCATTCCACCGTTGGAAGATTAATCGCGTCTGCGGGAGAGTTATTTCTGCGCTTCCTGCGCGACCACGCTCGGGCGAGCGCACGGCATATATGTCGCGCTGCTGATAGGTGATAAGCGATTCGCACCTACATTACGGAGCCAGACATGAAGGCTGGAACTTGTAGTGGGTCAGCTACGGGACGACCCGCATTGTTTATGACTCTCGTCGGTGCTATACCGAGGAACGTGTAACTATTATAAGGGGACAGAACCTGACGGGAGACGTAGTGAAATCACTGGCATGTAGGATCTGCGGAAGCGACGATACACACATACTGCCCGTTGGCCAGTACGCGGAGTTCTTTCGTCTCCGGGTCGATATTGGTAAAGATCAATTCATGCTCTTTTCCAGAACCGGCACAATTACGGCGAACCCGATGTCGTTGGGTGCTCGAGCGCTTCGAAAACTGGGAAGAATTCTCTTTTCTCCCCGGGTTAAGTCGGCGAGACCATTCCGAACGTTAATGCAGGCTTGCGCGTCGTGCCACGGCATTACTCCGTGTCATGAATACTCATTTGCGGATTTGCACGGGCTCTACCGCGACTATCGCTCGATAACATACAACCGGGATCGTATTTCTGTTGAACCGGGCTATGCGCGAATAGCGAAGGATGTTGGAGCTCACCCGCTGGAAATCATGAACAGAAATACCGCTATCGACGGCTTTCTACGCAAGAACGCAAGCCATTTCGCGGGCGGTTCAATGATCGACTACGGCGGAAGCGACGGCCGGTTTCTTCCTCCCTTCGTTTACGCGCAATTTGAGAACATCCATATCTATGACGCGTCAGAGTCGCCGCTTCATGTTTCTGTAGATGCGCGGAAAGTGAAAAAGATCGCGATTGCGCCGCCCGAGGCATATTCGTTCCTGACCTGCATGCACGTGCTCGAACACGTAGGAAATCCAAGGGCGCTCGCTGTAGAGGCGGCGCGACTTCTCGTGCCTGGCGGTCTGATGTACATTGAGGTCCCTTTCGAATTGACTCTATCTGTGCGCGAAAACTTCGCAGGCAGAATCATTGACACCGCCATCACGATTCATGAGCATATGAACCTGCTTGACCGCACGAGTATCCGGACCCTCGTTGGATCGATCTTAGGGCTGGAGCTTATCGATGATGCGGAAGATATTGTGGACTTCGGATGGACAAAGGGTCTCATCGGACGCTTCCTGGTGAGGAAGGCAGATTAGCACTAGCCTGAGGAATGGAATGGCTTCTCCCTTCTCAACTGAAGATTTGAGTTTCATTTTGGTGAACACGCAGCACCTCTGGCAAGAGATGCGCGGCCAGAGACTTTTTTTAACCGGAGGGACGGGGTTCTTCGGCTGCTGGCTGGTCGAGAGTTTTGCTTATGTAAATCGACTTGAAAAGCTCGCCGCGCACGCAACCATCCTCACGCGAGATCCGGCAGCGTTCGAGCGGAAATGTCCTCACTTGGCTTCTGATCCCGCGATTACGCTGCTTGCGGGAGATGTCGTGAATTTCACTTTTCCGGATGGCAAATTCAAATTCGTGATTCATGCGGCAACCGAAGCCAGTGCTAAACAAGCTACCGAGAATCCCATTGAAATGTTGACAACAATTCTGCGCGGCACGGAAAGGGCGTTGGAGTTTGCAGCTAGTCACGGCACGCAGAAGTTGTTGCTTACCAGTTCCGGCGCGGTGTATGGAAGCCAGCCGCCCTCGATTACACACCTTTCTGAGGACTACGCTGGGGCACCAAATCCTTTAAAAGGTGAATCGGTTTATGCAGAGGGGAAACGGACTGCAGAGTTGATGTGCGCCGTCTATGGGAAAAAGTACGGGATCGAGTGCAAGAGTGCACGATGTTTCGCTTTTGTTGGGCCACATCTGCCCTTGGATGCTCACTTCGCCATAGGAAACTTCATTCGCGATGCGATGAGAGGAGAATTGATCCGCGTGAATGGAGACGGCACCCCGAAACGATCCTATATGTATGCAGCTGACCTGGCCATCTGGCTCTGGTCAATCTTGTTTCGAGCACCGGCGATGGAAGCATTTAATGTTGGGTCTAACCGGGCCATCAATATCTTGGAACTTGCCCATACCGTGGCTGCTGCTATCGGCTCGGCCGCAGAGGTTTGTGTTGCTCAGCAGGCTATCCCAGGAGCAGAGATACAACAGTATGTTCCAAGTACAAGAAAAGCGGAGCAATTCCTTGGTCTGAAGTGCGAAGTTACGCTTGAAGATGCCATTCGCCGAACCGCCGCCTGGCATGGCTATCAAGTTGGTAGAAATCCAGTTCTGAGAAATGAATGAAGCAGAGCCGCAGTTGTTATGACGCAATTGTTGGATTTAGATATTATCCTTCACGGAATCATTCTCGCGAGTTTCAAAAGATGGAATCACAATGAAGACTGCTTTCAAATTCAGCGCATCGCAATATCTAGTGAGATTGAAGCACTGGACTGGGCTAGATCGTGCTATAGCCTATACAGTGACAGGACGGTTTTGGCAGGGAATTGCGGGCATCATAACTGTATTACTAATTGCACGCTTTCTCACGCCAAATGAGCAAGGGTATTACTACACGTTTTCCAGCTTGGTGGCGCTACAGGTCGTATTCGAGTTGGGATTCTCGTTTGTTGTAATGCAGTTGGCGGCTCATGAACGTGCTCAGTTGACCTTCTTGCCAGACGGTCGGGTGGTAGGCGATGCGGTTGCACATTCGCGTCTTGCATCTGTGTTGCAATTGTCGGTACGTTGGTACTCTCTGGCAGGGATGCTGATGGCCGTGGCGATTTTGCCGACTGGTATGTACTTTTTCGGTACTCATCAGAACTCTGGCGCAGTGGTTGCTTGGAGGGTTCCATGGTGTCTGCTCGTGGTGGCCGCGATGCTTGCGTTTCAGATTGACCCGGTCTTTTCCTTTCTGGAGGGGTGCGGCTATATTGCGCAAGTGGCACACAGGCGTCTGATCCAGGCCGTGCTGGGGAGTCTGCTGGCGTGGACAGCGCTGGCAACTCACCATGGATTGTTTTCCCCTGCCATGGTGATCTTGGGACAAGTCACCGTTGGTTTGGTGTTTCTCTTCTATTCTCACGTAGGGCGGCTCCTAAAGAATCTGCTGATATATCGAGTAGGCGAAAACTATGTGGGATGGCGCAGCGAAATATGGCAGTTTCAGTGGCGAATTGCCTTAAGCACACTTTCCGGCTATTTTATCTTCAATGTCTTCAACCCGTTGCTCTTTGCTTACCAGGGGCCAATAGCGGCCGGTCGCATGGGATTGTCTTTGACTGTCTCTGGAGCGGTTGGAGTAGTGGCCATGGCGTGGATGAATACCAAGGCTTCGCCATTCGGCAACCTGGTGGCCCGCAATGAAATTGATACGCTAGATAGGCTATTCTTTCGCACACTCTGGCAGTCCACGATTCTATGCGCGATCGGAACAGTCGTGCTTTTTGTGTTCTTTATCGCCGGAAGTTCGAGCTATCCGAAACTGGCGGCACGGTTCCTGACCCCGTGGGCGTTCGGGCTGTTGCTCCTGACGGTGGTTATCAATCAAGTTATCTTCAGCGAGGCATTGTACCTACGAGCACATAAACAAGAGCCATTTCTAGGGCCTTCAGTTGCAGGGGCATTTATCACGTTTGGCACTTCCTGGGTACTGGCCAAGTTTTGGGGAGCCAATGCGGTGGCACTTGGGAGTTTTCTAACAACAGCACTGATTGGCCTTCCATGGGGTACTTACATTTTTGTTACGATGCGGAGACAGTGGCATCGGACGCCCGCTTTGATCGAGACGGATATCTGCGTGGAAGAAACTTGAGCGCAATGACCGATGATTGCAAATGCGTTGGTACTGCACAAGTGCGAGCCACCTTTGCTTCCCTCCCTTGTCACGGGAACCCTCGTGGCCTTCTCGGCATGGTACTCGGTAAGTCGTTATGCTATTCTGGATGTATGCCTGTCTTACCAATAACAGTCTAATTCGGGTGAGTGAAATGCAAGAACGAATCGAATCTAGTGCACCTATCGGCTCGACTATAAGATCGGCGCTGAAGTTCACAATAGCTATTCCTGTGTATAACTGCGAGACGTATCTCCCCGCAGCTATTGAGAGTGCACTGAACCAGACACTGCCGCAAAGCGATTATGAAATATTAGTTCTCGACAACTGCTCCAGCGACAAAAGCTACTCGATTGCGTGCTCGTACGGCAGCCGAGTGGCAGTGCGCAGGCATGCGGAAAATATTGGCGGCAGTGCCAACTTCAATCAGTGCTTCTTTCAAGCGCAAGGAGAGAATATAGTTATTCTTCACGCCGACGATATGTTGCCAAATAATTATCTCGAAGTGCTTGCTGATGTGCTCGATAAGTACCAGGATGTTGATGTCGTCCTTACAAAGTGCAAGCTAATCGACTGCGCGGGAGGCATTATTGGAGAAGGCTGGCCCCAGCCGCCCAGTGTAGGGATTCTAAATAATGCCCTCAGGGACTTGGCGCTTTACCGGTATGCCCCAATGCCCACGTGGGTAACTCGGAAAAGATTTGTTGATCGATATGGCGGTTTCGACCTTACATTGAAATACGCTTCCGATATGGATTTTATTATGAAGGTTGCAGCATGTTCTATCCTCTATTACGCTCCTATGACGGGAGCGTACCGCCGCCTGCACAACGGAAACAATGGCACGAGGGAGCACAAATTAGGCTTCGACATCGAAGATAGCGTTGTTTTGCTAGATAGATATCTTCCAATGCTTAATCCAGGGAAACTAATGAAACTGCGGATTGTTTGTCGAGGACTCCTACTTAACTTGTGGACGACCATGAGGTACGGACTCGACGGCGATACTGCTACTGTGGAAATTCGTTCTAAGAAGCTTTTGGAACACCCCTACCAGTCGACTGTTACTAGATTGTTATGTAGAGTCCTCCTTTTTATGTGCACGACTAATCATTTTCGTGATGCGTGTGGCTGGGCCTTCAAGGGAAACTCCATTGGTTGTTCGATGCGGCGCGCAATCTATCGCTATCTCTAAGAATCTGTCCAAAAACTACGGATTGAATCAAATCAGTAATATGCACAGGGTCAAACCGGTTCTATGTTGGGATCATGTATGCGAGCGACTTAACCGATATCCAGTGGGAACATCTCGCGCCGTTGT
>Ga0255353_1000582_pt1 | contig 23345 bp, 20 predicted proteins | sample HBST25metaG_FD_189941 | JGI IMG/M metagenome (GOLD analysis project Ga0255353, IMG submission 189941) | Peat soil microbial communities from Stordalen Mire, Sweden - H.B.S.T25 | ecosystem: Environmental > Terrestrial > Soil > Wetlands > Peat | place: Sweden: Norrbotten County, Stordalen Mire...
CGATTGAAGACGTGGGATTCCTGCTGCTCGGGCTGGCCTCGATTTCGACGCTGGGGCTCGACGGGGCGCTGATCGCGGTTGCCTCCCATTCCTTGGCGAAGGCTCTGTTGTTTGCATGCCTCAGCGCTCCGGAAGGCGATGGGGCATTGGAGGGGGAACACACGGGGCTGGCCGCGCGCTATCCGCTCAGCGCTTTCGGTTTCCTCTTTGGCATGCTGGCGATGCTGGGCGTACCTCCCACTCTCGGCTACATCGGACGCTGGAGACTCTACGAGAGCGCCTTGCGCATCAGCCCGCTTCTGCTGGCGGTTTTCATCCTTTCGTCTGTCTTCGCGCTGATTGCGTATGTGCTGGCGTTGACCCGCATCTGGTGGGGACCGCCGCATAGCCCGCATGTTCTGCGCACCAGGGAGCCGTTGCTGATGCGGGCCACGATTGTCGCGCTGGTCGCGCTGCTTCTGGCTGCGGGTGCATGGCCGGAGTCGCTGCGGATGCTGCTGGGGGGTAGACCATGAAGCTCTGGAATCGATTGATGTGCTATTGCCGGCGGCGCAGCCCATGGATCTTTCACATGAACGCCGGCAGTTGCAACGGCTGCGACATCGAGTTGGTGGCCAGCCTCACGCCGCGCTACGACGCCGAGCAACTGGGCGTGCGGCTGGAAGGCAGCCCGCGCCACGCCGATATTCTGTGCATCACAGGCCCGGTGACCCGCAACGCGGTGGGGGCCATCAAGACCGTCTACGGACAGGTGCTGGGACCCAAGGCCGTGGTGGCCATCGGTTCATGCCCGGCTACGACCAACGTGTTTATCGACAGCCGCACGCTGGACGGACCGCTGCACAAGCACATCCCTGTCGATGTGTTTGTGCCCGGCTGCCCGCCGCGTCCGGATGCCATTGTGCAAGGGATTGCGAAAGCCGCTGAAATCCTGGCCGAGAGAGGCAGGAAGCAGCCGCTGATGCCCATTGAACCTGCTACCGGAGAGGAGCAGCCATGCAACTGATCACAGCTCTTGCGCGCCTGCTCATCTTTCCGGGGCTTCTCTTCGCCGTGCCCGCGGCGTGGTTCTTTCTGTGGGTAGAGCGAAAGTCGGTCGCGCTGATGCAGGGGCGCATCGGACCACCGTTTATGCAGCCCTTTTACGATTTCATCAAACTGCTGGGCAAGGATATGCCCGAGCGAAGCGGCGTGGGCGGGCTGCTGATGAAGGCCTGGCCGCTGCTGGCGGTTTCATCGGCCGCGGGGGCCGTGGCGCTGTTGCCCGTGCTACCCGCTTCGGGAGGCTTCCAGGGCGATCTGATTCTGCTATTGGCGCTGCTCGAAGTGCCGTCGATGTGCATCATTGCCGCGGGCTTCTCTTCGCGCTCGATCTTCGGCGAAATCGGGTCGGCGCGCGAAGCCGTTCTGAGCGTCTCTTACAACGTGGTCTTTCTGCTCGCCATTGTCTCCATCGCCGCCTCGCAACACACTTTCCGGTTGGAGGCGCTGGCGCAGCTTCCGCCTTCGTTCCTGCGCTATCTTGGAGTGGCGGCGATCCTGATTTGCCTGCCCGCGAAGCTGCATTTGAATCCCTTTTCGCTGCCCAATGCGGAGCAGGAAATTTACTCCGGCCCTATGACGGAGTACGCGGGGCCGGAGTTGGCAATGTGGGAACTGTCACACGGGTTGGAATGGGTGGCGGGCACAGGGCTGGTGGCCACACTGGCCGCTCCGCACGTTACGATGGGGTGGCTCGCGATTTTTCTTTTTATCTCCATCTCCATTGGCATAGTTCTGCTCCTGTCTGTGTTGGCCTCGGCCACGGCGCGGCTGGCCATCGATACGACGGTGCGGTTCTACTGGCAATGCACGCTTATTTTCGCGGTTTTGGCCATCTCATCCGCAGTCTTCATGGGGCTTAAGTCATGAATATTCTTGCCATGCTCTGGAAGAACCTGTGGGGCGGCGCGCGCACCTTGCGTTTTCCCGCGCGGCCCAAGGTGACTCCGCACTACCGCGGGCTGGTGCGCTTCGATCCGGAGCTTTGCATCGGCTGCGCCATCTGCAGATTTCGCTGCACGGCGCGGGCCATCGAATTCAAGGCCGGCAAGGGCGAATTCACGTGGAGCTACGATCCGGGGCATTGCACCTTCTGCGGCCGTTGCGTAGAAGGCTGCAAAGAACATGCCCTGAGCCAGGATTCGAACTGCCCGCCCATTTATCTCAACATTGGCGAACTGAAAAGTTCCTACACCCTCACCCGCAAGCCGCCTGCTCCCAAGGCCGCCGCCGCATCGGTTTCCCCAACGGCCCAAAGCAGCCAGAAAACTGACCCTGCCGCTGGAGGCGCGCAATGACCTCCCTTGAATCCATCCCCGCAACACTCGGCATCGACGAGGCCTGGGTCGAAAGGGGCGGCGTGCATTGGCTCGCCCCTGGCAAGCTAACTGTCCGCGACTTGGCAAAGGGCATGAACGAGTTTCATGCGCGATTTGTAACCATCACCGCCTATGAGCTTCCCAAGGACCAGGGGTTGCGGCTGGAGTATCACTGGGACCTGGGCGGGCAACTGCTGGGGTTTCCTTTTCAGCTTGAAGATAAATCCATCGAGAGCATCTTCGACCTCTGCGAGGCGGTGGATTGGATTGAGCGCGAGATTCACGAGGGATTTGCGATCGACTTTGTGGGACGCGAATACGAGCCCCTGCTGCTGCGCGAGGGACAAACGGCCGGAGTGAACCTGCGCGAGGAGGTCAAATGAGCTACAAGATTCCCATGGGGCCCTACCATCCTGGCCTGGAAGAGCCTTACAAGCTGGAGATGATCTGCCAGGGCGAGACCGTGACCGACGCCAAGCTGAGTATCGGGTTCAACTTCCGCGGCATTGAACACCTAGCCGAATCGCGCAACTACATTCAGGTGATCGCGCTGATGGAGCGGGTCTGTGGCATCTGCTCCAACATTCACACGCTCACGCTTTGCCAGGCGATGGAAGACTTGACCGGGCTGACTCCGCCGCCGCGCGCGCAATACATTCGCGTGATTGTGGCGGAACTGGAGCGGCTGCACTCGCACACGCTGTGGGCCGGGATCGCCGCCAAGTTGATGGGCTTCAAGACCATGTTCATGACCTGCTTTGAACTACGCGAGAAGGTGATGGATGTGTTGCAGGCCATCTCCGGAAACCGCGTCAACTATTCGATGAACCGCATCGGCGGAGTCAATCGGGACATCGACGACCCGGCCGGCATTCTGAAGATGGTAGAGGCCATCGAAGCGGAGATGGCGCGTACGGTGATTCCCATTTTCACCACCAGTTCGACGGCTCGCTCCCGCTGCGCCGGAATCGGCGTACTGACGCACGAGAAAGCCTCTTCCTGCGGGGTTGTGGGGCCCACAGCGCGCGCCTCAGGACTTTCCCAGGACCTACGCCACGCCGCGCCCTACGCCGCCTACGCGGAGTTGGAATTCAACTCGCCCGTCGAGCAGGGCGGCGATGTGCGCGCCCGCCTGATGGTCCGTGCCTTGGAAATTCTGGAGAGCTGTCGCATCCTTCGCCAGGCACTGAGCAAGCTGCCGCCGGGCGAACTGCACTCGGGCGACGACAAGTTCAACTTCATCACTGGAACGGCAACCAGCCGCGTAGAAGCGCCGCGTGGCGAGGTCATGTACTCGGTCTCCTGGAAGGAGGGTTCCCGCAATCCGGCCCGAATCCATGTGCGCACGCCTACCTTCGCCAACATGCCGGCGATCCGCTGGATGGTGCTGGGCGCGCGCCTGGCCGACACGCCGCTGATCCAGGCCTCGATCGACCCCTGCTACTCTTGCACCGACCGGTAGAGGGTCGCAACGAAACTCAGCTTGACAGCGAAGACGGCCCGGTCGTGTAATCGAAATGCTGGTTGTGGTGAAGGAGTTCACCCTTAACCGCTGTCCCCTCCCTTCGGCCGGACAGATGATGACTCCTGACAGGGATTCCTGTCGTGGAGTTATCTCCCGGCGCAATCCCTGAGCACAACATTGGAGCATGAGTCCTGAGCAGGTCAGAGGGCTCTCACAGTCTCGCGGCCTTCCTGCGCAAGGCTGCCACCGTGCTTGCTGTATAACCTGAAGGAGGAGAACGGCATTGCAGAAGTATTTTCTCATCGCCGCGGGGGGCGCACTTGGTTCGGTGGCGCGCTACTGGGTTGGCTCGACGATTGCCGGGCGGATGGGGTCGAAGTTCCCCTACGGCACCCTCGTGATCAACCTGACGGCCTGCGTCCTCATCGGCTTCTCGCTTACCTATCTGGGCAAGCGGGTGGACTTGAGTCCGGCCTGGCGATTCCTTGTCCCGGTGGGCTTCATCGGCGCCTACAGCACATTTTCAACGTATGAGTGGGAAACGCTCTCCACGCTGCGCTCGGGAGCCTTCGCACTGGCGGCTCTCTATGCAGTGGGAAGCCTGATTCTTGGCCTGGTGGGCGTCTGGGGCGGCTCGTGGCTGGCGGAACTGCTAGGCTGAGCACTGCCGGGCTTGCCATCTTGCCCCGATCGGTGCTTCAATCCTTCGTTGTCTCCGGCGGGCGCCGTGGCGCGGGTTCGCCGCAAGAGGAGGAAGCATGTTGCAGACGGGCAAGGCGGTCAAAGTCTCCATCTACCTGAGCGACGGAGCAAAGCACCACGGCGTTCCTGTCTACACCAGCCTACTGGATTTCCTCTTTCACAGCGGAGTGGCAGGAGCCACGGTGCTGAAGGGCGTGGCGGGCTTTGGAGCCGCACACCGCATCCACGCCGCACATATTCTGGAGATCTCCGACCAGTTGCCGGTCAAAATCGAATTCATCGAAACGCGCGAGAAGGTCGATGCGCTTCTCCCTGAACTGGAGAGCCGCACCGGTTCCGGTCTCATTGAAATTCAGGAGACCTCCATCGTGGTTCCGGCAAAGCTCTGACCGGGCTTGGGGGCGCGCTTATTCGGCCGAGGTGAAGGGCGAAGCGGGCAGCCCGTCGCCGTTGAACAAATTGCACTGCGGGCTGTTAGCCCAGCCGTAGCGCACGGACACCGGCTCGGACACAGAGGGGCTGGTCGCCACCACGGTCGTGCCTTCCACGGTCGCCGTAGCCGACGCAAACTTCCCGTCCGTGCCTGCAACTTCAAACCCGGTTAAAGTCCCGCCTTTCACCATCAGCCCCTTGGCGTGTTCAAACCAGACGCGAATCGCGTTCCCTTCCGGCGTGGCCTGACGGTAGGCCGGCCCCGAGTACTCAATGGACTCGCCATAGCTCAACGCGCGCGCAGCCCGCGCCAAGCGAAGACCTACATCCACCTTGTCGGTGGGGTGGACGTTGTCGGGGTCGCCGATGTCGATGGTCACGGCCATCGCCGTATTACGCAATTCCAGGGTCTTCAACTGCGCCTCGCGCAGCGTTGCCCAATCCTCGCCAGGACTGGACTTGAAATTCGAAATCTGCACATAGAGGAAGGGGAAGTCGCCCTCGCCCCACTGCAGGCGCCAATCCCCAATCATCGCCCGGAAAAGGTGGTGATAGAGGCTGGGCTGTCTCTCGATCGCGCTATTGCTTTCGCCTTGGTACCAGATCACCCCGCGGATGGGAAACTGCGTCAGCGGTGCGATCATGCCGTTGTAGAGCAGGCTGGGCGCCCACATAGCCAGCATGGGGTGCCAGGGAAACCGCGGCTCAGGTTTGCCCTGCGCCTTGGCTTCCTCGCGCTGTCTCTGGCGCGCGCTGTCTTCGAGCAGGGCATCCGCTTCGCGATCGGTTATCCGTCCCCGCGAAGCAAACACCGGCATCAGCGACGCGTCTGCGGCCAGTGCGGAGAGACGGGTCCAGGACTCGACCATAGTGCCGCCCCAGGTCGAGTCAATGACGCCAACCGGCACCTTTTCCCGCTGCTCAATCTCGCGGGCAAAGTACCAGGCTACGGCAGAGAAATCCTTGGCTGTCTCCGGAGAGGAACTTTCCCAGCCGTCGGTGCGGGCGTCGTCCTGAGGAAACTCCGCTGCGTTCTGCTTGACCATCAGCAGGCGAATTCTGGGATTCGCCGCATGGGGCAGGTCCTGGGCCGCCGTGGCCGCCTGGTGCATCCGGAACTCCATGTTCGATTGGCCCGACGCCACCCACACATCGCCCACCAGCACGTCGTCGAGCGTGATGGCCTGCGCCGCACCGGCCGCACCTTGCACTTTCATCTCGAAGGGGCCACCGGCTGCTCCGGGATTCAGATAGACGCTCCACCGCCCCAGTTCATTGGCCTTGGCCGTGCGCGTTTCGCCGCGAAAACTTGCGGTCACTTCCTCGCCTGGCGTAGCCATTCCCCAGACGTGAACCGGCAGATCGCGCTGCACGACCATATGGCTGGTCAGGATTTTGGGCAACGTCACTTGCGCGCACAGGGTCGCGCACGGAAGCAGAGCAAGTAGAAGCATATTGCGCAGTTTCAACTCAAGACCTCGCGAAAGACCGGAATGTCTGGAAACAGTGGAACACTTTCCTTCAGGACACGCACCCAGAAAGGGAGCGTAACCATGCTAAACGATCACTCCCGGCAACCGCCCTTCCCGGTTGGTTCGGCACCGGTCGGGCGCAACTTTTTTAGGAAGTGGGTGTCAGATATTTTAGTAGGGGCTCTTCCGGCCGGAGGCTGTTTTCCTTCCGTATGCCTCCAGCCGCGAAGGCCTGGTTCTCTTCGATTTTGTATCGGCAATCGTTCAAAGCTTTTTCCGGAAGCGGAAAACACCGGCAGCGGGTGGAGAAATCTCACTCAGAGAGAGAGCAATGCCTTCTACAGTAAAACTGCGCACATCTGCATTTACTCTCGCGGCCTTGGCGGTTCTGGCCCTTTCTTCCGTACGCTCCCAAGCGCAGGCGGCACTGCTCATGGAGGAGCCCTACGGCTTCTTCGGCGCCGTCAATCCGACCGGCCACATGGCTATCTATTTCGAGCGCGTCTGCGCCGAAACGCCCACGCGTCTACGGCGCTGCGAGCCCGGAGAAACCGGTGCAGTCGTCTCACGCTACCAGGGAATTGCCGATTTCGACTGGGTTGCCATCCCACTCGTGCCCTACCTCTATTCAGTTGAAGGGTCCTCCGATATTCCAGCGCGCGTTGATCGTGAAACGGTAAAACGTCTGCGCGACCTCTACCACGAGGCCCATCTGCTCCGCCTGGGAATGAACATCCCTGCGGGAAACATCGTGCACGGAGGCTGGACGGAACTGGTCGGCGTTTCCTATGAGCGGCGCATCTATGCCTTTCGTTTCGCAACCACTGAAGAGCAGGACGACGCGTTCATCGCCCGCATGAACCAGGGCAAGAACGTCTCCCACTTCAACCTCCTCTTCAATAACTGTTCGGATTTCGCGCGACGCATTCTCAATTTCTACTTCCCCGGCACCTTTCGCCGCAGCGTCTTCCCCGACGCAGCCATGACCACCCCCAAGCAGATCGCCTACAAGCTGGTGCGCTACGCCCGCAAGCATCCAGATGCACAATTGACGGTCTTCGAGATTCCCCAGGTACCCGGCCTGCGCCGCCCGAGCCGTTCCAACAAGAGCATCGCCGAATCGCTGACCACCACCGCCTACGCCGTGCCGATTGCGCTCACCAACCCATATCTTGCGGTCGGAATCTTCGTGGACTATCTGGTGCGCGGGCGTTTTCATCTGATCCCCGAACACCCGCAACTGCTGGGGGCCGAATGACCTGAATGAGCCTCCATGCGGGGTACTTCCGCTATCAAAGCCCGGCTGCACGCAGAACGCATCTCTGCACGGCCATCTTTGAAAAGGCACCTATCAGTTCTGGCACAGATACACAGTCAGTTCAGCATATGAGCGCGGAGCGGAACTACTCAGCGCCGACTGCCGCGAGCTGCTTCTTCTGTCTATCGTGGTTCAGAATTCGGATGTGGAGACGGTTGTTGAGGCAATCATTGACGTGAATCAAACTGCCCAGATCGGTGACGGGAAACTCTTCATCTGCCCACTCGATACGGCAGTAAGGGTGCGAACCGACGAGCGCGACGACGACGCCGTCTTGTAAAGCAAAAGGGGGCAATGCCGTATCAGTTTCGAGGATGGTGGGAAGCCCAATATTCAGAGTGAGGATATTGGGCTGACGGAAGAGTTGTGCCAAAGATCCGTCTGAAACGGAAACGATTCGCCGCGCACTATACCCGCAGTGACATCGTTGGTCACGCACCAATCCGTTCCCCACCCTTCCCCAAACTCCGTGGGACTTCCGAGGAGATCGAAATGAGATATGGCAATTCGCCCATGTTCAGGCCCAGTGCCTGGACTGTATCATGGCTCCTGATTATCGCGTTATGCGCGCTCATTCAGCGGCCAGCATGTGCCCAAACCCAATCCGCCACAGATCACGCGCCCACTCCGGTGAATCTGAATGACACACCGATTGGCCGTTCACGCACACCAATAGAAGTCACTAGCGGGACTGCCAAACTGGTTGGCCGCTACGCCGCGACATCGAAACTGCGCCTCGTGCTTGGGTTGAATCGCCCGAAGATGAATGAGGAGGAAAAGTTCCTGAAGGAATTACAGGACCGAACCTCCGCCAACTTCCACAAATATTTGACGGCCGATCAATGGAATGCGCGTTTTTCGCCATCTGCACAGGATGAGCAGGCGGTAGTCAACTGGGCCACCAACAATGGACTTACCGTCACAAAGCGCTATCCAAACCGTCTCATCGTCGATGTCGAGGGTACATCTGCCGCGATTGAGAAAGCCTTTGCGGTCAAGATCAACACGTACCAGGTTGGGACGCGGACTGAATTCTCGAACGATCAAGATCCAGCGATCCCCGCGAACCTTGCGGATATACTTCATTCGGTCGGTGGATTGAACAGCATTCAAAGAGTGCACGCGCCGCACGAGGGCAATATCCAGGATGTCAGTCCCGCCTATGTCGCAGGCCCGGTTACTTCAGAAGCCGCGGTTCAGGGCCATGATGGAAACAAGGCCCTTTACGATGCTATCGTGAAGGCCGCCGAAGCGAAGCATGGCGCTGCTCAGGGTGACAAGAGCACGATCAAAGGGGCAGCCAGTCCTTCGCCGGGAGTGACGAACGGGTACATTGACCCAGCGGACATATTCAGTTCCTACGGCTATGACTATGGCGCACTGATGCGGCAAGGTCACTGCTGCAACCCGCTGGGCAACTCCGGCAGCACGCCACCAGAAACCACCATCGCCATCGCAACGGCGGGCGATTTTGCCAACTCCGATATCTATGGTTTCCAGGCCCAGTATCCCTACCTGGCCACTCATTGGAACCACAGATATATCGACGGCACCGCAGGCTGCTGCAACGATGAATCGACACTCGATGTGGAGTGGGCTTTGGCCACGGCAAACAGCGAGGGGTCCTATGTAGACACCGCATTCGTGTGGGGGTATGTGGGAGTGAACAACTATCTCTCCACGTTTACCGATGTCTACAACCAGATGCTCACCGACGGATACGCGCGCATCTTCTCTACCAGTTGGGGATGCCGTGAGTTCACGTGCTCCGACAGCGGCACAATGGACACCGATCACGGAATCTTCAACTCCATGCTGGGGCAGGGCTGGACGATTGCTGCGCTCTCGCACGATCAGGGCGCAGTGGCAGACTGCGCTTCGGCCGATGGCGTCAGCTATCCGGGATCGGACCCGGACGCCGTATCGGTTGGCGGCACCAGCCTCGCACTCTATGGCGACGGCACCTTCTACTCCGAGACGGCCTGGGAAGGTGGGCACGGATCGGGTTCGTGCTCATCGAATGGCGGCGGATCGGGTGGAGGTTGCAGTTCGAAGTTTGCTGCGCCGGGCTACCAGAGCTCACCGTATTGCGGCACCGGCAGCCGCAGCGTTCCCGACGTAGCGGTCAACGCTGGCTACGGACAAAACTACTACTTCAATGGCTCCCTGCAGGGCGTTGGCGGCACCAGCATCTCTACGCCGCAAGTAGCTGGATTCATGGCTCAGGAAAACGCATATCTGCTGGCAATCGGCAAAGGCTGCGGCTCCGGCTATGCCTCTACTTGCGCGCCCATGGGCCAGCCGGACTGGGCGATGTACCGGGACGGATACAACTCCGCCTACGCGTCTCACTTCCCGTTTTACGATGTCAATGTCGGCTGCAACAGCAACGACATTACCGACCTTTACGGACTTGGATACTACTGCGCGGGAACGGGCTACGATGCCGTCACCGGGTGGGGATCTTTCAACGCGCTGCAACTCTCCTGGGCAATCAGTTCGTACTACGCGGGAGGCTACAGCAGCCCGACGGTTACGTTCAGCGGTCCCTCAGTGAGCACTTCGTCCGACACCTGGTTCAACACGGACCAGACCGTGAGTTGGACGGTCACTGCGAATGCCTGCTGCGGATACGTTCCGACGGGTATCGCCGGATTCAATCAGGCATGGGACTCGCCAGTGACGGATACCTTCTCCGAACCCAATCAGGGCAGCGACCAGGGCATCGGTAACGCATTCTATACCGGCCCTCAATTTCCAAATGCGAGCTCCGGTTATCTGCAACTCTCATGGGCCGGCCAGGGCTGCCACTACGCCACTGTCGACGCATGGGACAACACCGGGTTCACTTCAGGGAATCAGTACTACTACTGGATCTGCTATGACACGGTCACACCGACGATTTCCGTGTCCAATTCGCCGGTGGCCAACAGCCATGGATGGAACAAGCAGTCGGTCGCAGTAACGCTCAGCGCGGCCGATCCAGGCGGGAGCACGGCCTCGGGCATCAGCAGGACCTACTATGCAATCGACACGGGCGCATGCTATCCCGGCGCGCTTGGCGCCTGCGCGATCTACAGTGGTCCGGTCACTATCAGTGCGCCCGGAAGCCACTACATCTACTACTTCACCGAAGACAATGCGGGCAACTTCAGCTCTGAGCCCTATGAATGGGTGTCAATCGACGAGACTGCGCCCGTAACCAAGGCGACGCTGGCTGGAACCATCAACGGAAGCATCTATGATTCGGCGGTGAAATTTTCCCTGAGCGCGACCGACAGTCTGAGCGGTGTTCAGGCCAGCTACTACCAACTGGACGGCGGAGCGGTAACGGCTTACTCGGCGCCTGTCACAGTCGCATCACTGGGCAGCCACAAAGTCAGCTACTACAGCGTTGACAATGCAGGCAACAAGGAAGTCGCCAAAACCGCGTATTTTTCAATCTCCTCGCTGACCACGACAACGCTCACTGCATCGCCCAACCCGGCGGTCAATGGCCAGAGCGTTACTTTGAAAGCGACCGTCGCGGCCTCCCTCTCTGGAACGCCAACAGGCACTGTAACTTTCAAGCATGGGTCGACGTCGCTTGGCACCGGCACTCTCTCGGGTGGCGTTGCAACTTTGACGACCTCAGCTCTCCCGATAGGGAGCGATGCCTTGACAGCCGCGTATGCAGGAGCTTCCACCTTCTTCGCCAGCACTTCGTCGGCGGTGACCGAAGTGGTATTTGAAAAAACCACAACGACACTGACATCTTCGCTCAATCCCGCTGTCTTTGGACAGACCGTCACCTTTACCGCAAAGGTCAAGCCTTCCGTCTCTGGAACCCCTACCGGGAGCGTGAAATTCCTGGACGGCACGACGTTGATCGGAACGGTTTCTCTGAGCGGCGGCTCGGCCTCTTTTGCTACGCACACACTCGCCGGTGGAACTCACTCCATCACCGCTGATTACTCTGGCGACTCCACTTACAAAGGGAGCAATTCTGCTGCGCTAACAGAGACCATAAACAAGGCGACTTCTGCGACCGCGCTGAGTGCTTCGGTAAACCCCTCATCCTTTGACCAGGCCGTGACCTTTACGGCGAAGGTAACATCTTCAGGCGGAACACCTGCCGGAACGGTGACCTTCAAGAATGGATCAACAACCATTGGAACCGGGACGCTCAGCGGCGGCGTTGCATCTTTTGCCACATCGGCGCTAGCGGTCGGAACGCACTCCATCACCGCGGTCTACGGCGGGTCTGTGGATTTCGACGCCAGCACCTCCCCTGCGGTATCCGAGGTGACGAAGGCAGCCACAACAACCACAACGGTTGTTTCGTCGCTCAACCCATCCAATTTTGGCCAATCCGTTACTTTCACTGCGACGGTCAAGCCTGCAACCTCGGGAACTCCGACCGGCACCGTGACGTTCAAGAACGGAACCACAACCTTGGGTACGGCCACACTCAGCGGTGGAAAGGCGAGCTTTGCCATCGGAACTCTGAGCGTGGGCACCCACTCGATCACCGCAGTCTACGGCGGAAACACCGATTACCAGGCCAGCACTTCCGCAGCGCTCTCGCAGACTGTGAAGCTTGCCACAACAACCACGACTCTGACCTCGTCGCTGAATCCCTCCACGCATGGAACGGCTGTTACCTTCACGGCGAAGGTAGTCGCCCATTCGGGATCGACACCAACGGGGACTGTAACTTTCAAGGACGGCTCCAACAGTATCGGCACAGGAACGTTGAACAGCACAGGTGTTGCAACCCTCAAAACCAGCACACTCGCCGTGGGAACACACTCCATGACAGCGGTCTATGGCGGCAGCTCAGACGACCAGGCGAGCACCTCGGCTGCAATCTCCCAGGTGGTCAAGTAACCAACCACAAAGCACCCCCTCAACCCCGCGGGCGGCCATCTGCGCAGGCAGATGGCCGCCCGCGGTATTTCAACCTCAGATATGGAAACGGATCAGCGCGTATAGATCTGGAACGGCGCCCAATAGAAGGGCGCGCGGAACCGGCTCTGCCGATGCAGCAAGGCCAGCTTGCCCAGGCGCAACGCGGCGGCTGGAGACTCGCCGTCCTTTAGTCCCTGGTAGAGCGTGTTCATCAGGCGCGGCGACGAATCGTCACTTGCTTCCCACAGTGCACCGATGACGCTGCGCGATCCGGCACGTAGAAACGCCCAGGAGAGCCCCACCAATCCTTCTCCGGCATAGGACCGCGTGCCGCTGCCGTAGCAGGCGGAGATGGTAACCAGTCGAGCTCCTATCGGGTGTTGCATGATGTCGCGCGCGTAGAGCTTGAAGGAGTTCTCGCCAGCGCTGGAGGCGGAGAGGATGATGGCCGAATCCAGCGGGTCGGTGCTGCTGGCAACGGCATGTGAGACAAAGTGAATATAGGAGAACTGTGCGGGATTGCTGGCGAGATAAGCCGCGGGCGTGGCTTGCTGACGAGCGAAGACGGCCACGTCGCCGGGAGCAAACTGCGCCTGAATGCTCTTCATCTCGAAGCCGAAGAGCGGAAGGCTAGGAAAGTCCGGACTGGGGGAGACCGGGTTGCCTAGAAGCAGCAGTCTGCGCTCGGAACGGGGCGCGGGCATTGTTGCGCCAAGCATGGACAGCGAGGGCGCCGCGAGCAGGGTTGCGTCGTCTATCCAGTAGTGCAGTTGTGGGACGGCGCCGGAACCCTGGTCAGCCTCCGGACTGGGGCCGGGAGCCAGCAGTGTCTCGAAGTTCAGCTTGCTAAGTTCGCCATCGACCAGAATCATGACCGGGGAGCCGGGGCGGATCAGCTTGGCGGCTGGAGAGACAAGCATCCCATACAGCGCCTGGCCATCCTGATTGCCGGTTCGCAGCGGGTCTTCGAAGTCCAGCAAAGCCTTGCGGTAACGGTCGATGCGCGCCACGATCTCTGCCTGTGCGGGAAGCAGGAACAGAGTAGCTTTGGCCGGCGTGATGGCCCACAGATAGGATTGCCGTGGACCGAGCCAATAGAAGAGCAGAGTTGCGCCGGCCTTTTGGGCGACCCGGCGAGGGTTAAGAGACGCAGCACCGGCTCTGGGACCGGCCACACCCAACGCCTGGGCAAGAGTGCGAGCGCGGCTGCGGTCGGCAACAGCGAGCGCCTGGTCGCTTTTGCCCTGCGCCACCAGCAGGTGGATGTAGCCGTCGTAGATGCGGGTGGCATTGGCGACGAAGGGCAGCCGCGTCTCCTCGCTCTTGAGTTCGGCCTGGGCGGAGTCGAAGTCGTTGAGCGTCGCCTTGTACATCCGCTCGGCGGCTTGGATCTTGCCTTCGCGCTCCTCAAGGCGCGCCAGTTGCTCGCCAGCGCCGAGGCGCGTCGTGGTTGGGTTTTTCGCGTCGTCTCGAACCGTGCGGAAGAGAGACTCGGCCTGCTGGTTCTGTCCTCGCGCGGCCGCCAACATGCCTTGCGTCAGGAGGACATTGGCGCTGAGTCGGTTGCCGCCCGCCAGTTCCATGGGAGCGACCTGCGCGATGTACGCGCCGGCCTGGTCAAGGTTGCCGGAGTCCACCGAAACCTGGGCCAGGTCTTCGAGCGCGTTGACGATGTCTTCCTTGCTGTCGATCCGCTTGGCGAGAGCAAGCGCATGGCGATAGGACTCGGTGGCGCGGGCGAGGTCGCCGGTGTCTCGGTAGACATAACCGGCAGTGCTGGTCCAGTTAAGTTCGCCGCGGACATCACCGAGTCTCTCTGCACACTTTTCCGCTGCTGAGAACTGTTCCAGCGCCCTTTCGCCGTCCCCAAGCTGGTAATACGCCCAGCCAAGATTTCCCAATGCAGTTTGTGCAAGATCCTCCGCGCCGAATTCCGCTGCGGCCTGGTACGCTGTCCTCGACCAATCCGCGGCTTCGTCGAAATGGTCAACTTGAAGTGCGGCCCAACCCAAATTCATCGATACGTTGGCGGCAAGGAACCGTTCCTGGTGGGCCTGTGCAAAAGCCAAACTTTCTAGAAGATACTGCCGTGCGACGGGCAGGTTTCCCTGCCTGACGGCCAGAATTCCACCTGCTTGGAGCGTATCGCCGCATTCTTGGTAGTTCATGACTCTGCAGATGTCGAGGGCCTCTGCAAGGTATCGACTAGCCAGAGGCAGTTGATCTTGATGCACGAGAATCATCGCTTCAAGCGTCAGTTTCCGAATCGCCCATTCCGGATTATTCGACGGGGAGAACAGGGCAATTCGACGTTGGGCGTCGTCGTACATTCCTCGCCAGACCATTGCCTCCACTCCGAGGAGTTTTAGTTTGGCTGCCCAGTCCGGGCTGGAGACCTGAAATTGCTTGTGCCCCTGTTCCGCCTCCTCCTGGCAATCGGCCAGTCTGCCCTGCTCGAAGAGTTTCCTCGCATGGTCGTAGACAACCCGAGCATTCTCAGGGCGGGAATCTTCAAGTGGAAACAGCAACAGCAGCAAAAGCGGGGAGGCATGGACAATGGCCCGGAACTTGGAACTACGCCATTTAGGGCCAATTTGTTCTCGGAGCCCCTCCAGGACCGGGACGATCTCCGCTCCTAAGAGGGCGTGGAGCAGAGTCTTTCCCGCTAGGGTTTGGATTGGCCGTTGGTTGACAGCGCCACTACGCTCGCATTCCCCGCGATGGCGCAGCCCAGCTTGAGATCGATCATGGTCAGTTGCAGGGTTGTCTTCTCCGGAACGCCCGACTCCGGCTTGAAGTCCTCGTGCGTCAACGTCAGTTTTGCCAGGGTAATCTCGCCGAAGTTGGGGATGGTGATCACGTGGCCAAAGCAAGGGCCAGGGAAGCCGCCAGTGGCACGATTGACCAGGGAGCATTCGACTTCCTCCGGGCTACCAAGAGTCGAGGCAAGTCGATTGTACCGTTCGCCGAGGTCAGCCGGAAGATCCTGGCCTGCGCGGATGCGGTTGTATTGGCTGGTGACCCGTGCCAGGAAGCCGGAATCGGTGGTGTAGGCCGCGTCGTTTTCCGGCTTGGGGCCAAGAACGCCGAGGTCCATCTCCAACTCGACCGGGTGGCCGGCGATGCGCAGATTCTCAAACCTCGTGCCCAGAAAGGAGACGGTGGGCACATAGCCAACCAGCGGATGTTCGGTTGCGATCTGGCCCACAACGCGGTCAGCCGTGAGCACGTCTAGCACGTTCAGCCCTTCGACGACGGAGGTGGTCAGTGTGGCCCATCCGTGGCCCGCCTTAACATCCTGATTCCCCGCTACCTGGGTGTATGCGGAACGGAAGGAGATCACCGACTCCAGCCGGTAATTCTCCGCGTGTTGCGCGAGGTACCCGCCCTGCTCGGGCAGTTGTGCAGAGGCCTGGGGCTTGAAATCCTGCTCCAGCGGAAGCCGAAGATGCCCCTCCAGGACAACCGCCTCTGCATGGTAGGTGTGCGTTCTGCCGTTCGTTTCAGACATGGGGAGACCTCACTCTCTGTTTCCGGGGATGGCGGAATTCTACGATATTTGAGGAACTTCACTCACTTTTGAGAACAAGATTGAAGAAATATTTATCGATCGAGATCCGCTCGCCGCCGGGGCCCACGCCAAAGACCGCAACCGTGTACGCGCCGTTCTGAAGCGAAGCGCCGGGGACGAACAGCATGATCCGCTGGCCTCCGGCATCGCTCGCGGGTGGAGCAGGAGCAATGCCGGTCCAGGCAAGCTTGCCTTGAGGATCGAGGAGGTCGAACGCGTAGGAAGGGTAAGGGGCAAGGCCCGGCTGCTGGGAAATATCCAGAGAAAGAGCCACGCCGTGTTCGCGATCTGCGGTGATGGGAGCGGCGGACGCACCGCGCATCTCTCCACGCAAAGGAACCCAGGCCAGCAACCGGGGCTGGGCTGCTTGCGTCCGCAGCTCCGGCAGCGTAACCAGGTTTTGAAACCCGAGGACCAATAGCAACAAAGCAAAAGCAGGGACAACAAAGGCGGGACGAGTCCACGCAAGCCACCAATTCCGTTTGGCTCTTGGCTTGCTGATTGATGGCGGCGCCGGCGTGGGCGCACTCTCGGTAAGCGCGGGCAACTGGACCTTTGCCTCGTCAACAAAAGCAACTGCGGCACGAAGATCGAGGGCGCACTCGGGGCAATCGAAAACGTGCTCTTCAAATTCATCGCGAGTTTCGGGCGCCAGCTCGTCCAACAGGTAACGCTCGGCCGCCATTTGTCTTACTGCATCACTATGATCCATCGACTCAATCCCCAGTGTCTTCCCGCCTGGTAAATAGTGAACCAGGCGGCAAATCGTTTCAAATCTTTCAGGCATTGGCGCCAAGGGGCGCCCGATCTCCAATGCGCCGTATGTACTCGGCTTTGAACTCCTGTTTGGCGCGGTGCAGCAATACGCGGAGATAATCGCGGTCCACGCCAAACTCACGGCAGACCTCGTCGCGGTCTCGCTCATCGAGAAAGACGGCTTTCAGCAGGGAGCGGTCACGGAGGGGTAAGTCGCGCAGAATCTGCTGAACCCTTTCCCTGATCTGGCGGGCGCCCACAATCTCCAGTGCGTCCGCGCCCCGGGCAGGCAACTCGGGCCGGCCTTCCTCATCAAGTGAGTCGCTGCGCGCGGCAAGACGGTAATGCTCCAGGAGCACGTGGTTGCAGACGCTATTGACGAAAGCGCCCAGCCGCTCCGGCTGTCGCAGGCCACCATCCTTGCGCAGGACTGCAAAGACCCGCGCAAACGTCTCCTGGCACACGTCCTCGATCGCGTGGGTGGACTGCAGACGCGAGCGAAGCTTAATCCGGAGCAACTGGGTAAAGTAGCCGATAAAATGCGCTTGCGTCCCGCTGTCTCCAGCCCAAAGCCGTTCTATGTAAGCTGCATCGAAGGATTGAAATTCCAAAACCGATCCCCCCGCCCCAAGACGCCACGAGTATAGCATCGGTCGCGCGCAGGACAAACGACTTCCGCACGCCCCAGGAGAAGGCTGAACCAGCCTTTGTACGCCGGAGCCGCGGTCTTGTGCGGAGTGGAGGCTGGAAGCTCTCATCGGGTCAACCTGAGTTCCTTGCGGGTCGGCATCGATTGCGGACCTGTCAGATCGATGTCCTGCGCCGTTCTTGAAAAAGGGAGCCGATCCACGCTTCCCCTGATCGAGGCGAGCAGGGTCCCTCGCGGCCACTCCCAGGCAAGAAGCCCAAGCAGGGCCGATTGTGTCTGCGCCGCTTTCTCAAACAGAAAGGTGAATCCCTCGCAGGCATGGCAGTGGTTGAGCAAGCCGATCCAGCCGCTGCTCAGCCAGATAGCCAGCGGCAGCGCGGCGCAGCGGCTCAAGCCGCGGAAATAGCCAAGAAGGCGGTCCGCAGTGCCCGCGCCACAACCTGTGCGCGGGCATGCGACTGGACCGGGTGAGCCGCACTCCCCGCCAAGCGGAGGAGTGGCACGTTGGACAGAGTAATCGGAAGGCGGTCGGCGCCAAATGGGACTGCTCGGGTTCATTCAGGTTCTTCTCCACTCGGCGATGCGTACAGATGGAGCCCGCCTGCTCAGGGAAAGGTTGACGCGACTTGACGCGCTGAGGGGGCGACAACTTGCGCGGGAATTCGAAGCAAGGATTGGGGAAGCCGCGAACGTCCTACGTGGGATAGTGCAGGCCAGGGGGGAATCGTTACAGCTAAATTGTGCACAGTGTGAGCTCACGGCAGGTGCCGGATCTGCAGGGCAGCGCTGGTTGGCAAGCAGCTTGAGCCTCTGATATCCCCCCGTTCTGATTTCCCAGGACCCACTGAGCAAGTGCCTCAAACAGTTGACCTGCATATGCATAAAAGTCTAGCCAAAGATATTTTGAAATTTTCCTCCACCGGTTTCCCGTCCGACGATTTTGTTGTCATGACAAGAACAGAGGAGTGTGACCGGCGGAGACATTCACAAAGCTGTTTGGCAGCCTGCTGCCCTTTGTATACCACCGTTTTTGCTGTCCGCTACGCGGATCGACAAGAAATCCTCCGAGCAGTTTCCCTATCGAACCAACTGACTCTCCTGTCGGCCCAAATATGTACAAAAGTGAACAGACAGAAGCCACAACATTCGTCATGATTCAAGAATTCGTATCAGCCAAAACGCAATGAGGGAATCTTTGTTCGTCGAGTGACGGAGAACGTGGAGTTCCGCAATGGGGAGCAGATTGAGCAAGAGACAGACGAAGACCGTTCTGCTGATCGAGAACGATGCCGAAGAAACTCGCCTCATCTGCGAGATGTTTAGCCACCAGGGTTCCTACTCCTTCACAATAACCTGCGTGGAATCCATCGCAGCCGCCGAGGCGTACCTTGCCGTACATTTGATCAACGTCGCGCTGCTAGACCTGGATTGCTCCGACGCGCCCGGAGTGGAGGCGGTGCTCCGGATCCACGTAGCGGCACGCGGAGCTTCCATTGTGTTGCTGTCCAGCCAGGAGGACGAACCGATAGCTATGCGCGCCATGGAGAGCGGCGTGCAGGACTATCTGATCAAGGGCCGGATCGCACCATTCGAGCTGATGCGAGCCATGCGCAATTCTGTTGCCCGCAAAGCGCTCGAAGAGACCTTGTTCAATGAAAAGAGCCGTGCCCAGATCACGCTGAACTCCATCGGCGACGCCGTAATTTGCACCGATTCCGCCGGAAACATCACCTTCCTCAATCCCGTCGCGGAGAGAATAACAGGCTGGTCAATAAGGGAAGCGGCAGGCAAGCCACTGGCCCAGTGCTTTCGCATCATGGACGCCTCGACGGGTATGGGCGCCGCCGATCCAGAAGCGAATGCAATCGACCACAGCCGGACCATTCGTTTGCCGGTGAACTGTATCCTGACCCGCCGGGACGGACATCAGATCTTTATCGAAGACTCCGTTGCCCCTATCCGCGACGGTCTGGGGCAGTCAGCCGGATCGGTTCTGGTCTTTCGCGACGTGACAGTGACGCGGATGCTGTCGGAGCAGATTGCGCATCTGGCCGAACATGACCCTTTGACCGGGCTGCCCAATCGATTGTTGCTGAACGATCGCATTCAGCAGGCGATCGCACAGGCGTGCCGCGATAAGAGCTTGATGGCGATCCTCTTCCTGGACCTGGATAACTTCAAGTTGATCAACGACTCCCTCGGGCATCCGGCCGGCGATAAACTTCTCCGGTCCGTGGCCAAGCGGCTACAGAAATGTGTTCGCGCGCCTGACACCGTCAGCCGCCAAGGCGGCGATGAATTCGTCCTGCTGCTTCACAACCTGAAACATGCCGAAGATCCCGCAAGTACGGCCAGAAGGATTCTGAATGTGCTCAAAGAGTCCCATTCCATCGAAAGTCATCAACTCCACGTCACCACAAGCATCGGCATAAGCGTTTTCCCCGAAGACGGAACGGATGCGGAAACACTGCTGAAAAACGCCGATACGGCCCTGTACCAAGCCAAGGAGAGCGGGCGTCAGAGCTTCCGCTTTTTCAAGCCGGAGATGAACGCCAAAGCTGTGCTGCGCCAATCCATCGAGGAGGATTTGCGGCGCGCCCTCGAACGGAACGAGTTCACTCTGCACTACCAGCCGATCATCGATCTCAAATCCGGATCGATCACCGGGGCCGAGGCTCTTCTGCGCTGGACGCATCCGGCCCGAGGGTCTGTCGGACCGGCCACATTTATCCCCATTGCGGAAGACACCGGCCTGATCCTGCCCATCGGAGCGTGGGTTCTACGCGAGGCGTGCACGCAAGCCAAAGCCTGGGTAAATGCGGGCCTGCGCCCGATCACTATCTCCGTCAACGTCTCCGTATTCCAGTTTCGAAGCGAGAGTTTTCTGGACAGCTTGGCGACGATCCTCACGAAATCCGGCCTGGACCCGAAATTACTCAATATCGAAGTTACGGAAAGCGCCCTTATGGAGCGCGCCAAACTCGGCACGCCCACGCTCAAAATCCTGCGGGAAAAGGGGGTGCGGGTGGCCGTCGACGATTTCGGTACGGGTTACTCCAGCTTGAGCTATCTTCGAAAGCTCAAGGTCGACTCGCTCAAGATCGACCAGTCGTTTGTCAGCGAGATCACCACCACTCCGGACAATTCGACCCTCGTAAGCGCAATCATCGGCATGGGCCGGAGCCTGGGGCTCAAGGTGGTTGCCGAGGGCGTCGAGTCGGCGGACACTCTCGCGTTTCTCAAAGCACAGAATTGCGATGAGGCCCAAGGCTACTTTTTCAGCCGGCCGATCCCCGCCACTCAGTTCGCCAAGCTGCAAAAAATGCAGATGAATTGAACTCGTTGAGGTTGCACTTGAGTGTTGAGGTTGCACTTGAGTGGAGATACTTCAACCTGTCACGCCCGGTTTCGCGGGCGGAGGCACAATTTCCTCCTTCTGCGACGCGATGGACTTCTTCAGCGCTTTCTCTGCGTGGGCAAGTTCCTCAACGGACTGTTCGTGTGCCGTGGCGCGGTCATTCTTGGTATGGGACGCAGCGGCGACAGTGTGTGCGTGTTCCGGCTGATGCTGCAACTCTGCAGCGCGTTCATGGGTACTCTGGGGCATGGTCTTCTCCTCGTTCCGCAGACGCCGAACTCTCGGACAACTACGGAAACTCAAGATAATCCATCCCGGCGTCCCGGCACTGAGCAATACGGCACTCGTACTACAGAGATTATGACCCCCTGCTTCCTCCGGCGTCATCAATCTGCGACTGTGGTAGTAGGGCACGATCCTGAGACCGTATCTGTAAAGCTGTCAAGTTGATTACAGCTTGTCGAAAAGGCTCCCCGAACCAAGTTGGGAAATCACATCCTCGAGCGCCGTCTGCTGCGTCTCGGCCAATGAGAGCTGCGTGGAGACCTGCGCAACATCGGCTTGCATCAGGCTCGTCTGCGCAGCTGTAAGTTGCGTTTCCTCGCTGCTGACTGCATCCGAGGTGGCGGTCAGCTGAGTGATGGAATTGTCGATGGTCACCCGCTGTTGCGAGACGTAGTTCAGGGCCGTGCTCAGAGCCGTCGTATCGCTCACAGCTTGGGCTGTGTCCACAGTACCGGAAGCGTAGTCGGCCACCAGGTTGTTCAACGCGCTGAATACGCTGTTGGTCCCGCTGCCAGTAAAAATCTGGTCGCCGGGCACATTCAACTGGATGCTCTGTCCGTTTGGCGTGGTGAGATAGTTCACGCCATCGTCGCCGTTGTACGTGGTCACGGCTGGTGATGTGCTGGTTGAAGTGCTGAAGGGAGCGGTCGAGGACTTGGTTCCCGAAAAGATGTACTGGCCCTGATAGGACGTGTTCGCCAGTGTCTGAACCTCGTCCAGAATGCCGGAGATCTGGCTCGAAATGGATTTCACGTCGCTCGCATTCTGCGTTCCATTGTTCGCCTCTGTGGCCAGCGAGATCGCCGAGGTCAACTCCGACACCACACTGCCCAAGGCCGAATCCGCCACCTGCAGTTTTCCCTGCACCAGGCTCGAAGATTGCGTGAAGCTGTCGTCCTGCTCAATCTGATTCAGCAGCAGCACATTCTGCCCGGCAGCCAATGGATCATCGCTCAGCGAGTTCACCCGCACGCCGCTCGATAGCTCCGACGTCAACTGTTGTTCGGTCGACTCTGTCTGATCGAGCGAACTGACCAGATTCGTCACATAATGGGGATCCACCCGCATCGAAATCCTTCCCAAATCTGGCGCTACTTCCGCCAAACTAAGCTGATTCTCTCGCCCAGCCCGACTTAAGAAACTGTTGTTTGCTCTCCAAGGTTCAATGCCGAAGCCATGATTGCGTCCAACATCGTGAATACTTTGGAAGCCGCTTCATAGCTGCGTTCCAACGTCGTCATCGCCGACGCTTCGTCATCGAGATTGACGCTGGAGAGCGCGTCGTTTTGGGTCTGCAATTGGGTCACCGAAGCGTTTTGCGCTGTATTCTCGGTCTCCACACTCGAGACCGTCGATCCCAGCGTGGTCACCAAATTCGAGTAGTAGTTGATCGGCGTCTGGCCGTCCACCACCGTTTGGTTTTGCAGAGCCGCCATAGCCGTTGCGTTCGAGCTGTCTCCCGTCCCCTTCCCTGATCCGGCTGCCGCGATGTGATTGGGGTCGGTCATCACCACGCTCATCTGCTCTGCGCTGCCTGCAATCTGTGTGGGCTCGGAGAAGATGTTGCCTGCATTGCTGTTGTCGCCGTCAAGGTCGGTTCCCGCATTGTTCACCTTGTTCACCTGCGTGGAGACGCTATAGGCCAACTGATCGAGCGAACTCTGCACGCTCGGAATGTCCTGGTCGCGCGCCGTCAAGTATCCGCCCAGCGAACCACCGCCTGTGGTCAATTGCGAGGTCACATCCGTCGTGCCTACAAAAAAGTCCGTGACTCCATTGACGGTGCCGGTTGTCAGCGAGACACTTGTTCCCCCCGAGACCAGCGCCTGCCCGGAGGTCGTCGTAATCGAAATACCATTGTTCGCGGTCGTGACCTGGTTGACGCCGATCAGCTTTGAAAGTTGGCTGATATCCTCCTGGCGCTGGTCTTCCAGCGTGCCTGCATCCGCGTCGGGCGAACTGGATTGGATTTCAACGTTCAATTGGGCAATCGAACTGGTCAGCGCATTCACCTGACTGGGAACCGCCGCCGCCTCCTGATCGAGATCCGACTTTTGCGAGTTCAGGCTGGCAGCAGCGCCGGAAAT
>Ga0255353_1000590_pt1 | contig 23201 bp, 23 predicted proteins | sample HBST25metaG_FD_189941 | JGI IMG/M metagenome (GOLD analysis project Ga0255353, IMG submission 189941) | Peat soil microbial communities from Stordalen Mire, Sweden - H.B.S.T25 | ecosystem: Environmental > Terrestrial > Soil > Wetlands > Peat | place: Sweden: Norrbotten County, Stordalen Mire...
ATGAATCGAGTGCGCAAATCCACGCTGCCATTTTCTTTCCTGCACCACGCGGGACTCTTTTTTTGATCCGTAGTGTCACTGTATTACGCGGGGTTCAGTAGGGGGGGTGGCTGTCTGGCAGGTCGTTCGGCAAGGGGCAATCCTCTAGATTGTTGGTTCTATCGGTTACGGCAGACTGCGGCGCGCATGGTGTGTACCGCACAGGAGACCGTAAAACAGAGTGGGAAAGAAGCAATCAGGGTGACCAAGGACAAGGAATTCATCTTCCCGAGCAATGCCGCCGCGCGGGAGTACGCCGTGGACCTGATGAAGAAGCAGGAAGGCCGGTGTGCTCTGACAGGGCTGAAGCTTCTGCTAGATGAAAAGACGGGCGACACAACTCCGCTGCTCGCTGGACCGGATTGATTCCTCCCGCCACTACGAGCCAGGCAACCTGCAAGTTGTCTGCAAGTCTATCAACATGTGGAAGTGCGCAATGGAGAACGAAGAGTTCAAGCGGCTGCTCGTGCTGCTGCGCGACTGACTCTTTGGCGTCTGGAAGGCCATTTCTAGGACATTCGGAAGCACGGTATTTCAGGCGAGACTGGTGAAGATTGGCTCGAAGAACGCGCGCAATTCTTCGACTACTACGGAAAGCTGCTCTGGTGCTTGTGTCAATGCTGAGCGTTTCAGAAATGCACGCCACTGTGTTTGCTTCGCTGGATCGGTGCCGAATTGCGGTGAAAGACCAATCGGCGTGGCATCGATTTCCATCTTCCGATTCTTGAAGGTTCGTTCGATAGCCGCGCGAAGTACTGTCAGGTCAAGTTCTGGATGGCGTAGAAGAATCCATATGTCGAAGTAGTCCTTCATACGGCTGTTCAGCATACGAAGCTGGACAAGCGCTTCCAGCTTTTCAGCAATTACCGTCTCGCGGGTGTAGCCAAGCAGCGCAGGCGCGGGAAAGTCCAAAATCGTGGGATAGGCAAGCCGCTCCGGTTCTGGCGTCACTACATCGCCGAATCCAATATCGATCTGCATGGTCACACGGGCCGCGTTAAGATGGCCCGTAAACACAGTACGAACTCCAGAGTAATCGGCGTCTTCCCGAATCACCGATCCGGTAAATGAATCAAGATCAAAGGTGATGCCATCATCGGGAACATCGACTTGGGCAACTTCCTTCAATAGGTTCACAATGTCGTCTACCTCATTGCTGGTCCTACCCAAAAGGTCAATATCCATTGTCGGCCTGGACATGGGTGCACGCCACGCCGTTAGCAGCAGAGCACCCTTCAACAAGAATTTGCTGGCGTGTGGCGATGTCGATAGGCGGTAGAGAAAGCGCTCCATCGCGTAATACTGAAGCACCTCGGCAAAGGGCCGGTTGTTCGCCTTCGCATAATTCAGCAGGCGCTGCCGAACAGAAGCACCCATGTTCTTGACCACGGATACCGTCAAAGAATCGCCTCCAGGTAAGGCCGCATGACACGTTCAACGCGGCATACTTTTGCGAACTGCTCAATCTGATCGAGCTTCATGCGTCCACGCTGCCGGTAGAGATTCAGCGCTTCCGTGCATACATCGATGCCGAGTTTATTGCGGTACTTAAAGCAATCGGCCAGCGTCTTTTCGGCAGAGTAGACGCGGACCGAAGTTCCATCCAGCGTCACTTCCTCGATGCCGCTTTCATAAACCAGCTTGGAATACCAGAAGATGCGTAGCGGCGGATATTGCATCGCAGGGGCCTGGTCGTTGGCCGGAATCGCAAGATATACAGAGTGCGGAATCTGAGTTGTTAGCCGGTGGAACGCCAGCGCCGAGATCAGGCAAACAACCCCCTTCGGCACCTTGAGCGAGACCGTCACTAGATCCGGGTTGCCCAGTGGCTTCGCGTTGGCAAGCCGGTAAAGCCCCCGTTCGAGCCGCTCCAGTTTCCCCCCGTCTCGAAGCGCGTAGAGTTCCCGAGGGTGCACACCCAGTTCGATAGCGCGTTTTGTATTGAGGATGCCGCCGCTTTTCCTGAAGACGCTGATGGCGCGACCCATTGCGCCCGTATCGGGCGTTTGTGCGGCGTCGGATATATTCCTCGGAGATTGCATATGTTCTCCGACTATTCTATCCAGATACAGGCAAACCTCCAAGTACTTTGGAAGGCTCGTTCTGAGAGTGCAAATTGACCGATATTCTTCGAGCTGGTCCCACACAGCCAGCCCGAAAGCCCGTAAAAAGTTTGTCGCATTTTTGTCGCAAATACCGCCCAGAGGGCCGTTTTTGCCGGTTGTGCCGGTTTATAACTACTGCACCGTCAACAAGATGCGATTCGTGACATTTCTTGACACGGAAGAGGTCGCTGGTTCGAATCCAGTCGTGCCTACCATTTAATTCTTTTAGAATCAATGGTATTGATTGCATCCTCCCCTCCCTGCTCCACTCCATTTTACCCAAGAATTACCCAAAGCCTACTGAATTGCGTTTCCGGATGCTCCGAAGATGGCGTCCACCATCATCTGTTGAGCCGCCATCAGCTCGTCTGTGTCCGTCTGCGTGTACCGGCTGAGCGTAAAAGCGGCGTTGCTCTGCCGGAGGGTGGTTTGCGCCGTTTTGGGGTCAACCTTCTTCTTGGTCGTCAGGAAACTGGACAGGCTGTGGCGGAACTGATGGAACCCGAACCGCTTTACCCGCTCGCCCTTCCGATCAAAGTAGACTGTTCTCTCCCCCTCCATCGCTTTACCCGTCTTCCGGTCAATCCACGTTTCGTGCTTTTTGGACTCCGCCAGAACACCGGCCTTAACCGCTGCCGGGTATAGGTAGTCGCGCACGAGCATGTTGCCAACCCGTGGCGTGGCCCCTTTCGTTCTGACGCTGGCAAAGATCCAGTCCTCTACCTTTGAGTACGTGGTCTCCTGACGCCAGGCCAAAAGATACGCGGCAAGAATATCCGACATGACAACTGGGGCTTTTGAAGCCTTCGTTTTGGGAGCGTCAATGTTGTTTCGAATCCAACGGCGTTGGATTTGGATGCTCTTGTCTTCCCAATCGACATCTTTCCACCGAAGGCCAGCGATTTCGCTGTAGCGCAATCCTGTCACCGCATCCAGCAACACCATCGTTTGCTGAAGCAGCGGCAGCACATTGAAAATCGAAAACGTGTCCTTGGGTGTGAGAATGATTGGAACGTAGTTGGAACTGGATGCCTTGACCCTCACTTTTTCCATGGGATTGCATGAGTCTGGGATCAGCTCATGCTTCTGCCCGTGGAGAAAAATGTCTTTCATCAGTCGCCGCCATTTGGTCAGGGACTCCCATTCCTGACCATGCTCAATCGCATCCACAGAAACGTTCTTGAGCCACTGTTCGATGGCCAACGGCTTCATCTCTACTGCTATCTCTTGCTCCCATCGAGCAAGAAGATGCTTTTGAATGATGCCTCGCTCCGTGTTGCGTGTATTGAAGCCCTTCGGTTTCACGGCATCATCGGCAAGAGCTACACGCATATAATCTCTGGCGATAAAGCCGAACGTCGCTTTGCTTGCAGGTACGTTGTTGCGATTGATTTGCTCGACAAGTCCGAGTCTAACTGCCTCGTCTCTCGCCCGCCGCTCGTTTGGAAAGTCCTGAACCGATCCGACCAGAAGTGGAGTTTGTTCAACCCACTTCCCATCGGTTGAGCGATGGGCGAAGTAACGCAGCTTCCAGACCAAGCCGTGTTTCGTCTTCACCTTTTTGAGCGTGCCCGATTGATACCCCGTGTGCGCCATTTCACTCCTTTGGCAACAACGGAATACCGCCTAAGCACTTTCATTATACCGTTTTGCCGTTTCTGAAGTCCCTTAAATAGCGCCCTCTCTACCTGGAATTCAGTCGCATCCACTCTGCGAGTTCTGATAGCAGGAAACGCCACTCCTTCCGCTGTGCCGCAGGATCGACAGGATGCGCAGGGGCTGCGCCGGCACGAGCCATTTCTTTCAAGCGCCGCGTTGATAGCTTTACAAAATTTGCCGCTACCTCGGGTTCAACAAAAGGCTCGAAGCCATTCGTGTCAAGCAACTGATGTTCCATTGCACCCTCCGAATGATTGGCATCCCAATCGAGACTGCATCAAAAAATCAACTGGATCGATGGGCCTTGGAATGCCGCAAGGACGTGGCTCATGATGACTTGCGAACTCGCTGCGGGTCCAATGAATTCTACGGAGAGCGTTATTCCAATCAGGAATAACGATAATGAAGGATGGCCTGCATTGTGGGCTTTGCGGCTGCTCACTCCCCTGAAACTCCCGTCCGTTGTAGTGCCACCGGAGCACATAAAGGCAGCTCTTGCAAGTTTTGGTTACACTTCCACAACTTTATTCTCGGTGATGCGTCAATAAGAAAAACCGGCGCGGAGAATTTTGCGTCCAGACCGGTACCCCTGCGGATCAGGAATGGTATAAAGACGCACGCAGCACCGATCACGATTGTGTTGCTCGGCACGACCCATTACTTTCCCTTGGTCTTTGGCTGGGAGGACGGGTATGGCGCTACCGGAGATTCGACTTTTGCAGGCCGCGATTGCGCTGGCCGAAGAACTGAATTTTTCCCGTGCAGCCGCGCGGCTGCGTATCGACCAATCGACGCTGAGCAAGCAGATTGCCATGCTCGAAGAGCAGACTGACTTGCGCCTCTTCGTGCGGAACCATCAGACAGTGGAACTGACCGACGCCGGTCGGCATTTTGTGGAAGATGCTCGCAGTGCCGTGTTGTATGCTGAGCGTGCAATCGCAGACGCAAGGGCCGCACTGCATGGAGCGGACGAAGTGCTTCACATCGGCAGGTCTGCTTTTGCCGATCCATATCTGGTGACGGCGATCCAGGCGATCCAGCTTCCGCTTTTTCCTGGCCTGAAGGTCAAGCTATCGAGCAACTTCTCGCATGAACTCGCGCGCATGGTCGCTGCAGGAACCTTGGACATGGCACTGGTGATTTCCATCCCCGATACGCAGATCCTGAGTCTCTTATCGATTGCAGAAGAGCCTGGCTATATTGCCTTGCCGAAGAGCGACGCCATCGCCGGCCGCGACGAACTCAACCTGGAAGATTTGCACGCGCACGAGTGGATTATCCCAGAGCGCCACATCAACCCGTACATCTCCGACATGATTCAGACAGCGGCCTCTGCAAAGAAAATCGTACCTTCCGATACGCATACGTTCACAACGGCTGAAGAGGCATCGGCGCTCGTCATGGCGCACAAAGGCGCGGCGTTTCTGACGCGAGAAGCGGCCTGGCGAATCTCGTGCGATGAAATCGCAATTCGCCCTCTGATAGAAGATGGTCTGAAACTCGTAACCAGATTGGCAACACGGGCCAACGAACAGGATCGATTGACGAGCGAGTTTTTTCGCGCAGCCGGACGCAAGCTGGTCAAGGTGCAACACCCTCCATGTCAAAGCAATTCACAAGCCTGCTGAACTGCCTGGAGCGGGATCGTTTGCACCGGTCGCGGCGGAATCTACGTCGCGAATGACGATGTTGAGCGGACTGTCAAGGCCGCACTTCGTGCAGGGATAAATGCCGGTGGCGACAGCCGTGCCGTCGAATTCATCTCGACGCGAGACGTTGCCACAGTGAACACAAGCATGAAAGTGCGATAATTCGCGCCGGGAGCGATTCGAGTTGCTTGCCATCTTTCCCCTCGTTTCGGTGGAGTGCCCGCTACTTCGGCCTATGGTACTGGGTTAGACGCAGGAACAAACGAAAGAGATGTGCAATCGGAATGTGTGTTCGTGAGGTCAGTAGATTTCGTTTTCAGGCGGATTGTACTTGGACAATCGAAGCAATTCCAATAGAGCCTTTCCATAATCCGACCTGCTCGCATCCCATCGTGTGACGATGTGATATTTGCCATTTCGTACACCTTCTAATACCCACTCAGCTCCGTCCGTACCTTGTGGCCCTTCGCCCTCCGTAGTCAAATTCCAGAAATTTGACTTGTCGATTAGCGAAATGACCTGTCCGACCTGTTCTTTACTCAGCGACTGCGTTCGTGATTCAAGCTGTTGCGAAGCACGCCTGTAAATTTGCAGGCGCAACTTACCATTGCCCTCCGGCTGTACGGTCATCGTAATACTTACTTGGTCGTGAAACGATCTCATCCATACAAAGCGGTAGGTCACCAGCTTCGGGTCTGCTGGCCACAGCGGCTGTTCTCCCAGTCCATATAGAACGCCCGAATACCACTGCACCATAAAATCACCGGCACCAGACTGAAAGGTTTTCGGCGGGAAATACGTGTATATCAGAGTCGCGTTAGCACCCTCCAAGTCTCTTCGGCACTGCTGGGCGAGGCTACTGAACGCCGATTCTTTGGGCACGCTTCTGAGCTTCTCCCGAGCAGCATTGAACTCGTGAAGATTTATTCCTTGGCAATCGCAAGCGGAGCCAATCGCCGTGGAGTTTCGCCATGTGTCATTTGTATTCTGTGTCGATGATAAGGCTAATAGAAATCCGCTAGTGTCATCGAGCATTGCATGAGCAAGTATTTTCCCGTTGAGGTTTAACCCGAGGCTAAGCGCATTGACCTGCATCAGAGAACCAAGAAGAGATTTATCTCCACCCTTGTACGCTGTCAGCAATACTTTTCCGTCATTCAGAAGAGACTGAATTGAGCACCCTTTGCCACGTAGGTCGGTTGCATAACAGGAGGCGATACGTTTGCCAGCGATATCCTTGTTGCTCTGGCCTGTCGCTGTGGTTCGCAGGAAGAGCAGGAAAAGCAGTAGGCAGAAAAATCTCATGATCTGATTCATAACGTTCCTTTGAGAATAGACACCGCGCTTTGCCAATTTGTTCCCTGCTGCACTGCCTTTACATATCTTCGCACCCAATTATCCTCAAATTGCAATTATCGGTCCGCGCCCGTCTGGGCGGGCCAAATGAGCCTGACGCAAAGCGGCAGCACATCACAGGGCGGGAGGACGGGCGTCAGCAATAAAAATGGGGTCCGCGTACCGGACCCCGCAACCATTTCAGTGTTTCTGATTGACGCTACGCGGCCTTGGCCTTCTTTTCGGCGCGCGGCTGGCTTGGCTTCGCCTTACCCGCTGCCTTCCGGGTGGCTTGTGTTTTTTCTTTGGCCGCGAACTCTCCTTTGACCTTGGCCGTGATTGCGGCCACGTCCACTTTGTAGAACTCGGCGGCTTCGCGCAGGGCTTTCGCGGATTCGTTGGGGCTGTGCGCTGATTGCAGCACGGTGATTGCCACCAAAACGCGGCCGATGGTGCTCTCGTCGGCCTTGCGAAGAAAGGACGCGAGCAATTTTGCCGGGGCGTCTCCGGCTCCGTTGGCCTTGCCGATGCCGTGAAGCCGAAAGATGATCGCCAGTCGGCGCTCGTCCAAGGTGGCGGCAAGGCGCTCGGTGACAAAGAGCAGGTCGCGTTTCATCAGCCTGACCGGAACCGCGTCGCTGGTTGCTTTCAAGACGCGTAAGCCGGTTGCCTGAGCGATGGCCTCCTCGCGGCGGCGCTTCTCCTGCTCTGCCCTGAATGCCGCATCGGTTGCGGGCCGTTGCTTGCTGGCGTGGTGGATGGGGCATTCTGGATTCGCGCATACCTTGTGAATGGTGCCGATGTCACTGCCTTCGGTGATGATGGCGTCGGCGGCATACTTGCACACCTTGAACTCCGGGCGCTGCGCATCTTCCTTCTTTTGGGGTTTGTCGTCGCGGATCGGCGTGTACTTGTTGCGCGGCAAAACTGGACTGCCTTCTTTCTGTCCGCCGTAGGCTGTGCTGATCTGCACAAGACTCGGCTTGGCGGCAACGGCCTTCGCCACGTGCGCCGCAAGTTTGGTGTTGTAGCAGCGGGGATCGGTGCATTGGTCGCCCTGCTTACCGAGGTCGTCGCCGAAAAGTAGTTTGTTATGGCCGGTGCGCTTGGGGCAGTCGGCGCAACTGCCCGCCGTGGGCGCAAGCTGCCCGTCGCGCTTGTCGAATGGCGCGTCTTTCAGAATGAGCAGAACATTCGTCTCAATCCAGAATTGCAGATTGCGCACGGGAAGAAGAATGCGCGTCGGTGTTGCTCCCCCGCTGTTGTAGGCTTCCTTGAAGCAAGCCGCAAGGGCCTGTTCCTGTTGGTCGGCGGGCAGCTTCGCCAGTAGCAGCGCGTGGCCTACGCCGATTTCGTTGGCGTAGAAAGCATCGACGGCGGCGGGTACAAGGTCAACCAACTTGAGACGCGAAGCGATAAACGCGGCTGATTTTCCAACACGCGCGCCAAGCTGTTCTATGCTGTACTTCGGTTCCTCCAGCGACAAAATTCGCGCGAAGCCTTCAGCCTCTTCCATTGGGTGAATCTCGGCGCGAATCAGGTTCTCGACAAGCTGTGCCTCCAAGACTTCGGCGTCGCTCATCTGTTTGATGCGTACCGGCACGGTGACGGCTTCGGCGATCTGCGCGGCGCGATAACGCCGCGCACCGGCCACGATCTCGAAGCCGTTCTCGGTGAGTGGCCGGACAAGCAAGGGCGAAAGCACACCCTGGCTGCGAATGCTGGCGGCAAGTTCTCGAAGACTCACATCGTCAAAGACACGGCGGGGATTGGTCTTCGATTCGTTGAGCAGTGCGAGCGGAAGCTCGCGGTATTCAGTGGCATTGATAACGGTCGTTTCCATGATTCATTGCTCCTTTCGAGCGGTTGAAGGGTGAGGGCGCGCGGAGCGGTGACACGTCGGGCGTGGGTCCGCTCCGCAGGGAGCGGACTAGCCGCGAATCGACTTGTCCGTGAAGGCTTCATCGAAGCCTTGTGCATGGATATTGCGGTCCCACATGCGGGCGAATTGCTCGTGCTCTCGGTGCAGGTCAGACAAGACAATGCAGTCTTGCTCACTTGCAAAGCGGGAATACTGCTCGATGCCGAGGTAGTCATTACGGAAATAGAAACTCGACAGGCTCAATGCGCCTTGCAGCGAATTGACCAACTCGAAACACATCTCCGGGTCGCGCATCAGGTCGCCGTTTTGTTCGCCATAGTGTGCGATAGAGATTGCGGGCAGTCCGGTCGGCCCTGGCTCTGGCGTGGCTTCAATGACAAGCGCCATGAAGGGCGGATTCTCGATCTTGAGGTAGAGCGTGGGCCGGTAGCCTCCGGCCCGCTCAAGAATGCGAAGGATGGTTTTCATTACGCCACCTCCGCCATTTCGTCCTGCGTTTCTGGCATCGCCACAGAAGCGGCGGACAATTTGCCGCTCGTCTCGCCGGTGATGGCGTCGAGAATGACCGCCGATGTGCGCTGGATTACTTCGAGACTTTCGGTCAGCAACGCCGCGTTTCCTGCGTACATCTGGATGTAGTCCGAAGAAGCGCGGCCCATCTCAAGGCCGATAGCCTGGCCCACGATGAATGCGACGGCCTCGGCCTCGGTCTCGCGCACGGTGGCGGTAGTTATGGTGCGGCGGTCACTTTTGTGCAAAAGTTCATGCGCCGTTTCATGGACCAAACAAACCAGAGTTTCAGCGGGCGATTGGCCGGGAAGTATTGCGATTTTTCCGCCGTAGCTGACGCCAAGAGCGGGCGCAATGTTCTCGGTGTATTCGAGGGCGATATTCTGCGAATCGAGAAAAGCAATCAGCCGGTCGCGGTGCTCGCCCACTTCGCCGGTGATGTTGTGCTCGAACTCTGGCAGGTCCGCGCCTTCGGTCTGCTCCACATCGAAAACGTAGACGGCGCGAAAGCCGATCAGAACGGGCGCGGGCTTTGCGTTGTCATCATGTGCGCGGTTGCGGTCGGCGTCGTCTCTCTTGCGGCGTTGTCCAACCATCGGGGCGAGAATCTGAATGCCCTTTTCGCCGCGCTTCACAAACCGGCCCAACTCCTTCCATGTGTGGAAACCGGCGACTCTGGTCGCTGTTGGCCTTTGTCTCGCAATGCTCAAAATGTTCCCGAAGCTGTAGGCATGGAAACGGGCCATCGCCGCGAGATACGCGGTCAGTGTTTCGCTCTTGCCCGCCTCAAGCTGCTGGAGCAGGTAGTTCACGGCCTGCTTGATGAGTTGCTGCGTGGGGTTGTCGCGCTGCGTGGTGCGCTGCTGGTAAGGGGATTCGCTGCGGAGCGCCGCATTGTTGCTGTGCGGCGCGTTGGTGGCGGTGTTACTGTTGGCGTAAGTCATGATGTTCGGCTCCTTCGGAGTGGGATTTGCCGTTTTTCAGCCCTGGGAGGGCTAAAAAAAGACATTCATTTCATGACTGGCGAATTGGGCGCAGAGAGGCGCTGTCAACTCCCGAAGCCCGAAGGGGCGCGGAAGCGAGCACGGCGGCTTTTATGCCGCGCGGAGCTGCACAAGCGGAGTTGACAGAAGGAGCCGAACGGAGCCTAGAGTTCGCCGGGAAATGAATGTCGAACCGGTGGTCCAGCCGAAGGCTGCACTGCATTGCTTTTTAGGGTCGGCGTTGCGGGCAGGAGACAGGCCCGCATGGATGGGAAGCGTAGAACGCCTGTTTCCCCGGCGGTCGCAGCGGGGGAAGGGCGGAGCATCCTTCCCGCGAAAGAATCGCCTATTGATCGCAGAGTTTGGCACGTGCACATCGAGATGCGCTCCGAACGAAAAAGACTCGTCCGGTGCATCGCAGAATCGCGCGCTGGGCCATCCACCCGGGAGCGCGGAGTAAATAAAAGGAGCAATCTGCTACGGATTCAGCAGCTCTGCCGGGGCAGAGATGGCAGGTTGTCACTATGAATGAGAGGTGTAATGTATTGCAACACTATATTTGATACGCGAAGTTGCTATTTCGTTACTTACCCTCCGTTGACACGCAGAAGCCATTGTCTTAGTAAGAATCTCGCTAGGGCTGCGTTAGACCATCTGGTCCGAAGCTGGATCGGTTGACATTTCAAATGCTAGCTGTCCAAGTTCCGCTAGTGATGGTTCCTTGGGCGTTCCCACGTACGCGAGATCGATCCTTTGTTTCACGGGATAAACCTCGATTATTTGAACGACGACTCTTTCACGATATGCGAACTGCTCCATCCTGGTGAATCCGAGCGGAAGGCGCGAGGAATGGATCAACCCTGTGATTCCCGGCTCAAGTTCAACGAACACTCCGAATTCTCTCACATTCACTACGGTTCCCACTGCGGTGCTTTTCGGCGGAAATCGCCTTGCTGCCGAAGTCCAAGTGGCCCCTGCCACCGAACGTTCAAGAGCATTTATAGCCTCAGGAATATCGGAAAGGTCAGTTAGCCGATCGAAGGCACTCCGGTCTAGGATCGCGTCTAGCGAAGCTAAGGTCCTATTTCTTTGTTCTGAGAAAAACGCTACAACCTCGCGCGCGTTAGCGATTACAGTATCCACGTTGTATTGATTCTCAAGTGCTCCGATTCGAGCGACAACGCGTTTTGCTACTTCTTCAGAAGGAAACGAAGTATCCTCGGCAATAGCGGCGAGATAGGTTGCGCTCCTAATTAGATCGAGGTGAACAAAGCCCGCTGGTGCCAGTCGGATTAGGTCCTCGTCAGATAAGCCCTCCACACGAAAATCTTCTGCCACTATGCATTGCGACTTTGCCAGGTGCTCAATTTCCCTGCGAATGACATCCGGCTCGAAACCGAACCTGCATAATTCCTCAATGGCCACTCCCGTCGGGAAATATCCCTTTAAGCCAACCCTGCCCTGCTGCGAGAACTTTTCAAAGAGCCAACGGAGTATCACAAGCCGGCTAAAATAGTTTGGTCTGACATCCTTCGCATCCATCGCAAGCAGGTTCTTTACATAGGAGTAGTCGCTGTCATAAAAGCGCCTGTTCATTCTCAATAGAACTCTCTCAACGACGTGAAGAGGTAGCAAGTATCTTCCCTGAGCTTGTCTTATCTTGAAAATGTAATCCTCGGTGATGTGGCCACTTCTGCAAAATTCCAGGAACATCTCCAGAGCACGCCGGATATTGCGTCCTGCGAGGCCTAGGATGATTCTCCGGATCTCTCTATCGTGCTCAAACACCGCATAAAGAATCGACGCAAGGTAATATGCTTTATCACTCTGGGGGTATTCGACGTGAAATCCATTTGGCAGTTCGTAACGGTAGGTCTCGGAACCTGAGGAATAAATCTCATTGAGGGCAATTTGCACTCGCGAAACCAGCACCTGCTGAAACACGGGGGGCTCAATTCGGAATACAAGATCCTTTAGTGCAGTATCCAGGGGCGGTGTATTTCTGTAATTGTCATAAGTTTCTTCTCTGAGGGGCAAGATTACGAGTGCACGAAATTCGCGCTGCGTCCACTGCGCGACCTCGAACATCAACAACTGCTGGTCGAGGGTGCGCTTGTCGCAGTTGTCTACAACGATCACAAGCAGCTTGCCCCTCTCGGTGGAGCAATGTCTTGTATAAGCAATCGCCTGTTTGTGGCGATCATTCATGAGCCCGCTGAGATGATCTGCCAGCTTCTCATTGAAAAGCTGTTGATTATCTCGATAAAGTGCACCGATGCCTTTCTTGAATTTATGTACTTCAACCGAGAAAACCGCTTTAATTCCGTCCAGACTATCGAAATCGATCTGCGGATACGCGGCGCGGCAGCCGAGAATGATTTCGCTACGAAGCCAGTCGTAAATTTCATCCTGAACCGCAGGCGCGTTGTTCATGTTGACGCGGACCCAAACGGTCGAGTCAATGAGATCTCTTGGAAGAGCGACATATTGGAGGTGATCGATGAAAGTTGTCTTTCCGACCCCGACACTCCCGACAATTAGAAGAACCTGATGTTCAAGTTGTCGGGGTGTCTTCAACACATCGAGAAGCTCCTGCGGCTGTGAGCTATCTTCGAACTGTTTTGATGCAATTTCGGAAGGAAGCCGCGCCGCGCGTATTACCTTATCAATCGGATCGACGTACCGCTCCCGCCTTTTCGACGGCACATATCCTTCTTTCGCGATTCGGACGCGATCCTCCATGCTGGAGGGGTTGAAGATATGTGCAAATTCGGCGGAAATCGTTGTGCCGAAAGTGTTGAGGCTGATTTCTCCTTGCTGAATAGCTAATCCGCCGAGCATACGTCTTGGCTTCCAGAAACGCGAAGGTTTGACCGAGTTGCTAACTCTTAGATAGTCAGCCCGCAACGCAGCTCGACCAATCAAGCTGTGAAGCTCTGCCATTCGCTCCGATGTGGGGACGAACTCGGAGTGTGTCATGCAGACCTTTGGTGTCGAAGAATCCCAAAAGCCGGCAATCAATCGAGCGCCATTCGTAGCGACGATTTTCGTTAACGGGTTCATTCCTGGATTGAAGGCCGCATTAACTTCGCTCGCGTAGAGTCTCGCCTCACGATACGCCTCGTCGAGGTCCTCCTTCGGTCCCTTCGCCTCGATAACGGCAAGTGGTATTCCGCCTACTAGGATTAGGTAGTCCGGGAAATATGACTTTCTTTCGTTCCCCTTCCCGATCGTAATGCGCTTTATATTCTGCTTCGTCAGTATCTCGCTTGGGAGAAGACCGAGCCCCAGAGGCTCCTCCCCCGCAAGAAGCGGGTAGATCAGCTTCTGTTCAACATCACTTTCGTTTTGTAAGTCGTTCAAGTCGGGCAATTCAAAGTTCATTTGCGTGCGCCTCGTCCGTGCATTAGCCTGATTCTCACCGAGAGCTTAATGATACATGCGGCGAGCTGAAGGTTACAGAAACAGGCACCATCTGGCCAAATCTCTCTTTATCGCAATTCACGCGATCTGACCTGGACAGGTAACCATAAACACCCTTGACTACAGAATTCTTCGGCGTGAATCAAGCGACAGCCATCTCATGCTTGTCTGGCTCGATTTCCACCTTGGTGCGCAGTCGCACATTGAGCGCGTCCAGTATGCGGATTGTGCGCTCCAGCGTGATGCCGAAGTATTCGTTGCGCTCGTCGCGTGAAACCTGCGACTCATGAACGCCGAGCCGCTTGGCCAGATCGCGCTGCGAGATTCCCTGGGCAATGCGCAGCGAAATGAGCATCTGGCCGAGGCCACGCAGGTTCTCCAACTCGTCGAATTCGCCTCGCTTCAGCCGCTCGTAGCTCTCCACTTCCTCTTTCAGTTGCAGGTGGAAGGACTCGATGGGATCGATGACACGCTTGATTTCGTCGTCAGACAAGCCCGCGCCCTTGAGACGATCCCGATGTTCGGCGAGCCGGCCGTGCTCTTCCTCAAGTCGAGTGGATGCGAGTTGGTATTCAGCTTCGTTGCGAATCATGACGGTCCCCCATATTTGATCTTTACGATGCCTCGCGGTTTGCCATCCCGGCGCGACTGGCGGAAGGCGGAAGGAAACTCAAGTTCGTGGCCAAACTTGTCGCGGATGCCGCTGCCGATGCCAAGTCCGGGCACGTGCGGATACAGTTCGACCCGATAGCGATGCCACATGGGAAGCTGGCGCTTGGGATAGCCTCGGTAAGGTCTGCGCGAGGCGGGGTCCCAGGTCCATACCTTGTACGGGTCGAGGCGATTGAGTTGCTGCGCCAACACGCCAGACGCGAGCGACTTCAGGTCGCACACGAAGTATCCGTCGATGTCGTTGGGATGGTCTTTGTCCTCCACAAACGAGCCGTCGGCGAAGATTTCGCGGATGCCAACCTGCCAAAGCTGGCGGGCGAGAATCTCCAATCCGCCGACAAGTTGTTCGCGCCAGACGGCATCCCAAGTCGAATCAGTGTTCTGCTTTCCGCCGCCGCGAACGAGCCCCGATTGGCGCAGTTCATCGAAGGAGAGCGCGTAGTCTCCTGGCGGCAAAAGGCCGTCGCTGTCGAAGGGAGGAATGATTGGCATACAGAAAACCCTTCTCTAGGCAAAGTAGCCTAGCATGACATATATGTCAAGTGTGACTATTGAGCGGCGTCGGGGGCAATTCCATATCTTGCTCAATAGATGATGGTTAATGAACTATTATTTCCCTCGACAGTGTCGAGAGAATTCGCCAGACGCGTCTGGCGAATTGGCCGAATCTTGGTGTACCGATTCAGATTTTTCAGACGCTGTCTGAAAAATCAGGTCAAGGCAATCTAAGGTGCCAATGCTGCGCTCTGGCCGATCTTGATCGCTGAGGTTTTCGAAATGTCGGTGCTGAGTTGTGGAGCGAGTTGGGCGAGGTTGTTGGTGAAGATTTGCGCGTCCTGCGATGCGCGCGAAACGGAGACGTAGGCAAAGCGGGTATTGATAAGTTCGGGATGGACATTGGTGTCCATGTTGACCAAAACGCGCTCCGAGGTGAGTCCCTGGGAGCTGTGCGAGGTCACGGCGTATCCGTGATCGAAGTGCCGCATCTCTGCCGGATCAAAGGTGACCGCCCTGTCCTTACCGCCGTCCATGTGGACGGCCATTGCGCCGTGCTCGCCGATCTTCAGCACTGTTCCAAGGTCGCGGTTGGCGACGCCCAGTTCACGATTTGGCGCGGTGAATTGCAGCCGGTCGCCCACGGCAAATTCCCGTTCGATCTCACGGTAAGCGGAGATGCCGTGCAGCCGGGCCGGATCGTATGTGATCTGCTGGCCATCCGGCTTCTCGACGGTCAGCAGGTTCAATTTTGGATCGGTCGAGACCACTCGCGCGTAGCTGCGCTGTTCGATGGCAAGGGTCTTGCTGCCACGCTGGTAGTGAAGCACGTCGCCAACCTCATAGCGTGCAGCCCAGGCGCGATCAGCGCCGGTCATGTCGGATCGCGGCGCAAGCACGCGCATGGCGTGGTTTCCAGATTCGACGATGCCGCGCTCCTGCAACTCCGACCTGACTGCCTGATTGATCGCGCGGCGCGAAGCGTTGTCGGGTGAAACGATGATGGTATTCGCCGGACTGTCGGCATAGCTGCGGGCTATCGAAGCGATGCGCTTTTCAGGGTCGGCAATCTCCGTGACGCGGCCCTGCTGTTCGAGAAGCGCGACGCCTTCGGCCACTTCGCCGCGCGATAGATGCTCGACGGCGCGCAGCAACTCCGGGTCTTTCTGGCGGACAATCTGATCAAGTCGCGCCGTTTTCATTCCGGCATCGACCAACTGCTCGAAGGGTTTCCCGGCCTCCACGCCCTGATGCTGGCGGGTATCACCTATGAAGAGAACTCGGTCGCCGGGGTCGAGTTTGGTGAGGAAATCGCGCATCTGTTTGGTGCTGGCGAGACTGGACTCATCCACCATATATAGGTGGCGATCTGGAGTCGGCTGCTTATGTCGGGCGAGGAAACCTTGCAGCGTATCAGCATTGATGCCGGCATCGCGGAGCTGATGCGCGGCGCGGGAGGTCGGAGCGAATCCTTCGACAATCATCCCGCGCTGCTCCGCGGCCTCGCGCACAGTTTTCAATGCTGTTGTTTTCCCCACGCCAGCGCTTCCCTGCAATCCCTGTATCCTGTCGCGCGAGGTCAAAATCTCTTCCGCCGCCAACCGTTGTGACGAATTGAGAATCGGGTATTGGGCGGTATGCGCCACGGCTTGCTGGACAGGCATGATCTGGTCGGCCCGGCCTTGCCCCTGGCGCATCTGCCGCAGGACTTGCTTCTCAGCCTGGATGGTTTCCGCCGTAGTGAACTGCCGCGCGGAACCGTGCTTCGGCGCGGTGACAAGCTGAAATTCGCCGGAGGCCAGACGCTCTTCTACGCTCGCGCGAACCTGGGCGTAGGTCGTTTCGCCCATGCCGCGTCGTAGCGCATCGCGGAAGAGCACACGCTCATCGGTGACAGCCTCGCGCTCGAAGCTGCGTTCGCGTGCAAAGGTCACGGCTTCTTGCGCGGCCTTCTGCGTTTTCTCTGGAGCGCGCTCGACCGATTTCTTCTGGCTACGCTCGCGGGCCGCGGCCACAACCTGATTCGGCTGATTGCCAAACTCAGCAGCCAGCTTGCGATGCGCCGCCAGCACTTCGGCGGGCGGCTGAATCTGCTTCTTGTCGCGCGTTGCATGGGCGACGATTTCCGCCGCCTCGTAGCCTGAGAGACCATTCTGCTGCATATGAGCGAGGATCTGATTCTGGCGCTGGCTCGAAGCGTCAAGATACTCCTGCGAATACCCCTTGATCTCCGGTGCGCCGCTTCTACCGGGGGTGATTTCGTATCCGAGTTCGCGCAACCGGAAGGTCAACTCCGACTGGTAGACAGCAGTAGCGAACTGCTGCGACTCGAAGAAACCGCGCTCCTGAAGCGCACGTGTCGTTCCGTCCGCGCGCTCAGTGACATTGAAGATAACGGCATGAGTGTGAAGCTGCGGCGCGGCATAGCCATCGACGGGCCGCGATGTGTCGTGCTCGAATTTTGCGGCGATGAATTGGCCGGTGGACTCGGCGGGATGATTGCCACCGATCCGCGCTTGCGTATACCGCTCCAGCTCGCCAAGAGCAGTCGTGACTGCCTTGCTGTGTGCCTCGCGGACCCGGCTGTCACCGCCGACGAGCGCGGTCAACGAAACCGACTTCGGCGCGCTGAAGGTCGCATCCCACCCGGCGCGATGCTCGACGGATTTGATTGTCTTGCCATTGGCGTCCTGGTACTCGAAGGACTGCCGATGCTGAACAAGTTGTTCGCCGGTCTGCGGGTGCTGACCATCTGAGAGCCGGTGAAACTCATCGGCGCTTACGGTTCCCGTGAGTCCATACTTTTCTGCAAGCAGGCCCTGCCACTCGCCTTGCACGGTCTGGCCCTGGCTCCAATAGCTCTGGTCCGGCGAAGTGAATTCCTGCTTGTGGTAGTTTTCGAGTTTGCCAGCGGAAAGTGCTTTTGAGATTTTGAGCATGGTCAGTCTCCTAATGAGAATCCGCTCTGGATTGCCTCGGCGCTTTCTTCGATGGACTCAGGCTCAGCCTGCTTCTTCGCCAGCGTCTTCGGATCAAAGCCGAGTTCATCGTCATCGAGCGGGCGCGGCACAAAGGCCGGTTGCGTAGCCGGGATGTCGTGATAGGCAAATGAGAAGCAGGCGACGTAGTTGCCGAGTTTGAGGTATGCGTGCCGGTCGGGCAGGCCGGAGATTTCCGAGTCCATCACCAGCGGCTCGACCTGGCGCTCCAGCGTGAAGTTCTTGCCCGTTCGGCTGCCGTCGAAATGCGTCTGCCGCAATCGTTCAATCTCTACTTTGCCGATGGCGCTCGATACCCATTCGGCGGCCTTCGGCTCCGTTGTTTTGAGGAAGATTTTGGTCGCTGGCTGCGAGAGCATCACCTCAGCCATGTGGCCGTAGATGTACTCAAGCTGCGCCTTGCCCTGGAAGCCGAGCACAATCGGATTCTTCGATTTTCGGTTCTCGGTAATGGCAGTGTGAAGTTGCGGCAACCGTTGCAGGCTGGCCAACTCGTCGAGCACAAACCAGACCGGGTGCTGACCTTCCTTTGGCTCATTGAGCAGCCGCAAAACCAGCAAATCAATCCACAAACTGTGCAGCGGGCGCAATGCCTCGCGCTCGCTCGGTTTCGATGTCAAGAAGATCCAGCCGCGCCGGTTTTCTGACCACTCGGTCGCGCTCCAGTGATTCCGGCTTTTGTCTTTGCGTGGCAGCATTCGCAGGCTGTCGGCGATCAGGCCGAGCGAGGCCAGTACTCCATTGCGCTGCTGCTGCGCGCCCTTGGCGATCATCGTCGCCATCTCTGTGTTCTGCACGCGGCGGTCGATCTCGTCGGGGTTGGCCATCCATTCGACAAGTTCCTCGGGCGAGGGGCCGAAGGTCAGCAGATGAGCGAATATTTTCTGCGGCGTCTCGGTGAAGAACTCGCCCTTCTTGTCCGTGGTCGGCTGGTAGAGAGAGGCCGCGATTGCCTTTGCCTCGGCTCGGCGGCGCAACTCCTCGGACGGCCCCCAATACGGGCAGCGGGCATCGAGAGGATTGAGAATGATGTCGCCGTTTTTACTGTCGTAGAACCGCTGTACGAACTCGCAGGCTGGGTCATAAACAATCGCAGAGTGCCCCCGTTCCTTGATCTGCATGAGGATCTGCATAATGAGCCTGGTCTTGCCTGCACCCGTGTCGCCCATCAACTCGATGTGCTGCCCTTCGGCGAGCCGGGGAATGCGCATGAGCTGCTTCGATTAGATGGTTCTGAAGCCTACGCCATCGCCCTTCACTGCGCAATTGAAGCCGACAGGAGTGACGCGAACCGGCCCCTTGAGCAGGCGTCCATACTTCATTTCCCGGAACCGCTCTACATCTTTGCGGGCGACAAACGGGAGCACGCTCAAGAGCACAAATAGTCCTGCGAGCAGCGGCCAGCGGAAGACTCCGGCGACATTGTGTCCGCCATAAACGAACCGCTGAAGATAGGCATGAAGCGGCCCATTCCGGTAGACGGTTTTCGGTCCGCGATAGAGGTAAACCATACCGGCGGCGCGGGCGCTCGGGGTCAACTGAAGCGGAAGTGGCCGCGCAAATTCTATCGTGGTCACGCCTGGCTCGACATCGGCAGAAGCGGCAGGATGCGCATGAAGATGGTCATCCGAAACGTCGAGTAGCTGGTATTGGTATGTCTGCTTCAATCCAGTCAGTGCGCCGGACTGAATGAACGGCCAGAGATCGTAGCGTTCGAGCGGCGGCATGAACACACCTATATAGATGCGCAGAAATGCAGCGGTCAGAATCAGTGCCAGCGCGATGGCCGCATAGCTGTAGATGGGAGCTTGCGGCGGCGTCACGATTGTTTCTTTGCGTCCCCAATGCGTGGTATTCATAGCTGTTCCGTTCCCCTTTCCGCATAGCTGGCGAGAGTGTCCTCCGCCGCCTTGCGCTTGTTTACCTTCACGTAGCGAAGCATCTCCTTGAACTGCTCCGTGGTCATCTTGTCGCCACGCAGGAGCGGTTCAAGCGTGTTGATGAGGAGAAGCCGGAGTGCCGCAATTTCTCCCATTATGGCCAAGGACTGCAATCGACGGCTGCTTTCTGCAAGTTCTCCCTGCACCAGATCGCGCAACCACTCACCAACTGCTTTTCCTTCGGAGTCCGCGGCGGCATCCACGGCAGCAGCTTCAGTAGCGGTGAGCTTGGTGTTGAGTGAATGGTTACGGCACTCGCGGCCTTTCACCGTGCCTTTGCGGCGCTTCATTTCGGTGTCCAGTATTGGCATACGCAACTCGCTCCTTTCGTTAAAATCGCATGGAGCTTATAGGTTCCCGCGATTTCATAACCTGTTCCGTTTCTGTCAGAACCAAATAGCTCCCGCAGGGAGCTAAACAGTTCCCTATGAGGGATGGAGTATCGAAAATTTTTCCGGCGCGCAGCGCCGCAGTGGTTCGGGCGGGAAAACGAAGGCAAGTCACGCCTTCGCTCCTACTGCTACTGCCGCTTTTGATGCAGGCTTTGAAGGCGCTTCAGCGGCTTCGGAAGCAGGCGCGCGACGGATACGCAGAGTCGGCGTAATGCGCTGAGCTTCAGGAGTACGAAGGAACTCCTGAAAGTCGCGGTCTTTAGAGAAGACATAGGCAAGCGCCTGCTCGACAACATCGTCGGCGGACGCATGGATGAATGCGGCGTACTGATCGACTTGCAAAGCGGTCGTATCAGTCAATCGAATCGACGCGCTGAGGTGGCGGGTTTGGGTAACTTCAAGCAGTGGCATATTGGTCTCCTTCGGGCTGTGAAATCAGGCCGTCTTGCGACGGGCAATCATGCGCTGAGCCGTGGCCGCAATCTCCCGCGCACGAGCGGAGCAAAGTGCAGCGGGAATCTCAAAGCGGCGGCGGACTTCAAGCATGGTGATTACGTCGTCGATGGGAATGCCTTGGTCCAGCCAAAGGTGGGCCGAGGCTACATCGACGGTGCGTTGGGCGTAGTAAAGCGGATCGGACTTATCGGAGCGACGTGAAGCGAGTTCACGCGTCAGCTTCGCGGCGTCCATATCGTGTGCAAGCCGCGCGCAAACCCAGGCCCAGTCTTCTTCGGAATGAGAGTGCTTACCGACAGGCTTAATCCGTGCGTTACCGCAGAGCGGGAGCACGGAAGAGACTTCGATATTCTCAAGGCGAAAGTCCGCTGGACCGTAGATCGCATCGGCTAGGTATTCGACCGCGACAGGATGCGCGGGAGAATACTTTCGGTTGAGGAAACCGGGAACGCGCAGCACTCGGTTACGGTCAGTGCAAGCGGGATCGCCACCGAAGGCGTGTGCGATCAGCTTGAGAGTCTGTTCCTGATGCTCAAAGTCGAAGCTGGCAACTCGCCAGAGCGCCTGGTATTTGCCGGGCGATGTCGAGATGATCGCGGTCGGCGTCGGAATCAGATCAGATGCCCGCAGCGACGCGAGCCGGGCGTCGCCGTCCGTATCAATATCTATATAAATGTGACGGACGGATGCGATACACGCCTTGGTGCGTTTGCGGCTGCCAGCAATCAAAGGATTGGCCGAAACATAGATGTTCGCGCCGTTGTCGTTCTCATAGTTAAGCCACGCCATATAGCGCGGCGCGAGAGCCTGTTCAACCGTTACCACGCGCTGCTGTGGCCGGGGCGCATCTTCCCGGCGCAGCAAGAGCGCAATCGTTTCGCACGATGCGAAGGAACGGGTGAGAAAGTTGGCGGCAATCCGGTTCATAAGCTGACCTCTCAAGAACGCGATTCCACGGGACGCTTCCAGTAGGAAAGCCCGGACAATGCCGGGCTTTCACCTGAGATGAGCGGCCTACTCGGCCGCTTCGTCGAAGGGCAACTCTTCGTTGGCTTCCTGTTCTTCCGCAGCGGCCTTTTCCGCGCGGTCGAGCTTGAGGATGGAGTTGACGCGAATCGAGTCGGTACGGACCGGCTTCTTGGCCTTCTTGGGCGTGTACTCGGAGTGGCGAATCTCGCCCTCGATCTGGATGTGCGCGCCCTTCTTGAGCGTGGCCGCAAATTCGCCGAGTTTGCCAAAGACGATCCCGCGATGCCACTCAGTGTGCGAGATGTATTCGCCGGACTCTTTGTCCTTGTACGAGGTCTTGGTTGCGAGTGAAAGGGTGGTGAACTTCTGGTTGTTCTTGCCGGTGCGAACTTCGGCGTCGCCGCCGAGGAAGCCGATGAGGATAGCTTTGTTCTGATACATTTTCGTGTCTCCGTTTTTGAATTCCCGATCTGCTCGGGTCACACCTTGCGAAGCTATGCGAGTGGGCGCGACTCCCAAGGCCGAAGCTCTGCATTTACGGAGGATCCGTCGCAGATGGAAACCGTAACCCGCAGGGCGATGAAATCGAAGCAGAAGAGCGAGCCTGCCGCAGGGCGTCGCAAAGGCCCCGAAGCAGTGACCGAGCTAGTGAGGAATGGAACTGGGAGACACACTTCAAGAACAATGCAATCTCCATTTCCTGGCGATGCCATTCCCCGGCAAACCATATCCATCCTTCTCGCGCCTGACCTCTGGACCCAAAGCACAATAGAGGGAGCGGCATCCCGTACAGGGCATCGCGTGTCTTCCACTCGGCGTGGTCACGCTCAAGAGCGCACAACAAGGGCGTGATTCCGTTTGCTTCACCGTGCCCAAGAAAGCTTTGCATCGCCGCTCCTCCGATTCGCATTCCATCCTGCAATCCGCGCTGCAATCTACGCCGCCACAGTGGAGGAAGCCCGGTAGATTTCCTCCGTAACGAAGCATTGGTCGGCGTGGCTGTATCCCTTCACGGTGATCAGCTCGCGCACTCTGCGCCGGCCTGTGGAATCGCGTTCGCAGTAGAGAACAAAATTCACTGCCTTTCCGGTCTGTGACCGGATGAATTGCTGGTCGAGATTGGTTCTGGCGCTGAGCGCCATATCCGCCAGCCGGTCGAGTGCATCGAGGGCGGAATCCGCGTGCAATGTCGAGAGGGTTCCGCCGTGGCCGGTGTTCATGGCCTGCAAGAGGTCGTAGCCGCATTCGTCGCGGATTTCGCCCATGATGATGCGGTCGGGACGGTGCCGCAAAGCGGCGGCGACCAACTGGCTCGGAGTGACGGCGACTTGGCCGGGAATGGCCGCAACAGCTTCCCAGCGAACGGCGTTGGGATGGGCAACCTTCAATTCGGCGGGTTGCTCGATCACGATCAGCCGCTCGCGGAGCGGAACATGATCGAGCAGCGCCTTCATCAGCGTGGTCTTCCCAGAACCGGTTCCACCGGCGATGATGCCGTTCTTCCGTCCTTCGATCAGTCGTACAACAGTGTCACGTACATTGACCGGAAGACTGCCCGATGCGACGAGTTCATCCGAAGTAAACCAACGGTTGAATTTGCGCACGGTGAAGGTGGGGCCGTTGATCGAAGAAGGCGAGCCGACAACGGCCACGCGCGAGCCATCGGGCAAGCGCGTATTGAGGATCGGATTCT
>Ga0255353_1000608_pt1 | contig 22732 bp, 19 predicted proteins | sample HBST25metaG_FD_189941 | JGI IMG/M metagenome (GOLD analysis project Ga0255353, IMG submission 189941) | Peat soil microbial communities from Stordalen Mire, Sweden - H.B.S.T25 | ecosystem: Environmental > Terrestrial > Soil > Wetlands > Peat | place: Sweden: Norrbotten County, Stordalen Mire...
ACAGCAACCCTGAAACCGCTCTACCGCTTCGAGACGCCGCGCGCCATCTTCTTTACTTTCTTCTTCGCCGAGCCGCGCGGTTCGGTCCGCTTGGCCTTGGGAGCTGCCTTCTTGCGGGCGGCGCGCTTCAGTTTCTTCCGTTCCTGCGTATCTTCGATCTTGGTAGTATCTGCCACTTGTAACCTCTTTCGCTGCAATCTCTTCAGGGTTTCCCGTGAATCGGGTGTATGTGAACCCTAGAATAACAGGGTTTGCGCGGCGGCGAAAGCTCCGCAGGCGCATGAAAAGCGGTGTTCGCTCTGTTCCCGGCGTACAATGAATATAGATTTGGATCATCAGACCCGGCTTTCGACTTGTAAAAGCCTGTATGGCTCTAGCCATCCTACCGCTCCTGACGAGTTCCGCACCGCACGCAACAATTACCTGTTGACTGGAGTGAAGATATGCGTTCCGACAAGATACACCGCGCGCTTGCGCAGGGAATGAACCGTTTTGAAGTCTGCCAATTGGTCGCCAAAGGCGTCAAGGCTACCCACAAGACCGGCGCACGCTTTGAAGATTCAATTAACGACGTGCTGCAATATTTAGGTACTCACGTTACGCTTATGGAAAATCTACACCCGGCAGTTCCGGGGGTCAGCGTCAAGAGCCTCAAGCCCGCCGCATAGGCTCACCGTTTGGCTTTACGCTGTGCAGCAAGGGGTAAAATCCCCTACAAAGGCAATCAATTACCGCTAAACGCAAGAGAGGGACGGCATCGCTGCCGTCCCTCTCTGTTACATCTCGAACTGGTTGAAAGGGGGTAACCCTTAGACAACCTGAACGTTCTCAGCCTGCCAGCCCTTGGGGCCCTTGGTTACGTTGAACTGGACCTTCTGGCCTTCTTGCAGCGAACGGAAACCGTTCGACTGGATGGCGGTGTGGTGGACGAATACGTCCTCGCCGTTCTCACGGCTCAAAAATCCAAAACCCTTGGCATCATTAAACCACTTGACTGTGCCTGTTTCCATTGTGTGTTACTCCTCTGAAACAAATTTACCGCGAACGCAATGAGGAAGTTTGCGAGTAGGCGGTTACCGAAACAGGCAAGAACTTCAGATCGAATTCTACGATTGAGTAGAGTGTAGCACGGATTCGTCAACGGCCAAGATATTTATAAAAAAAAAGATAAAGGCTACTGGGAGGGTTCCGATTTGGGCCGGGAGGCTTCCTGGCGCCCCAGGAAGCGTGTGGCGGGTGTGGGAGACGGCGTACACTCTTTCTGGTAGTTGGAGAGGTGAGTTTTGACCAACGAAAATAGCCGGGTGCTTGTCCTTAATCCCGGATCCACGTCTACGAAGTTTGGAGTGTACACCAGAGATGGAGCCGAGTTGGTGCGTACCATCCGGCATGGGAAGGAAGAGCTGGCAGGTTTCAGCGGTTGCCCGGTGCTTGCGCAGTTGGATTACCGCACGGAACTGATTGAACAGGCGCTTGCGGAGGCGGGGTACACGGCAAAGGCGTTTGCCGCCATAGCCGGCCGGGGCGGGATGCTGCCGCCGATAGCTTGCGGTACCTACCTGGTTGACGATGCGATGGTGGAAGACTTGCGCCTGGCGCGCCATGGGGACCACGCATCGAACCTTGGAGCCTTGCTGGCGCTTCGCTTCGCTCAGGAAGCCGGAGTAAACGCCTATATTGTCGATCCGACGACGGTGGACGAGTGGCAGGACTGCGCGCGTCCCACGGGATCGCCGCTGGTCCAGCGGACGTCAGTTGGCCACGCGCTGAACACCAAGGCAGTGGCGCGGCGGTTTGCGCGCGAACAGGGGCGCACTTACGAGGCGATGCGGTTGATCGTCGCGCACCTGGGCAGCGGAATCACCGTTTCAGCACACCAGGACGGGCGGATGATCGACAGCAATTCCATCGAGGAAGGTCCTTTCGGCGTCGACCGATGCGGAGGGCTGCCGGTGCGGGCACTTATCAGGCTCTGCTTCAGTGGCAAGTACACCCAGGCTCAACTTGATCGCCATGTCTTTGGGGATGGCGGCCTCTTCGCCTACCTGGGTACGCGCGATCTCGTTGAAGTTCTACACCGCGTTGATGCAGGAGACCGTGAAGCCGCTTTGATCTTCGAGGCAATGGTCCATCAGGTTGGCAAAGAAGCCGGAGCGATGGCAGTAGTGCTGAAGGGCAAGGTGGATGCCATACTGCTGACCGGCGGAATGGCGCATTCGGAGAGAGTGGTAACGCTGCTGCGCGGGGCCCTGGACTGGATTGCGCCAATTCACGTTTATCCTGGCGAGGATGAATTGCTGGCCCTGGCGGAGGGGGTCTTTCGCGTTTTGGGTGGCGAGGAACAGGCTAAACGGTTGGAAGCCTGAGTGAAGAAGAATCTGAAAACGCTTTAAGCCAAAGTGTATCGTGAGTGGATATGGCGACAGAACTCTCCCGGCCTTCCGAGACGCTCAGCGTTGCAGAGATATTGAATGCATTGGGGATCAATCACGGCCTCGCCGCCGAGGATCCCCAATTTTATTTTGTAATTCCTGGACACAATGGCCCCCGCTGGCTGATTCCGGAGCAGCCATGCGCCTCCGCGTCCGCATTGAGCGCATGGCATCCCTACGATATCTCAAGCCGAATGAAATGGTTCGTCCTTCGGATGGCTGCGCGTGCCGGCGTATTAGGGCTTGTGCCCTCCGTATCGAGCGTAGCCGCTTCCCGTCAAGATGCACTGCGCTGGTTCGAAAGGTGCGGAATTCGATCTCAAACGGGAGAAATGGTCATCCTGGCCGGAAGTCCATCTCCCGACTGGAAACTGATCTCATTTCTGCTCGATGACGCGCATCGCATTGCCGCGGTACTTAAGGTCGGACTTACCGATGGAGGCGGAGCGAGTGTACTCCATGAAGCTGAAGTACTCGGCAAGCTTGCGCCGTACAGTTGGGCGCCAAAGATTCTGTCGGTTCACTCCGAACTGCGGGCAGCCTCACAGGAATATGTCCAAGGCGCAATGCCTGGCCGTGGCTTTCGGCCGGAATACATGGATCGCCTGTGTCGTCTTCCGCAAAGCGGCTGCTGCAAAACTCTGGCGGCGGTCGCGGACGAAATGGAGAAGCGGTTAAGCCCATTTAAGGCCCAGTTGGATCAGAAGGCTCCCGATCTCCTCGATCGCTCTCTCTCCTGTATTGATCTCGATATCGCCGTCCCCGCGATGCTGGTGCATGGGGACTTTGCGCCATGGAACCTCCGCAAAAATCCAGAGGCGGGTTATGTCCTCATCGATTGGGAGTGGGCCAACTTTGCCGGCCTTCCCGCCTACGACATATTCCACTTTCAATTTAACGACGACCGTCTTTTCGGCGAAAAGGCTGGAGGTTATGCCGCCATTCGATCAGGGACTATTTGCGCCGAGTACTTTCATAGGATGGATCTCGACATCGAACTGCTGCCGCGGCTCGCGATCGCTTACCTGCTCGATCAGCTCGAATCCCATTGTAAGTATCGCGGTTATCAGCATACAGCCTATACATTGCGCCAACTGGCGACCGTTGCCGATGATCTCGGTGCCGTGTCGCATCCGGGCGCTCACATCCCCAAGCAATAAATCATGTAAATGCTTCAGCAGCTATGCATCCAGGCAAAACCGGCTTAACTTATCCAGATTCCGCCGAGGGACTTAAGCCACTCAACCGTCTCCTTGACCCCGTCTTCAAGGGAGTACTTCGCGTTCCCCAAAATAGCAAGGGTAGGGGTCATATCGACAAGATAGCTTTGCGTCATGCTTCTGTAACGGCTCGTAAACAATGGGAACGGCAGTCCAGTAGATCGAATCATGTCTCCTATGAACGCAATCCCCCGCAGAACAGGTCTCGGGACAACGCGGGGCGGACGGCCCGTGAGGGCCCTTGTAAACGCGGAAACCCATAGTTTGATGTCCGCTGGCTGATCCCCTACGTAAAAAGTTCTCCCTGACACAAGATCAGGTGGTGCACTAAGAATCTTGAGGGTATATTCAGCCACGTTTCCGACATACCCGTAGGCGCGGACTACCGAGGGGCCACCTGGATGCAGATATCTGCCTTTCTTTACGACAAGCCAGAACTCCTGCGCATAGCGAGGATGCCAAGGGCCCCATATATTTGTTGGGCGCACAATAGTCCAGATACCCGGAAGGCTCGCGTCTTGCCGGATCATCTCCTCCATCAATCTCTTGCTTTCTCCATACAGGTTTACAGGACGATATTCCCGGTCGCTCCGCGCCAGTGGTCCAGCCCGCACAACGTATTGAGTCGAGTAATAGACTGTGCGCTCCACACTTCCCGCAGCCTTAATCGCTTCGACAAAATTGGCGCTACCTTCTATGTTGACGCGATAGTCATCCAGAGAACGCCCGTCGCAATCTGTACGAGCAGCCATGTGGATCGCATATGTTGGACGGAAGTCTTTGACGACATCCACAAAGGTACTCGGATCCAGAAGATCTCCCTTGTGCCAATAAGGCATATGTTTGAGCAGTTTTGGCTTTTCAAGGTCTACATTGAGCAGCTTGGCATCTGGATAGAGACCTAACAACTCCTCAATTACGCGCGTCCCTATAAAACCGCTTCCCCCTGTGATGAATACTCGCACGTTATTCCCGCTTATCCTCTCAATTGAGATAAGGCGTTCTCCATCGCCCTGCGATGTGCCACGATCGTAAAATAGCGCAGATATCTTTTCCTTGCCTCTCTCCCCATTCTCTCTCTGAGGAAAGGATCATTCACTAACCGCGCCAAAGCATCCCGGCAACCTGTGACGTCCTGCGGCTCGCACAAAAGCGCGCAAACTCCTTCTTCGACAACATCGGGTATCCCGCGCCACCTGGTTGCAACAATTGGAAGACTAAAGCACATTGCCTCAACGAGAACCAGGCCGAAAGTCTCTGCATGAACATAGCTAGGGAAAACGAAGATATGTGCTTTGTGAAAGTACTCCCATTTTGAATCTCCCGTATGAACTCCAGGGAAATGAAAGCGCGAACTGAACTTTGGGTCGATCATGGCCTGTACGCGTCTCTTCACTTCAGGTGAACGCCACTCACCGAGGCAGGTTAACTCCACATCCATTCCAGCCGCCAATAATTGCTGGACTGCCTGAACAGCTACAAAGAGCCCCTTTCTCTCCCAAAGTAATGCTATATACAAAATATTGATTCGACTGCCAGCCCCGGCCACTCTTTTAATTTCGTCCCCCGCATAGTCGGGTATGCCATTCGAAACTATCAGCTCTCTTTTGCAATGCAAGGCAGGACCATCTGGAGCAGCCCCCTTTGCGGTTCGAATGACCAAATCGGGCCGAGCAAAAGAGAATTCGAAAAGCTTCCTCAGTAAAGGGTTAAGACCAAGTGAGTACTCGCAAAGTCCGCCGGCATGAAAATGAAATACGGTCGCTCTAAAGAGCCGCCGAGTCATAGAGAGAATGAAGATGTCCCGGATAACTGGCAAGAAATCGGGGCTGGCTACGGGGTAATAGAGAACCTCCGGCCGCATTCTGATCTTGGCCCAGTAAATCGCAACAACAACTCTGAACAATTCCCAAAGTTTAGAAAACTTGAAACGACCAGTGGATTTCAACTCCTTCGAGAAGTTCATCCGGACATGGACCAACTCGATGTGTTGATATACGCCCTCAAGAAGAAGTTGAATCATAACCGTCTGTCCGCCATAGGGCGGTGGCGTCTGGCCTACCACCAGAACGCGTAGCGGCTTCATTTCACCCTCGCATTAGGTTGGACACGGGAAGCGATTAGCATTTGTGCAGCTGAGCCAAGAATCATAGCGATGATTATGTACAGAATATAGAAGCCTGCTCTCAAAGGAAAAGAGAATTCCGTATCATACATCCCGTATATACAGCAGAAGACAAGCAACAAGAATGCACATCGAATCCCGTGACGGGGTACACTGTCGACAACCGAATTCAGACGAGTCTCCTTTTTCGCAAAACGCCATGCAATCATGAGTATTTTCGCCATCATGATCAGATAGAGCACCAGGCCCAGCCAGCCAGCGGCGGCCAAAGTATCTACAAACACGCTGTGGGCTGTTCCAAGATTGCTAAGCTGATGCCCCGTGTCTAAGGAGTAATATTCCCTGAACAAAATTCTGAAACCAGCAACGTAGCCCATCCCCTGCGGATGGGCCATGCAGTAGTGAATTACAAACGCCCAAACCTCGGTTCTCCCGCTGGCGCTGGCGATGCCCGCAGCGTCTTGGCCCCGGTTAAAAACGTTCCAGATACGCCCCGCCCCGATCGCTCCTATGACAACGCTAGCCAGCAAGATTGAAGCCATGAATCCAGAGATAAACATATATGTGGAACGCTTACTTGTTCCAGCCCACCCTATTGCAAGTAATACAAGGCATAAAAACAGCGCAATCTCTCCCGCCCTTCCTTGCGTGGCCAATGTCCCCGCTAGCCCGACCATAAAGAAGAGGAAGGCGCGAACTCTGGATTCCAAAGAATGTAGAAAGCTGTATGCCGAAATGATAGTGATGCTGGGACAAATCAGCGCCATTGGAGCCACGGCTCCTCCGAGGAGACGCATCGTTCCACTTTCGGCAAAGAGTAACACGAGAACCGGATTGAACAAGAGAGTCAAAAGGACAGTGATAAGAAGGAGGATCGCAATAAGCCTAAGTTGAAATAAACATTGCACCCAGTCTGGTGGATTCCGAGAAACATCGGCAACAAATTCTACAACACATATCATGGTAAGAAAATAAAGGATGGAATATGCCGCCGTTGTAAAACGGCTGGGAGAGTATGCAATAGATGCAAGGTATAACAGGCCGAGGAAGAAAGCGTATTTGAGGATGGAACGGATCTGCTTTGGAATAATGATCGACTTAGCAGTTGATAGGCGGCCTACTGCCCGCAAAGCGATCGCGCCCAGTAACCCAACTTCAATGAAGCTCCAGAAATCTACTACGCCCTGGGTTACATCAATCCCCTTGAGCGGTCTGAATATCGGCGGGCCAAACGCAAGAAGAAAGATTGGATACCGCATAAAGAACCTGAAAAACGAAAGACGCTTGGATTGCCGCGCTCCATCCGCCACACATCTGTCATCGTCTGCCCATTGTGCGGATTGCTTCATTAGGTGCGCTTCCTCTTAGAGCTATTTCGATTTCATAACCTCAAACCTAGGTAGTCTCAGGCATAGGTTAGGGCGTATTAAGAAAGGGCGCGGTCAAAGACTGATGCTCCCGGCCGGAAAAGGCTGCGTGAATGCGCTCGTTCCATGAACAGAAGACGATTTGGAATAAAGAAAGAGTCAACATGAATGTCAATATCCTACGATCAAGGCGCACTGCGATCAACCCCCGCCACATTGTTCGTTCGGTCAGTATTGAGAACAGTGTACGTCCCGAAGGTATGTACACTGTCATGAATTTGCGCGTATGCGCTGGACACAACGTCTTTCCATGTGTTTGCGCTGGCGAAGTCGAGCGCTCGGCATCCCATTTGGGCGCGCAGTTCCGGATTGTTCGCAAGCCGTTGCATGGCAGCCGATAGATCTTTCACAACCGCAACCTCGCACCTATTCTTCACTGGAACTTTAATGCCGCACAACGGCGGAATGATTGTGCCAGGTCCGCCAGTATCCAGGCAAATTACCGGAAGTGCCTGCGACAATGCCTCAAGCAGCACATTCCCGCTGGAGTCATGCAGGCTTGGGAAGACGAAGGCCGTATAACGGCAGTATTGCGCCCACATTTCCTCGTGTGGAATCCAACCAAGCCACCTTACGGAGTCTTGAAGCCCCAGCTTCGCGGAGAGTTGCTTCAGCCGCTTTTCACTCGATCCTGTTCCAATGATCGTGAGAGTAGCGTTGGGCAGATATTTTTTCAGTTCTGCGAGCGCCTTCAGCGCCAGATGAAGTCCTTTCCAGTAGACGAGGCGGCCTGCATAAAGAAAGTTCGCGTTCGCCTCCGGTTCTACAATTCCCCGCCTAATTCTGCGCGGTTCAAGCCCAATCTCGAGCTGCACACAAGACTTCATGCGGCAGGTTGCAGGAAGTATATCGAGAGTTTGCCGGGTCTTGCAGAATATGAGTGATGCCTGCCGGAGCATCCCGCACAAAGATGGGTTCCAGAATGCCAGCTTGTTGGAAATCTCGCGAAGCATCTCTTGAAATGCCTCTTTTGCTGGAAAGCTATAGCGCAGCAACTTTGGTGTAAATTCCCCGCCACCTATCGGGCCGACCACGAAAGGCAAACCCAGGCGGCCCATGAATGATGGCTGGCGGAAGACTCCAAAGGTCAAATGATGAACCAGATCGAATTGCATTCTGTGTGTAAGTTGCCGGGCCAGGTGATATGCACCGCGCTGCCATAGCCAATAATAAAGATAGATGCCACGGTTTCCGTACTTCCACCATTTAGACCAGGAGGGAAGATCGTAATAGTAAAATCGCAGGCCGCAGATTGGCGACTCCTCCAATGCTTTATTGATTGCCGGGCGGTTGTTGGATCGCGTGATAACGGCAACCTCATGCCCAAGGCGTGCCAACTCTGTCGCCCAGTGCCAGCCCACACCTGGTTCAGAGCCTTTTCCCGGTTCACATGCATATGCCGAAAGCAAAATCCTCATAGGTTCTCCGTAATTGCTTTTTGCGTATCGGCAATGACTCTGCCCAGCGATTGCGAAGCATCTACGATCACATACTTCCGTTGCTTGCGAACAAAATCCGAGTATGCATAACGTTGCCGCGCAGTCTCATCTATAGTAACTTCTTGCTTGCGGGCCTGCAAAACTTCGGCTGAAGCATCCAACAAAATCCATAGTTTTGGCTGCGGCATCAGTTTTCCTACCAGTTTGGCGGCCCATGCCGGCCCCCCGTAACGATACCGCTTCGGGTCAACCAGCAGATCATGATAGTAGCGGTCGCAGATGAGCAACGTCCCTTTCTTATCCCAAAAGAGATTTGCGTACCATTCTTCCATGAGCCAGACGAGTATCTTTGCGAGAGACGACAGCGCCGACCGGGACGGTTTTCCATGAGGAACGGCATTCACTGTTGCCTCGCCACGGTGTGAAAAGACGAGATCCGGTTTCAGATAGCGCATCGTCACGACGCGGCCCGCTTGATCGAATCTACGAATTAACCCATGAATGACGGAGCTCTTCCCCGCTCCATCTGGGCCGAGGATGACAATCTTCAGTTTGTTGCTTTTCTTTGATCGCATGATCGCAAACGCAGTATCCTACAAGTTCCAACCTACAAACAACGAATGCCCACAGATCCGAAGCGATTCTTGAATTGCCTATCTGTACGCTGTGCGAGGACATCAATGATTGCAGCATACGCTGTTTCCGTGACGCTGGCGGGCGGCTTGCTTGCGTCAAGAACGACATACCGTTTTCTGGCCTTCACAAAGGAGCGGTAGGCTTCAAGTTGCCTAAGCGTTTCCCCAGAGATAACATCCTGGCTCTCAGAGTGCAATCCTCCTGCTGCCGGGTCCAGCAATATCCAGAGGTCCGGAGAGGGAAATAACCTCAGAAAGAGTCGCACTAACCAAACAGGTCCTTCATCACTGCGCCCTTTCAAATTAATCAACAGGTCGTGATAGTAACTCTCGTCGAGGCGAAGTACGATGCTTTGTTTTTTTGAAAAATGGATTAACCACTCCTTTATGAGCAACTCGCCGAGCATCGCCACGGAGACCGGCGATCTACCGGGAAGCCCGGCGCTCGGGCCTGAAGTCGCGGCTTCTCCGAGCGCGGTCCGCCCGAAAAGCAGCCGCGGGTTTATGTCGCGTCTTTCCAGAATCTTCGCAGAGGACTCGAGAATCGGCATCAGGCTTTCGATGATCGTGGTCTTGCCGCAGCCGTGCGGACCTAAAATGCAGATAGTTTCGAGATTCTTCGGAGAAAATCGGACTGCAAATTCACGTTTGAAGTATCCGGCAACCGCTCGGACGCTGCGAATCGGCCGCCGCAAAAGACTACGAAGAGCCAGTGAAACGCGAAGCGATGGAACGCAGCGTTTTATCTTCTCGCGGTCGCCGCTAATCACCGAATCCACGAGCCGAGCTGCAGCTTTGAGTCCAAACGCGGGCAGTAGAGCGGCAATTGCCTCAAGCCTTTCATCGGTAAATGTTCGTTGCACTTTGGGAAGGTACTTTTCCTTTATGTGCGTCGCAACCAACAAACTTGAAAATAAAGAAATGATTGCCTCGTGAACGGGTGACGACACAAGAAAGCCAAGGTTTCCGGCCTGCAGCGGAATCGCCGCCTGAAGCACAGTATCCGCGTCTGCCCGGAAGTACGGCAGTCCCTTCCAACACAGGCTAGAGATGAAATCGATCTGTAGTGCTCGAATTCCGGGAGGCCGAGATATGCCCTCCGCAAACACATGCGCCACATATCGGCGCTCGGCATAGCCGACAATTCGGATGCCCGGAATGCTTCGGAGCGCGCGGATGGCGCTCGGGAGTTCGGAGGGATGAATCAGAAAATCCACGTCGTTGCTAACATTGGTGGCAGGAAATCCTTCATAGTTTCTCAAAATGCAGGGGCGCACCGCCTCCCTTTCGAGCGCCTGAAAAAGCGCTTCAAGAAACTCGCCGAACGGCATAGCCGGAGGCTGCAACGGCAACGACGAAACTTCCTGCATCTTGCTCCCCTCAAAATTATCTATCTACGATCTGAAAAATCTCCCCTATTTGCCTAGTATGCAAGCTGGAAACAGTCCGCTCTCCCCTTGTACAGCATTTCAATAGGAGCGATGAGAGCAAGCATAAAAACTGGCAGGGCCTTGTACTTAGCCCTTGAAACTGGTAAAAGCGAACTTAGAGGTCACCTGTGTAACTGTCAGCTTGGGCTGTAGCAACACTGCCAATAGCAGCTTAAAGATCAGGGCCGGATATTCTCTCTGCGCATAATGAAAGACGGCGGCCTTGTAGAAAATCTTGGCGAAGTCCTTCCGCTCTCGGTTCAAACGGGTCAAGAGGGGTGCGGAGCGCTGACTCGCAAGAAAAGACTTCAAATCCAGCTCGGGCTTTCCTGCCCTGCGACGCAGCATACAGTCCTTCAGCCAGCGAACCTTGGTCCGTGTCATGCGCGCGCCTGAGATCGTCGCCGAATTTCCGTGCATCCGATAGTCCAGCAGGTACTCCGGCTGCACAAGTACTTTGTAGCCATTTTCGACAAGACGATTCCAGAGATCGAGATCCTCAGCCGGCCAGAATTGTTTTCGATATCCACCTACCGCAAGCACAGCACTCTTGCGGAACGCCGCAGCCGGATGGCTAAAACCTATCAGCTTGTTTGCCGAGACAAGCCTATCCACAGCTTCGTGAGTCAAAAGTCCAGAACTATCTTTTCCGATCACTCGATTATTACTGTCGATATGGCGAACGAGGCTGCTCGCCACCGCTAACTCGGGGTGCTCTGCAATGAAGGCCAGTTGACGCTCCATGCGGTTAGGCCGCATCAGGTCGTCTGCATCCATGCGAAAGATCCATTCATTATTGGCAAGATCAATGCCGCGATGCAGGGTTGGCGCAAACCCCAAATTCGACTGGGTGTAGACCCTGACCCGCGCATCCTGCGCGGCGAATTTCTCCGCGATTTCAAGTGTATTGTCAGTCGAACCGTCGTCGATCACAATCAGTTCGAAGTTCCGCCATGTCTGGACCAGCACACTCTCAATCGCCTGGGAGATAAATGTGGCAGCGTTATATGCCGGCATCACTACGGAGATCTGCATCAACGCTCTTCCTCGCCGGGAATTGATGGCGGAACTTTCGATTTGCGGATTTCCCAGGCCCATGCCGTCGCCACGATTGAGTCGAGGTCGTGAACGGGCCGCCAACCCAAAGTCCGGCTTGCGCGTTCAGCGCTTGCAACAAGACGTTCGGGGTCGCCGGCGCGGCGTCCTTCTTCACGAGTCGGCACTTTGTAGCCGGAGTGCCTCTCGACCGCGGTGATGACGTCGCGCACACTATAACCCCGGCCAGTACCAAGGTTGAAGGCTCCACTTTCTCCGCCGTTGGCCAGATGCTGTAAGGCGAGAATGTGCGCCTGGGCCAAATCTTCTACATGGATATAGTCGCGAATTGCCGTGCCATCCGGTGTGGCATAGTCTGTACCGAAAATGCATACCTCCGGACGATCACCCCTGGCTGCCTGGATGACCAGCGGAATGAGGTGCGGCTCGGGATCGTGCGCCTCTCCGATCTCGCCTTCCACGTCGGCGCCGGCCGCATTGAAATAACGCAGAGCGGCCCAGCGCAAGCCATATGCCTGGCCATACCACCGCAGCATCTTCTCGACAAAGAGCTTTGAGTCTCCGTAGGGATTCACTGGATTCTGCGGGTGCGACTCATCGAGTGGAAGACGCAGCGGATTGCCATAGGTGGCACAGGTCGAGGAGAAGACGATGTTTGTTACTCCTGCCTCGCGCATCGCATCCAGCAAGCTCAGGGTATTGACGACGTTATTCCGGAAGTACTTTTCGGGCTGCGCCATCGACTCGCCAACGTACGCACAGGCCGCGAAATGCAGAACAGCGTCGATCTTCTCCTCGCGCAATACCCGCGCCACAAGAGGACGGTCGCCGATGCTTCCCCGCACCATCGCTCCCCAGCGAACCGCCCATTCGTGCCCTGTGCTCAAGTCGTCAATCACAGTTGGGACGTGGCCCGCGCGAGCGAGTGCCTTGCAGGCATGGCTTCCGATATATCCAGCGCCACCGGTGACTAAAATACGCAAGACATATTCCTCATTTCGCGGTTGCGGGAGATGATTGCGCAAGAGCTGATTCTTGCGCGACGCGACGAGATTTCACAATCAAGGCCGCAGCGACAATACCTTGAAACAGAACCTGCGTTGCAATGAGTCCGAGCATCGTGCCGTTCAATCCTAGCCACTTCGCCATGGGAACGGCAAATGCGAATGCAAAGGTCGTCATTGCCAGGTAGGACCAAAAAATCGGTACGGTAAACTCCAGGGCCTGCAAGCCGGCACGGAGCGGTCCGCCAACGAAGATCATCATGTAAAGCAGCGCATAAAGCCGCAAAATGTAGCCATACTGAACCATCGCAGGTCCGTAGATCAAGTGTAACCAGAAGCCCGGCGCAGCCGCCATGACGATTGCGAAGAGCAAGGTCAGTCCGCCCCACTTCACCAGAACGGATCGGGTGTAGGCAAGCATGGAATGCACTCCGCCCTCCCGAAGACGGTGCGCTGTCTCCACCGGAACGACGTTGTCCAGGCCCTGAAACCAGACATGGGTCATACCCATCAGGTTCTGCGAAGCTCTCAGAATGCCAGCGGCGGCGGCTCCGTAATAGACCGGGGCAGCGATCACGAAAAGATTGCCGGAAGTCCATTGCAGCAGGGCTGACGCGCCGAGCCAGCGGGAGATTTTCCAGTGCCGATTCGTGATGGTTTTGATCCGCTCCCTGTTGAACTCGACTGGTTCCAGCCAAAACCATCCCAGCAATAATCCGAGGAGCGAGGTCTCCGCCATGGCCCACAGCGCGGTCGCGCTGTTCAGATGCCCTGTTCGATGAAGCAAAAACAGGATGGGAAGTTGTGCAAGGTAGCTGAGTGCGTCATCGGCAAGCGCGCGGCGACTCTGAAGAGTGGCAAAAAAATAGCGTCTGAAAAAGTCCTGCATTTGATAAGCAAATGCTGAGACTGCGAGAGGCAGCACGAGCCGCTGCAAACCCGCATATGGAAAAATGCTACTGGAAACCTTCAGCGCTGCGAAGACAAGAACAAAACAGAAAGAAACAAGAACAAGCTCCTGGAAGACGACGGCACCAAAGTAGGAGGGCCTGTCCTTCTCCTCCTGCTTGGGGCCGATGCTCATCATCGGCGCGACAATCAGCGCGGTCTGGAGGCTGTTCACAAATAACACAGACATCCAGGCGAGCGCGAAAACTCCAAACTCGCGGAGGCCCATGAAGCGGGCGAGCATCACATTGGTTAGAAAGTTCGTTGCGCTGACAACGGACTGGTCGGTTAGCGCCCAGATCTCCCGCCCCGGAAATTGCCGAAGCAAAACCGTCCGAACGCGCTCCCGGAGTGTGGCTTCTGCGCTCATCCTGCTCCCTGAACGCCGGTGTTGAGATAGGCTCCGCATTGCAACGCCGATGGCGGTTTCCGGTCTCAAAATCGAGATCCTTCGACTTCGCTCAGGGCAGGCTCTGGGGCACCCGGCATTGGTATAACTTCAAGCGGTAAGAGAACTAGCGGGTAGCATAGATAGCCGCAGAAGCAGTTGCTCCGATAACTCCCTCCGTAGAAGACAGTGTAGATTTGAACTTGCTCATGGGCACATACACAATGTCCTGCGGTTGTAGCGCCAGTGGCGTCTGGGTTCCCTTTGCAATGCCATCATAAGAGAGGGGGAAATCCAGTACGGTTCCGTCTGGATTGCGGCGAATGACCCGGAGGCCGCTGGTTTTGGCCTGCAAAACCGTTCCTCCACTGAGCGCCAGGGCCTCGGCAACATTCAGTTTCCCGTCTTCCTGCATCACATAGCCGCCAGGCCTGTAGACCGCGCCTAGAACATAGACGATACCCGCGCGCGGGACGAGGACCGAGTCGCCGGGGCGCACCAGAATGGCTGCTGCCTCCCGATTCCCTTGAGAGCGAGAATAAGGAACCTCTTCATCAGGCGCAGCATCATCGCCGCCGTGGTGGATCTTGATGCGAGCGCCCGCCAGCGGAGTCACGCCGCCGGCATCGGCCAGGATTTCACCCAGCCTTGTAGGCGCGATCAGCGCGACCCGCCCAGGGCTGACCACTTCGCCTGTCACCGTTACATATTGACCGGCATATTGCTGCACGTCGAGATTCACTTGCGGCTGGTTCAGGATCTGGCGATCCTTGAAAGCATCTTCAATACGCTTTGCCGCCTCGGTCAGAGTCAGCCCTCTGACGTTCACCTTGCCACACAGAGGAATCGTCAAATCTCCCGCAGGGTCCACGCGGTACGAATTAGTGAACTCGGGAGTGTCATAGACATTGACGCTCAGCAAGTCTCCCGGTTCGATGCGTAGCTGCGAGATGTCTCCGGGAACAATGACGGGACCCCCACCTTGAGCCGTGGCCCCGGCCTTGTTGATGGAGGAAGCCAGGTTTGCTCCGGAAGGCGGTAATTGGGTGATTGAACTTCCGCCCTCTGCCGCCTGGGCATTCCCTGGAACGGCCATGATTGCCGGCTGCAGCGCAACACCGAGCAGAAGCAAAAGGACTCGGCTGAAAGCAATCCTAGGTCTTGCCATAATAGCTCTCCACATTGTAGCCATACACGCTCCGATACTCGGTTGCGGTCATATCCACTGCTTCAATCACCATGCCAAGAGAATGAATGTGGTTCCGGGCAAGGGTCTGGACAAAGCGGCGCAACGCCTTACGAGATGTTCGGCCCGCGCGCAGCACACCGATGGTTCCATCGCAATAAGTCGCCACGATAATCGCGTCGGCGACCGGCAAAGTGGGCGGGTTGTCTACAAGCACGAGGTCAAACCGCTTTCGAGCGGTTCCCAGGATCTTTCCGATTTCTCCCGATCCTAGCAGTTCCGCGGCCAGCGGGGATTGACGGCCAGCAGGTAACAAGCTCAGATTCGGTTCCACAGGATGTGGCACGATGGCATCGTCAAACGGTTTCAGCCCAACCAGAACATCCGCCAACCCATCTTCCCGCGACACACGGAAGAGGGTGTGCTGCCGGGGACGCCGAAGATCTGCGTCAATGATGAGCGTCTTCAGCCCAGTGGCCGCAAAGGCAAGCCCCAGGTTATAGACAGTGTAAGATTTGCCTTCTCCCGGCAGAGCACTGGTAATGGATAGGACCTTCAGTTTAAGCCCGACACCGGAAAGAGTCAGCCCCGAGCGCAAGCTGCGGAACGATTCAGCCGTGGCGCTTTCCGGAGCCACCAGAAATGAACTCGATTCCGTGGCCAGGGGGCCTTCGCGCGGTTTGGCTTCCATGCGGTGAAATGGGATCATGCCCAGTACTGGCAGGTTCGACACCGCCTCCACCTGGAAGCTGTCCGCAAGCGTATCATCCTGGCTCTCCAACAGGTAGGCCAGGCCGACGCCCGCTATAAGACCGCCAAAAAGGCCAGCGAGAATGAAGAGACCAGGCTGCGGCATCCAAGGTTGGCCGGGAGGACGTGCTGGATCGGCTACGGTCACATTGGTCGCGCTGTTGCCCGCGTCGATGTTGGCGCCCTGTAGCCTGGCGTAGAGAATGTCGTAGAGTTCGCGGCTGGAGCGTGCCTGCTCCATGAGGACACCCAACTGCACGATGTCGTCATTCATCTTGCTGGTCACGAGTTTTTGCGCTTCGAAGGCGGAGCGTAATGCTTTTTCGTTCTGCTGCGCGAGAACAAGATCGTTCTTTGCCCGCTGCTTGATCTTCGCGATCTCGTTTTGAATTTGTTCGTGGAGCGACTTTAATTGATTGGTGATGTCAGTCAGGTGAGGATTCTTGGAACCATACTTAGTCTCCGCGCTGGCATACGCCATCCGCGCCGTCGCCTCCTGCCCCCGCAGCGCATTGAGGATATCCAAGCCATTGCCCTGGGACATGACTGTCGAGTTGGAAAGGCCAGGAAGAGAACTGGAGCCGAGTGAGGAAACCAGGTCCGGATTCTCCGTTGCCGCCAGGCGGTAAATCGCCTCGCGCCCAACGCGTATGGCTTCGGCTTGGGTCACCTCATCGTTCAGCGTCGTCAGGCGATCCAGCTCCGGAATGCGTACAGTGCCACCACCACCGCCACTGCTACCCAATCCAGATGAAGATCCGCCTCCAAGCGTAGCTAAGCCCGGCATCGCGGCGGAAAGATTGTGGTTGTGCTCGAACTCCGCTACGGCCTTCTGAGACTTGGCGACCTGGTCGGCAAGATCACCAAGCTGGGCAGAAAGCCACTGCGACACTTCCTTCGAGGAATTGAAGTTTGAGCTGAGGAGATAAGATTTGTACTCGGCAACGACTTGATTAGCGATATTTGCGGCTTGGACGGGATCCTTGTCTGTGTAAGTAATGGCAATAAGACGCGAACTCTGTACCTCTTTAACCTTCAAATGTCCTTCGAAAGCACCAACCAGGCCTTCCCGCCGCTTTGCGGGCAGAGCTTCAGCACTTACCAGAGGCCCCGGCTGCTTGCTGAACCGGTCAGGATTCTCAAGGCGAAGCATTCCCATCTTATTCATCACGGCCAGTGCGATCGAGTCATCTTGTATGACCGCAATTTCCGTTTCGACCTTGGTCTTCAGCTCATCCGGGCCGCCCCCCTCCATCGAGGCGAGGCTGGAGAGCATATCAGCTCCGCTACTTTTTTCCTCGTTGAGTTCGATTGTGGCAGTAGCCCTGTATCTGGGATGCATAAAAATGCAAATAAAGATCGCCACTGCCACGCAAAAAGCCGTACAACTGGCTACAACGACCCTTCGCTTCCAGGGAACAAGCGCGAGATCCTTGAAAGAAACCTGGTCTTCGGAATCGAAAAGGCGGCTATTATCAGCGAACCGGTCTCCGGGGCGGCCAGTTTGAGTTTCATTCTCTTCGGTCAAGTGGCTTCCTCTTCTCCGGTCTGTGGCTGACGTTCATGGAATCGGACTTAACTCCATTTGCGTGAGACAGTAGGCGCAACGCAATCGCCTGAAACTCTGCATCAGTTGCCCTCATCGGCAACTCTTGCGCAAAGCTTCGCTATCCTCACTGGGGTGGGGCGGTTTTCCACAGAACGTCCCCGCAATAACAACGACGGTCGCTCCGCAGCCGGATCGCTCACAGGATGAAAGAATCTGCATTCTTAATGCACATCTTAACCTGCTTCATCAGCAGACCCAAGTGCTCACGTTGAGACTAGCAATGGCCGATGTATCCGTCAACTTGTGAAAAGGGGGAGGAGACTTGCATTGCTGCGCCTGCCGGGAGGCCGAGCGGTCCCTCTTCGCGCAGCGGCTGTCCTATTGTTATCAATTTTATTTTGTGCGAGATAGTGCAGCCGATCACGCTCCGGGAACGAATCGCCTGATTGAGCGAGGGCGGAGCCGATTTCCGCGACACGCAAGGATCTGCCTGCTTGCCGTGGACTTCGAGTACCCGTTCGGGTCGAGGTTATCCAATGGCAATCCGAGCATAAATCTTCTGATTGCGGCTTCACCCGGGCGGGTTCATCCCTCCAATTTCGAAAAAAATGTGACCCCAACTCCTGATCGGGTATCTTAATAATCATGAGTCAGGAGAAAGCAACCTTCGGAGCAGGATGTTTCTGGGGTGTCGAGGCGGCCTTTGCGGCTATTCCCGGCGTGACGGCGACGGCCGTCGGCTATGAGGGCGGCTCGTTGGAGCGGCCCAGCTACAAAGATGTCTGCACCGACCAGACCGGCCACGCAGAGGTGGTCGAAGTGGATTTCGACCCCGCCCAGGTCAGCTTTGAGCAGCTCCTGGACGCTTTTTTCGCCCTGCACGACCCCACCACCCTCAACCGCCAGGGTCCGGACCGGGGTACGCAATACCGCTCGGCCATCTTTTACCACTCGCCCGAGCAAGAGGCGCAGGCCCGCGCCAAAATCGAGCAGCTCACCGCCGAAGGCCGCTTCAACCCCAAACCCATCGTCACCCAGGTCGAGCCCGCCCAGAGCTTCTGGCGCGCTGAGGATTACCACCAGAGCTACCTGGAAAAGCGTGGCCAGACAAGCTGCCACATCTAAGGAACAGCTAACAGTGGACAGCTTTCAGGGAATAAGGAGTAGTGGACCAAGCTCCGTGCCCGATCCTGCTGCTCTAGCGTTCTTCTTCTGCTGCGGTGCTGGTGGCCTCCGCAGCCGCCGCTCCCGGCTCGTCGAGCCATAGCCACACAATCCACCACACCAGGACAGCAACGTACATCGCCTTGTTGGCGTTCAATAGCTTGCCGATCAGGCCGAGGACGCGCTCATACTCTTCCCGGCTCTGGGGATGCGCTGAACTGACAATGGACTGCACTACCCCTTGCATCGCCATCCAGGTAATGGCCCCCGTCGAGAGTCCGATGGAGATCATCTGCGTGTGACTCCGCCAGCCAGCCTTGAAACGCCGGCCAAACAGCACCACCAGCAGTCCCAGCTCGACCGTCAGCAGGTTCACGAGCATACTGCACTTCAGCGCCGCCAGTTGCATCAGGTGTAACCTGCCAAGCGTCGAGTCCAGGGCCAAGTCCTTCCCTGACGGCCAGGTCCCCCAAAATGCCAGTACGAAGCCAGCCACCACCAGCAGCCCCAGAGTATTCACAATCCACAGGGAGCGCTGAAGTCCGGCAAAGGCATTCCGCGCCACCTCCACCACAACCAGCAGGGCAACGATGGCCCCCACATCGGCCAGCGTAAGGAGGATCTCCTGCAAAGGGATCATCGCCATCCGGCCCGACAGCAGAGCCTCTGCCATCAGCTGCAAGGCAAACAGCACGATACCGGCGGTAAACCACGGATAGCGCCGCGCGCGATCACGGCCCAGCAAAACCACCAGCAGAACCAATTGTGCGGCAAAAGTCAGCGTCCAGAGAATCTGGCGCGCGGAATAATCAAAATGAAAGTGCATTTGAACCTTGTCTGGCCGCTTGTGGAGTGCTTCGCCGGCCCTTTCCCAGTCTGCCATGTACCCCATTTTCCCCAGGACTTCGAGCGCAAAAGCGAACAGTGCGGGGAAATGAATCAATAAAGAGATATGGTGCGCCCGGAGGGATTCGAACCCCCGACCTAACGCTCCGGAGGCGTTCGCTCTATCCAACTGAGCTACGGGCGCGCATATTCAGCATACCGCACTTCGGATTCCTTGGGGCGAAATCCACCCGTCGCCCCCTGGGAGGGGGCATCTGAATCTCTTGAAAGGCGCTGCTGATTCTGTCTCCTGAGGGAATGTTTTATTCCAGCGAGATCAGCGGCCGAGGCAGGCGAGGTCTGGCGCGGTCCAGGAAGAGCCTCATGCGCAGAGCCTCGGCTCGCTGCATAGCCACCAGCCGCATATGCCTCCGGATGTGGTCGCCATTTTCCAGCATTGCCACCTGCGCCTCGTCGAAGGCGGCATCCTTCTCCAACCGCGCAATCCGCTCTTCGACGGTGCGGCGAAACCGGGGACTGATCTCAAAACCTTCGTTGGCGGCGCAGTTGATCATCATCGCAGGCTCCTGGGGAGAAAACTCTTGCCCCCCTAAATAATTTTCCGGGAGGGCTAAAGTTTTTTTAACATTTGCCGATACTAGTAAAGAATTTTATTGGGCGAAAGATTAGCGCGTGAAGGCACGAAGGTAATTTTCTGTCTGGAAACAGGACAATCGAAGTCTTTTCCTATGGTTTTCTCGCAATTCGTTCCGCCAACCCGATAGGCGCGGGATCTTCTTCTACCTTCACAGATAGGAAAATCGGCTTGCCGCTATGGGGAGCAGTTTCTTCTGGCTCCTGATTCCTGACCTCTGGTTCGCTAGTTTTGCGGCGCGGTGGCGAAATAGCCTTTGCGAACCTGCACCTTCATGCCGTCCCCGCGGCACTCGACGGAGAGCTTGCGGAAGCTTCCGTCCAACTTGGCGTTGCCGGGCGTGTAGGTGGCCACGTACTGGGTGCGCAGTTCGTCTTCGATCTGCTGAAAGGCTGCTTCAAGCTTCTTGCCGTTGTTGCCCACGTCGATCAGCCGTCCGCCGGTTTCCTCAGTCAACTTCTTCATGGACGAGTAGCCGCTGTAGCCGGAGGCCGTGTAGACGCCCCGGTCGGCGATCAGAATCGTAAAAACAATGACGTTGGACCTCTGTGCCGCGGCGATGGCCTCGCCGATCCTGGTGCGGCTGCCCACATCTTCGCCATCGGTCAGCAGAATCATTGCCTTGCGGCCTGTCTCCTGGTTCATTTTCTGTGTTGCGGCCAGCAAGACGGCGTCGTAGAGCAGGGTTCCCTTGGGCTTTCCGATGGTGGGAACGGTTCCGCCTCCAGCGCCGGGAATGCCCCCCGCGCCATTGCCGCCTGCCGTGTTGATTTCAGCCATTCTCATGGCCTGAGCCAACTGGTGGGGGTCGTTGGTGAAATCCTGCAATAGATCGACGCCTACATCGAAGGAGAGCAAAAAGGCTTCGTCCTTTTGCTTGAGCACACGCTCCAGAAACCGGCTGCCCGCATCCTGCTCCAGAGGCAGCACGCGCTCCTGGCTGCCTGAGGTGTCTAACAGGATCCCCACGGTCAGCGGCTGGTGTGTTTCAGCCATAAAGCTCGTGAGTGTTTGCGGCTGCTTGTCTTCCGAGACTGTGCAATCATCCCGGGTCAGGTGGGGAACGAGGTTACCGGCCTTATCCTTGACGGTGAACAGAACATCCACCAGGTTGACATTCACCTTGATGGTTGCCACCGGCTTGTTCTCGGGTGACGAAACCGGTGCGGAACTGACCGGGGGGGCATCCGGCGAGGGAACAAGCTGGGCCCGTACCGACGGAATCATCGCCAGCAGACCAAGCAGCAAAACGGCAACTCCCCATCCTGGTCGCATCCTGATCCTTTTTATACGAAATAGGCGCTCTCTGGAGAGCATACTCGAAGAGTTTCCCGTTGGGTGCAACCTGCGCGGCCCTCGCGCGTCTGATACTCTGACGAGTACAGCCCTGTCCGCTGATCCCCGGCTGGCGCGGCATGCATCCGCGGCCCGTTCATCGGGTTTAAGCTGTCAAGTGTCAACTGTTCGTTGTCAGCTAACGGCGGTGTTTTGAGAGGATTAAATACCTGTGAAGCTAGGTTTAACGGCAATCGCGTTCGCTGCGCTCCTGAGTTCGAGCCCGAATTCACCCCTGAGTATGAGCCAGGTGGCTCTGGCCCAACAGCAGCAACCCACTGTGCCCGACGCCCCCGTGCCCCAGGCGCCCAAGCCATTGGCGTCGGATGTGAATGGCCCGATTACTCCCGGCAAGGGCGCCGGGGACATTCCGTCTGGGCCTACTTCGTCTTCCAACCCTCCGGCCCAGCAGCAGCCCGCGCCCAGCAGCCACATGCCCTCCAATCAGGGCAAGGACCAGGTCCAGGTCGCGCCGCCAGAGATACCCGCCGCTGGCGAGGGCGTTGAAAGGGCGGCCACTATCATCCGCCTGCACGTGAATTTTGTCGAGGTTCCAGTCACCGTCAAGGACTCGAAGGGAAAGCTAGTGCCCGGCCTCACCTCCCGCGACTTCAAGGTCTTTGAGAACGACACCCGTGAGCCTTTGGCATTCTTCACCACGGATTCGTTTCCGCTGTCGATCGCTTTCGTCATCGACCAGAGCCTGACCTCCGATGTGATGGCCAAGGTAAACAACTCCCTGGGCGCCATCCAGGGCGCGCTCACGCCCTTTGACGAAGTGGCCGTCTTTTCCTATAACAATGGCGCGCAGAACCGCTCCGGGGGGTTTACCGGCGCGCAGAGCGCACGCGTTCCTTACGTACTCTCCATGACCAAGGCCGCCGGCGAAGAGATGCTGGTGCCGGTCAACAGCGGTCCGCTGGCCGGTTGCAATGTTCGCCAGAACGGCAACTGCGTCGATCCCAACTTGCAGCCCGGACGCTCAGCCGGCGGCAGCACGTTCATGACCATCCCCAAGGAGATTCACACTCTTAACGACGCGATCCTGGCTGCGGCGAAGGAACTTTCGACGCGCCCCCAAGGCCGCCGCCGCATCATCTATGTCATCTCCGACGGCAAGGAGTACGGCTCCAAGGCCACCTATAAAGAGGTTCTGCGCTACCT
>Ga0255353_1000613_pt1 | contig 22589 bp, 18 predicted proteins | sample HBST25metaG_FD_189941 | JGI IMG/M metagenome (GOLD analysis project Ga0255353, IMG submission 189941) | Peat soil microbial communities from Stordalen Mire, Sweden - H.B.S.T25 | ecosystem: Environmental > Terrestrial > Soil > Wetlands > Peat | place: Sweden: Norrbotten County, Stordalen Mire...
GTCTGGATGCGATCGTCGTAGATGCTCAGCAATTGGCGTTCCGCGCTGCGATCACGGATGGCTGCTAGCTTGGCGGTGCGATCCTGCGGTGCGGCTGACGGTGCGGCCGCATTTGCTTTAGCCTCCAGGGCATTGTGTTCCGCGGTTAAGTCTCGTATGTCAGCCTGTGCTTGCTGCTCCGCCTGTCCGATGAGTTGTTGCCGCGAATCTTGTTTGCGCCATGCCTTGACGCGGCCAGCCAGCGTGCCATAACGGCCCACGGATAGGACGGCGAGTTGACCAGTGGACTGGGATTCGCTATCGAACTTTTTCATGGCAGCTTCGTGCGAAGTGAGCTCGCTCTGGATCTGCGAGCGCTGATCGCCCGATGCGCGGTCAAGGTCCTGCTGCGCATCTGAAAGTTCATCTGAATCGAGCCCGAGTTGTGCCTTGGCGATGTCGAGATCGCTTTCGGTATCTCCCGAACCCGAGGTATCCTTCGAACTTGCAGAGGATGCGCCTTGTGCGGATGTTAGTTGTCGCACCAACGCCTGGTCCTGACTAACAAGCTGTTGTAACTGGTCAACTCTCTGAGAAAGCGAAAGCGCTTCGCCGGTCAGGACGCGATGTTGAGCCTGAATAGTCGCTAGACGCAGGGCCGAAGCGAAGGCCTGGTCGACCTCGTGATCTGCCAAGCGTTCGGCGTCATGTGCAAATTCGGTCTCCTCCGCTGTAACTGCGAGCGGGGCCAAAGCCTGGGCCGTTTGCCAGGGACTAAGATCGACGACAGTTTTATGGCCGGCGGGAACCTGGCCGCCTCCTCGTCCAGCAATGAACGGGAGATGCTTCATGGCATCCCTGGTGGTCCATGCAAAGACTATGCAAAGGACAAACAAGGCCACAAGCACAGCCAGAACAACGTCTCGTGTTCGGCCGAAGAGTTTCGTTCGAGTTGAGGCCGCAGGTGTGGGCGCATTTTGAGGCGTTGCCATACGACCATTGTCACAGGTCTACGTCAGCCAAGGGAATCTTAGGTCCATGCGAGAGTTGCGCGGCACATGCCGGGAGCGGAGAATGGCGCTATGCGAATGAGAGTTATGTCCGCAACATTAATGTTGGCATTGTTAGGGCTAACGTTGAGCGCCGGCTCGCAACCCGCACCTTCGCTCGCGGCGATTCCGCCACCGGAGGCGCGCGTCGATATTAATCATGCCACGGTGGAGCAATTGCTTAAAGTGCCGGGTATGACGCAGAGTTGGGCAGGCCGCATCGTGCGGTTCAGACCCTATCGAACGAAGCAGGATCTGGTTGACCTTGGCGTAGTCCCAATTGCGGTCTATAAGCGCATCAAGGATTACATCATCGCCCATCACGAAGCGAAGTAAAGCTGGCCCCATAGCCGTATTTGTCAACTCACTGAGCCTTGAAACCCGCCTTATTATTGGGCCCCACGCGCTCATCGTGCGGACATGCGACTTAAGAGGCGGGTTGCAGTCGCTCAGCTATGCATGCGCCAGGTTCTCCTTCTTCCGGCCCCCTACGCGTGCCAACAGTCCGCTGAGAATCACGTAGAGAGTGGGGATGAAGAACAAGTTAAGGAAGGTCGAAAGTAACATACCCCCGACGATGGTCGTTCCCACAGAGCGACGACCCAAAGCGCCGGCGCCGGTCGCAAAAACCAGCGGCAGCACGCCGAGGATGAACGCAAACGAAGTCATGAGAATGGGGCGCAGGCGGAGTTCGGCAGCCTCGATGGCAGCTTCGGCAAGTGACCGGCCCTTACGCCGCAATTGCTCGGCGAACTCGACAATTAGAATTGCGTTTTTGGCGGAAAGACCGATGAGCATCACGAGACCGATCTGGCAATAGACGTCATTCGAAAGGCCACGCCACCAAACCAGGGCGAGAGCGCCAAGAACTGCCATCGGCACAGCCAGAAGAATGATGAATGGAAGAGCGAAGCTCTCGTACTGCGCCGATAGCGTGAGATAGACGACCAGGATTCCAAGGCCGAAGATGATCATTGCCTTGCCGCTGGACTCGATTTCGTCAAGAGTCAGGCCTGTCCATTGATAAGTCATGCCCGGCATCATCGTCTGGTTGGCGAGTTCTTCCATGCTCGCGATTCCTTGTCCCGAGCTATAGCCGGGTGCAGGCGAACCATCGATTTCGACAGCGCGGAAAAGGTTGTAATGCGAGATTACAGGAGGGCCCGCGCTTTCGGTAACAGTGACGAGGTTATCGAGAGGAACCATCTGTCCGCTGTCGGAGCGCACGTAGTAGTCATGCAAATCGCGCGCGGTCATGCGGAAGGCCTGATCAGCCTGAACATAAACTCGGTAAGTGCGATTATTGTAATCGAAGTCGTTGATGTATTGCGATCCCATGAAGACGCCCAGGGTGGTCGTGATCTGAGACAGCGGAATATTCATGGCCTTGGCCTTTTCACGATCGATGGTCACAAGCTCTTGCGGATCATTCGCGGAAAAGGTCGTAATGAGCCCGGTCATATCTTTGCGCGCGCGGCTGGCACTCACGATTTGGTGAGCGACACGATCGAGATCGGAGAGCGTGTTCTTTCCCTGGTCTTGCAACATGAACTGGAAGCCGCCATAGCTGCCAACGCCCTGCACAGCCGGCGGCTCTATCATAGCCACCAAACCGCCGTTGGGAGAGAACATCAGCATCTGCAATTTGGGCGCGAGCCGGGCAACAATGTCGGAGGCCGAATGGCCCTTGGCGCGCCGAACATCGGACGGTGTAGTCGCCACGAACATCATGCCTGCGTTGGCAGCACCGCCGTTGAACCCAAACCCCATGACGGAGAAGGCACCGGCAATGTCGCGGTCCTGGCCGATAATCGCTTCGGCCCTATCGGCCAACGATGTGGTGTAGGCGAGAGACGATCCCGGCGGAGCTTGCACGATCACCATCAGGAACGATTGATCTTCCTGCGGGATGAAGCCCGTGGGGACGCGCTGGTACATCCAGACAGTGGCGCCGAGGCCGACGAAGAACAACAAGAGAAGCAGGTAACGGATGCGCAATGCTACATGAATGGTTTTGGCGTAACTACTTGACAGCCAGCTCACACTCTTATCCGCGCCATGAACAAATCCTGCGAAAGCGCGCGACAACGGACGAATGTGGAGGAAGTCGAGTTGATGGGGGCGCTGCTCTTCACCGCGGAGGAACAGGGCCGAGAGCGCGGGCGAAAGGGTAAGCGCATTGAAAGCGGAAATCGCAATGGCGAAGGCGATGGTCAGGGAGAATTGCCGGTAAAGAATTCCCGTTGTGCCGGGGAAGAACGACACCGGGACAAACACCGCAATAAGTACCAGGGACGTGGCGATAACCGCGCTGGTTACTTCGCCCATGGCTCGCGAAGTGGCTTCATGGGGATCGGAGTGTTCCATGGCAATATGTCGCTGCACGTTTTCGATGACGACGATCGCGTCGTCGACAACGAGTCCCGTAGCGAGGGTGATGCCGAACAACGTGAGCGAATTGATGGAAAAGCCAAAAAGCTTGATGAATGCAAATGTGCCGATCAGCGATACTGGAATCGTCACGGCCGGAATAATGGTTGCGCGCCAATCGAGAAGGAACAAGAAGATCACGATAATAACGATGGCGATGGCTTCGCCCAAGGTCACCATCACTTCGCGAATGGAATCGCCGACGACAGTAGTCGAATCGAACGCGATGGCATATTCGAGCCCAGGCGGGAACCCCTTTTTGAGTTCTTCGAGAACCGCCTTGGCCTGGCGATCAACGTCGAGCGCATTGGCGTTGGAGAGCTGTTCAACACCAATGCCCATCGCATCGCGACCGCTGTACTTGAGCGAAGAACTGTAATCTTCAGCGCCCACTTCAGCATGGCCAACGTCCTTGAGCAGCACCAGTCCATTGGCGGAATTCTTGACGATGATCTTCTCAAACTCAGCGGGTTCGGTGAGACGCCCAACCACGCGTACTGGAATCTGAAAAGCCTGATGAACGTTTGATGGCGGCTGGCCCAATTGCCCGGCGGGAATCTCTACGTTCTGTTCAGTCAGCGCGGCAACCACGTCGGTCGCGGTAAGCCCGCGAGCCGCCAAGCGCACAGGGTCAAGCCATACGCGCATGGCATACTTGCGTTCGCCGAAGATCATGACGTCGCCCACGCCGGGTACGCGCTTGAGAGCGTCCTTCACATAAACATCAAGATAGTTAGAAATGAACTCGGGCGAGTAGCGACCGTCTTTCGTGTAGAAGCCCGCGCCGAAGACGAAGTTACTATTCGATTTTGTGATGCTGATGCCGGTCGAGTTCACGGCAGCAGGCAAACGACCCTCAACGCTGGCGACGCGATTTTGCACGTCGACGGCGGCGATGGATAGGTCGTATCCCGTTCTAAAAGTAACGGTAATCGAACTGGTTCCGCTATTGGTGCTTGACGAGCTGATGTAGCGCATGCCCTCGACGCCGTTGATCGATTCTTCGAGCGGAATGGTGACCGCTTTCTCGACCGTATCGGCATTGGCGCCCACATAGTTGCAGCTGACGACGACCTGCGGAGGAGCCAGTGTAGGGTACATGGCGATGGGCAGAGTGGGAATGCAGACCGCGCCGCCTAGAATAATCAACAGTGCACAAACCGTCGCAAACACCGGCCGGTGAATAAAGAAATCAACAAACAAAATAGGCCTTCCTTCCTGCCGCCCGGATCAATCGCGAATCAACGGGCATCCACCGCGGGCACGTGCAACCACGCGTCATTTTGAAGCCTGAAAATCAGGCTCCCATCGGCATCACTGGCATGTTGTTAACCAGGAACTGCGTGCTGGACACAATGACCTTGTCGCCTGCATTCAGTCCCGAAGTGATGGAGTAGGTGTTTCCAACGGTGTCGCCGAGCGTAACCGGCGTTTGACTGGCAACAAAGTGACCATTCTGCTGTCGCGCCACGAATACAAAACTCTGACCGCCTTGCCGCGTCACCGCCAGAACCGGAACCACAGCCATGGGGGTCGTGCTCCAAATCACGCGCGCCTTGATCAACTGGGCGTTGCGCAGCACCTCGGGTCCGAAGTGAACCGGCGCTTTGGCCAGAATTCCCTGCAGCGAGCTATCGACCTGCGCCGAGAGAAAATCAATCCTGGTCTTCTCCAACAGCTTTCCTGAGGTGTCCATCAGATCGACTTCAAGCCCCTGACGCACTTGAGCCGCACGCTCCGTGGGCACATAGATATAGGCCTCGAGATCCTTGTTTTCATCCACTGTCGTCAACATGGTTGTCGACGAAACATAGTCACCCACATGGACCGGTATATCGCCGACTACGCCGTCAAACGGGGCACGGATGGTGTAATACGCGAGTTGCTCTTCTTGCGATTTGCGAGACGCGAGCGCGGCCTCGTAATCGGCCTTGGAATTGTCGAAGGCCTGTTGCGCCTGTTCATATACGTCTCGGCTGATGATGCCGGCGTCGAACAGCTTCTTTTGTCGCTCGATTTCTAGCGTGTTGTAGTCATAGAGAGCCTTTTTTTGACGCTCAGTTGCGCGCTGCGAATCGACTGCCGCCTGCTGGTGCAGCGGATCGATGGCCATCATTACCTGGCCCGCTTTCACATGATCGCCGGATTTTGTACTAATCTGCGTCAGGCGGCCATCCACCTGGGGCTGCAACGTCGCCGAACGGCGCGACTTGATGGTGGCTACATATTCGCTGCTCTGCGGCACGGGCGCAAGGCTCACAGCCACCGTCTGAACGGGCATCGCCTGCATGCCACCGCCTGCGGGCGGCGCAGCCTTCTTTGCGCAACCGCTGATCGCCACCAACAAGACACAACAACTTAACCCAACCATGGATTTCAACGGAATCATCCTCACTTACTGTTTTCTTGACGGCATGCTGGTGCCGAATTTCCGGTTCGCGCCCGGGTCGCCGAACTATCGGATTGCGAAATTGATCTTACAGTGTAGCCATGTGCTCTGGCTGTGAGCCATAGCAGTGCCAGCCCCATTGCGAGACGATAGTTTGAGTGATCTTATGTGTCTGACGCGCGGGACTGAACCATTGTCGCAAAAAAGTTGCTGTTGGGGCACCGGAATGTTACCGACAGGCCCAATATGGGTTCAAACACCTTCCCGCTGCAAAGCAAATGGATTGAAATTGGTACGACGGTCGAACGCATCCACGCCCTCAGCCCGTTTGAGCCGGCCGACGATCAGGTAGGTGAGCGGAGTTGCAACCACCTCGACCGCGACTTTAATCAAATAAGAAGAAACGACCATGCGCACGATCATCGAGGTGGACTGAGTTCCGGCAAAGGCCACAACGATCACTACTACTGTATCCACAGCCTGCCCAGTCACAGTTGACCCGACGGTGCGTGTCCAAAGCCAGCGGCCGCCTGTCAAGAGCTTGAGCTTGGCCAGGGTGTAGCTGTTGGTGAATTCGCCGGCCCAATAAGCGACTAGGCTGGCGACGGCAAATCGCGGTACCAGTCCGAAAACGGTGGCGTAGGCGTCTTGGCCGTGCCATTCGGGCGCCGGCGGAAGCGCAACCGCCATCTGGCCCATCGCGGCCAACAGACCCATCGCAAAGAAACCAAGCCAGATAGCGCGACGCGAGGCCCCATAACCATACACTTCAGTGAATATATCGCCACAGATATAGGTGAGCGGAAACAGGAATTCCGCGGCGCTGGGGCGCAGCCAGCCGATCTGGCAGATTTTGGGCCCCACGAGATTCGAGATCATCAGCACGACCACGAACGCGAGGGTCAGCAAGTCCAGATAGCGAAATCGGCTCTTCACTTAACGAGGATATCGCAAGGCATTTGTCGCGCGCGATCGAGGAGCGGATCTCGAGTGAGCGGCGAGAGAGAAAGCGGCGCAAATCACATTTTTTGACACACCCCGCTCAAGTTGGTAGCCTTCAGGTAGGGCGATTCCGGCCATCCGGCCCGCTCTTACGGCAAACCTGGGGAATAAGGTAGCCGTCCCAGCGTCCCCGTCGTCTAGCCCGGCCTAGGACACCGCCCTTTCACGGCGATAACACGGGTTCAAATCCCGTCGGGGACGCCAAATAGAATCAAGAGCTTGCGCTCAGTTTCGCCTAAACTTCGAGGGTGCAAAAAGCCCCGTTCTGGTGTCCTTTTTGCACCCTTGGAACCGGATTACTCCCTGCTACGCCAGTCCAATGATCTCCCAATCGTTGTGTAAATCCGGCGGCGCTACGAACAGCGAAAGCACCGCGGCTTGCGCGGCCCGTTTCGCTGGGCCAACCGCTTGCGTATAAACGTCGAGCGTAGAGCGCAGGGAGGAATGCCTCATCAGTTCCTGCATGACTTTGAATTCAACTCCAAGGCTTCTGAGCAACGTGCAGTAGGTGTGGCGAAACGTATGCCAACCAACGCGCTTTTGAATGCCCAGCTTTTCGGCAACCGGCTGGATGTAATGACGCATAATTGCTGCTCCCCAATACGGCCTTCGCCCGTTATGCAATCGACTGGCGAACACCCAATCATCACCGGTCTTCAGTCTGCACTGTTGTCTCCATGCAATCAATGCCGCGGCGAGTTGCGAATGCATCGGAACCGGCTTCTGCGAGGATTCCGTCTTACAATGACCCTCCACACCGCAGACAATCGATCGAATGACATTCAGTTCTCCTCGTTCGAAATCAATATCTCTCCACTTCAGACCGAAGAGTTCGCCCTGTCTTAACCCGGTTGATGCGGCCAGCAGAACCAATGTGCGCTCACGCAGTGGCAAATTCTCGACCAACACCTTGATTTCAGCGCCTGTCAGCACGTCCGGAGTTCCTCGGCGCTTGGCGCTTTGGCGAACGAGGCGTATTGGGTTGCGATCGAATAATTCATGCCGACAAGCATGATTGAAGAGGACACAGAGGACGTTTCGAATCTTGGCTCGTGAGGCGCGGGCAAGATTGAGCCCATGCAGCCAAGCTTCCACTTGCACTGCCTTGATTTCGTCCAGAGTGCGAGTGCCCCAACGTGGCCTGATCCAACAACGAATGTAACCGCGATAGGTCCTTTGAGTTGCAATGCTCCACAAGTTCGCGGCGGAACGCATTTCGGTTTGCTCAAAATGCTCACACAGCTGATCCACCGTGATAGAGACGATCCGATCTTGACGGGATCGTAAATTCACATCGGACAAGAGAGCTGACGCCGCATGGCGCACGGCGGCCGCATCAGCGTATTGCTCCACCGTTCCGATGACCCGTTTGCGGTATACGCGGTGGCCGTTCAGATCCTTTTCCGACCACCGAAACTGCCATACACTCGGACCTTCTTTTCTGGTCGTTTGAATGACGCTTCCCTGCTGCATGGCTTACCTCCTTGATCTGTGAGACGCAGGACTTCACGACTTCTCAAGTAATGAGCGATTGGCTTTGCGCTAGGACATTCCTTTTTGCAGGAAGTGAGCTAAGGAGCGCCAGCAGGTCCAGCGCGGAGAGGCGCTCTTTGTCGCGCTTCTTTGCAGATTCCAGAACAACACGAAGGTAAATGCGACGCTGGTTGCCAACTCGGTGGTGACCCATTAAACCGCCTTAAAACAGGTCGTGAGGGAGCTGTCGCGACACGGTCGGCTTATCAGATAAAACATCCAAAACTGTCTCCGAACCCCTGTTCAACTCGACCATCCGGCCACACCACGATAGGCACTAATTTGCCGTATTGCCGGGCTTCATCCAATGTTGCCTGACTGAGTTCCACGCGGCGTTCGTCATAGACGAACTTTTCGGCGTCCCACTTCGCCAGAAGCTTGACACACGAGTCGCAGCCGCGAATGGTATATACGATTGGAATTTTCTCTTGGTGCGCCGCAGTTCTATCCTGGGCTGTCATGCGGCATCCGGTAAGTGCAAAGCTGTCGCAAGAAGCTGACGGATTTCCTTGACAGCATCCCGTCGCCATCGGTCTGCATGCAGCTCAATCCGCGAGATAACGTCCAGAAGAAACTCTTGCCTCGCTGGATCGGGGAGGTTGCCGAAGGTGGCCGACGCGGGCAGATTCAACTTCGCTCTCGCTTGTTCCATGGCAAGCGCCAATCCAGCGTGAGCGCTCGCGGAGCGTTCGGTGAAATGTGTAATGTACTTTGTGTCGACCGAGTAGAAGACAAATACAGGGATCGCGCGCGACTTCCCGTTGTTGCTGAGGAACTCCTCCATGATGTCGGGATTCTCGTCGCGAAGGAAAATGCGCAAGTCGATTCCAGCGGACTCCGCTATGCGCACTGCGGTGGGCAACTCTCGGTAAACATCGCCGCACCAGGCTTCAGCGATCACCAGCATTTTTCGAGGACCATCGGGATGCTGGCTGGCCTTTTGAAAGAAGATTCGATCGTCCGCCGTTAGCACAGGATTATTGTAGTTTTGCTCAAATTTGTCGCGATTGACGCTCGCCGCGGCCAGGAAATCGCTGTAGGTGAGGCCTTGCTCAAATCGAGCGGAAGTAATGCGTGTGGTTGCGGTTGCCATCCTTGTCTCTCCGGTGAACGGATTTTCTTTCTACGTGCCACGTGATCGTACAGAGACGACATCCGGTTGATTCGCCGCATATGCTTAGCGATTCAATCAGCAGCCAGTATTCTCCGAACGGAATAGCGTATAGCAGCAGGTTTAGTGGCGCATCAGCACAGCGTCGACCTTGCCCACCTCGTCGCTGATCTTGCATCGCATCTCCATCCCTGCGCATGATATGCCCAAAATCCGCACGATCGCGGAATTACACCGACTGCGGTTGCGCTGTTGTGCGCAGGTACGGCTTCACCGTTTTGTAGCCAGGAAAGATCTTATCGGCCTCCTCATTTGAGACGGCACCGGTGATGATGACGTCGTCACCCTGGCGCCAGTTCGCCGGCGTTGCCACACGATGCTTTGCGGTCAACTGAATGGAATCAAGAACCCGGAGGATCTCGTCGAAGTTGCGCCCCGTAGTCATGGGATAGGCCAGAGTGAGCTTGATGCGCTTATCGGGTCCAATGACGAATACGGTACGCACAGGTGCATTATTGGCAGGCGTGCGACCTTCGGAAGTGTCGCCAGCGTCAGCCGCGAGCATGTCGTAGAGCTTGGCGATCTTCAGTTCGGGATCGCCGATCAGAGGATAGTTCACAGCGTGGCCGCCCACCTCCTGAATGTCCGAAGCCCATTTGCTGTGGTTCGACACAGGATCGACGCTTAGACCGATGACCTTCACGCCACGCTCGGCAAACTGCTCTTCGAGGCCGGCGACCGCGCCCAGCTCAGTGGTGCAAACGGGCGTGAAATCTTTGGGATGAGAGAAAAGCACAGCCCAGGCGTTGCCGATCCATTCATGAAAGTGAATTGGACCCTGCGTAGTTTCCGCGATGAAATCCGGAGCAATATCATTGATGCGAAGTGACATTTTGCATTTCCTCCCGTGGAGATTCTTGTCTCGTTTGTCGATTGGGGCACAAGAATAAAAACCCACCCGGCCGGCTGACGGCGGGTGGGTTCTGGGCGACTGTCGAAGCCTGGCTCGATTCCCCTAAACACACACCCGCAAGGCGCGGAACCGACAGGCGCGCAGACACATGCGGGTTGGAGAGAGTCTGTTCATTCGTTCGGTGCAATGCGCGATCGCGCATATCTTGCAATGAAATCAGGCTAGAGCTTTCCACAAAGCCGTGTCAACAACCGAATCAACGTCATAGGTTGCTAGAGTTCCTGCTTGGGCTCCTCAAGGCTCGCGGCCCTCGCGGACTCTAAAACGAAAGTCACAGGACCCCGATCCTTGCATGATGGTTTGAGTCCGCTCCAGTGTGATGTCTGCATTGAAACCCTCTATAAACGCCGCATCGCGACTGCACGAAAGGACACTTCCAAGTTCCGGAGTGCCAAGGCCGCGATAGAGTTCAGCATACTTGCACGCTGTCACATCAAAACTCAGGGCTCTTTCGTCTTGATTTAGAATCCGAAGTTGCAAAGCGCCGCTGCGGCTCCAGGGTTCAATTGATTTGCCGTAGGATTCAAGATCGTTCGTACCCATCTGCTCGGCCAGCTCCCGGCCCTGCTGGCGCGCGATCTCGGTGATCGTACTGCGGGTAATTTCAATGACTTCCTTGCGCCCGAATTCATTCCCGAGAGCTTCCAGAATGGGAGAGAGAATTCGTGCTTCAATTTCGCGGCGCTTCAACACGCCAATCTCGTTTAGTTCGATGTCGCTGCTCATGGGCCGCTCCTGCTGTACGGACTTCTCGATCTATCGAGTGTTTTTTCACGTTCTCGTGATTTGACTCAATGCGGCAATCTTGGCCGAAGGAATCCATAGACCCACGTGCCCAACAGAGCGCTCAAGACCGCTACAGCCATCACTGACACTCCGTTGCCGACAAGTGCAAAGAGAGGCCCAGGGCACGCTCCTGTAAGAGCCCATCCCAACCCAAAAATTGTCCCGCCTATGGCGTATCGCGCTCCAGTGCCAACTGTCTTCTTTGGAATCGCGATGACTTCTCCTGAAGCGGACTTCAACGTCGACTTTTTGATAAGTACGATCGAAAGTGCAGCCGTTGCAATGGCGGAGCCGATGATGCCGTACATCCGGAACGATTGGAAACGAAACATCTCCTGGATGCGGAACCACGACAGGACTTCGGATCTGGTAAGTACGATGCCAAAAGCAATCCCGAGCAGCGAGTATACGAATAGAAACACTGGCTTACTTTCCCGTTTTCCGGGAGATTCATTATCGATTTGTGATTTCACAGTCATGATTGTCAGAGGAGGTGCGGCAGAATGAAGTAGGTTGCGGCGAGGCCTCCTGCAAAGAAGCCGAGGACCGCAATCAGCGAGGGCAATTCGAAATTCGCAAGACCGGAGATTGCGTGCCCTGAAGTGCATCCTCCCGCATACGCGGCGCCGAACCCAACCAGGAATCCTCCCAAGACGACGGACACAAATCCACGCCAGGTCAGCAGGGCTTGCCAGCTGAAGATTTCATGCGGCGCTACGCCAGACAGATCGTGGAGCCCCAACTGGGTCAACGCAGCCTTTGTCGTAGACGAAATCGCAATGTTGTGCGGCGCTCCCGAGTGCGCGGCTAGAACGCCGCCGATTAGGACCCCAAACAAGAAAACAAGATTCCACAGCCCGACATTCTTCCAGTCATAACGAAGATACTCCAGCCTACCGGGAAGCAAAAAGGAACAAAGGTGACGCAGGTTGCTGGAGATTCCAAACACCTTGTTGCCGGCGAGCAAAAGCGCCGGAACGAAGAGTCCGATGATCGGGCCCGCAAGATACCAGGGCCATGGCGCTGTTAGCCAAGTGCTCATCCGCTCTCACATCCTTCGACCAATGCTGCAAAGGTCTCGTCTCAGTCATTCCGCCGAATCGATCTTCACCTGGTGAATGGGAAGATCCCAGTGGTTCGATGTAAGTTCCCAGCGACGGTTCTCGTCCCGTTTGAACGTCTCCTGATCCAGGAACAATTGCTTGGCAACCTCTCCTTCCGACTGTCCTGGAGGCGCGTCGTACGAGGCCCGCACGATAATCACGCGATAGTCCCAGCGCGAGTTCTCGTCGGTATGCAACCCCGGCCCCCAAACTGTGAAGTCCTTCACATAGCCCAACTGCTTTTGACGTTCCAGAATCGCAATTTGATATTTCTTGAAAATCTTCCACCACTCGTCCTTGTGTCCGTATTGAACGCGGTAAACCCACTCTTCCGTGAAATCCTTCTTTGCTGGATCGGATGCTGTAGCGGCGGGCACTGTCGGCGCCTGCTGAGCCGGCGCTAGCTCCGGCATTGCAGCGGCAAGAGCAAGACCAAGGGGAAAGAGCAGAAGCCCTTTCAAGAGGGCACGGCCATATTTCGCGGTATTGAGCATCATCGACAAATCTCCTTGTGTGTCGGGCAACGCAGCTTGAACTGAAAATTCAGAGCCTCAAAGACTTACCTCTTGTATGTCGCGGTTACGCGACTTACGAAGGGAGCCAGATCGAGGGAATCGCTGGATTGAGGAAGAGTCTGTGCGTGAATCTCATCGCGTACATGAAACAGCAGCGTTCGCTCACCCAGCTAGGCGCGGGAGCAACAACAGCGGCGAAAAGCATCGGCACTCATGCGATGAGCGTACCCGGAGACGGGCTGCCAAGTCAATTTCAATGATCGAACGTGACTGACATCAGAAGGACCGTATATCGTCTCGACCCGGCTCGCGGGAGGCTAACACCTGTTGACAGCAACCCCAATCAGCGCCAAACTAACGCTACCGTGGCTGTAAACTTGGAGTAGTAGATTTCAGCGCCTATGGCATTCATCTCCCACCGGTCACACGCTTGTCGCTCACTGTGTTGTCGCTGACACTTTCAGCTGCAACCTCCCTCTTATTTGCGCAAGCCCAGGTTCGCATCCTTACAATTCACAAATTGGCATGTTGCGGCTATTCCATCTGTACTTGGGCATTATTCATCTGCTTCCATCCGTTTCCAGGAGCCATTCATGACTGACCGAAGAAGTTTCCTCGTATCAGCCGCCGCTTTCGCCTGCACCTCAATCGCACAACCCATTCTTGGGCAAGTGGCAGGCCAGAAGCCGCTCTCCCGAAAAGAACGTGTTGACCGCGCTCTAGCAGGGCGCGATGTCGATCGGCCGCCCTTCACGCATTGGCATCACTTCGGGCCGCAGACTGCCGAAGTCCATGCTAAAGCGACACTCGATTATCACTGGAAATACAAGACGGACATCGTGAAGGTAATGAGCGACTTCGAATATCCGAAGCCTGCTGGCAACTGGTACGAACTGAAGGTTCTCGACAATCCATTTCCCGACCAGATTCGGGCTCTCGAACTGATCAACTCCGGCCTGAACGGAGACGCGTATATCCTTGAGACCGCCTTCAATCCCTGGCAGGTCGCAGTCAAATTGTCGTCCAAGGAAGAGGTTCTTCGTCTGCAGCAGGAGAATCCGCAGAGGCTGCTCGACGCGCTTGATGTGCTTACTCAGTCGCACATCAATCACGCAAAGCGTGCATTTGCAGCAGGCGCATCCGGAATACTTTTCTCAATTGCCAACGCAAAACGCGAAGAGCTCTCGCCCGCGGACTACGCTCGGTTCAGCGCGCCCTTCGACAAGCGCTTCTTTGAGGCGACCGCCGGCGCGAAACTGAACTTCCTCCATCTGCACTGGGAGAACGAGTACGTCGACCAGTTTGTCGGCTTCAACGCACCGGTTGTCAACTGGTCCGTTCAGACCAGCGGTGTAGAGGTCAGCACCGTACGCGGTAAATTCTCGCAAACCATCGCTACTGGAATCGATGAAGTGAAGTACAAGGATCTATCGCCTGCTCAGATCCGTGAGCAGTGGCAAAGCGCAAGCAGCGCGGCTGGAAGCAAGTTCATCCTGACTCCCGGATGCTCAGTCCCCAACGACAGTACCGACGAAGAGCTACTCCGACTTCCGCAGGTCGTAGGTGCCTGACCCTTCCACGAAGTCATTGGACGCGTTGCAGCCGGTCCATATGGAACGGCTGCAACTCATGGAGTTCGTCAACGGAATTTGATCTTCGCACGCCGGCTATACCGCAGATCTACTGTCCGGGCTTGGCAGGCACGGGCGATGTATCTGCCAGGTTTTGAGCTGGCTTTTCGGAAAGCAACTGCTCAATCTTCGATGTGAATTCCTCCTGGAGCTGACGGTTGAAATCGCCGCTCGCAGGCGAAGCAAATCCTGAGTGGATGCCCTTCACCAGTCCATCTCGTCCAACGAAGATTGTCGCCGGCCACGTGTTGAGATTGACCGCCTGCGGGACCTTCTCCCACATGTCCGACGGCGCGCCCGCAATCAGATAGGTATACTCCACGCCGTACTTCTTGACGAAGGCGCGCTCGCGCTCCAAGCTTCCCTGCTGCTCAGGCTCTTCAAAGTCGAGAGCAACAATGGCCAGTCCCTTGTCGCGATATTTCTTGTCCAGCTGGACCAGATATTGTGCCTCATCATGGCAGTTCGGGCACCAGGTTCCGGTCACGATTGCCAGCACGACCTTGCCTTTGAAGCGAGGATCGTCGTTCGAGACCAGCTTGCCGTTCTCATCGGGAAAGTTGAAGGTGAATTTCTCATTTGCGTCACGGACGGTGGTATGCGTGTCGTAGTCTTCGGGTTCTGGAAGTCCTTTTGCCTTGGCCACCTCGGCTCGATAGGCAACCAGCTTATTGGCGTAACGGCTGCCTCCTGGCTGTTCACCATACTGGTTGCCGCTGGTGGAGACGGCAGCCGCAACTGCTTGCCCGCCGCTCGCATTGCCGCCAGCCGGAGCCGCGGCTACCCTTGCGCGGCCGCCATTCTGGTGGATTTCGAGCGTCCCATCCGCTGCCGGAGAAACTTCGATAACTCCAGGACGAGAGCCGTCAAAATGACTGAGCACCCATTTCCCATCTTTATAACTACCGGTATAAGCGCCTGTATCTCCGTCAACGCGAAGGATCGACGCGGCCACTTCAGCGCCCTGCTGCTGAACAATAAACCGGAAGGCCTTCTCGCCCTTGGCCGATGGATTATCCAGCGGAATGATCCATGAGCCGGCAATGGACGGCGCATCAACCGCCGCAGCTGCCGACTCCACATGGCGAGTTGCCTGGAAGCCATAATTCGCGTTGCCGCCTCGCGAAATCGTAACCACATTTCCGGCGAGGGCTCCGTTGTTCACCGTTGCCGTGATCGTTGTCAGGTAGTGTTCGACGTTCAGCGTGAGCTTGCCATCCTGAAACGTTGCACTGGTTGTGCCGTCGTACGGTTTGAACCCGTCATAAAAAATTCCCTTCAACGTCGGTCCCGAGCCGGAGATATCGAGCCTGAAGGGAATCTGAGTCCCATGGTTATCAAGGCTGGCGTCCCAGCGCCCGTCTATCGATTCCGCCCCGTTCGTAGTTTGTGCCGCGACGGATACGCCCAGGGCCGCGCATGCAGTTGCGATCCCTACCATTCTCGAAAATATTCTCATCGTCCTGTTTCCTCTCTGGTTGCCTGCTGTTAAGTTGCTTACCCTGGCTAACTCGGGCGTGAATGAGTTTCTGGCGCGTGGAAGGAAATGTGATTGGATCGTGCATATTCTTGCCATTCTGCTGGCAATCCCGACTTGGTTGCCAACAGAATTTCGAGAACCGCACGACGGCCGCTTTCTGAAAGTTGTGAAAAATCGCCGCTCTTATCCTGCCCGGTAAGAATCTGGAGCAAGCGGTGATAGACATACCCCTTGGCGGGTTCAGGCAGCGAATCGAAGGACGCTGAATAGATGAGATAACTGCACGGATAGCGAAAGATCCGGGTCTTCAGATCGAAGTCGCGCAGCGATCGCCCGTGAGCATCGCGGACACCCCGCGCAGCGAATTCTTTTGCAAACTTTGACGAGCCCTCGATTCCATCTCCGCCCGATCCGGAGATTGGCGCTTCATTGACGAAGAGCAGATACCGGAGCAATTGCTCGGCGGGACGCTCAAACTGCTTGCGAGCGCTCTCCGAAAGAGGCGCATCCGCAGTCTGGCCGGCACTTTTATCTTTCGCAGCCTCCGCATAAAGAGCTAGCCTCGTCTTGTAGTTCGTCAATGTGATGAGATTATGCATTTGCGTCTGATGAGCCAACACAAGGTGCGCCACAACATCGCTGTCAGGTATCAGATACGCTGATGAGTCAAAGGAGTTGGACAGCGAAACGAGCTTGGTTGAGGCGGCCTGATCGGGCTGACCTGCTGTTTGCTTGTCTTCGACCACCGCATTCGCCATGTGCGGCAGGCCGGAGATCTTACCAGTCACATACCATCCGCCCCATCGGTCTTTGATCGGACTTTCCTGGTCCGTAATGTAAGACTGACTGGCGGGAGCCTGCGTGCCGGTCGTGGTGGGATAGATGGACCGCAGCAACACACCCGGAACGTTGCGTGTTCCGGCTGCGATGTGGCACTGCGTGCAGTCCAGTTCGGCCCGCTGAAACACGGGCTTGTCTACCTTGTGTTCATCCAGCAGATAGAAGATGGCGCCCTGCATTGGATCGAAGGAGACAATTTCAATTGCCTTGCCATCGTGTACCTTGCCCACGTAGACGTCGTCGTTGAAATAGAGGGCCCGGGGATGCTCCGGCGAGATTTTTTTGTACTGAAAGCTTGTCTTTGAAAAGACCAGCGTCTGAGAGTCGACAGGAACTTTCAACAGCTTCAATACGGATTTGAGATATCCGAACTTCGGCTCGTACTTGAGTTTTTGCTTTCCCTGATTCAGTTCCTGCTGCAGTATGGCCACCGGGTCGCTCAGATCCTCTGAGCGATAGTTGATGGGCGCATCGCTGTAAGGAACGTATCCCTGGTTTCGCACAGCGATTTGGCCATGAGCGCGCGTTATGACCCAGCCGAGGCACACAACATAAACCACACCGAACAAAACCAGCAACCGGCTCAACTGCTTTGGCCCCAAAGCGATATTCTGTATCGCCTTATGCGTCCCTCGCTTCGTTCCGAGCGACGCCGTACCCGTTGAAGCTGTACTGTGTTGAGAGAAGTTATCTCCCCTTGAATCGTGATCGTGAGTTTTGTGGATCATAACCATCCCATGCGTGAAAGTGTCTGTCTCGTGAACGCGGCTTGAAAGTTGAACCGAGGCCGCCTCCCGTCTTGCGATATGGCGTAGCGGTCAGAATGCGAGCCGGCCGCCGATCTGAATAATGCGTGAGAACCCCAGCTGCGAGGTGACCGCACCGGTTGAGGCGCTGCTCGCGCCCGTGGTGATAGTGATGCCCGGTTGTCCGAATTCCGGAGTATTGAACGCGTTCAAGGCTTCCACGCGGACTTCAAAGTTTGCCCTGTCACTTACCTTGAAATTCTTGTTGAGAGATAAATCGGAATTCTCGAAACCAGGTCCGTAGCAATTCAAAGTGCGCTCTGCGTTTCCGTAGGTGTACTGCGGCGCAATCGAGAAGGCGCTAGCATCGAAGTACGGTTTGAGGCCGCTGGTGCCACCTAAGCGGCTCTCCGGCGAACCTGAGTAGCACGGGTTGGCACCAGGAACGAGATTGGGACGCTGATTCGCTCCTGCGACTCCGGTGGTTCCATAGGTGCCGGTGCTGAGATTGGTTTGGACGATTGGCAGCGGGCCGCCATTCTCAAGAATGGTCACGTCGTTGACCTTCCATCCGCCAACAACCGCATCGACAAACCTGTTTACATCTCCCAGCAGGGGCTTGCCCCGCCCGATGGGCAGCTCATAATTCACCGCCGCGGTAAATCGGTTGGGGATGTCATTGGTTGCCCTCGAGTATTCAGCGTTCGGGTCGTAGCCATCCTGAGGGCCGGCAGTAGTCGGATTCGGATTTAGCGTGTTCAACCCGGCAACCGGTGAGCCCCAGAGATTATCCCAATTCGACGACCATGTATAAGCGAGCAACGCAGTGACGCCATGACTGAACCGCTTCTGTACCTTCACATCAAACGCGTTGTATTGGCTATGACCAACACTCTCGGTCTCCGTGATGGACCCGAATTGCGGGAAGGGTAAAAGCGTTTGCCCAAGAGGAACTGTCTTCTGTGCAATGATGCCGAAGGGCGTCGATGGGTAACCGCCAACCGTCTTCGCGTAATAGGGATTTGCGACTTTGGTGGCTAGGTTGGTGCCCGCATACTGACCGCCAGGAGCATATTCAGCCAGAATGTTGTCGGGAATCTGGTTGATATTGACTGCATCGGGAAGATTGCGCCCGTGGGCTCCGACGTAACCAATCTTGACCACAACGCCACCGGCGAACTCATGCTCAACATCGGCTGAATACTGCTCCACAAGCGGGTAACCGAGATGAAACGCAGGTACCGTAATGGCCCCGCCGACCCCGGTCAAAGTTCCGAGGGATGTGCCAGTGGGAGCGAGAAGCTGCGAGCCGAATGGGTTGGTCAACCAGGCATCAGACCCTGCCGTAACAGGCCCTGAGGCCGGACCGGGAGAGTAACTCGTCAGTTGGGAAAATCCCGTAGACGCGGCGGCCAGCGGCACCGCCGCATAGAAGACACCAAAGCCTCCACGAACGACTGTGTCCGGCCGCACTTCATAACTTACGCCAACCCGAGGCGAGAGCTTCGTGTGGCTCAAGTCTCCCGAATGCACAGGGTACCCATTCAAGCCGGCGAAGGCGATCGCTCCATGTGCCGGCACGGATCCGTTTGCCCCTGCAAAATCGTATGCGACGTTGGGATCGAAGCCAACGTTGTAGCGATTGGAGGACTCCGTTTGTCCCGGTTCATATTCATAGCGGAGACCCGCATTTGCCGTCAGCTTTTGACTCAGCCGCACATCGTCCTGAGCATACAATGCCTGATAATGTGCGTTCTGATTCAGCCCCACGGCGTTGATCTGAACGCTAGCTGAAGAAGGTAGACCGAGGAGAAGGTCCGCAATCGCCTGCGGCCCATTCGAGACAGAGGCACCTGTTTGATCTGTGTACTGTCCATCGAATGTAAACGAACCGTTCGCAGACGTATCGAGCGAAGTGAACTGGTGAAAGTTGCGGAATACATATCCCACCTTTACGGTCTGCTTACCAATGCTCTTGGTAAGTACGAAGACGTAACTGTGTTGCGCCTTAATGGTCGGGCCGCTGTTCGCGGCGCCCAGCCCAGCTCCCCCGGTCACTCCTGACAAAGTAATGGTCGGGAACGTCTTTGACTGCAATTGATCAACGTAACCCAACGGGAATCCTGCGCCGCCGAATCCAGCAGCTTGATCGAAACCATTGCTATACTGCGGCGTCGTCGAGTAATAGCGGCTATACCCATAGCCGGCGGTAAGTAACGTGGTTGGGTTGAGGGTGAACACGTTATTGAAAGCCGTTGCATCGATATAGCGAGTCAGCACTCCGTCACTCGCTGCAAGGGTGTGAAATAGATCGCCGCCTGGCTCCTGCGTTGCCAGGTGAACGTAGGACGCCGATGCTGACCACCACGGTGTGAACTGGTGGTCCAGCTTCCCGACATACTCGTCACCGCGCGTCTTGAAGTCGTCCGATCCGGAGTAGTTAGGGGTGCTGCCGTTGTAGGCTCCGCTGGCGGTAGGCTTGGCAAATTGATTGACGATATACTGGCCGATCGGATTGATAAGGCTTGACGGAATCACATTGCCTTGCAACGCCACGGTTCGAACGCCGCCAACAAAGGGCTGGGTTGGATCGTAGAGTGTTACAGCGTTTGCACCAACCGTGTCGGCGCTGAAGTCGCCCGCGCGCTCCGCCAAACTCGGAACATAATACTGTGTAGTTGTGCTCGAAAGAGGTTGCGCCTGCCGGTAGCCTGCTTCCGTCGCCCAGAAGAAAGTATTCTTGAGAAAACGGCTCTTATTGCTGAGAGGTAAAGGACCGCCGAATGCGCCGGCGTATTGATAGGTTGTGTAATCTGGCTTCGCGAGGCCATAGTGATCGTTGAACCATGCATTGGCCGCCAATCCATTTTGCCTTGTAAGCCCGAATAGCTCGCCGTGGTAGGTGTTCGTGCCAGACTTCAGTGAAGTGTTGAAGACACCTCCACCGGCTCTTCCTAACTCCGAGTCATAGGTATTCGCTTGTACTTTCACATCGGAAACGGCCTCAATCGCGGGAACAAACGTGACGCCGCCAGTTGAAGTGGAGATCGGAATTCCGTCGACAACATAGCCGTTGGTACCGATTGGCGCGCCTGCGACTGACTGCGAGTCCGTGCCGTTCTGATCTTCATAGCGGACAAATCGTGGGTCGCCTACCGGAGTTACATTGTTATCCAATTTATTAACGGTGAAAGGGTTGCGGCCTTGATTGGGAAGGTTTTGAATCTGTTCCTCCGTGATGACCTGTCCCTCGGATGCGGTCGCGGTATCAATCAACGGTCCGGCGCCATTTACTTCAACTGTCTCACCAACTGCTCCCACCGCCAGGGATTCGTCCACAGTGGCTGTCTGTTCCAGATCGACTACGACACCCTGGTGAACGACCCTCTTGAAGTTCTTGGAAGAGATTGCAACTGTGTATGTTCCCGGGTCGACCGCCGTGAAAAAGTAATCGCCCGCCTCATTGGTCCGCGTGGACCGCACAATCTGTGTTCCCGGATTTGTCAGAATGACTTCGGCGCCCGCTACAATCGCACCCGACGTGTCAGTGACGCGACCGCGGACGTTCCCATATTTCACTTGTGCGTCGAGCGTTGGCGCAACCGTCGCAAACAACCCCAGCAACGCAGCTATCGCAGCGTTATACATCCTAAACTTCCATTGACTGACCTTCATCGAATTCTCCCCATCGTGCTTTGTAGTCTCTGCTGAAGCTCCAAGCGTTAGGAGGCAACCGCGACCCAACGGTCGGCTGCAACTCCCAGCACCGCAGACATTCTCGCGATACTCTTTACTTCGCCATCAGGACAGCGCCTGAATTCCATCGAAGATTCAAGAGGGTCATGAGATGCCGACTGCGCAAATCGAACTTGGCGAAATTATCAGGTGCAGATCCAGACAAGCCCGCAGATCACAAGCGGAGTCATCGACAACGCGGAACTACCTGTTCGCCAATGAGCAACTAAGCGGAGGGACAACAAAGCCTGAGTTGTTTGAGGATCCGGTACATTTCGACTCAACCTGTGACTAACTCCGATTGCGAGCAGGAAACGTGCTTCCCGTTTGGCAACAGGACGGGGAATGAAACGTTGAGTAGACGCTCAGAGTGTCGAGGAGATGGAGGGTCTTGTCCGAGATATGCCGACTAGCCTTGATCAGGCTGTTGGAATCATAGCCGCGCGCGACGACGCCATCTCTTCTGGGAAAAGCGAGAGGCGTCGACAACCTTGGGTGGATCGGACAATCATGTTATGAAACCTAACTTAGATCGCGGTTCAGGTCAAGGGGTAAAATTGCGAAGTGTGTTTTTCTTGTCCATTAATTGCCTTCAGAAATCCCAATTGGTACTGACACGTGAACTGTTCGAGGCGGCAAGCATACCCGGTCGTTGCATGCCTGAAAACGGACGATCACTGGGATCTGTTTTCTGCCGGCAGGAGAATGTTGATTGATCCGTGCCGGCAAATGCAAATCGAATTGACCGTTGTAAACTTCCGTGTCGAGATCGAAAGCCGCGTCATGCTTCTTTACCGGAGGGCTGCCTGTCGGCGCACCCGCGATCTGGACAACTTCATTCGCATCAAGTGTGACGCGGAGAGGCGTTGGCCCGCCAGGTAACTGAGCAAGACCATAGACATGCCATCCCTCCTGAACTTCAGCCGAGAGCTCAATGACAATATTCGCCCCCGCCTTCACGGCCGTCTTCGGGGCCACAGTCCCCGTCCATTGCACAGGCTGAACTGGAACCTGCGCGGCGACAGCATTACAAAGACACAGACTAAACATAATTCCAAATTGAAGCCGTATTGGCCCCATGTCGAGTCTCCACCAGTGGCCATGACGTTTGTCACTTTCCGGTCCTTTATTCGCATTCAGTCGAACCATGGTCTCCATCGGCTCACTCGTTACTGCGGCTTCGGCTCAAAACTTGGCGGATCAATCTGACCCCTGTGGCAGTTACCGCAACTAACAGGCTCCGAATACCGCCGATCTCCCAATTGTGCAAGGTACTTGTTATTGATG
>Ga0255353_1000632_pt1 | contig 22222 bp, 15 predicted proteins | sample HBST25metaG_FD_189941 | JGI IMG/M metagenome (GOLD analysis project Ga0255353, IMG submission 189941) | Peat soil microbial communities from Stordalen Mire, Sweden - H.B.S.T25 | ecosystem: Environmental > Terrestrial > Soil > Wetlands > Peat | place: Sweden: Norrbotten County, Stordalen Mire...
CGATGAGGTTCTCCGCACACTTGCCCAACAGATCGCCAAGCCGACTTCAAGACGGTTGATGACCCTTCCCGCATCCTTCACTCCGCCGAGCACCATCAAATCGATCCCCTGTGAGAAATGACGGCTAAACCGGGCACCTCTGCGCCCCCCCAACCAGACGGCTATGGAAGTGGAAGAAGCGGTACTGCGTTTGCGCCAGGCGCACATGACGTGGGGTCCGCGCAAGCTGAAGCGGATTCTGGAGCGCGATCAGGCGGGGCGCGTGTGGCCGGCGACCAGCACGGTGGGCGAGATCGTGAAGCGCGCAGGTCTGGTGGTGGCGCGCAGGAAGCGACGTCGGACCGAGCCCTATACAGAGCCTCTCCAGCATGCTGTGGAGTCGAACCGGGTGTGGTGCGCCGATTTCAAGGGCTGGTTCAGGAGCGGGGACGGGACGCGCATCGATCCGCTGACGATTAGCGATGCCTGCAGCCGCTATCTGCTGCGCTCGCAGGCGGTGGAAAAGACCGATATCGAGCGGGTGAGGGCCATCTTCGAGGCCGCTTTTCGCGAGTATGGATTGCCGCAGGCCATCCGCACCGACAACGGCGCGCCGTTTGCTTCTGCTGCGCTGGGCGGGCTGTCGCGGCTGGCGGTGTGGTGGATCAAGCTGGGTATCGTTCCGGAACGCATCGAGGCCGGGCATCCGGAACAGAACGGCCGCCATGAACGCATGCATCGCACCCTGAAGCTGGACTTGCGGCTGGCCGAGGACCGGCGCGCTCAACAGCGGGAACTGGACCGGTTTCGTCATGACTATAACCAGGTGCGGCCGCACGAGGCCCTGGGCATGCAGACTCCAGCTTCGATGTACGAACCTTCGCCGCGGCCGTATCCGGAGCGGCTGCCGGAGGTCGACTACCCCGACACCATGCTGGTCCGCACCATCAAGAGCCGCGGTCATTTCCGCTGGAAAAAGCAGGATGTATTCCTCAGTGAAGTGCTGTGGGGCGAACCGGTAGGACTGCTTCCGGTTGACCAGGATCGCTATACCGTCTACTTTGCCCATGTGCCCCTGGCCCTGTTCGACGCCAGAACGGGGAAAACCTACCGCCTGCCAAGAAGCAGACGGTACGAAACGACTCCTTCCGGTTCCGGGGCAGCTGCCCCGGAACCGGAAACGGAAGAACAAGAACAACGACAAAACCTTCCTGATAAGAAAAAACTGTCAGGTATGTGCCCGGTCTAAAGTGTCAGACTTGTTCCCGGCCGTTCAGGCTTTCTGAATCTCGACCGGGGGCCGGGATTCAGCTCTATGTTTTCATTGTGCGCGAAGGGAGGGTAATTATGCGCAATCGCCGCTTCCAGAGCAAAAACAAAGTTCGAGCATCTTTCCCATCGATGTAGAGTGGGCGTGGGCCGGGAGGCCGGGGTTACTGGCTCCTGCGACGATGTCGCTTTACCGGGATCGCTCTTACCTTCCCTGAAGGCCCCCTACCTGCCGCGGCCGAGCCCCGACCCCCAGGGCAATCGCACGAAGATGTTCAGTGCCGAAGAAATGACTCGGCGCGGCCCTACGGGGCGCGAAAAACCACGATCGGGACGCCATCCCAGGGTTGCGCTGCGCTCCACCCAGGGCTATTTTCACATCTTTCCTACGGGAAGACCGCGGTTAGTCCCTGCTTTGGCGGTGGAGAGAAACGAGTTGAAGAGAGCAGGGCATTCATGCGATTGCCCTGCCCCGACCCCTGGGGAGCAGGAACAGAGTCCGAAAGCACATTCAAACTCCCTGCGCATGAGCTGTTTCGTTGTGCCGCAGTCTATTCAGGAGCAGGGTCCATACGTCCTTGAATCCGAAAACAAAGTAGGACTCAGCAATGAGTATCAATATTCCAAGCACCGCCGCAACCCCGACCATGGTCAGAGAAATGTGCTGGGCAAAGTGGACCATGCCCATGCAGATGGGCAGCGACACCGCCATCACCAGGCCAAGCTTCAGGACCGGGATGAAGGTAATGGACGGGTCGTTGTGGAAGAGCCTTTTGTTCTCGTGATAGATAAGTCCCATTTGCAGTACTTCCGAGGTCAGCCAGGTAAACATGAAGCCATAAAGGCCGAACTTGATTGTGAACGGAATGCTGACGGCAATCATCAGGATATTGCCGAAGAAGACGATGATCGAGAGTCTCTTGTGGGTATTGGTCGAGAACTGGAAGAACTGTTTGTGATCTCTCATGCTCATCGCTCCCGAGATCAGCGCCATGAGCCCGTACACGTATGGATCAAAGAGCAGGGGCTTGTGCAGCCAGATGGCGAGCAGGATGGGAGAAGCTAGAAATGCGCCCAGGTTCACGATCGGAATCACGGAAAAGACGACGGTCTCCGAATAGTGGAAGATGCTCAGCAGCTTCTTCATATCGCGGTCCGCGAAGGAGAGAGTGATTTCCGGTGCGATAGCGTTGGTGATGGTCTGCAGCATCTGGCGTGCCGTGGAAAGAATCGTGCGGCAGATGGTGAAGAGCACCACGACCTCCGGTCCAAGAATCCAGTTGAGCATGATGACTGGAGCTTGAAAGATGAGGAACTGCTGGGTGAAGATCATGGCGAACATGCCGCTGGGCGCGAGCGACGCTTTAGCCGTCCTCCAATTGGCTCCTTTGAGTCCGAGCGGCAGCGGGCCCATTTCGCACTTGAGGTCGAAGACGGTGAGCGCGGTGACAAGCAGGGATGCGGAGAATTGGCCGATGGCAATGACGGAAAAGGGAACCCGGAGCATGGCCAGGGGAACACAAATGAGCGTGAAGCAGCTCCACCGCGCCATGGACCATGTGAGGCCTCTGTGCGCCTTCTCGATCACCATGAACAAATTGCTGTAATAGGCAGCAAGAATGTTCGACATGACCAGAAGGCCGAGGAAAAAGGCCGTCAAAACCGCTTCGGTGCGGCTGACCGTGGACAGGTGCAAGAGGGGGATCAAGGGTAGGAAGAAGAAGCTGGAAATGATGATCAGTCCGATGCCGATCATGAAGAGAAGCATGGCCAGCGTACTGCCTTGCAGGCGCTGGTACTCATCCATCTCGCCGCGCTTCCGCAGCATCGTCAGCTGATTGCTTGCGTAGGTGGTGACGCCGAAATTCAACGTACTCAAATAGCTGACCGTGGCCGAAAGCACCAGCCACTCACCATATCTCTTGATCCCGTAGTAATGAAGGAACGCTGGCGGCAACAGAAGCTGCACGACAAGGTTCAGGCCTATACCCGTTCCGAGCGCCGCAAGCATCTTCGCAATTCGTTTAATCATGATCCCCTGAATACAAATCGGATTGGCGTGAGAACAAGCTTGGTCCGCGGTATCTCGCAGACCGTGCGCACGGCTTGTTGTCTGTCCCACGATCAATGATTGGCCTCGCTCTTCCATTTGCACTCAAGATTCTCAGACCCGAAGTGCGAAGGGAGGCTCTGCCCGGCCGCAAACGTGGCAAACCGGCGGTCAGGTGAGGCTGCTTTCAGATAACGCGGAAGGTTCGCCTTGAATGCCTCCAGGCCGGCTTTGCGCCAACTGTTCAACAATGCCCAACACCTTCCTGGAGGTCGAGTCGAAATCGAACAGTTCGTTAAAGCATTTCCTGCTTCGCTTGCTCACGTCGGCAATCTCTTCCCCGGTAAGTTCCGACCAGCGCTGCAGCGAGGCGATGGTTCCGTCGAGGGAATCTTCGTTGATGAGTCCGGCCCAGTAACTTGCAACCTCTCGCCAGATATTGATTCGGCTTGAAAGAATAACTGGGAGTCCGCAAGACTGGGCCTCTGCGACGACAATGCCGAAGTTTTCCTGGTGAGAGGGCAAGACAAACACTTCCGAAGCCGCAAAGGCGCCCCACTTGAGCGTGTCCCGGAGCATTCCCGTCCAGGTAATTCGATGGGCGATGCCGAGATTCGCAGCGATAGTTTCGAGTTCCTTCTGCCAGCCTATCTGGTCTGGACCGGCGAGAACCAGATGCCACTGCGGATCCTTTGCCAATGTGGCGGCAAACGCCTCAATGAGCATATCGGTGCCCTTTTTGGGATGGATGCGCCCCAGAGAGAGCGCCAGGCGCTTCCCGCTCAATTCTGGCCATCGGCCGATAAACTCATCGGCTGCACCAGCCAAGTCGCATTTTGGTCCAAAACTCCCATACGGCACTACCGTCTCACGCGCGTGGTAGCCGGGAAATGACTCTCTGGCCAGCAGCTTCTCTTCCTCGCTGGTAAACAGAACCGCATTGGCGTTACAAAGTATTTTTTTCAGAATTGCGTGCCAGTAAAACGTCTTTTTAATGTGCTTAAGCGGGAAGCTTCTCTTGAAGTAAGGATCGAGCATGCCGTGGGTAAAGACGGCGTAAGGTATACCGGTTCCCTTGAGGCCGCAGTAGGCAGCCACTGCGTTGTATTGCCAGACGCCGTTGATGATGACCAGGTCGAAGCGTGAAAGATTGGCTTTCAGCCAAGGAACAGCGAGGGGCGAATATCCATACACTCCCGAGCCCGGGCCAAGCCCGATGACCGGTGCAGGAATTGCGCTCTTTTTCGCGACTTCAGGCGCGTCGAGCGAGGCCACCTCAACCTCATGGCCTCCCGCCTTATAGATACTGCAATATTGTTGGAGGCCTTCTGCTGGTCCGCCGGAGGCTGCAGCGACAGTAGAGATGAAATGCAGAATTCTCATGAACGATCCTTGTCTAACTCAAGCACCCAGCCGAATGTTGGACGAGCGCCGCTTACTTGTCTGAGAACGTTGATTTGTCTCCAACTGTTCCTGGCCTCCTAAAGGAGGGCTACCGGGCCGAATTGAGGCCAGATACCTACGGGCGGCTGGTAACTCAGCGCACCACCAGCTCAGGCCACATCTTCTCAATTGCATCAGCCGCGATGCGGCGCCCTTTGGCATTGAACTGAACTTTGTTCAGTGTAATCTCCCTTGCCGAATACTGTAGCTCCGCTGGGGTAAGGTCGAGCATCGCGACAAGATGTGCAACTGCCCAGGCGCCGGCCGAGGCGTTCAGTACTTCAACTGGCCGATGGAGAGTGAAAGCAAGATCGCGGTGAAGTATCTCCGCGAATATCTGCTTCTGATCGATGCGGCTGGTGCCGTGAGGAATCGAATCCCCAACAAACAAGATGGGCAGAGTGTTGGGCGCAGGCCGACTGGCGACTTCCGCCGAACTCACTCCATCGTGACTAACGTGCGTGTGTGAGAAGAACCGGAAGACATTCTGATTGGGTTTCAGGGTATAGCCACATGCGGTTTCCGTTGCAATCAGGACAGGATTACCAGGACCATAGCGCAAAGCCATATCCGGGATGCTTGTCAAGGGCAGCAAGCCCGCGAGAAACATCCACGCACGAAGAAAAGTTCGGCTCGTCAAAGCTGATCCCTCTGCTTCCCTGACTGCTTCACAGTCGCACTTTCTCCACACTTGTTGATTAAGGCGCCCAGCCAAGGTCCCTGTCACCTCTCATCGGGACCATCTTGACCAGGCCTACGACCAGGTAGGAGAGCAGCAGCACGTCGAGCGGAGTGCGCAAGATCAGATGCATCAGGCCCAACACACTTGTCTCTGAAAACGTGAGCAAGGAAACACCGAGCGCAACCGTCCCCCAGGGCCGACTGAAATCGAACATGCTCTCATAAATAATGAAGACCATTGGAAAGCCAAAAAACGGAATCAGAATGACGCCGAGCCAGCCGAAGGCACCATAGCTGTCGGCGACAGCCGATAGCGTGGGAGTGGTAATTCCTCTTGAATCGGCGGAAACTCCGGATATACGCCCAAGAAAATCCGCTCCGGATGAGTAATGCGGCTTTTCCTTGTAAAGGAAACGCGGAATGAACTGTACAATTCCAATCTCGATCTCCTGGAAACCGTAGTGATATCCGGTGGAGCAGGCGCTAATCAGATTGCTATCTGCGCGGATCAAGGAAAGCCTGCTCAATTGATTCGTGCCGGGCAGGTCATAGTATTGTTCAAGACCCGAGCCTCCTGTGGTGGCCTGGTCGCTCGCATTGCGCAGTTCCGTGGGATCATGATGGGTTGCCAGGATGTGAAACGCCCAATAGATTCTCTGCTTGAGAGGCTGACTCGAGATGAAGCTTCGCGTGTAAAGCTCCAGAGGGCCAATAAAATAAAAGAACACCGCAACGCCCAATCCGAATGCCACGTAGTGGCGTCTTTTGAAGCGATAGCCGCGGAGGTGGCAGGCGATAAAATAAACAACCACCGGCTTCAGCATTGAACCTCGCGACGTATCGAAAAATCCGAACAGCACCATAGTCAGTAATGGAATGAGTGCGGCAATGCCTAAGCTGTGCCGGCCATCCGTATCTTTAATGCGGGTGTCCACCGCAATCACCAAGGCGAATAGCAACAAGGGGGCAAAGGCCAACCCCGTTGTCCGCCCAGTTGTAAACTCGGTTTGATCGCCATACGTCTGGTTGTAAAACTCAAAAATAATCGTACCGGCCAGGCCAGCAACGACAGCGACCACATAGAGCAGAGTGGTCTGTGATCCCGTGAGAGATTCTATGGGTCGGGGCAGGCGCAAGCGCACCTTGCCAAAGAGCAATACCCCCACCATCGCGCTCAGGAAGAAGACGGCATAGACCGAAATCGTGAGGAGCGGGGCTGCGAGATGCTTTTCTGGCGACTCGAAGAGAAGAACCTTCGCGAACTGCGAGATGACCAGCGTGCAGAGAGCGAAGATGGTAAAAAGCATCCCGCCGAATGTGGACAGGCCGTCGAGCAGGTTGTAGGTAATCCCAATGCTCAGCATGGCGATGGCCATCATGGCGGTGTAATAGAGAGAAGCTCCCAGGGCAAGCTCGCCGATCACCAGCAGGGAGATGCTGGTGGTGATCACGAAGGGCGAGAGCTTGAATGCGCGAAGCACGATGGTTGAGTCTCCCAGGTTGTAAGCCAGTGTCCTGTCGCGGGGGTGTGAAGATTCCGAAAGCAGGTGGGGCTATACGGCCCCGCTTGGGCCTACTTGATGGTCGCAGCTGCGTAAACCGATCCATACAGCAAGCTGGAGGCCACCCCGGCGCCTCCGGATGAGAGCGTGCTCTTGAAGGTATTCGCGGGAATGAAGAGCACATCGTCCGATACCAGGGCAATGTCCTGCTGCTTGCCGTTCATCAGTTTTTTCAGGTCCAATCTGATTTCAACATGCTGGTTGTCGGCCGTGGTGCGAATGACCCTCGCCTTGGAAAGGGCGGCGCTGTACTTGAGTCCGCCGGCCATGGAAATGGCGCGCATGACCGTGATCGGCGTATTGGTGGAGAGGGGAAAGGCTTCTGGTGTCTTGACTTCGCCCACAACGAACACATTGCCCACCTTGGGGACGATGACCGTGTCGCCTGCCATCAGCGGGATATTGCTCTCGTTCGCCATCTTCGGGTCAACGCCCAACTCTACCGTGATGGGATCGGAAGAGCCGCGCCGGCGGACGGTGATGGTGTGGCTGGCCAGGGGCGTGAACCCCCCGCAGGCAGAGATCGCATCCAACAACCGCAGTTGCACGAATGCCGGAATCGGAGTGGGTCTCATCACCTCGCCGATCATGGTGATCACGCGGGTGGGGGAATCCGTCAAAGCGACGCTCACCTGCGGATCGACCAGGATGCCACGCTCTTTGAGCGTATTTCTCAAATATGCGGCAGCCTCTGACGGGGTGAGCCCGCCAACGACGATCGAACCGACATACGGGAGTTCGATCTGTCCTTTGGGGCCAACCTTCAGGCCGGAGACCGCAGGCGACGCCACCCCTGAAATGGAACCGGCCGACGACATCATGGTCGTAGTCAGCTCAGGGATGCCCACAGTGGCAACGGAGATAATATCGCCGGGCAGGATTTTGAAATCCCCGTATTCGGCCTTCATCGCCACATCCGACGCACCCGCCGCTGGTGAAGACGATGTAATCCCCGGCCCCGCATACTGGGCAAGCGCTGGTCTCCCACTGAAGCTCAGCGCGACAGCCGCCAGAGGGAGACTGACAAGAACGGACTTGAACTGAACACCCATACAATCTCCTCGTGCCTGATGTGGTTCCGGCCTGCTAACCCTTGGCCTTGTAGTCATAGGAGTAGTAGCCGAGGTAGCCATAGTATTCCGGCAAACTCGCGTCCACTCCATTGAGAACGAAACCATAGACTTTAACCCCTACGTCGCGGAAGACCTCCGCCGCGCGCGCCAACATGGCCCGGGTGCAAATACCCTGGCGAATGACCAGGACCAGGCCATCTGCCAATGAAGAAACAATAAGCGGATCGGTAACCGACAAAACAGGAGGCGTGTCGAGGATGACGTACTCATAGCGCTCGCGCAACTGCTCGACAAACTGCTTCATTTGGTCTGAGGCGAGGAGATCGGCAGGCAAAGGCGGTGCGCTTCCCGATGGGATCATATCCAGCGTGGTCAGGGTTTGGTGTGTCTGGGTGATTCCTTCGATGGTTTCTGCGCCGGTCAGATACTCGGACAAGCCGCGTTTGCCGGTCAGCTTGAGCCGCCAGAGCAGGCTTGGGCGACGCATGTCCGTGTCCACAATGACGACTCTTTTGCCTCCCTGAGCGAGGGCCGCTGCCAGATTCGTCGATAAGGTGGACTTGCCTTCTCCGGGCTGGCAACTGGTAACGGCGATCACTCGCGATTGGCGCGAAGTGCTCGACAACTGAATCGAGGTTCGGAAGACGCGCATGGCTTCGGCAAAGGCGGACCTGGAATCCCAGAGAATCTCCGGTCCGGCCACGGTCTCGGGATCGAAGTCCTTGGTCTTTTCCCGCGTCTTCCAGTGGGTTTGTGGCACGACGGCGATGGCGGGCAGACCCAGAAGGTCCTGGATTTGCCTTGAGTCCCGCATGCGCGTGTCCATTCTCTCCAGCAGGAGCGCGAACGCCAACCCGCCAAATGCGCCAAAGAACAAGCCCAGCAGGCCCATGGTCGCGGGCGATGTGCTGGAAGGCGCGACGGGCAGAGATGCCAGATCGACGATGGTGATATCGGCCGAGTCCAGTCCGGCGTCGACGGCCGCTTCCCGAAGGCGGGCCAGGATGCTCTCATACATGTGACGGTTGGATTCGTATTCCTGGCTCAGCAGTTCATACTGCACCAGGTCGTCGCGCTGGCCGTAGAGTTCATGGACCCGGCTTTCCAGCATCCCCCTGGCTTTGTTCTCGGCGGCCTGTGCGATCCCGGTGGCGTCCTTGGCTCGATTGGTGACTCTCTCTTCCTGCCGGGCAATCTCACGGTCGAAAGCGAGAATCTGGGCGGCCAACTGCCTCACCTGCGGATAATTCGGCCCATAAACGGGCTGTAGTCTTGCCATTTCCGCACTGGCGGCAGCGCGTTGCCCGCGCAGACTTCCCAGCAGGCTCTGGGCCCCATCGGTGCCCAGAGAGGTAGGAGAGTCCAGAATCTGATCGGCGGGCATGGACTGCAGCATGTGGTAGCGTGCTTCCTCCACAACCCGCTGCTCGGTCGCATCGGCCACGCTTTTTTCGAGGTTGGTGATTTCTCCCACGATCATGCTATGTTGCGGATCGAGTGCGGAAATGCCCAACTTCTTCTGCAGGTCCACCATCCGGTCCTGCGAATTCTGAACGACGGTGCGCAGGCCGTCGATCTGGCTGGTAAGCCATTGGCTGACTTGCTTGGTGTTGCTATAGTGAGCAACGAAGTTGCTCTCGATGTACTCGCTCTCCAGGGCGTTGACGATGTTTGCAGAGAGCTGTGGAGACCTGCTTTTGTAAGAAATGGCGATCATCTGCGTACGCGGCACGCGTTCGACCGTCATGTTCTTCCGCAAGATCTGAACGATGGCAGCGCGCACATTGGGATCGTCGAGATTGCCGTGCAGCAGCGGAATGACCGGGCCGCCGAAAGATGAGGTCTTGATCGCCGTCCTGCCACTCAAGAAGGCAGGGTCGTTCTGGAGCTTCAAGGTGCCAGCGACCTTCATCAGCAGCGTTTCGCTGTTGAGAACCAGGATGTCGCTCTCAATGACGGAATCGAGCGAACCGCTTCCGGAGTCCAATACCGAAGAAATCGATTCCTTCAGATCGGCAGCCGAGCCCGGCTGAATCTCAATCTGTCCCGTGGCGGTGTACCTGTCCCCGCGCTTGTAGCCGGCCGCAACGGCCAGGATCGCCAGCCCTACTGCCATTACGGCAAGCATGACGCGTCTCTTTCGGATTACGAGCCACAAATCCGTCAGTGCGAGATCCTGTTTTGAAGAAGCCAAGGAGACATCAGCGGCGCGAGTGAATTGTGGCAACAGGTCCTCACAATGATCAAAGATCGTTAAGTGCATTCACCGCGACCAAAAACGGCGCGATCAACTCAGCACACGTGAGCTGCCGCACACTCATAAGTGACCGGAACGGTATGCGGCATTATATCGAGCCGCACCTTCGGTGGGCAATCGTGACACGTCCTCGAAGAGTAAGGGCGTCGACAGACAGAGACTCATCTTCCCCAGGGGTAGGCGCGGACTTTGAATCGCCGCCTAGGAAGATGCGAAAAGATTTACTTAAGACCTTGTCATGAGCATCGTACGTGGGCCTGGGCATTTCTCACTCTGCCCTGACAAATTCTCCGGACCGGAGCCGGACGACGGTGACAGCTCTTTTGGGAAGAATAGGGCAGGGGCGCTCGCGCACGGGACGATGCCAGGATTGACGTGGGCGCTACTTTAGCGCGCCCTTTTCTATCAGGCGGGTTGTGGAGAAGCCCTGGACGGTGGGAACGATTTTGACCTGGCCGCCCCAGGAGTGAACTTCTCCGGCGCCGACCACGCTCTCGGGGGTGTAATCCCCACCTTTGACCAGAACGTCCGGCTGGATGGCCACAATCAGCTCCAGGGGCGTGGGCTCGTCGAAGATCACCACGGCATCGACGGCGGCCAATGCGGCGAGGACGCGGCAACGTGCGCGCTCGTCAACGATGGGGCGGGTGGGTCCCTTGAGGCGGCTCACCGAGGCGTCGCTGTTGACGGCCACGATCAGCCGGTCGCCGAAACGGTGGGCCTGTTCGAGCACCGCGATGTGGCCAACGTGGAGCAGGTCGAAGCAGCCGTTGGTGAAGACCACCCGCTCGCCATTGGCCTTCCACAAGGCAACGCGCCGCAGCAATTCGGGGAGGGCCAGCACCTTGTCCTCCGCGTGCAAGGCAAGTTCAGGCGCCAGGGCGGCCAGCAACTCGTGCTTCTCCACGGGAACGGTGCCCACCTTGCCCACGACAATGCCTGCCGCCACGTTGGCCATTTCCACGCCCGCTTCGGGTGACAACCCCGAGGCCAGGCACAAAGCCAGCACGGCGATGACCGTGTCGCCGGCGCCGGAGACATCGAAGACCTGGCGGGCCATTGCCGGGGCCATGAAACAGTTGCCGGGCCGGACCAGCGCAATGCCCTTTTCGCTGAGAGTCGCGGTGAGGAATTCGATGGCGAAGGCAGGGACCATGGCTTCGGCCGCTTTCAGCAGTGCTCCCAGGTCGCCTGTATCGAGTTCCGGCGAGGTCAGTTGGGCAGCCGCGGACAGTTCTCCGAGGTTGGGACAGATGGTGGTAGCGCCGCGATAGCGTGTGAAATCGGCGCTTTTGGGGTCCACCAACACGGGAATCTTCGCGCTGCGCGCGGCCTCAATCACTCGTTGGCAGACCGCGGGCGTCAACACCCCCTTGGCGTAGTCCGAGAGTACGACTGCGTGGCAGCCGGGCAGATGCGCCAGCACCTTCTCCACCAGAGCGTCATAGTCGCCCTGCTCCCGGTCTCCCAGCCGCTCGCTGTCCAGGCGCAACATCTGTTGCCGCCCGCCCAGGATGCGCACTTTGGTGATGGTGGGGAATCCTTTACTGACCGTCAGAAGGGGAACGATGCCGTTGGCGGTCAGGCTCGCCTCCAGCAGTCTGCCGTTTTCGTCGTCGCCGCTGAAACCGGCCACGATGGTCTGAGCGCCCAGACGAGCCAAATTCATGGCTACGTTGGCCGCGCCGCCCGGCTGCTCGCTCTGGTGAGTGGCGCGGACGACGGGAACCGGCGCCTCCGGCGAGATGCGGCCGACCTCGCCCCAGATGTACTTGTCCAGCATCACGTCGCCGACGACCAGCAGCCGCCGGTGACACCACTCCTGTTCGATCTCCTGAATGACCTGATGCAGTTGTTCGATCACTGCGCCTCCACAGCGTGGGCTGCCGTCGCGGTTTGAGCTTGAACACATTCCAGTTCAATCCAGTCGCACAACATGTGACCGGCCAGGATGTGGACCTCCTGAATCCGCGCGGTATCGCACGAGCAGACAGCGAAGAGATGGTCGGCGACTTGCGCGATTTTACCGCCGCCGGCGCCGGTGAAGGCCACTGTCACCAGTCCCGCTGCGCGGGCCGCTTCGAGCGCCGCCAGCACATTGCGGCTGTTGCCCGAAGTGGAAATGCCCACCAGCAAGTCGCCCTTCACACCCAAGGCTTCCACCTGGCGCGAGAAGATGGCCTCAAAGCCATAGTCGTTGGCTACCGAGGTCAGGATGGAGCTGTCGGTGGTCAGCGCCACCGAGGGCAAACCGCGGCGCTCGCGGCGAAAACGGCCCACAATCTCTGCGGCCAGGTGCTGGGAGTCGGCTGCGCTGCCGCCATTGCCGCACCACAGTATCTTGCCGCCGGAGCGCAACGTCGCCGTCATGGCCGCGGCGATTCCCTCCAGTACCGGCTGCTGGTCCACCAACTGGCGCACCACTTCCATATGCTCCGCAATTGACTTGCCGAAGATCTCCGCGCCATCCGGACTGCTGGACATGCTTTTCTCCCCTGTGTCTTTGTACCCCTCGCAACCGGGTTTAGCCAATCGTCTGCAAGGAGAAACGGCTTGACTGCACCCGTGCGCGTGCAAGAGAACAGCTTCGGGATGGACTTCTTTCCCGTGTCCGGCTGATGTTCTCCGGCATGGTCGCTTCCGTCCGTGCGCTGTTGGGCTGTTGCTATGATAACTGGGTGAAGAACGCCCCCATGAGTGCCTTTCCGCATGATTTGAATACGGTATTCCTTGACCGCGATGGAGTGCTAAACGAAAAGATGCCGGAAGGCCGCTATGTCACCAGTTGGGACGAGTTTCACATTCTGCCCGGAGTGCCGGAAGCCATAGGCCGCCTCAACCAGGCCGGCGTGCGCGTGGTGGTGGTCTCCAACCAGCGCGGCATTGCGCTGGGACTCTACACGAGTGCTGACGTGGAGGCGATTCACGGCTCTTTGCAGAGTCTACTGAAGACTCGCGGCGCACACGTGGACGGCTTCTACTTCTGCCCGCACGACAAGCAGCAATGCAACTGCCGCAAGCCTCTTCCCGGGCTTTTCGAGCAGGCCGCGGCGGAATTTCCCGGTATTGCCGCCGCAACCAGCATCATGATCGGCGATTCGTTCTCCGATATCGAATTCGGACGCCGTCTGGGCATGAAAACCGTTTTCATCGACGTCGCTCCCGAGCGCCAGAAGCCCGGAGCTGCAGCCGCTGCGGAAATGGCCGACCTGCGCTGCCCGTCGCTGCTTGAGGCTGTGGAAGCCGTTCTGGGCGATCGGGAAGCTTCGAGGCTGGTTTCGCGATAAGGCTCTTTTCACCTCTCGCGCGAATCGGGCGAGTGGAGAGTTTTCTGCTGCGGTTTTTGGAGGTTTGAGATTTCACCTTTCGCCAGGGAAAAGTGACCTGGAGAATAGGGCAAAATGGGCCGTTTTTCCCTCAAAAAGGGCCAAAAAAGGGGCGAAAAGGCCCGTTTTTTCGAGTACGCGCGTTGATTCTATTGGACTTAACAAATTAAAAATCTGTGGAAAACTGAAGATTTCGACGAATCGACAAGTTTGTAAGTCGTTTGAATATATGTATATGCGTCTATATGTTTGCGCGAAAAGCGAACAAAAGGTGAACGCACCCCCCAGGGGGGTACCCCTATTTTGGGGCTTTCTGACGCCCGGCCGGGGACCGGGATGGAGCCGTATGTTTTGATTGTGCGCGCGGGGAGGGGAATTCTCTGCAAGCACCACCTGCGGTGGGGCCAGCTGCGTTCGGCCGGTCCGCGTCCGGAAGAAGGCGCGGGATGGAGAGAGGTGGGAATCCGGCGATGGCTGGGTTGGGGCGGAGGTTTCCCACCCTTTCCGCGATGAAACTGCGGAAAGGATGGGGCACCCACTTCAGTGGCGAAGAATGGCGGCCACCCGCACGCGGCTTCGTCACACTTCTTGGAGCGGAAGGGGAGGCTTGACCGTCCATTGAGCAGATTCCCATGCTTTTAGGGCTGCCCTGCACGGGCCGGATTTTTCAGGAAGTGAACTATTCATGAAAAACATCTGTCGTCTGCCCCTTCTTTTCCTTGGTCTTTGCCTCCCGGCGCTCGCAGGGGCACAAACCGGTGCAAACCTGCTTGTGACAACCGACATGGACTGCAACTGGAAGCTCGATGGGCAGCGCATGGACCCGCTCAAGGCCCATGACTCCAAGGTTTTTCCGGTCTCACCGGGCGAACATCGCATCCGGGCCGCTACCACCGATAGAGTGACCAGAATTCGCGTCGAAGTGGAGGTCGATCAGGGCCAGAAGACGGTCGAGATCCGATTGAAGGATGAACACGATCAGGAACTGAAGAGGCGACAAGAAGAGACAATCAAAAAACAAGCCGAGGCTGAGGCTGCGCTGAATCTCACCTGGACCGACCCCGACACTGGGCTGATGTGGGCCAAAAAGGACAACGGCTCGGATGTGGACTGGAACCAGGCCAGCGCCTATTGTTCCAATTTGCAGCTTGCGGGCCACAGCGACTGGCGTCTGCCCACCATTGAAGAATTGGGAGGGATATATGATGCCAACATCCGTATTGAAACAGTGTTTGAGTTCGGTTATGCCATTGTGAGCGTGAAGGGGAATCTCAAGCTCACCGGATGGGACTGGAGCAGTTCTGAAGAAAAGGCATCGGGGCGGGTCCTGGTTTTCAATTATTTCGCCAAATTGGAGGGACAGGAGTCGTCCCCCTTCGATCGCGGCTGGCACTCCATCCTGCGTGCGCTGTGTGTGCGTCGTTTCGGAGAATGATGGCTGGGAATGGATGCTTTGGTGATTTGGCCTTTGTTTCGTGGTTCCAGGCGGATCTCCATTTCTGCTCATGAACAAAAGGCTGAATGAAGAGGTCTATGAACAAAGTCAGCGAGTTGGCTTCCGCGTTGCGGAAATCGCGAGTTGGCGAGTTGGCGGCGGTTCATTTCAGCCGTAACTCGCACTGCGAGTCAAGAGGCCCAGGAAGATCGCTCAGCCACTCACCAAGGGTGTCCCGCGTCTGGTCTTTGAGAGCTGGAGTTCCACAAACCCTCCGCAACGATCGAGGAGTCCCGGCAAACGCCTGCTTCGTCCCAGGGGCTGATTTCTGGCCGCTCAATCGCCGATTTACGCAGCCGGTTCTTCAGTCCGCAATGGCGCGGAGGGTGGCGTACGTCTCCACGACGCCCGCTTCGAGCGATGTCATCTCCAGATTGCAGCCCAGGTGGCGCAGGCCGGTCAGGTCGGCCTCAGTGAAGTGCTGGTAGCGCCCTTCAAGATCGGCGGGAAACGGGATGTATTCGATGGGCGTCTCGCCGTGCACAGCCATCAGCGCCCTGGCCACGTCGTTGAAGCTGCGGCTTTGGCCGGTGCCGGCATTGACCACGCCGCGGTACTCCTGACGCTCCTGGCCCGGTTTGGGGGCGTAGGGGCCGATTTGGGCAAAATACATGTTCATACGGGCGAGGTCGCGGACATAGACGAAATCCCTGCGCTGCTCGCCGTCGCCGTAGCCGCCGCTGGCTGAAAAAAGGCGGACCTTGCCCGTCTCTTTCATCTGTTTGGTGAAGTGGTGAATCACGGAAGCCATGCGTCCCTTGTGCTGCTCGCGCGGGCCATAGACGTTGAAGTAGCGCAGTCCGACGGCCGTGATGGGCACGCGATCCATTTCCACCTGGTTGCGGAAGTAGTGATCGAAGGCCAGCTTCGAGTAGCCGTAGATATTGAGGGGGTGTTCGTTTTTGAGGATGGGGGTAAAGTGTCCGGGCGCGGAGTGCCCATAGACCGCGGCGGTGGAGGCATAAACCAGCGGCGCGCCCTCGCGGATGGCAAAGGCCAACACTTCCTTGGTGTACTGGAAGTTGTTGTCCATCATGTAGACGCCATCGTCTTCGAGGGTATTGGAGCAGGCGCCCTGGTGAAGAATGGCTTCCACTTTGCCCGCGTCCAGCGCTTGCTCGCGGATGGCCCGGCGGAACTCCCGCTTGTCCATGAAGTCCGCATAGCGCGCCCAGTTCAAGTTGGAGAACTTCTTCACGTTGGCGAAGTTATCCACCACCAGGATGTCGGTCAGCCCGTGGGCGTTCAATTCATGAACAAGATTGCTGCCAATAAAGCCCGCGCCTCCAGTAACAATCAACATGGCCAGGAATTCTCCCTCTCTTGTGCCCGGAATCGAAAAGAGCCTCAGCAAAACCGATCGCGCGCTGTCGAGTGTGTGTCTGTTTCCAAGTGCGCGGGACGGCAGACTTGCGGTGCAGGCCTTTGCAGTACATGGGATGAGCCGGCGTGCGCAGCTACCGGCCTAATGATAAACGACCGATCCGCGCGATGCCCGTTGCACGGAGGGCGGGTCAAGCGGCTGGAACGGCAAGGGCTTGCAGCGTGAGCGGCTGAGCTCCGATGGTCAGGGTTCGACTTCAGGCGTGCGGTCAGTCCGGCAGAGTGAAGGCGGGCTCGAGCGCTGGGGGTTGCTGTTCGGCGTTGTTGCCGATTGCCTCGAGCGCCGCCTGGAACATCTCATCGACGGTGATGGATTCGATGCAGGTCTTCTTCTCCGTGCAGACCTGAAGCTTGCAGACGGCGCACTCGACCGGGTGATAGATCGGCTGGTGGGCTTCGCCGATGGGGAACCAGCGGCCGCGGAGGTCGATGGAGGAAAAAGCGATGGCGCACGGCACGCCATAGGCGGCGGCCAGGTGCATGGGGCCGCTGTCCGGGCCCAGGAACAACTGTGCATGGCGGAGGACGGCGGCGGACTCGCGCGGCGTGAGTTGCCCACAGAGGTTCAGGACCGGAGACTTCCAGCCTGCGGAGGCGAGCCCGCTGACCTCGCTGTCGTCTTTGGCACCAACCAAGACCAGTGCATGCGTGGGGAATTGGGCGGTGAGCCGGTCCAGCAGCTCGCGCCAGTTCTGCTGGCCCCAGTCCTTGGCTTGCATCTTGGTGCCAGGTCCGCAGGCGAGGAAGGGACGGGCGTGGAGCGGAGCGAGAAGTTCGATGGCCCGGCCGGTTTCGGCAGCTGTCAGGCGCAAATCCCAGTTGGACAGATCGGAGACGTTGACGTCGCCGAGGGGGCGAATGGTGCGCAGGAGCCGCAGGGCTTCGCGTTCGTACATGCCGGTTGAGGCGTCGTATGGATTGATGCCCAGCTCCCCGGTGGGCAGCCCGATGATGCGGCGAATTCCGCAAAGACGGAAGAACAAGGCATCGCGCTTGACCTGCCTCTGACCCCGCGGTGCGGTCAGGTACACCAGCACGTCGGGACTAAAGCGACGGATTCTCCAGGCCAGGCGCAGCAGTTCGCGAAGATTCCGCGTCCCCGCGGTGTAGCGCATATAGCCATGCACCAAACCGGAGCTTCCCAGCACCGCCGCCGCCGCGGGAGCCTTGGCGTGAACGGGAAAGTTGGTCAGCAATACCCGCTCAGCCTGCGGAAAAGCGCGCTCAATCAGGTGGAAACACGGTAGCGCCACCATCGTATCGCCCAGACTGCCCAGGCGATAGACCAAAACTTTCTTTACCGAAGTATCCGGCTGCATGCAGGGAGTCTCCCAAAGATCAGGCAGATAAAAATCAATGCAGAAAAAAGAATATCCAAGATAACTGCATTCTTATTGGCGATTGCCACTGCCATACTAGATTTATTTTTGATCGTAACTCTCCGAAGCGGACTTTCTTTCCCGGCATATCAAGCCGCGGCGAAAGCAAGTATACCCCACTGGTCAAGCCGTGTGTCCTTGCAAAACCCTGTGCGGGATATGTTTCAGGCCAGCGCTCCATTTGGAACCGTGAGATCGCTTTTCAACAAGCGCCTAACGCCCGCCCCTTGCTATTCCAAGATCCCATTGCGCCCCGAAGATTTCATCGTACTCCGGCGGGTCGAATGTTTCCTGGATTCCAGCTCCGGGATAGAACGTCAGTTCGCTGAACTTTAACACCCCTCCAATTTCGTAGAGATCCACCCTGACATACGAAAACTCCGCGCCGATCAGCTCCGAATAGCGCAGCATCTCTTGCAGTTGCGTGGGAGCAGGAAGTGGATCCGAATAGAGAGGGAACGTCATTTCAACGGGTACTCTGGTCCAGTCGGGATAAATCACGCATCTACGGTGATTCGTATGCCGATCGAGATCGACTTGAATAGCAAATACCCGTCCTCCGAATGTTTGGAACTTGTAATCGATGAGCCCGTGTTCACCGCCATCGATAAATGGTTCCACGAGGAGGCGCTTATGAACCTGGGAATACGCCCACTCTTCAGACGTCTTATGGTGATCGTATTGAAGGAAGCGGCGAAGCTGACGACGCACCTCCTTCTCATTCTCCGGCTGCTGCTTCAGGAAGATATTCATACCCGACCCATGGTTGCCTTTCACTACGCATGGATACGGAAGCGCGCCAAAGTCGATCTCCTTCTCGCTCTCAAACGTCGCGAGCGTGGGGATAATGAAGTCGGGACCAAATCGAGCGGCCATCAGTTCTTTTGAAACAATCTTATCCACAAGGGGAGGCATCCTTGGGTCGCGATCATATAACTTCCTGTAAGCTATCTTCTCGCTGAAAATCTTCGGATCACTGAGGTTCGGAAACCTCCCATAAGCTATGAAATGATCGAGCTCAACGTGCCATTTGCTGGGAAGCGCATCTACAAATACCCGCCAGAACGGCTTCAGAAGTCTTTTGAGGGCCTTATTTATGAGCATTTCCCTTTCTCGGCTAAAGTTAAGGTGAATTGTAGCGGACGCCAACGATTTGGCAAAAGCTGGATCCCATTTTCCGGGCCTGAAACGCCGAGAGATCTCACCATTTTGTGAGCATATTGAGTCAGACCTCAAGCAGAGGTTCTCCCCTATGATTCTTCGGCCCGGCATTCTTTACTGCATTTGCCCTGCGCCTCCGCCAATGCAAGCCCGGGGGCAAATCGCAGTGACCATGGAAAGCGCATCCGAAGATCCGCTGTGCAAGTCTGTGGGTCGGGCAGGGCGATGAGGACGACAGCGGTCGAGGTAAATCGGCCTTTGTACAACTTGATCTTAACATTTGGTAATTCATAATGAAATGCAATGAAGTCTACGGTAACGATCCAATCCCAAATTCGCAGTCTGCCTTTCCTGCGTCTCTTCTTGACAGCTGTTCTTTTTGCGGCTCCGGTGCTGTCCGCCCAGACCGGCGTAACCGCGGTTCTGCCCAACGGACGCCAGATTCATCCCGCGGGCAACTGGATACCCCTGGCGCCGTATCCGTTTGCGCTGGCGGTGCGTCCCGACGGCGGGCAAGCGGCGGCGCCGTCGATCGGCTTTCCCTTTGCGCTGAATGTCATCGATGAGCCTGGCGGGCCCGGGCCAAAAGTGCGCCGCATGCCTCCGGGAACGAGCAACGACCCCTCCATGGAGGTGCATGCGGGGCTGGCCTACTCGCCGGACGGCGCAATGCTTTACGTGGCGACAGGCGACTCGGGCAAGATTCGCGTCTACCGGACGAGCGACTGGCAAGCTGTGGGCGAGGTTTCGCTGGATGGCCCGGTGGCGGGGAAGAGTTCCAGCGGAAGCTTTGCCGCCACGGTGGTGGTTTCAGCGGACGGCCGCACTCTTTACGCTCTTGACCAGGGGAATGGTCGGATCGTGATTCTGGACGCGGCCAGATTGGTACGCCTGGCCGAGGTTCCCACGGGCAGCTATCCCTTCGGGCTGGCGCTTTCGCCCGACGGCCGGCGGCTTTACGTGACCAACACCGGGCTCTTCGAGTACACCGCGATCCCGGGCGCGGACGCGAAGAACCCGCTGGCTTCCGGGCTGCACTTTCCGCCGTTTGGCTACCCGTCAAAGGAGGCGCGCGAGGGAGCGGTGGTCGAGGGCAAGCGGATTCCCGGACTGGGCGACGAAAACTCCGAGCGTGGGAGTTCGCTGTGGACCTATGACGTGCACGATCGCACGCATCCCGCGCTGACGGCAAAACTGCGCCTGGGCGCGAAGATTACCGAGGAGCGCGGGCAAACCGTGGGCGGAGCCGCTCCCACGGGCGTTGTGGCCGGAGCAGACGCGGTGTATGTGGCGCTCGCCCACCAGGACGCGGTCGCGAAGGTGAGCGCGGACGGGGCCCGGCTGCTGGGCCAGGCAGAGCTGACGCCCTTCACAGGGCTACGCTTTCAGGACGCGGAAGGACGGCCCCTGCGCGGCGTGATGCCTTCCGGGTTGGCTCTGGCTGGCGGGCGTCTCTACGTCGCAGAGGCCGGGATCGACGCAGTGGGTGTGCTGGACGCCGGCTCGCTCGCTGTGATCGAACACATTCCGGTGGGTTGGAACCCCTCGGCGGTGGCCCTCTCGCCGGACGCGAAGACGCTTTATGTGGTCAACACCAAGGGAAAAGGCACGGGACCGAACGGCGGCAAGGGGCACGATCCTAACGGGCCCTCGTATGTGGGTTCGCTGGAACTGGGCAGCCTGAGCGCGATCGAACTGGCCGGCCTGCCGTCCGCGGAGGCGCTGACCCAAACGGTGATTGCAGCGAATACCGCGGCCGTCGCCAACCAGCCGACGCTTCCCCGGCTCAAGCACTGCTTCCTGGTGGTTCGCGAAAACCGCACTTACGACGAGTTGCTGGGAGATGTGACGGGCGCCAATGGCGACCCCGCGCTGGCCCGCTATGGGCTGGACGGCTGGGCTGAGGAGTTGAAGTCCGCGACGCACCTGAGGGTGACGCCGAACCTGCACGCGCTGGTGGGCCGGTTCGCCATGAGCGACAACTACTTCGTGGATTCCGACGTTTCCGCCGATGGGCACCGGTGGGTGGTGGGCATCGACCCCACTCCGTTTTTCAATACGGCGTGGACTTCGGGCTACGGCGGCCGGCGCCACGACTTTGCCGGCGCCGACCAGCCGGGGCGGCGGGCGCTGTTTGGCGGGGCGGACGCGCCCATGCCGGAGGACGAGCCGCAGTTCGGCTCCCTGTGGGAACACGTGGCGGCTGGCGGCAAGGGCCGGATGGGCATTTTGAACTACGGGGAGGGCCTGGAAGTCGAGGGAAATGCGGAACTGGATGGTTCGGCTCCCGAGGGGCAGCGGCTGTTTCTCAACTCGCCCTTGCCGCGTCCGGTCTTCGAGTCCAGCGACCGGCGCTACCCCACCTTCAACCTGGGCATCCCCGACCAATTTCGAGTTACCGAGTTTGAACGCGATTTCCGCCTGAAGCTGGCTGCCGGCAAGGTGCCGGCGCTCATCGTGATTCGCCTGCCCAACGACCACACGGCCGACCCGCGGCCCGCGGACGGCTACCCCTACCGGGCTTCTTTTGTGGCGGACAACGATCTGGCACTGGGAAAGATCGTGGCGTTTCTCTCCAAAAGCTCCATTTGGAAGGATTCCGCGCTCTTTGTGACGGAAGACGACGCGCAGGGCGGCGTGGACCACGTGGACGCGCACCGCAGCCTGCTGCTGGTGGCCAGTCCCTGGGTCAAGCCCGGCTCGGTCTCCCACGAGCACACCAGCATGGGCTCCATCACCCGCACTATCGATGAACTGCTGGGCCTGGGCGCCATGAACCTTGAAGACGCACTGGCGGGAGAGATTACCGGCGTCTTCGACAGCCAGCCGCACCTGGCGCCCTTTGCCGCACTTCCCTCGGACCCGCGCGTCTTCTCGCCCGGCAAGGCCCGCTTCGCGCGGTCGAAAACGAAGGAAGAGGCAGCGGGACTTCGCGATATGGACGACGCCGTGGAGATTCGCGGACAGATGGAAAAGGCGGCAGGCAAGCTGCGCAAGCCGAAGGATGAGGACAAATAGTTGCCGCGCTTGTCTGGGCGACTAAGAACTTATCCGTGAATAGAGACAATCTGTCTCCAACAGATCATGGCACAGGCGAGTGAGAGAAGCGCGACATAGCTGGCCTCAGTCTTTTCGAAGCTGACCAGCAATTTCCGGAACCGGTT